>Ga0302274_10001474_pt1 | contig 22584 bp, 14 predicted proteins | sample III_Bog_N2_1_FD_198755 | JGI IMG/M metagenome (GOLD analysis project Ga0302274, IMG submission 198755) | Peat permafrost microbial communities from Stordalen Mire near Abisko, Sweden - III_Bog_N2_1 | ecosystem: Environmental > Terrestrial > Soil > Wetlands > Peat | place: Sweden: Abisko...
ATTGCCTTTGGATTGCGGATTGAGATGGATGCGTCGAGTGGTGTTCATATATTTGTGGGATCGTTTAGTTTCATATCGTCGGGATTTGGCCGGCGAACCTCGCGCGGTTGCGGAGTTGCGGCCACAATTGGTTTTCGTGCCAGTGCCGGTGCGAGGCCGGTTGGGGTGCTGGTCACTTTCGACATAGATGACGTTTCTTCCCAATGCGTTTGCGCCCGGCGGTGAAGATAACGCCGATAAAATTGATGCACGCCCTGCGCGGTGATGGCGCAGTCTTTTTCACTGAAAAGCACGGCGGCAATTTCCTGCCAGGTCTTGCGCCGCTGGCGTTGTTCACGGATGAAATCCACGAATGATTCCAGCCGGCTGTGAAAAGCCCGACCGCCGCCGCAGCGTTTGCGCTTCACCGGCCTGCCATCGTTGATGATGTCTGGATTCATCACTGCAAAGTTTAGGGCGTTTTGCACCAAAGCGGTTAGCGCATACTCGGCGGATTAAATGGCAAACGTGGCTGATTAGGCCGGATAGCGCCGATGGTGAAGTTTTCGGGCGTTGAATTCCGTTGACGACGGGTGTTGAACCGCGTTGATCGGCGTTGACGACGGATGTTGAAAGGCGTTTAGCCGCGTTGACAACATCAACGCCCGGCAACGAATTTCAACGCCTCATTTTTTCTGTGTCGGTTTCCGAAGCGAATGCTTCGGGGATGGTGTCATCCAAAAATTAAGGCTTTCAAGTTTCAGAAAGCCGCCAGAAATCACGTTCGACTAAACGTATCAAATTGTATGATGATGGGCGCAGTGAACGTCCGTTTCTGAAATCGGAGCGAACGTAACGGCTGTGGAGTCGCGGGATTTTGGAAACGGACGTTGACTGCGCTGCCGTATAGGTTTTATTTCGAGGCGATTTGTCTGGCCGGTTTCCGAGTGCCGCAGGAAAGCCGGTCAGTCAAAGCGCCGGATTTAATAGAGAGCAGCCTTATTATGGTGGTTAAGGATTTCCTTGAGCGGAGAATTTCTTTCAAGTATCTAATGCCGACTCAAATTTCGATTCAGTAAAGCAAATTTGCCCCGAAATCTGGATTCTTTCCGTCCATGACCTCCTGAATCCACTGGTCCAGTTTGCCGTGATCCATTTTCCAGAACTTGCGACAGAGCATAAAATACTCCAGCACCGCATCGTGCTCGCCTTTTTCAAGAAGGTCTTTTGCCAGAGTCATGTTGGGGCCGAAACTGTCCAGCTGCGGTGAGCCGGGACTCTTGCCGGCGGCAATCAGATACTTTTTTGCCGCTTCAATGTTTCCTTCGCGCACGGCAATCCGACCGAGAACCAGGTTGGCGTCTTGAATGGCGTTACCGTAGTTCCAGTCGCCTTTGTATTTCGGCGTCAACGCCATCAATTCTTGCGCGTAGTTCCTGGCGTCCTCAATTTTTCCAGCGACAAAACTCTCCTTGGCGGCAGCGTCAAGCGCATAAAACCTTTTCTCTCCCGGTTTAGCTGTTTTCAAATCGTTCATCGCCCGCTTATAGTTTTGCTGGGATATGCCTTGAAGTGAAAGTGACGGAAAAGAACCCGTGTAATATTTTATCAGAAAAAACGAGCCAGCGACGAACAATAGGCACCCAATCATGATTCCCCGTTGCACACGGGTGGAAAATGTCCGCACACGCGGCTTAATGAAAACGTCTGCTTCGAGCACCTGGCCAACTGTGCGTTCCGCCGCCGCCAAATTTCCGGCGCGAAATCTGCCCCAGGCAGACTCAATCGCCCGCGAAACTACATTTTCCAATTCGATGTCGGACGGAAGTTTTTCACCCTGCAACCGCCGGAGAATTTTCCGGTCTCTCTGACCCAATTGGGACGTCACCTTGCCATCCGGTTGCAATAACAGGCGGGAACTCCGCGACCAGCTTGGAAGATTTCGCAGCATCCCCCAAACCGACGCATTTGCCGGCGGCAGCCTCAATTCGAGTCCCCCTTCCGTCCACCGATGATTGCTGGCCAGCCATCGCGTGCCAAGAAAGCGGGCAAAAGCGAGCAACTCTTTTTCGGTGCAAGGGTGTCTTTCCTGAATGTCTGCGTCATCGGCTTTCAACAAACCTTCGGCTCCACGCAAAAACAAATTGTAATCCATCCGCATGGGTTGTTGGGTTTGATACCGCACCATTACAAATGACTGAATTATGATCAGCGTCATGCACCAACTCATTGGCATCCAACCCAATCCAACCAACAAAAAAGACGAAAATAAAACGCTGGTGCACACTATGACAACAATGGAATAATGGCTTCGATTGATTGATACTCGTCTGATTTGAAAGGGCAGCATCACCAAACCAATGCCGGCAAGTATAAGATAAAATGTTTTCACATTACTTAAATTAAGCCGTGGCATCAGAATCCAGATTCCCACCATCATCAGTGCAACCCAAAGAATCCCCCACCGCGAATTTTCACGGAATAAGCGGGCGCGAAAACCTTTCTGGTCGCGAAAATTTTTCAATTCCATCCGGACAAGCAGCCAACTGATCGCCAGCATCGGCAGAAAAATAATAAACTGAAAAAATGAGGCGAACGGTAGCAACCATTTTGTGAATCCAATCTTTGCGAGCACGCTCGCGACGGCTGCGCCCACGCCGCCTGTCGCGGCTTTCGCGGAAGAAGAAGCCAGCACGCCGGCCATGACAGCGGGCACGAGGGTTTTGGCCGGCCCCAACTTCGCCAGCGAGCCTTCGAGTTTTTCCTCCAGCCGTTCGCGCATCGCGGCGCGGGCGCGGTGCAGGCGCACGCGTAACGCGCTCTCGGAAATTCCCAGCGCCGCCGCCGCTTCCGCGCCGCTCTTGCCTTCGAGATAAAACAGCACCAGACATTCGCGATGCGAATCCGGCAGTTCCGCGAGCGTCTGCCGCAAGGTTTCCGGCGTGTGGAGCGGATCGGCTTCGGCGGCGGCATTTTCTCCGGCAGAGATGGCCGAATTTTCCAGTGCCCAGCGTTCGCGCTTGTTGAGTTCACGGCGATGGCGGAGGCCGGAGTTGATGGCGATGCGGCGGACGATTGTGTTGACCCAGCCGGAAAATTTCGCGCCGTCGCCGAGCAGCCACAGCCGCCGATACGCGCGGATAAATGCCTCCTGCGTGGCTTCCTCCGCCAGCGCGGCGTCGCCGAGGCGACTCCATGCGACGGCAAATACTCGACGTTCGTGACGTTCGACGAGTTCGCGGTAGCGTTCCGCATCGCCGCCTCGAACGGCGGCCACGGCGGATTCGTCCTGTTGCGCGGCCTGATTTGCGCTGTCGGTCATTTCGGTTGGTCTCATTTAACCGCAAGACAGCCGCGAAGGGAAATTGTTACATACCGAATTACCCATCCTTTCCGCCAGTTGGTTCAACGAAAGACCAGCAACCCCTCGCACACCGGCTCCAACTCCGTTCGCGCCACTGGTTTGCTTTCAGCAATCCATTTTGTTTGCTTGGCATTCATGATTTCCTGCGGGCCGACCACCCGCAGAACAAATAAAGAACGCCAGTGAGCAGCATCGGCGCAAAGATCACGTTGATTTTGACTCCATGGTTTGCGACGGCGAACGCGGCCATGCCGCCCAGCACCAGCGCCCCGCCTGTTCCCTCGCGCCACCACGCCGTCACCTGCCCGGCCAGCATGACGAGCAGCGCGACAAAACTGAAGTTCACCACCGTCGGCTGATGCAATGGGTTTGGCACGCCCTCCCCCACGGCAAGGGCGGCAATCAGCAGGACGATGAGCGCGCCGATGACGCGCGCCGTCCAGCGGAGTATCGCGACGAAAGACGGGCGGGTGGGCATCGCGTTCAGTTTGTTTCCGCCAGTTCCCGCACGAAAGCCTCCGGATCGCCCGGCGAGACAACCACCGTGCGCCGTTCGTAGCGCAGCACCACCGCATGGCGCGGATCGGTGGCGAACGCGCGATATGTGCGCAGTGTTTTGTTCCAGTAAAATCCGGTGATCGAAAAGAACCCGCCGTTGCCGAACGTGCGAAGGCTCCCGCGCATCGCCTGCAGATCGAACGTCGCCGATTGCAACCCCGCGCGCGGTATCCGCGTTGTCCAAAACAAACGCCGCACCAAAACCGCGTCAGGCGTGACGGCGTAACCGCGAATCGCGAACAATGCGCAGACCAGCACGAGCGAGGCGGGCAGCCAGCCCAGCGTGCGAACCGGCCCGACATTGATTCCGCGCATGTGCGGCAGGATTCCGAACGAAATGCCGAGACACAAGCACGTCGCCAGCACGGACATGATGACGAGCGATTTGCTCCACGGAGACGTGTAGGTTTTCATAAATCTTAGCGAATGTAATAGCCCGATGCGCGCCATGAGCCATCTTTCTCATGTGTGAAAGTGACGGTCTCCACGGCCGTTTTTTTTGCGGCAAACGAGGTGTCGAACTGCATCACCACATACTCGCCATCGGGCGCGCCCGGCAGCGATGTGGCTCGTTGCGCGGACTTCAGTTTGCGGGAAACCAAATCGCCCAGCGGCTTGCGGAAGCTCTCCATGGAGGTGTTCCAAGCCTGTTCCGTGACGGCCGCCTGAAAAAACGCCGACGCATCTTTCCAAGTTTGTGAGTAATTGCCGCCGTCAATTACCGCCAGCCATTTTTCCGCCGCGCCGACTGCCTCCTGGCTCGCAGCGGCTGCGGGACTTCCGTCAGGCTTCGGAGTGCTGGCGGCAGCATCCTCCTTTTCGATTTCCTTTTTTAGATTCGCCATGTGCTCGGACAGCGGGACGTTCTCCATCGAGGCGCGCAGCGAATAGTTGCGCCAGCCGTCGGCGGTTTTCACGAAAAACAGCACGAGACATTTCCCCTGCAACTCCTCCGGGCCGGTGCAGCGGACGGCAGCGAGGTCGCCTTCCACGAGCGATTCGCTGGCGCGCAGGTCGAACGCCTCGTTGCCCATGTTTTGCCGGTAATGCTCGCGCAGTTCGGTGGCGAAGACGGGCAGCGCATCGCGCCAGCCCTTGATGCGGTCGGTGGCCAGCGATTTCAACGTGTCGTTGTCTTTTTCGCGGATGGCCACAATCATTTGCAGCGCGAGGTCTTCGACGGCGATCTGGTCTGTAGTGACCTTCGGTTTCGTGGAAGCCGGACCGCTGTTCAATGATTGCACCAGCTTGTAGCGGAGCTTCACGCCGCGCGGGTTTTCGGTGAAACCTGTTATTTGTAAAACGCCCATGCTGCCTTCGCGGGTTCGGAATATCCAAATTGAAGGAAACGGCTTATTATATTCAGCAGGATACCTGTCAATGCTCGTTATCTGAGCATTGTAAAAATGTTTCACTATCGAATTTACGGCGATTTCATCCCAGCTTTTATTTACTGCTGGATAAACTGCCGTGTCCAAACCCACCACGCCATTGAGTTCTGGGCTAATGCCAAGAGCGATATTGCTATTGTATTGCGCTGGCCTCGTTCCAATCGCACCCCGCTTTTGAACCGCCCATTGTGCTTTAGCACCGATAAATAGCTCTCCAGAATCAAAATTAACCATCACCTCAGCATTCGTCGAAGAATCAGGACCATAGGAACTCAGGGCGCTTGGGTCTTTGCTGTCGGGAAGCAGCCGCTCCGTCACCGGGCCGAAGGAAAGATTTTGCGCGGCGGTGTCGGCAGGTTTTGCTGCTTGGTTTTCATTTTGATAATCGCCAAGGTCAAGTTTGCCCTCCTCGGCGGCTTCGTCTTTGTTTCCAAAATAAATGTCGGCAAAGGAATGATGGTTGTCATACATCGAAACGTGCGGCAATCCGGGCACGAGATGGGAACGGGATAATTCAAAATCGCCCGAGCCTTTGGAAATGTGGATGCTTTGCGGCGGTTCTGTCTGGTTTGGAACCTCGTCATTATTTGTCGCCGTGATGTTCAGCCACAAGGACGCTTCGTCGGCACTGACGAGATTGTAATGGCCTTTCACCATCATGTTTTCGGAAGTGCGTTCGACCGAAGTGATTTCAATGGAGTCGCCTTGTGGAAAATTGGTCTGGCCGATGTAAAAATTAGTTGTTGAATCGAAGGAATTATTTTGTGTGGCAAGCATCTGCGCGGCGTGCCGTGCGTTTTCCTGGGCCCGCGCGCGGGCTTTGACAAAGTTCGGGATGGCGATTGCCGCCATCAAACCGAAGATTGAAATCAGAAATGGAATCGCAATCATAGCGAAAACCGCCACGGCAAACCACCGCCAGAAATGGTCGGATTTTTGAATCAGTGGCGGTGACGCCTTACGCATCCGCCAAAAAGAAAACAATCCAACTACAATTCCCGTGAAAACTCCAAACCCTAGTCCGAGAAGCACACCGATGAAAATATTCAGCAAAAAATTCGGTCTGATTGGTTTTAATGGTAAAATCGCACGATCAATAATTTTCCCACCATGAAGCGCACAATAGGCTTCTGCAAGCGCGTTGGCGATGTCAGCAGCCTCACCACCATGTTCGTCATAAACCCAGATGCCCGCCAGAGAGGTGTTCCTTACGGCTTGAACATCAATTCTGCTCCTCAACAATTTTTCAATCTGATCCTCATTGTTTGCCGGGACGCCATATTTTTTGTTCCATCGTTCAGCAAGTTTCAAATCAGAAATGACCTTGCGCAGGCAATCTGACGATTGGATTTCTGCGCATTCGGTTTGGATATGTTCAGCGTTATCATCAGCGAGCTGGACTCGCGCCACACCAACGTAAGTCCGAGGTAAAATGAGTGTAACACCAATCGCCAGAACTACGATTACCAGAAAGGCTATAAAACCAGTCAACACTCCGTTGCGAAGCGGCGATTTTGTAGCAGCCGAGGTGACGAGGCTCTCGCTTGATTTTCCACTTTCAGATTGAGCCCCCTCGCGTCGGCTGCTCTTCGGCGGAGTGGCCGTAATCGTCTCCACGCCAGTTTTCACTTCGCTGACCTGCTGGTAGCGGAGGTCGGGATTTTTTTCCAGCGCACGCAAAACGATTTCATCCAACCGCACGTCAATTTGAACTTTCGTGGACGGCGGCGCGATTTGTTTGCCGGGCAGTTCGCCCGTGAGCATTTCGTAAAACACCACGCCGAGTGAATAAATGTCCGCGCGACTGTCCACCCGTTGTGGGGAAGTCTGTTGTTCAGGCGCGCTGTAGCCAGGCGTCCCTACGGCAATTTGCGTGGCGTTTTCCGACCTGGCGGATTCGTCTCCTTTGCCGCAGTTGTCTGCACCGAGTATTTTAGCGATGCCAAAATCTGCGACCTTCACGCGACCGCCTTTGTCGAGCAGCAGGTTCTCCGGCTTGATGTCACGGTGGACAATGCCCCGGTCGTGGGCAAATTGCAGTGCGTCACAGAGCGGCGGCACGATGGCCAGCGCCTCCTCCGGCGTAAATTTCCGCGTGCGCAAAAGCTGGCGCAGATTTACGCCGTCCACAAATTCCATGAGCAGGTAATAAAACCCGGCCGCCTGCCCGAAGTCATAAATGGTGACGATGTTTGGATGGTTCAATGCCGCGAGCGCCTGCGCCTCACGGGTGAAGCGTTCGGCGAACTTCGCATCGCGCACGCGTTCCGGTGCCAGGAGCTTCAACGCCACAAGGCGGTTCAAAGTTTTCTGCCGCGCCTTGTAAACCACGCCCATGCCGCCGCGTCCGAGACACTCACGGATTTCAAGCTGTGGAAAATGCGGGGCGATCTGTTCGGGCGGCAACGGCGGTTGCGCAGGGGGCGTGTCGTCGGTGAAAACCGTTTCCGTTTTCAGGTTCAACGCCATGAGACAATTCGGGCAAAGCCCTTTGGGAGCATCCTCCGGCAACGGCGCTCCACACTGCGGACATTTTGGCGATGATTCGTTGCTCATACTCAATACTGAACGGTTTCTCGAGGATTGTTACACGTCGGCCTCATTTTATTTTCGGGCAAGGGCGGCTGCCAGTTGGTGTAATTCCGCATCCAGATCATCTCCATCAGCCAGTGTTTGTGAAATTTCCTCCCGGTAGATTTCGCGAAAACGCTTCCGCAACCGATGCACTGCCACGCGAGCCGTTCCTTCGTTCACTCCAAGGCGTTTCGCCATCGCCGCATAATCAATCGCTCCGCGTTCGGCCATGAGACAGCCTTTGAGAACTTCAAAATCAACAAGTTTTCCTGCCGTCACGAATTCCGCCTCCAACCGGTTCAACGTCAAGTCCAGCAGCGTCAATGCCCACTGGCGGTCGAATGTCTCGTCCGCAGCCAGCGTGGCTGATTTGTCTGCGGCATAGCGGCCTTCAGCAATTGAAGTGTCCAACTGCACCGGGGCCTGCCCGCCACCGCGCCGTTGCGTGGAGGCTCGTCGCCATTCATTGCTCATGAAATGTTTCAGCGCGCCAATAAGAAACATCCGTAGCTTGCCTTTTTCTCGGTCGGCGGAATCGAGCCAGCGTTTTTCGAGCAGGCGGCGGAAAAACTCCTGCGTGAGGTCTTGCGCGTCGTGCGGTGATTGGCCGCTGCGGCGAACGTAGGCATAGAGCGGATACCAATAGGCGCGGCAGATGGCTTCCAACGCCGCCGCCGATTCCGGCGCATTCTTCCGTGTGGCCGCCAATACCAGCGACCATCGCGTGTGCGGAAAAATCCGTTGCGCTTCGCAGGATGAAGTCAGGCTGCTCATGGAAATATCGTATCCAGATGAGAATTACCGGAAATGAGGTGATTGTTACAGAAGAAGTGCGAAAAAGTTGCCCCGCTCAAACACAATTGGCAATCGCCTTGAACATCTCACGCCAATCGCGCCAATGCAAGTGCTACAATCCGCTTCAACTGTCGCGCGAATAGCAGGCGGGGTGCTTTGGTGCAAAAAGGCCGATACCATTTTCATTTCTTGCCGTAGCTGCAACTCGGCCGTTCTGAATTCTGCCAGAATGGACAACCATGAATTTTAGTTGTGAAGATAAATTGGCGGGCGGTGGGGGGAGTCATTTTGTGCAATGATTGCACAATGTTCGCCCTGAAGTCTGGCAGGCTGGCCGTTGTGAGAATGACGTTCACTGTTCCCGTTTCTGCTGCCGGAGATCAGCGGAAAACGGAGGTCTCATTTTGTGTAAAGATTACACAAAACGAGAAATTATTTCGGCCATGCTTGTGCCGGATGAAAAAATCACTGGCCAAGTGCATTTCGTGTCCCAACGACACCTTTGACGATTCGTCTTCAGGTAAAATGACAAAACTGTAAATGAAAGCAGGCACGAAATTAAAAGTTGTGTGGCAGGCACGCGAAGCCGTTGGGAAGACTGATAAGATTGCGCCCTATGTTTAGCGCCGTCGCTCATAAAAATCTGGCCGATGCCGAGAGTTATTTCGACGAGCATCTGGCGCAAAACGATTACTACGCCGCCGGGGAAATCCGCCCCGGCCAGTGGATCGGCGCGGGCGCGGAACGGTTGGGATTAAGGAATAATGTCATGCGCGAACAATTTCATGCGCTCTGTGAAAATCGAAATCCTGAAACAAACGAACGCCTGACGCAACGGCAGCAGAAGGAGAACAAGCGCCGGGTGTTTTTCGATTTCACCTGCGCACCGCCCAAATCCGTATCGGTGCTGGCGGTGACATTGGACGACCAGCGGTTGGTTGAAGCTCATGAGGAATCCGCGCGCATTGCGTTCCGCGAGTTGGAAACCTTCGCCGCAACCCGAGTCCGCAAGCAGGGCAATCAGCGTGACCGCACGACCGGCAATCTCGTGGCCGCAGCCTTCGTGCATAACAGCTCGCGTGAACTGGACCCGCAGTTGCACACGCATTTCACGGTGTTCAACGCCACGTTTGATGAAAGTGAACGGTGCTGGAAAGCCCTGCAAGCGGGTGGAATGTATGACGCCATCCGTTACGGGACGGCGGTTTATCGGAACGAACTGGCGAAACGGGTTCAACAGATCGGCTACCGGATTCAACCAGCCAAGCATGGATTCGAAATCGAGGGCGTAAACCCGGAAGTTCTGAATCGTTTTTCCAAACGTGCGCAGCAGCGTGACCAAGCGGTTCTCGAAATGGAACAAAAGTTGGGTCGAAAACTTTCAAATGATGAAATCTCCCATGTGGTGCATCAGAGCCGGGCAAAAAAAGTCAAAGGCATCTCGACAACGGAAGTGCGTGAACGCCAGTTGGCGCAATTACAGCCCGACGAATTACAGACGCTGCAAAAACTTTCAACATCAGTCCAACGCACTCGTCAACCGCACACCGCCGGACTGGAAAATCAAACCCTGGATTACGCCGTGGCCCATGTCTTCGAGCGCAAGTCGGTCGTGCCGGAGCATGAACTGATGAACGTGGCCTTGTCGCAACGTCTCGGCGAAGTGGATTTGCCGGCGTTGAAAGCGTCCGTGAAGTGTTCAGCGGACCTGGTCAAAACCGAGCGTGGATTTTCCACGAGGCAGATTTTGGCAACGGAACTGGAATTGATTCAAATCGTCAACGCGGGATGCGATGCCGTTGCACCATTGCATCCCGGCTACCAGCCTGCCGACTGGCTGGGTGAGGATCAGAAACGGGCGATTTACCATGTCCTGCGCACCAGTGACCGGATCACCGGGCTACGCGGTCTGGCCGGCAGTGGCAAAACCACGGCGTTGCGCGAGTTGGTCGCCGCCTGCAAGGAAGCCCATGTTGAACCGCTGTTCTGTGCGCCGACGACGGCGGCAACAGATGTTCTCCGCAAGGAAGGATTTGAGGCAGTGACACTACAAAGTTTGTTGCTAACGAAACCGGCGTTGTCCGCTCGTCAGTTAGTGGTGCTGGATGAAGCCGGAGCCGTGGGAATTGACGACATGAAGCGGCTTTTTGAAATGGCCAGAGACGCACGCATTGTGCTGTCGGGCGACACCGGGCAACACGCTTCGGTTGCGCGTGGCGATGCGCTGCGGATTTTGGAACGCCATTCCGATTTCAAATCCGGCCAGTTGACGGCCATCCGGCGGCAACGCAAGGCCCAGTATCGCAATGCCGTGGAACTGGCAGCGCAGAAACGCACCGTGGAAGCGTTCGCGCAGTTGGAACGCATGGGCGCGGTGGCAGAGTTTTCAGACGGCAACCTTCACGACTCGGCAGCGAATTCATATTTGAAAGCGTTGGCGGAAAATAAGTCCGCGCTGCTGGTCGCGCCGACGTGGAATGAAATTGAAGCGGTGACGGAAAAAGTGCGGGCCGCTTTGAAAAGCTCCGGTCGGCTGGCCGGTCAAGAAAAAGAATTTCAAGTTTTCGATTCGCTATCGTGGACGGAAGCGCAGAAACGTGATGCTCGGCAATACCGTCCCGGCATGGCAATTTATTTTCATCGTCGAGGATATGGTTTTGAAAAAGGCGAAACGGTTGCGGTGGTCGCCGTGGAAAACGATTCGCTGAAGGTGCAATGTCCCGATGGTTCGGAAGTGCTTTTCCAATTGGGTCAAGGCTGCGCCTTGTTTGATGTGGGGGAGAAACGAAAATTGAAAGTGGCCGCTGGTGACAAGCTGTTGCTGCAATCAAATTGGCAAAAGAAATTCGTCAACGGTGAGTTGGTCGAGGTCAAAGCCGTTCAAGGCGATTCTGTTTTGCTGGCCGATGGCCGGGTGGTTCCTGCCGAATACCGCACGTTCACGCACGGCTACGCCGTCACGTCACACGCCGCCCAGGGCAAGACGGTGGATGAAGTTTTGCTGGTCGCCTCGTCGCGTTCGCTGCCCGCCATCAATCAGGAACAATTTTACGTCAGTATTTCGCGTGGCCGCGAACGCTGTCAGGTCTTTACGGACGATGCCGAGATGTTACGTTCGCACGTCACCCATTCCAGTGCGCGTTTAGCGGCGGTTGAAGCGATGCCGCAACGTGACTTCCTCCAAACCATTTTGCAGCGCGGCAATCGTTTCCTGAAACGGTTCCGTCAACGTCTTGCCCAATCAATTTCAACTGAAAGGAGTAACAATGAAATCAAGCCAACTGAACACCAACGAAAATCCTACCACATCAGCGTCTAACCCGCGCGACAATCCCTGCCTCGGCAGTGATTCCACCATCGCCGCGCTGGATGCGTTTGCCGACGACGGCATCAGCTATCTGCTGCCTTACGCGCAGTTTTTGTATGCGGAAAAAATTTCCAACCCGGCATTGGAAAAGGAGCCGGATGCGCCGCCAGAAAAGATGCTGATTCATTTTGCGCGGGCCGATGTGGTTGTCTTGGGCAGCGGCCTCAAGCGACTGGAAGCCGAGATTCAGAAATATGAATTGAAGTTCGTGAAATCGGCGGACCGCCGTTTGGCCGCCACATTGAAAACCCACATTGCCGCCGTCACTGTCACTTTAACCAAGGAAAACGTATGAATCCCGAACGCAAAGAAATTCTTAATCTGGTCTCACTGCCCGGACGCATGAACGCCGCCGAAGCCGCTTGGCGGCTCGGTTTTGAACCAGACCACATTCCCATTCTGGTCACTGCCGGCCAACTCAAGCCGCTGGGCAATCCACCGCCAGGAGCCGTGAAGTTTTTCCTGACGACCGAAATTGAGCAAAAGAAAGGCGACGCCAGATGGATGAACAAGGCAACCGAACTCATCCGGCTAAAGGTCAAGGACAAGAACGAGCGCGCCGCAAAAAGCCGGACGCTCAAAGGTTCCGTATCCGCAACCAACGGAAACAATTCCCATGACCGTCATTCCCAATAATCATCACCGTGATCGCAATGCGCCGAATGGTGTGGCGGCGGAAACGGGTCGAACGTGTCCGGGGGCGGTGATGGCGATCCCGGCAGATGGATGAACAGGCCGGGCCGGACATGAAGCGCGGATTTCCAATCTTTACGTCGCAATCCACCACTCAATACCCACGCCAGCAAAGCCAACAAGAGATAGATGGCCCCAATAAAAAAGACGAGAGCGTGTTCGTGGATGAAGTCATCAAGGTGTTTCAATCCCGACGCTTCCAGTTCCAGTGCTTTAATTTGCCAAGGTTGCATGATGTCCTCCTTATGCGGCAACGGCGGGTGCCGCTGGTTGGGTGTTCAAGTTTCCAATGATGGCCTTCTGTTGCCGTTCGTATTCACTGAGGGACGGCATTTCCACCGGGGCTTTGCGGGAATATGCCCGCGTCATCGCCCGGCTATTGTGCCCGAGATTTACCTGGGCATACCGTTCGGGATAGCCTGCCGTCTTTGCCCGTTCCGCCCACGCATAGCGATAGCTATGCAACGAGACGCCCTTGATGCCAAGTCCAGTGCAGCGTTGTTTGAACTCCGTGGCGCGGTCGCCCGAACGGACGGTTCGCAGATACGGAAACAGTGGCCCATTGCCCGGAAGGTCGCGCAAGATTTCCTCCATGTCTTCATCCAAGCGCATGATGGCAATCGAGCCGGTCTTCCGGCGTGCATAGCTAATGACGCGATGTTCCCAATCAACGTCCTCGGCGTTCAAGCCAGCCAGATCGGATTGCGATGCGCCCAAGTGCCAGGCCAGTTTATAGAACGCCTTGCGTTCGGGATTGTTTTCGCGGGCGACGATGGCCAGATGTTCCGCCAGCGTGATACTACGCTTCTCTTTGAACTCGACGGCTGGCCATTGGCGTTTCGGCACGAGCGGCCACGGCAGCCAGTTCATATCCACGCAGAAATTGTGCAGGCGGCGCAGATAGACGTTGGTGGAAACCGTTCCCATTTGCAGAACCTTCAGGATCGTTTCACCTTTGGTTTCGATGATGACCTGCGGCAGCAACGTGATGAACGCCTTGTCCTTGGCGGCAGTTTTCCAGCGATGTTGGTTGGCTCCCTGTTTGGTGTTGGTCAACGCTTCAATGGCGTGCCGCCACGTCCGCGTGGTAATGCCGTTGTCGCTGCCCGCCAGATACGCTTTGGCAATCTGGAGATTCAACACCGGCTGGCGTTCGGAATTATTCTTGGCTTCGATGACCTGCCGGGCATCGTCTGCATTGGTGGTGCCGAGACTGGTGCGTTTGCCGGTCTTGGTGTCCACGCAGTAGTAGGCTCCACCACGGATTCCACGGCAGATGAGACGGTAACGTGTTTTCATAGTTTTCACGCAACCGCGAGAATAACTCAGGCCGAATCCGAACAGGTAGCCGATAGCGGGCGGATAATGCCGGACTATTCTGGTTTCCTACGGATTGGAAAATTGGTGTCCGTTTTGGTGTCCTTTTGGACTCCCGAACCTCCTAAACCGATGCTGCACACGCAGTTGGAGTTGGAGGCGAGGGTCGGAATCGGACGCGGAGACTTTACCGCTCCAAATCTAACACTCTCTGTCTCAAGGCTTAATTTAACCTGATTTCAATGGGGATCAAGCGGATTTTTTGACTGCCTGTTCAATGCTCGCTTATTGCCCAGTGACCGCCCTGTCAGCGCTCGACAGGTGAAGAATTAGGTGAAACTTTGGGTGAAGATTTCCGCCATTGCCGCCATGCGACGATCAAGCCGCCCAACGCAAATAATCCCAAGGAATTCGGTTCTGGAACAGGCGTAGCGGAAAATTGAATGTTATCAACAGAATCCCATTGACCACCTACCTGAGACGAATATGAAGTAAAAAGTAGTTGTCCCGTTTGTCCTGCGTAGGACGAAATGTCTGTACCGTAAATATTATAATTCGGATTGCTTCCAAGCAAGGTCAGTGCAAGGTTTTGTCCATTAAAGCTCACATCATTCATGCCCACATTTCCCCAAAAAATCAACGATTGAGTCCCTAGCGGTATTGTGCCCGTTTGCCCAATGCCAGCAGTGTCAATCCCGGCGTTAATGCCACTCCCCTGAAGATACGCGTAATAATTGCCTTCTATCGTCCCAAAATTTGCGCCCAATAGGCAAATAGCTCCGCCACTCAGTGAAATATTGTTGAGCAACACTGTCGTAGTGGTATTATCCTTATATGCCGTCCAGCCAGGTATCGACTCTCCAAAACCGTATCCCTGTTCAAAATTAAGATTTACAAAGCCCTGAGACCACGCATCCGTTAGCATCGTTAATTGAACAACAAGTACCAATATAGTTTTCATATTTTCACCTCATTACAAATGGATCGCCAACCATTTGAAAAGCTGGAGTAAAGCCTACGAATGTCTGAGCAGAATTCCAAGCGCACATCACGAATGGTTTTCCCGAGGCCCATAACTCAAAGTATGTTCCATTGTCTGTGCGACCAAGTTAATTGTGAGACCAACATTTAGGAAAAGTGGTTGACACATTTGGTTGCTGTTTTGCCACAGAGTCACCGAGAACACAGAGCTTCTTGCGGAGGGTCACCAGCCGAACGTCGGCCTCGCACAGCCTTCTCGCCCGTGAAGTAGGAGATCGTTTTTACGTTTTTTGGTTGTTGTTGGCGGGTTAATTGATCCGGTCGCAGGTTGCATTGGCGGTCATGTTCATTATTAAATTGATTTTTTCTAATTGGATTTGAAGTGGTTTTCCTGCCAACTTGCGGAACCGATGATCAAAGGCCGGCCAGAACTGCAAACAAAACGAAACACACAAACACGTGACCCGGGTCGAAATAGCGGATGAATTTTGCGGTGCAATAAAACGAGGGAAATGAACCGAATAAAGCTCATCCTGATTCTCGGCGGCTTTTTGCTGGCAAATGTCTGCCCGGCAAACATTATCATCAACACGTTGCGCTGCGAATACCTCCAGAATCCGCTTGGGGTTGACGCCGGCAACCCGCGCTTGAGCTGGATTCTTGCCTCTCCCCAGCGGGGCGAGACGCAAAAGGCTTACCGGATTCTGGTGGCATCCTCCGTTGGGTTGCTCAATGCCGACACAGGAGATCTTTGGGACTCTGGCAAGGTTGAATCGGACGAAAGTTCACAAATTCCTTATGCCGGCAAAGCGCTGACTTCGCGTGACCAATGCTTTTGGAAAGTCGTGGCCTGGGATCAGAATAATATTCCGAGTCCTTGGAGCTCCACCGGTCAATGGGAAATGGGACTTCTGCAACCGACTGATTGGTCTGCCCAGTGGATTGCCAAGCCCTCCACAGCCGCCGGGACGAACACGTCCTTCGTCATTCACCGCGCCATTTATGAGACGGTGAATGGGGACAACGGGGTGGACGTCACCGCCACCTTGTTGAGCCGTTTTAAGAAAGGCCGGCTCAATGTGTATGTCAATAATGACAACATGGGAGTTGATCCTGCTTCCAAGAGGATGAAACAGTTGAGGGTGGAATATGACGATCACGGCCATTCGTTCACCCGGGAAATCCAGGAGAACCAACTCTTGAGACTGCCGGAAGCCTCTTCGGTGCCCTATCTACGAAAAACCTTCACGCTGACTTCCCCGATCCAACGGGCAGTGCTTTACGTCACCGCCTTGGGTCTGTACGAGGTGCATATTAATGGCCAGCGGGTGGGGGACCATCTCCTCGCCCCCGATTGGACGGATTATCGCAAGCGGGTACGGTATCAAGCTTATGAGGTCACCTCGCTGTTGAAAACCGGCCCCAATGCGATCGCCGCCCTGCTGGGCAATGGCTGGTTCAGCGGCCATATCGGCAATGGCGGTTACGAATATTTTGGGAAGCAGCCGGCTTTCCTGGCCCAGCTTGAGGTGACCTGTGCGGATGGACACACGGAGCGGGTGGTGACCGATGACACCTGGAAAGCCCATGACAGTCCCATCCTGGCTTCTGATTTCATGATGGGCGAAGATTATGATGCCCGGTTCGAGATGCCCGGTTGGGACCAGCCTGGTTTGGACGAAAGCGGGTGGAGTCCGGTGGTAGTGAGTGCGGTACCTGCGCTCAAACTGCAGTCGCAAGTCATGGAACCCGTGCGTGAGTTGTGCGAACTGAAAGCCAAAAGAGTTACCGAACCCAAGCCCGGATGCTGGGTATATGATTTTGGCCAGAACATGGTGGGCGTGGTGCGGCTCAAAGTATCGGCCCCGGCCGGCACCAAAATCGTGCTGCGCCATGCGGAGATGCTCAATCCTGATGGCACTTTGTACACGGAAAACCTGCGGGGTGCACCGGCCATAGATACTTATATTTGCAAGGGGGGCGGGACGGAGATTTGGCAGCCGCGGTTCACCTTCCATGGTTTTCGCTACGTTTCCATCGAGGGCCTGCCCGGCCGGCCGAGGAAGAGTACAGCAACGGGCATTGTGATTGGTTCGGACAATCCGCCGGCGGGAGAGTTTAGCTGTTCAGATCCGCGGATCAATCAGTTGCAATCCAACATCCAATGGAGCCAGCGGGGGAATTTCCTGAGCATACCAATGGACTGTCCGCAACGGGATGAGCGGCTGGGATGGATGGGGGATGCCCAGGTATTTGTGCGCACCGCCACCTACAACGCGGATGTGGCGTCTTTCTTCACCAAATGGCTGGTGGATGTGGATGATGGCCAGTCTCCGGCGGGATCATTTGGCAACGTCAGCCCCAATACGAGCGATGAAGGCGGTGTTCCTGCCTGGGGCGATGCCGGGGTTATTTGTCCGTGGACCATTTACGAGGTTTATGGTGACAAGCGTATTTTAGATCAACATCTGCCCGCCATGATCAAGTGGGTAGAATATCTCCACCAACACAGCGACAACTTGATCCGGGACCGTGACCGGGGAAAGGATTTCGGCGACTGGTTGTCGATCGGAGCTGACACGCCCAAGGATTTGATCGGCACGGCCTTTTTCGCCTACTCCACTCATCTCGTGGCAGAGTCCTGCCTTGCCCTCGGCCGGACAAATGAAGCGAATGAAGCGGCGCGGATTTTTGAAGATATCAAGGCCGCCTTCAATCAACATTACGTGTCAGCCGACGGACATATCAAGGGGAATACCCAGTGCGCCTACGCCATGGCACTTAAGTTTGAATTACTGCCCGAAGACCTCCGACCCAAAGCGGCGCAATATCTGGCAGAGGACATCAAGGCGAAGGGCGACCATCTCTCCACCGGTTTCGTGGGGGTCAGCTATCTACTGCCAATGTTGACCGAAACGGGCGAGGCCGATACGGCCTACCGATTGCTGTTTCAAGATACCTTTCCGTCCTGGCTTTTCTCCGTGAAAAATGGCGCCACCACGATTTGGGAACGGTGGGATGGCTGGACTCCCGAGAAGGGGTTCCAGGATCCGGGCATGAACTCATTCAATCATTATTCACTTGGCTCCTGCGGGGAATACCTCTTTGGCTACATTGGCGGGATCCGGCCCGCCAGCCCAGGCTACAAAACCATTTTGATTCAGCCAACCATCCGCCCTGGTCTGACTTGGGCCAAAACCAGTTATGACTCCATGCATGGAGAGATTGCCACTGATTGGAAAGTAAAAGGCAACCGTCTGGTTTTGAACATCCTCATCCCGCCAAACACGACCGCGATGGTGTGTATTCCAGCGAAAGACCTCAAGAGCATCACGGAATCCGGCAAACCTCTGGACGAAGTTTCAGACGTGAAGTTCCTTCGTCAGGAAGATGGCACTTTTGATGTTAAAGTCGGCTCCGGATCCTACCAGTTCGCCTGCAACGTCGAGCTGTAGCCAGCGATGACTACTTTAGAGCGGTTCAAGAAATATTGTAGCCGTTCGGTCTTCTGAGATGAAGAAGCGGTCCTTTTGGGTTTCGGCTTCGTTTCGGCTCAGTCGCAGCCCGCTGCGGGGATGCTCCTTCGCCAAAAGCCGATGATCGGCACCGCTCGCCTAAAACCAAAAATCCCTGCTCCAAACGGCCACACTTTTTCTTGAAACGCTCTAGTCCCGACGAACGGCAAGAAATATCAATGCGTCGCTGGCGGCGGCTGCACGTTCCGTGTCTGATCTGCCGTCAGCATCACTTCAAACGAGGAAATGCAATCCCAGGCACAAAGATTTGTGCCTCCCGGGGAAGGTTCCGGCCATTGACACCAGGACAACCCGTCGGCCCGGCGCGCATTCCAGGCGGCAGTGGCATTTACCAGCAGTCTGGGTTCGTAAAGTTTTTGTAAATTGCGGCTCTGGCTGAACAGCGCCAGCCAGCGCAGGAAAATGGCATTGAACCCGGAGTTGTTGCCCGCAATGCCATACCGGGGAAGGATTCCGCCGGTTGCCAGTCGCCGGAAGGTGAATTCAGCGGCCAGCTTCGCATCATTCGTGTGCCCGAGGAAATTGGCCGCGCCAATAAACGTTCCCTGATTGTAAGTACTGGTCCATCTGTGGAGGGTCCCATTGGTGCCAAGGTTATCGTAAACCGCGCCGGTGTTTGTGTTAAAAAGGGCCAGGCGCTCCCAATTGAACAGATTCGCAGACTTTTTTAAATAATCCGGGTCACCATAAATCTCGTACAACAGATAAGCAGCGATGGCGGCAGGGCCATTCGCGCAAGCATTTTTGGATGCGTTGTCCGTATCCCAATAAAACCCTCCGCCAAGACGGCCATCCCAGGCGCGGGCATAACAGGCATCAAAATTGGCCCTGGCTAGATGGCAATAATTGGTATTGCCACAAGCCACTCCACCCCGCGCAAAGGCGATGACGGCCCACATGATGTCATCATTATAAATATTCCAGCTTGTCCAATTGGAGCCGTTTTTGCGGATAAACCCGTTCAAGAGATTGCTGACCATTTTCTGATAGGCCGCATTGGTGGTGCTGTCATAGGCATCAATCACGCATTCAATCATTTCAGCCTGCTCCCAAAAGTCCGCCGGACGATGATCAGCCTGGCTTTTTTTAAAGTAAGCGTTCGTACCGTTGGCTGTGTAAAAAGCGGAAGTAAACGAGTTGAGAATCGTATTGGCTTGGATGGGCGAAAAGGCAAACAGGGAACAGTTTGACTGGAGGATTGCCCATAAGGCGAAAAAATAGTTGCAGCATTTATTTTGTTTCACAAAACAATTTAATCAAATCACCGCCCGTCATGCAGCTTGCGGTTAGATTTGGGGAGGACGGTCTATGGCGTCTGACCCAAAACTCTTGTTTGGTTTTGGACCCATAGAGAGCACCAGTTTGCCGCCGGCGGTTATTTCCGCCTGAGTAATCCAACTGTGTGTTAGAGGCTGGCCATTAAGTGTTGCACTCTGGATATAGGAATTTTCAGGGGAATTATGTTTGGCCACCATGGTGAAGGAACCGCCAGCGGCAAATTTGGAATCCAGATGGATGGTAACTTTATCACAAAGCGGACTGCCAAGGACGTAAATCCCACTGGTCGGATCGACCGGATAAAATCCCATCGCAGCAAAAACATACCAGGCTGACATTTGGCCGCAATCGTCGTTGCCGCAGATTCCGTCTGGGGTATTGGTGTAAAGCGTGTTGGCAACCTGGCGGATACGCGCCTGGGTTCTCCAAGGCTGCCCGGCGTAATTGTAAAGGTAGGCGACATGATGGTCAGGCTCATTGCCTTGGGAATACATACCAATAACCCCGGTGACATCAGGAATCATGGTCAGGTTGGGAATCGTTTCCTTCGTATCGAACATTTCGTCCAGTCGCGCGACAAATTTATCGTCTCCTCCCAGTTTGGCGATCAAACCGGAGACGTCTTGAAGGACGAAAAAGTTGTACTGCCAGGCATTTGCCTCGGTGTATTCGTTGAAATTAATACTGTTGATTTCCGTTTCACCAAAAGGCGTCACCCAGCTTCCATCCGCATTTCTGCCCCGCATAAAACCGGTGGACGGATCAAACACATTCTGCCAATTTTGCGAACGCTTGGCATATTTTTCAGCCAGGTCGTTCTTGCCGAGTGCCCTGGCCATCCGGGCGATACAAGCATCGTCGTAAGCATATTCCAAAACCTTCGAAACGCTCTGCACGTGATCGCCAGTGGGAATGAAACCTTTGTTGCGGTAATCATCCAATTGCTCCCGGTTATTGTCGGTGGTTGCAATCATGTCATTGAGTGCCTGATTGGCGTCATAGCCGCGAATGCCACTTAAGTAAGCGTCGGTGATAATGGGAATCGAGTGATTACCAATCATGCACCAGGTTTCCTTGCCGCCTTCCGGCCAAACCGGAAGCGTATTCTGTCCGAAAATCGTATAGTGCGCCAGCATTGTGTCGACAATGTCATTCATCCTGGCGGGTTGAATGAGAGTTAACAACGGGCTCTCCGCGCGAAAAATATCCCAAATGGAAATCTCGGTGTAATAATTGAAACCCTTGGCCAGATGAACCTCGCCATCCGGTCCACGAAATTGGCCGTCGACGTCGTTGAGGATCGTCGGGGCGACCAATGAATGGTATAGCGCGGTATAAAAGGTCTGCTTGAGATTCTTGTCGTCGGTCTCAGCATCAATGACGCTCAAGGCTTTTTGCCACTGTTGGCGCGCAGCCTTTGCAACGGCGTCAAAGTCCCAACCTGGGATTTCCGCGCGCAGATTCCGGCGGGCGCCCTCAACGCTGACGGTGGATAAACCAACCCGGACGAGGATTTGTTCACCCGCCTTGGTGGTAAAATCAAAGTGGCCTTTGGTCTCCTTGCCAGTCGTCTGCTTGCCGGTCACGTCTTTGTCGGCCTGCGCCACCCCGGCGGAATCAAACGGCCGTGAAAATTCCATTACAAAATAGTAAACCTTGCCACCGCCCCACCCGTCACTCTTGCGATAACCGCTGGCCGTGTGATCGTCCTCAATTGTCAACTGTGCTTCCGTAACCGTATTGCCGATGCCATGCTGCAAATCCAAGACCACGTGGCTCGCGCCGCTGGCCGGAAATGTATAGCGATGAAAGCCCGCGCGAGTCGTGGCCGTCAATTCCACCTTGATTTGATAATCCGGCAGCAGCACAGAATAATAACCTGGACGCGAAATTTCATCGGCATGGGAGAATCGCGCACGGTAACCTTCGCCGGGACGATCACCCGGGGTCAACTTAAGCTCGCCCACGGTTGGCATCAGCATGACATTCCCCAAGTCAGGACAACCGGTACCGGTCAAGTGGTTGTGCGAGAAACCCAGGATGCTGCTGTCGGAATAATGATAACCCGAGGAACCGTCCCAAGTGTTGTCCCGGGTATCCGGCGAAAGTTGAACCATGCCGAACGGCAGGGCGGCACCGGGATACACGTGGCCGTGCGCGTCCGTACCGATCATTGGATTCACAAAATCAACTACTGGTTTGCCAATGCACGCTGCCGGAATAAGCAGAAGGATGGAAAAGATAAAAGCGTTCAAAAACCCGGAGAAAGTCCGGCCATTGGGATTCTGGTTCATGCTGTTGTGTTGATGTTTGCCAAGCTTATTGATCGGCCAAAAATATACCATGTGGCCATTTCAGGCCACATGCTTAAATGATTTTTTTACAAAAGCATCAAGTTTCCTCAAACGCCTTCTGTCCTGGCTTTTTCCCCGAAAGTCGTTTTGATCATCGTTTCCATACTTCGGACCACATCCAATTCCGAAGCCTGACAGACGAAAAAGGCATCGTTGAACACCGGCTGGATAACTTTGTCAGGCGCACACAGTCCTTTACGCGAGGGGATTATTAATTTAAGTATCATTGGCGTTGACGCATAAAATTCATATCTCGCTGATCGTCTGTTTGCTGACGCTTTTCCCCGCCAAAAGTCCGGCGGATGATTCCGGTTTCGATTTGGCGGAAACGGCGGGCACTTTAAGAGTTTGGCGCCCGGCCAATGGTCTTCCTTCTGATTCAGTAGCCACTATCATG
>Ga0302274_10001487_pt1 | contig 22485 bp, 22 predicted proteins | sample III_Bog_N2_1_FD_198755 | JGI IMG/M metagenome (GOLD analysis project Ga0302274, IMG submission 198755) | Peat permafrost microbial communities from Stordalen Mire near Abisko, Sweden - III_Bog_N2_1 | ecosystem: Environmental > Terrestrial > Soil > Wetlands > Peat | place: Sweden: Abisko...
TTGATGTTTTACTTGTTCGCGATGACGATATTCCTAATTTCGTTAACAGTGGCATCTGTGATTTAGGCATTGTTGGAGAAAACGTCTACGCCGAAATGAAGCATGCCATCGATGGCTTCTCCTCGACAGTAGTCGAGCATCTTGGCTTTTCTCTATGTCGTCTTTCCATTGCAGTTCCGGATAATGGCCCCATCCATTCGATCCAGGATTTGGCAGGAACAACAATTGCAACCTCTTACCCACACCTTCTCCAAAGCTTTATGTCCCAGCATAACATTCAGGCCCGAACCCTTATTATGACAGGGTCTGTTGAAGTCGCGCCAAGATTAAAAATTGCTGACGCCATTTGCGATATCGTTGCTTCAGGAGCCACTCTTACCAGCAACAATCTACGCGAACTTACCGTTGTCTTACAAAGCCAAGCTCTCTTGATCCGTCCATCTCATAAATTGACCTCAGAGAAGGAAGAAGTTGTTCATCGCCTTGTGACCCGCATGCAAGGTGCTTTACGCGCCGAAGATAGCAAATACGTCATGTTACATGCTGACAAGACGCGCTTGCCTGATATTATTAAAATGCTCCCAGGTGCAGAATCTCCGACTATTCTCCCACTTCAGGGATATCAAGATAAGTTTGCTGTCCACGCTGTGTGCCGTGAATCTGTTTTTTGGGAAACTATGGAAAAGCTGCAAGCGGCAGGAGCAAGTTCCATTTTAGTTCTACCCATTGAAAAAATGATGGCCTAATTTATTTTATCACAGAAATGATTGAATCGAGCCATTATGAAAACCATTTTTTGGAATAACGCAACGCCGAACGATAAAGAAGCCGTCCTCTCACGCCCTCTCCATAAGAGTGATTTATCTCTTACTCAAAGCGTACAGCATATTCTCGCGGACGTGAAAGCTCATGGCGACGAAGCCTTATATCGTTTTAGTCAACAATTTGATCACGTCGATTTAAAAGAATGGAAGGTCCCTTCTCAGGTGCTTGCAAACGCCCTAGCAGCTCTTTCTCCTTCTCTTCGTCAAGCTATCGAAAACGCCAAAGCGAACATCACGACATTTCATCGCCAAGCATACCCAACAGATACAAAAGTAGAAACATTGCCTGGGGTTCATTGCCAGCTGCTGTGGCGCCCCTTAGAAGTCGTAGGTCTTTATGTTCCAGGGGGGAGTGCGCCCCTCTTTTCGTCGGTTCTTATGCAGGCTATACCTGCCCACATTGCGGGCTGCCCACATATCCTTTTATGTACCCCTCCTCAAAAGGATGGCACTATTCACCCAGCTATTTTAGCCGCAGCACAGCTCTGCGGTATAACGAACGTCTACGCATTAGGCGGCGCCCAAGCAATTGCGGCAATGGCTTATGGATCGACTTCGATCCCGAAGGTTGACAAGATATTTGGCCCAGGCAATGCTTACGTTACCGAAGCCAAACAACAAGTTTCTCAAGATCCCTTAGGGGCTGCCATTGATATGCCCGCAGGTCCTTCGGAAGTTATGGTTATTGCCCTTCCTGAAGCCCACCCATCATGGGTAGCTGCGGACTTAATTGCCCAAGCCGAACATGATATTCAAGCCCAAGCTATTCTTGTAACAACGGATGATGTTTTTGCACAAAAGGTAGAAAAAGAGCTCCAATTTCAACTAGCATCTCTTCCGCGTCGTGCTATTGCTGAACAAAGCCTTGCCGATCGCCGCGTTGTAATCGTCCCTGATATGGCAACAGCCCTTGAGGTTGCCAATCGCTATGCACCCGAACATCTCATCATTCACAACGACGATGCGGAAACGTGGCTTCCTCATATACATCATGCTGGATCTGTCTTTTGTGGTTCCTTTACACCCGAGTCAGCAGGCGATTATGCGAGTGGAACAAACCATGTTTTACCAACCAATGGCTACGCGCGAGCTTATAATGGTCTCAACATTTACAGTTTTATGAAAAGCATGACTGTTCAACATTTAACACGCAAAGGGCTTCACACACTCAGTGACACCATCATCACGATGGCCGAAGCCGAAGGACTGGCCGGTCATGCGCGCGCCGTCAGTATTCGTAAGGAGACAAAAGCATGAACTGGCTTACGCACCTCATACGCCCGGATTTACGAAATATGGCAGCCTATAGTTCCGCTCGAAGCGAAGCCGAAGGCTTTGTCCCAAGCATTGGCCTTGATGCCAATGAGTTTCCGTGGCCCCCCTTTGGCAGCTTTTCTAGTTTGTGTACTCTCCACCGCTATCCTGAGCCTCAACCGGAAAATCTACGTCAACGTCTCGCCTCGGTCTGGGGAATTGACGCAAACCAAATTCTTATAGGACGTGGCAGCGATGAAGGCATTGACGTGCTCTTACGTCTTTTTTGTCAAGCCGGTACAGATCATATTATCATCTGTCCTCCCACTTATGGCATGTATCAAGTAGCCGCCGTTACGCAAGGGGCCGGTATCGTTAAAGTGCCTTTAAATGATATGTGGCAATTGGATATGACGATACTTCTTAAGACATGTAACGCCCATTCAAAACTTATTTTTATTCCTTCTCCCAATGCACCTCTTGGCCATCTTATCAAAGCCGAGGATATACGGATTCTGTGTCGCGCACGTTCCGAACAAAGTCTCATTATTATTGATGAAGCCTATGTCGAATTTACAGATAATCCCCGCGGCATGTTGGATGATCTTCAAAAATTTCCAAATCTCGTTATTCTTCGCACCCTATCAAAAGCACATGCTTTAGCAGGAGAACGCGTAGGAACGGTTCTTGCAGCACCCGACATTATAAAGGCCTTACGTAAAGTACAAGCTCCCTACCCTCTCACACAAAGCAGTATCCATGCCGCGCTTGACACCTTAAGCCCACATGGCTTGATTCAAAATGCCGAACGTCGAGCACTCATAATATCTGAACGCGAAAGAATGGCTCTAACACTTACACAATGCTCGATGATCACACATGTTTTTCCAAGCGTCGGCAATTTTCTACTTGTCCAAACGCACGACTCTAAAGCTTTTATGCAGCGCTTACGACAAATGGGTATTTTACCGCGCGATCGTCATGACATCATTCCCAACACGGTACGACTAACCATTGGAACACCTGAAGAGAATAATTTGGTTTTAAAGGCACTTGGAATTAAAGATATTCCTCCGGCTGTGGAACTCACCCCTCGCTTGTTTAGCACACAACGCGTTACAAAAGAGACAAGGATCCATGTAACAGTTAATCTTGATAACCCAACTTTTCTTGCAATAGATACAGGCATAGGCTTTTTTGATCATATGCTATCACAACTTGCCTCACATGGTGGCTTTGGATTAGCTCTTTCCTGCAAGGGCGATCTCGTCATTGATCAACATCACTCCATTGAAGATTGCGCTCTTGCGCTTGGAGAAGCTCTTAAAGCGGCTTTAGGCGACAAAAGAGGCGTTACTCGTTTTGGATTTAGTGCACCTCTTGATGAAGCTCTTGCCCATGTTGTGCTCGACCTCTCGGGACGACCTTATTTTGTCTTCACAGGCCAACTTCCTGCAACCACAGTCGGGACCATGAGCAGTGAGATGGTGCCTCATTTCTTCCGCTCTTTAGCGACTGCTCTTGGTGCCGCTCTTCATATAACGATCCAAGGAGACAACACACATCACATGGTTGAAGCGATGTTTAAAGCAACTGGCCGTGCACTCAAGCAAGCTTTTCACCGCGAAGGACATCATATTCCTTCAACCAAAGGCGTTTTATGATTACCGTCATTGATAGTGGTGTGGCCAACTTAACGTCAGTTATCGCAGCTCTTGAACGTCTCACATCCTCTATTGAAATCACCGCCAACGCTCATCGCATAAGCGAGGCCAGCCATGTCATTTTACCTGGCGTGGGGTCCGCCTCGGCCGCAATGAAACAGCTCGAGACTAAAGGTCTTGCCAAGCTCATACCCACCTTAAAACAGCCTGTTTTGGGAATATGCCTTGGCATGCAGTTGTTGTTCGATTATTCCGAAGAAAATGGAGGTACGTCTTGCCTCGGTATTCTTCCTGGTCGCGTTCAATTATTGACTTCATCCTCAGCCTATCCCGTCCCACATATGGGATGGAATACTCTTAAGAAACAGGCAATTCACCACCCACTCCTTCAAGGCATCCCCGATAATAGCTATGCCTATTTTGTTCATAGTTATGCTGTCTCACAAAACTCGGCCACTATAGCATCAACCGATTATAGTTCTTCCTTTACGGCCATGGCCGGACACAATAATTTCTATGGTTGCCAGTTTCATCCTGAACGCTCAAGTAACGTCGGTCATCAAATTTTGAAAAATTTTCTCGCCCTGTAGCCACCATGATCCTCTTTCCTGCCATCGACTTAAAAAACGGACAATGTGTCCGCTTGACGCAAGGCGACTTTGCTCAAGCCACAATCTATGAAGCCGACCCCTTACGACAAGCGCACTGCTTCCAAACAATGGGGGCTTCATGGCTTCATATGGTTGACCTCGATGGTGCAAAAACAGGAAGCATGCAGCAGTTTGATGTTATTTCTCATGTCACCCAAAACACCACCCTTCATGTCCAGGTTGGCGGCGGTATTTGCGAAACTTCGATTATTGAAAAATTATTGAAATGTGGTGTTCACCGAGTAGTCATTGGAAGTGTAGCCGTCAAAAATAAAGCCCTCGTCAGAGAATGGCTTCAGCATTTTGGTTCAGACGTCATCGTTCTTGCCTTAGATATCCGTCTTACAGCCGATAATACCCCCGAAATTCTCACGCATGGATGGCAAAAAGGTAGTCAACTTTCTCTCTGGGAACTCGGTGAACATTATATGGAGTGTGGTCTCAAAACAATTTTATGCACCGATGTTAGTCGCGATGGCATGTTAACGGGCACGAACCGCTCTCTCTATCAATTGGTTCAGAAACGCTGGCCTCAGCTTGATATTCTAGCTTCAGGAGGCGTCAAGGACCTCGAAGATCTTGTCCATTTGGCGGGGCTAGGTCTCAAAGGCGCTATTATTGGCAAAGCACTATACGAAGGACATATAGATTTGGCCAAAGCTCTCTTACAGGTGTCGAATGTTAGCTAAACGTATTATACCCTGTCTTGATGTCAAAGACGGCCAGGTCGTAAAAGGTACACAATTTCGTGATCATCATGTTGTCGGAGATATACTAGATTTAGCCAAACGTTACCGTGATCAAGGGGCTGATGAATTGGTCTTTTATGATATTACGGCGAGCAGCGATGGGCGCCATATCGATCGCAAATGGATCAGCCAGATTGCCCATCTTTTAGATATTCCTTTTTGTGTTGCGGGTGGTATCCGTGGCGTTGATGATGCTCGCTCTATATTGGCGAATGGTGCTGATAAAATATCGATCAACTCTCCGGCCTTAGAAAATCCCGATCTCATTGATGCCATGGCTCATGAATTTGGAAATCAGTGCGTTGTTGTGGGTATCGACAGTCGTCAAGAAGGCAATGACGCTTTTGTCCATCAGTATACAGGTAACGTCGATAAGAGCCGCTCTACTCATAGGCACACTCTGGCGTGGGCACACGAAGCATCAGAACGTGGTGCGGGTGAAATTGTGCTCAATTGCATGAACCAAGATGGGATGCGCCAAGGATATGATATTGAGCAACTTAAAAAAGTGCGTGATCGAATTACCGTTCCCCTCATTGCATCCGGCGGCGCTGGAAAACTCGAACATTTTGTAAATGTTTTCAAAGAAGCCCATGTCGATGGAGCCTTAGCCGCAAGCGTTTTTCACAAACAACTCATGACCATTCTGGATGTAAAAACTTTTCTTCAAAACAATAAAATTGAGGTGCGTTTATGACCCCAGCTTATGCATCGTTTGATGTCCATTTGATCGATTGGACCAAGGGCAACGGCCTTATCCCTGCCATTGTTCAGGACGCTCGATCTTTGCGCGTTTTGATGCTGGGCTATGTCAACGAAGAGTCTCTCCAATTGACTCTTGCCAAGGGCCTTGTAACTTTCTTTAGCCGTACAAAGCAACGTTTATGGCAAAAAGGCGAAACAACAGGCCATATTCTAAAGCTTCTTGATATAAAACTGGATTGTGATGGCGATACATTGTTAATGCTCGCTGATCCCCAAGGCCCCACATGTCATCTCGGAACAAAAACCTGTTTTGGTGAAGACACAAACGCCAGCCTGGCCACACTCGCCGATCTTATCGGTGTTATTCATTCACGGCACAACAATCCCACTCCTGGAAGTTATACGACGCGTCTTTTTGAGGAAGGGCTCATACGTATCGCCCAAAAAGTAGGCGAGGAAGGCGTCGAAGTAGCCTTAGCCGCAGCAACCAAAGATTCTCACCTCAGCTCCGAAGTCGCCGATTTAATCTATCACTTACTGGTATTGCTGGAAGCCACGAATACAGATATTCTTTCGATCCTTACTCTTTTAAAAGAACGCTCCTCTCTCAAAAAGAAAGAATAGATTTTGTATGACGCTTGATTATGAAAAGGAGTTTTCTGTTTTTTTTCAACAAGCGGCCGATCTTGCCGGAAGTATTGCGCTCGCTTATTTTCGGAAAAACATCCCTGTAGATGACAAACACGATAAAACACCTGTCACTCAAGCTGACCGTGACATTGAGCTAAAAATACGTGCCTTCATTGAAAATGCTTTTCCAAACCACGGATTTATTGGTGAAGAATACGGTAAAAACAATCCGGATGCCGAGTTCGTTTGGGTTATTGATCCCATTGACGGTACAAAATCTTTTGCCACAGGGCGTCCTCTATTTGGTACAATCATAGGCCTCCTTCATGGTGGGAAACCCGTCATGGGCCTCATTGAACAAGCCTTTACAAAAGAGAGGTGGCTGGGCATTGATAACAAAGCGGCCTATCATAATGGCACCCCTATTCATGTAGCGTCACCACGAGCTTTTGAACAGGCACGTCTTTATACGGGCTCCCTTTCAATGTTTGATGATGACCATTTATCAAATTGGATCAAAATGTGCCGCACCGCGAAATGGACACAGTATAGCAGTGACTGTTATGGCTATGGGCTTTTGGCCATGGGTTGGGCAGACGTTGTTGTCGAACAATGTCTCGGACTTTATGACATTGCTGGTGTTGCTCCCCTTATTACGGGGGCTGGGGGATTTATCAGTGATTGGGACGGCCATGAGATCGATTTAAACTTTAATGGCAAAGCTGTTGCGGCCAGCTGTCGCGCATTAGCATTTGAATCCCTCGAGTCTTTCCGTCCGCCGCGATGAACCCTCGCTTTCTGGCAAAAGAGCGTTAGATAGCCCCCCGAGAAAGACCAAAATTTATGCAACAAGAAGTCAAGAAAAGCCCGAAACCACCTAAGGATAGGGGGCCCCCGTTAGGTAAAGCCCCTCTTAACGCGCTGTCTTATAAAAAACAGGGGGTTTGGCGCTTGACTTAGTGTGTCGCTACCCCTAGTTTGCGCGCGGATTTAAGTCTTTTGAGACAGCGAGTTTTAACCATGGATCACGATCCTGAAAATGCAAAACTCCGTGCTCTTGAGGCAGAAATTCAGCAAGCCAAGACGCCATCGACAACCCCAAAATCACTTTTGGATTCATCGATCAGAGGTAACAACATTGGTTATAGTTTTGTAGCTTCTGTTCTAGGTTGTACTTTTATTGGATGGCTTATCGATAAAGTAGCGAACACAAATCCCTGGGGGGTCATCGTGTTTCTCTTTGTTGGGTTTGCACTTGGTATCGTTAAAGCATGGCAATCTCTATCATTGTCAAAACAAGATTAAGAAAGGGAGGATATGAATGGCTGCCTCATTACTTGAAGAATTTGAGATACACCCTCTCAGCACGCCCCTTTTCTCGATTGCTCATCACCCGATAAGTTTTACAAATTCAGCGCTCTATATGTTTCTGGCGATAGCTTCAGCTACCTTCTTGATGGTTGTTGCTATGCGTCAACAAGCCGTTGTTCCAGGACGCTGGCAAATGCTCGCTGAGAAAATATACGACACCGTTGCCGATATGGTTGACAGTGGCGCCGGCGAAAAAGCTCGCCCATTCTTCCCTTTTATCTTCTCAATTTTTATTTTTATCTTGTTCTGCAATCTCTTTGGCATGGTCCCCGGCTCTTTGGCGGTCACCAGCCACGTCGTGATTAACCTCGCGATTGCGTTAACGCTCTTTCTCGTCATCATCATAACTGGATTCGTACGACACGGGCTTCATTTTTTAACTTTGTTTGTACCCTCTGGAGTTCCCAAAGTCATGGTCGTTCCCATGATGATTATTGAATTTTTCTCCTTTGCCGTTCGTCCCTTTAGCCTCGCCATACGTCTTTTTGCGAATATGCTGGCAGGCCATATTTTGTTGCAGGTATTTGCGGGTATGGTCGTTAGCCTACTTGCCGTTGGGTGGTTGTCAGGTCTCAGCATATTGCCTATGGCAGCTAACATTGCTATCACCGGCTTTGAATTTTTCGTCGCGTTTCTGCAGGCCTATATTTACGCTGTTCTGGCGTCGGTATATCTGCGTGATGCGTTGGAAATGCACTAAATTTTATCCTCTAACAATTAGGAGTTTTCTATGGATAGCAGTTCATTAAAGTTACTCGGCGCCGGTATTGCCATGATTGGTTCACTCGGGGCCGGTATCGGTCTCGGTCTTATATTCTCGGCTTGGATTACCGCGATTGCTCGCAATCCAGCTGTTGAAAGCAAATTCTCGAAGATTGGCTTCATTGGATTTGCTGTGACAGAGCTAGTGTTACTAATGTGCTTTGTTATCTCCATTATGATTATGAAGAGCTAATATTTATGCGTTATGTCTCGAACATACGTTTTGCAAGTGGTGTAAGTCTTCCTTACCTACTTTCCTTTGTTCCCGCTTGGGCTGAAGGAAGTGAGGAAAAAGGAGGGCTACCACAGCTTGATCCGAGTTTGTTCCCAGAACAACTCTTCTGGCTCGCGGTTAGCTTTGTTCTGCTTTATCTTTTAATGGCCTTTGTAGCTCTTCCAAGGGTCAAACAAACCCAAGATAAGCGGCACACAACGATTTCAAAAGATATCGAAGCAGCCACGTTAGCAAATCTAGAGGCAAAATCAACGTTAACTGATTACGAGAAGAACCTTGCAGATGCTCACACACAGGCACGAGTTACCGTTGCTGAAATAAGAACACGCACGACCAAAGAATCCGCCCAACGCCAAAGTGAACAGCAACAAGCTCTTAGCAAGCGCCTCCACGACGCTGAAGCCGCTATTCGCATGACAAGGGATCAAGCGATTATGAACATTCGTCAGGATGCGATCGACCTGGCACATAAAATTGTCGAAAAGATAGCTGGTGTTAAAGGTAGTCCAGTCTCGACAGAGGAGCCCTCATGAACGATCTACTCCAAAACCCTATGTTCTTTTACGCTGTGGCTTTTACAGTATTTATAGGGCTTGCCTATCGTTATGGTAAAAAGCCCTTTTTAAATTGGCTTGATACAGAAATTCGCAAAATAAGCGATGAACTCGCCGAGGCTCAAAGATTGAGAACCGAAGCAGAAGCAACACTTCAAGATTACAAAAACAAACAAGCCGAAGCAGCTGATCAAGCCCAAACAATTATTCAAGAGGCACATCTCGAAGCTGAACGCCTCAAATCTCAAGCTGCAGATGATTTGAAGGCGACCCTTACACATCAAGAAAAACTTGCTCTTGATCGTATTCATCGTGCAGAGACTGAAGCCTTGGCAGCTGTTCGCCATGCTACTATTGAGCTTGCCGTCTCTTCCGCCGAGAAAACTTTTCAGACCCAAATAAACGAAACAATAGCCAGTCGCTTGATCGACCAAGCTATTGATGAGATCCCCACCACAAACCCTACACAAGCAAAGGCAGCTTGATTCACCTTGTGAAAAAACAAAACACCCCACTCACGAAGAATGAATCTCTTTCAGACGTTATGCGTACGTTGATTGGTGGAACAGACTCAAATGAATACGTAAAAGTGGGACATATTCTCAATGCATTTGGAGTTCATGGCTTTGCTTTTTTACTCCTAACTCTATCTCTTCTCAATACAGTTATCTTTATGGTTCCGTTTCTCTCCATTTTATTTGGATTGCCCATGATCATTTTATCCGGCCAAATGGTTGTTGGATTTCGTATACCAATTTTTCCACGCTTTGTTCGACAAGCCGTTATAAAGCGAGATCGTCTGGCAACGGGACTTGAAAAGGCTATCAAGGGAGTTGAAAGAATTGAACGCTACATAAAACCCCGTCTAAGCTTCCTATCAAACCCTCACCTAGACCGTCTTCACGGGCTTACAGCTCTTGTTTTGGCGGTTATGGTTGCCATTCCCATTCCTCTTTTTAATATTCCTCCATCGATTGCGCTTATTCTTCTAGGCATAGGCATTCTTCAACGCGATGGTCTTTTTATTATCATCGCGTATAGTCTTGGATTTTGGTGTTTGATATTACTCAAATCTCTTGGGCACATCGCCCACGCTCTTACCTTAAACGCTAGCACCTAACAAAGGTGGTAGCATCTCCAGTCGATACCCGACTGAAGGCTCGGTCATTATATAGCGAGGGAAGGAAGGTTCCGCCTCAAGCTTACGACGCAACGCATGAATATGCTTCTTTAAATCTTGATGACGTTCCTGATCGATAGGCTCTCCCCACAGGGCACGCTCAATGCTTGTAGACGTCATGACACGCCCCCCATGAAGAGCTAAAATACGAATTACGGCGTATTCTTCATTATCTAAATTAATTGTTTTATTACCACGTCTTACACGCTGTTCGTGAAGATAAATATCAAGATCACCTGTCATCACGCGTTCGACATCATCATGGTTTTGCCACATATCTTTTTGTTGCAGAGCCGCGTAGAGGCGCGCAACAAGATCGCGTACAGAAAAAGGCTTCGTTATGTAATCATCGGCTCCTTGCTCTAAAGCAGCGATTTTTTCACTATCTTCAGCACGTCCCGACAAAACAAGTATTGGCATGTTGCTATGCAACCGTACATCACGAATAACCTGCCGACCGTCTATATCCGGAAGACCAAGATCTAAAATCATAACGTCTGGTTTTGAATTATGGACGATCGTAATGGCTTCTTCCGCCGTCTCGGCTTCAAAAACGTTAAAACTTTCGGCTTGAAGCGATAACCTTAAGAATTTGCGAACGTGGGGCTCATCATCCACAATGATAATGGAGATCGGTTGATTTGATGTATTTGAATTCTTTTCCATTGTATTAAATGTAACACAGAATCGCTTATTTGGCCACCCCTAACTTGATAACAATTTGGGTTCCGATGCCATCAGGCCCCATAAGCGCAAAAATACGCCCCCCATGAGCCTCAATAAAGCCACGACAGATAGCCAACCCCAATCCAGCACCACTGGATGGCATTGAGCCAATTTTAACGCGGTAAAACATGTCAAAAACGCGATCCCTTTCCGCTTCAGGAATACCAGGCCCACGATCCGTGATCGCGAGCTTTACGTAATTTGCTTCACGTCGCGCTGTTACAGTTAAAGGTTGATCGGCAGGAGCATATTTACTAGCATTATCAAAAATATTGACTAAAACGTGCTCGAGAATTGTAAAGTCTCCATCCACTGACGGCAGATCTTCTGGAATATCAATACGCAGAGGACGATTGCCAATTTGTTTACGCAATTTTGAAAGCGCACTCCCTACAAGATCTTGAATATCGCAAGGTTGCCGTTTGAGCTTAAGCCCTCCTGATACAAGTTGCGTCATATCCAATAAATTTTGAACAAACCTGTTTAAGCGCTCTGATTCATCTTCGATGGTTGAAAAAAGATCGCTGCGCGATTTATTATCAAACTTATCCCAATAATCCCTGAGACTTGTTGTTGCACCAAGAATAGCAACAAGGGGTGTACGTAAATCATGGCTAACGGATGACAAGAGACTTGACCTCAATCTTTCCGTTTCCGTTTGTAATTTCGCCTGCGTGATATCGGCAGCCAATTTACAACGTTCAATCGCGACCGCTGATTGTGTAGCTAGACTGGCAAGAAAATTTTCTTGGTCCTGTGTTAGCGGCTCACCATTATCGAGGCGTAACGCCAAGACACCAACGGTTTGGTTGCCCGCACGTAAAGGAATGCTGTAATAGGGAGCCGTCGGGAGCGTATCCGAATGAAACCCTGCGGGCTTGCCATGTCTCCATGACCATTCAATGGCCGCATTTGAAGGAGTATCAAGTCGTAAATCTTGCGGATAAGAGGCCCCAATCTCAAGCCGATCCGACTGTGGCAATAAAATCGCCACACGTGCGGCTAAACTATCGGCCACTTGGCTAACGACAGCATGCATAACATCCTGTAACGTTGCCACCGCCGCTACGGTTTTATTAAAATCATAAAGAGCTTGAGTACGTTCAGCATTTTTACGTGTCACACGCACTTGTTTTTGGAGTCGATTACCTATGTAACCGACAAATACCCCAATAACAAAGGAGAAACCAAGCGTAATAAAGTCATCATGGCTTTCTATTTTTAAAGAATAGCGCGGGTTTACAAACAAAAAATCGAGACATATGAAACTGAGAATGTTGGCAAAGACGGATACCTTAAACCCAAAATCAACAGCAACTAACAATGTTCCCACAATGTAAATCATCGCCAAGTTCGACAAGGTTGGAAAAACCGAGAACCGCGATAGATAGCTCACGCTGAGAGCAACGATGGTTGCCAACATGACAACAATCGTCGCCTTAACGTAGGCACTCCATGGAACGCGGCGTAGCCGTTTAACGGGAGCTTTTATTTCGTCGGATGATGAAGGACGGCGTTTTACATCACTGCCCATCCCCATGACTGTAATATCGAAGCTTCCTCCTCGGTTCAGAATGCTTGCTGCAACAGAGGGCCGCTGAAGACGTGACCAAAAAGAACGCTGGGTCTTACCGGTAATAATGACACTTACATTCCGCTCACGTGCCACTCTTAAAACTTCATCAACAATATTTTCACCAGCGACAATCATGGTTTCTCCACCAAGACTTTCCGCTAGATGAAGCGCCTGTGTAATTTCGTTGCGTGCTTTGACCGGCATTGATGCATGACGGTGTGTCTGAATATACAAAACGAGCCATGGCGATTGACGTCGGTCGGCGCTACGTTTTGCTGTTCGAATGAGCGGGATTGCCTGTCCATCACTTGCAATACAAACCATCACTCGATCACTGGTTGGCCACGGACCTGTGATGGCATGACTACGCATATAGTTTGTCATTTGGTCATCAACACGTGCCGCTGCCTGACGGAGGGCTAATTCTCGAAGCGCGGTCAGATTACCCGGTGTAAAAAAGCGGTTCATTGCCATGCGCGCGAGTTCAGGGATGTAGACTTTCCCCTCCTTCAGACGTTGCAGCAATTCTTCAGGTGTTAAATCAATGAGCTCAATTGAATCAGCCTGCTGCAAAATGCTGTCAGGTATGGTTTCACGTACGGTGACCCCCGTAATACGCGCCACAATATCATTAAGACTTTCAAGATGCTGAATATTGAGTGTCGAGTAGACATTGATTCCTAGATCAAGAAGTTCGATCACATCTTGATAGCGTTTTGGGTGCCGTGAACCTGCAATATTTGAATGAGCGAGTTCATCGACAAGAACCAGTTGGGGTTTTCGTTTAACAATCGCGTCAATGTCCATCTCTTGAAAAGATAGCCCGCGATAATCAATAGTAAGACGGGGGATTTGCTCTAATCCGTCCGCCATAGCATCGGTTTCGCTACGCTGATGGGTTTCAACTATTCCAATAACAACATCCATGCCTTCTTTTTTACGTGCGTGGGCAGCACGCAGCATGGCATAAGTTTTGCCCACACCTGGGGCTGCACCAATAAAGACTTTTAACTTACCGCGTTCCTCTCGCTTGGCTTCATTGAGCAAAGCTTCAGGAGAAGGCCGATTTTCTTCAGATGGCATTTTCAAGGACAACTCACCGCACTAGATAGGATGATAGGGCTACAGGATAGCTACTCATTGTAAGGATGTTCATTTCTAGATCCAAAAATAGAAAAAGCTTCTTTTTAATTTATTGCTCGCCGCAATATTCAAACTCTTTCCTCACATGTTGCCTCATGTATCGACGCTAGGCGAACTATGCTAAAGAAATATTTAAACAAAGTCCAATTGAGAGCTTCTTGACCTCCCCCCTATGATCGAAAGATGTGTATCGTTTTGAGGTGTCTTATACAGAAAAACACCACATCAACAAGGGGGGTGAAATGCTTTCTTCCGAAGCTTTTAGGTAAATCTGAAGATTAGATATGAAAACGGGGACTTAAATCAAATCACATTTCCTGGGTTGACCTAGTAAAAAGGTTAACTTTTAGGGCTATCAACTATCAACAATAGACGCCTTGCCGCCAATTAGATGAATATGTTATCGCTACGGCTCTAAACGATAGCTCTTTTTCATTTTCTCATCATGACCCTTTTACATAAAAAATCACATTCCAGTAATAACGAACTTCCCTCTCCAACTCATGGACGAATCATTGCGCTCGGAACGAGCCAGAAAAGGCGTGAACGTCTATTATGGACAGCCCTCGGAAGCGTGTGCTTCATCTTGGTCATCCTCCTTGGAACGATGTCGTGGCTTTTTTATAACGGCACAATTCTAATCGCCCCCAAACGTCAATATGTCCTCTTTACCAATTTAATTCCGGCCGCCGTAACTCAAGCAACCCAGCTTCCTCCAACAGATTCATCTAAGCAACCCCATACGCCCAAAGATACAAAAGCTAACGTGCCAATTGTCCCAGCAACAATGGCCCCCACGCCGGCTAATGGTAAATTCGAAGATATAGTTTTACCGGCTGAAAAAACCACCTCTTTGGCCGAGTCCTCAACGAAGACCACGCCCCCTTTAGAGGTCATTCACAAGGCATCGTCGCCTCAAAAGCTTGCCATCGTGCCCACATCATCCCCTTTAGCGGCGGAGCTTATACGAAAAGAAGCCCCCCACTCTCACGTTAGCGCTGCTAAAGCGCCCGATAAGGCAAAACATCATGTTCGGTTAAAGATCCCATCAAAATATGAACTACCAAAAGATACGCTAAAGTCTCGCCCCTCGAATCCGGCTCTTGAGCAAGCAAATACCCTCCTACAACAAGGTGAATACGCGGATGCCTTGGTTGTTTATGATCGTATCCTCGACCAAAAACCGCACGATTATGATGCCTTACTTGGCAAAGCCTCTGCGTTACAACATACCGAACAATATGAAGCGGCCATCAATATTGATCGCATCTTAATAAAGATTAACCCAGGGAACGAAGAAGTCCGCGCAAATCTCACTACGAACCTTAAAATGCTGAATACACATTAACGAAATGAGATTGATGCCCTCGAGTTTGAGTTAGACCAAGCCCCCTCTAATGTCCCCCAAATATCCATGAGCCTCTTGCCGCCGAAAACACACTCCGTTTTCGATAAGACATGATGTCTTTGGTCGTATCCTGAAGATTCTCTGCGCCAAAAAATACAGGATTTTTTATACGCCGAGCATCAAGATGAGAGAAAGAGCCCCTAAACCCCAGCAATAATAGGCAAAAGGATTAAGAGCGTCCAAATTATGTTCTTTAAAATAATGCATAAGGCTGGCTGTGCTTAGAAACGCGGTAACCCCCGCAACACCTCCTGCAACAAGGATGGTTGATATGTGAAAAGACGATGCGCCGTGAGCCTGCCAAAATTTAGGTATTTCAAGCACGCCCGCACCGGCAATAACAGGGGTCGCCAATAAAAAGGAGAAGCGCGCCGATTCGCGATGCGTTAGGCCGGCCACGACACCACCAACCATCGTTGCTCCCGAGCGCGAAATACCAGGGATAAGGGCCAATGCCTGACATGCACCAATAGCTAAAGCAGTGCGCCACCCGATTTGATCGAGGGTTTTGGCCCCGCCATGCTTGATGCGCTCGCCCCAAAAGAGGATGCATCCATTAACTATTAGAAAAAAGGCCGCCAAGGGAGGTGAACCAAAAAACCCACGCAAAAAATGTTCACACGCCCCCCCTAAAATGACCGCAGGAAGAGTTGCTATACAGATTAAGAAAAATATTTGACGTTCCGCTTTGACATGAGGCCCACGGCCCAAGACCGCTTGCGCAAAAGTTAGCCAATCGCGCCAAAAATAAATCACAAGGGCGGCCGCCGTGCCAAGATGCAAAACAACAAGAAAAGGTAGGAATTCATTAGACTTTTGGTCAATACTCCATCCTATCAATCGAGGAAAAATGACGGCGTGGCCAAGGCTGCTCACGGGAAAAAGTTCTGTTGCCCCTTGTAAAAGTGCGACTAAAACTGCCTGAAAAATATCCATTCTCTACCCTCGTTTCCACAGTTGTTCGGCGCGAGACTAACACTCTCGGTTCGATGTTCAACATCTGTCTGTTCTTTGTCCTAAAAGTTTGAGGTCATGCCCCCTTGACGGGCCTCACAACTGAGTATTTTTGGTCACAGAGAAAAAAAATGTTCCGCAACTATAATTTTTTATTGAATATTAAAAATTTTTAACTAGATAATGGTCTTACGGAAGCGCACGTACCACTGGCCCAAGGACGCTAAGGCATACCACCTTTCTCGTTCCCCACTGGTTTATGTAACGACGCTTTGCCGCCCGCAGGAGCCCCAGTAAAGGTGAAAGCGGGGACGTGGTATGCAGCAAAAGACTTTATCTTATGTTTTGAATTTCTGGATTTGTTATTCAGAACACAACTCATAGGAAACGGTCTTGGTTGAAAGGCAAAGACAGAAGGGCTCGTTTTATGAAAAACTTCAGAGGAGTTTTTCCTGTTTCCAAGCTCTTAATGCAAATCTTAAGGTTTTAAGATTGGCGTTACGTCCTTCCCCAATCAAGCCCATTGTCTAAGTTGTTTGGTTTATGCTTTGAACTTTTCGAAAGGGAATTGGGCCCATGGATTACAGCGAAGTTTTACCGTTGAGCCACAACAGTTTAATAGCACCGGAATCGAGTTCGACGAGCTATTCGTCTTATGATTCAGGATTGCCTTGCTTTGCCAATGTTGAGGACGTGGTTAAAACACTGCGTCCAGCACTGCCTATTCAGTGCATGCATCCTGAAAAAATTGTTGAGGCCGCTCGCAATTTTATTAATCATTTCCAGGGCCACAGCCTTTATGCCGTTAAAGCCAATCCGGATCCTTATGTCCTTCGTCACCTCTATGCCGCAGGTATACGTCATTTTGATGTCGCCTCGCTTGGGGAAATTCAATTAGTACGCAGCATGTTTCCGACGGCACATCTCGCCTTCATGAACCCCGTGAAAAGTCGTGAAGCCATCCAAGCTGCTTACTTTGATTATGGCGTTCGTGATTTTGTGATTGATACGTTTGAAGAACTTCATAAAATTCTCGAAGAGACAAAGGTTGCATCAGATCTTACCATTATTGTCCGTTTGGCCATGCCCAAAGGGACGGCGGCTTGCCAACTGAGTGGTAAATTTGGCTGCCTACCCGAAACGGCGATTTCTCTGTTGCGTGATGCCGAGAAAGTAGCCCTTAAAGTAGGCCTTTCCTTCCATGTGGGTTCACAGACATTGGATCCAAACTCCTACGCCGCCGCTATTCAAAAGGCAGGACAAGTTATGAAAGAATCGGACGTTCATCTTGACGTTTTTGACGTTGGCGGTGGATTTCCAGTCCCTCATCTAGGCATGGATATTCCTCCCCTTACCGATTATTTCAGCGTCATTAAAAACGAAGTGGCGCGTCTTAAACTACCCAAATCGTGCCAAATATGGTCCGAGCCAGGTCGCGCGCTCAGCGGAACAGCTTCCACTTTAATTGTACGCGTAGAATTACGCAAAGGCGATGTATTGTATATTAATGATGGGAGTTACGGCAATCTGTTCGAAGTCTTTTCGATGGGTTGGAAGAACATGGTTCAGCTCATTCGTCCGAACCGTAAAAGCCGTAAAGCCGCGAGCAAATCAATTGTTCCTTTCCGATTCTATGGCCCCACCTGTGATTCAATTGATTACATGCCAGGCCCCTTCCTTCTTCCGGATGACTCCTGCGAGGGTGACTGGATCGCTATCCATGGCATGGGAGCTTATGGCGCTGCATCCCAAACCCGCTTTAACGGCTTTCACTCGGAACTTCAGGTCGAAATTTCAGGAAAATCTGAGGTATCAGTCCCCAAAACGACACGCAGCGGGGGTCATTTGAAGCTTGTAAAATCCGAAAAAATCCGCAGCATCTAAAAGCTATTGATATTGAGATACCTCACCAGGCTGCAGTGAATAGACAAAGCCCATGCTTGCCGTGGGGCTACGGCAAGCAGAGGCAGCCGTTAGGACGGTGATGCTAGGTATCGTTCCGTCAGGGGTTATATATTCTGCTCCACTATCCGATTGATTAAACTCAAGCCCTACTAAGCTTTCATTCGCATTTTGTCCGACACTCCCTACAGCCAAGGCAATACATGCCGCCATAGGGATGTTTGCAAACACAACCTCGAATGAATCACCCACAACTCCTGTGTAAGGATTTTGTGATGAATAAATCTCAATCGAACTTCCGGGCCACGGACCATTTACGGTTGACGCATTGACAATAGAATCTGAAGGTAAAATTTTGGCCGCAATAAGAGCGGGAGTAAGATCGACCGCATTGGCTGTATCAACAAGCACTTGATCACCATATATACTTCGAATACCTTGTGTAATTTGGAGCAATTCTGACTTTGCTTTCGAGGTGCTCATACTCATATAAACAGCGCTTGCGGCAATCCATATTGCCCCTAATATTAATCCTATAATGCCTAAAACAATCGCAATTTCTGTAAGAGTAAAACCACGCCGCTTATTCGCAAAATATTGTGCGAAGAACGAATGGGTCGACATCATAACCTCGTTATTTTTTAAAAGGACCACCACTATAGCTCAAATGCCCTTAATTTATGCTAAATGCAAAAAAAAGATCCGCTAATCATAAAAAATGTTCGCACCCACCATCCGAATCGTTTATTCGGTAAGAATGTCCTATAATGTTACGCTCCCAGAACCCTTGAATTTCTAGCCTGAAATGTGAACCCGAATGCCCCTCAATAAGAAATACACGACCTTCAAAAACCGTATTGTTATGATTGGTTTTGGCAGCATTGGCAAAGGTGTCCTTCCGCTTCTTTTGCGTCATATTGATGTAGCACCAGAACAGATTACTATTTTTGCAGCTGACAAGCTTCATCGCGACATCGCCAATGATTATGGCATCACTTATATTGAGCAAGCCCTCACACGTGATAATTACCAAGCCATTCTAACGCCCCATATCACGAGTGGTGATCTGTTGATTAACGTATCAGTCGATGTATCCAGTCTTGCTTTGATTGAGTTCTGTCAGGAAAAAGGCGCGCTTTACGGATCACAACCTCTCCCCATCCGCACGATCCAATTACGGTCTACGTGAGAAAGCAAAAGCTCTTTATTCTAAATACAAAGAAGGCCCCACGGCTCTTCTAACACATGGAGCCAATCCAGGTCTTGTTTCTCATTTTGTTAAACAAGCTCTTCTTAATATGGCCGCGGATAATGGTCTTTCGATAAGCCCCCCCTCAACACGTGAGGCCTGGGGCCTTCTTATGGAACAGCTTGGCATTCAAACGGTCCATATTGCCGAACGCGATACGCAAGTTTCAAACAAACCCAAAGAACCCGGTGAATTTGTCAATACCTGGTCGATAGATGGATTTTACGGCGAAGGTTGTCAACCGGCCGAGCTTGGATGGGGTTCTCATGAAAAACATTTCCCGCCCGATGCCCGTCGCCATGATTATGGGTCCGATGCTGCCATTTACCTTGAGCGGCCAGGGTGCACAACGCGTGTACGCAGCTGGACGCCGCTCGAGGGACCCTATCAGGGCTTTCTGATCACCCATGGCGAAGCAATTTCGATAGCCGATTATTTTACGGTGAAGGAAGAAAATCATGTACGCCATCGCGTCACATGTCACTATGCTTATCATCCCTGTGATGCCGCCGTATCCTCCATCCATGAGGTCAATGGAAAATTAGGTGAACGTCAGAAGCAAACACGATTAATGATGGATGAAATCACCGCCGGCATGGATGAATTAGGTGTTTTATTAATGGGCAATACCAAAGGGGTTTACTGGTATGGGTCCCGTTTAACGATTGATCAAGCACGCGCTCTATGCCCTCATAACAGTGCAACTTCCTTACAAGTTACGGTTTCCGTACTTGCAGGCACCATCTGGGTCATTGATCACCCCGAGCAAGGTATTGTTGAACCCGAAGAGATCGATTTTAAACGCATTCTTGAGATCACCTCCCCCTATCTAGGTGAAGTTGTAGGTGTATGGGGCGACTGGAGCCCGCTTCAAGGGCGCAACCGTCTTTTTAAAGAAGATCTCGATCTTACCGATCCATGGCAATTTAAGAACATTCGCGTGGTGTAGAATTCTCACTTTTCTGTCATATTCCGGACAAAAGGTAATAAAAGTTAGAAATTTCACTCCACAGGACGCATTGTTGGGAAAGCAATGACTTCACGTATCGTTTGGCTATCCGTCATTAACATACCTAGCCGATCCATCCCGATACCTAACCCACCCATGGGGGGCATACCAAACGCAAGCGCTTTTATAAATTCCTCATCAATCGGGTGAGGAGGCTCATCTGGACCGCGCTTTTGCTCAGCTTGCTCTAAAAAGCGCGCGCGCTGCTCACGGGGATCATTCAATTCACTAAAAGCGTTCGCAATTTCCCAACCATTGACATACGTTTCAAAGCGTTGTGCCAAATAAGGACGATCGGGCCAAGCTTTAGCTAACGGTGAAATATCTTTTGGCAAATCAATAACATGTGTTGGCTGAATGAGTTTAGCTTCCACTCTTTCGCCAAACACAGCCTCGACCACCTGACCCCAGCTAATTCCAGACTCTGTCTTAATACCAATCTTAGCGGCCTGCTCGCGTGCTTGCGTTGCGTCAGGGAAATCATAAAAATTGAGTCCCGTATGTTCACAAACAAGATCCGTCATACTGCGACGTGGCCAGGGCGGCGTAAAATCGAGTTCAATATCGCCAAACTTAACTTGAGCTTTGCCGTGTAAAGTGAGCGCCACATGATGAACGATCGCTTCAGATATATCAATCATAGCCGTAAAATCGACATAGGCTTGATAAAGCTCAAGCGACGTAAATTCAGGGTTATGACGCGGGCTTAACCCTTCATTGCGGAAACAACGGTTGATTTCAAAAAGTTTTTCGGAAAGACCGCCGATCACCAACCTCTTCAAATGAAGCTCAGGCGCAATGCGCATGTAGAGAGGCATATTGAGTTTATTATGATGCGTTACAAATGGCTTAGCTAAAGCACCGCCGGCCATGACATGCAGCATAGGTGTTTCAACTTCTAAAAAATCACGTTCATAGAGAAACTGGCGAATAGCCGCGATCATCTTATAGCGTGCGCGTAGCGTCTCACGCGTACGTGGTGTTGCAACCAAATCTTGTTCCCTATGTCGAAATCGGGCCTCAATATCTTTTAGCCCATGAAACTTCTCAGGAGGTGGCTCAAGAGCTTTTGCCAATACTTTGAGTTCAACGGCATCGACGGTGATTTCGCCGCGAGGCGTACGACGGACCAACCCCGACACCCCGATAATATCTCCTAAATCAATCAACTTAAGGAGTTCGGCACGCTCTGGGGTCACTTGCTTCAAATCGTGAAAAATCTGTAGACGATCTGTATCATCAAGGATGACAATAAACATTCCCCCGTTACGCACGGCCATGACACGTCCTGCAACAGCCACCGTTTCATTTGTCTTATCACCGGCACCTAGTGCTGAAAATTGCTCTTTAACAGCTTGCGCAGAATGGCTTTTAGAAAATTGAGTAATATCAAAAGGATTGCCAAATTCTTCTGTCAGTTTATCAAGACGTGTGTGACGACGTGTAATCTCATCTTCATGAGGAATTTCAAGGGCACTCGCGACGGGATTGTTCATTTTTTGCTCTGCACCGTAATAGGGATAAAAAGGTCATCTCTGCATGTTGCCGCTGTTTTTAGAGCCATGCAACAACTTCGGCAAGAGCACGATTGGATATTAGGCTTTAAAAGGCCACTTTTATAGCTTCTGCCCCATTCGAGGTGTTGGTAAATCAATCTTAGAAGCGTCAGCACCCGATGTCTGACCAACCCAAAGAATGCGATATTTCCAAGCAATATCGCGTATAAAGACAGTCAAAGAAGGTCCAGATTCGATCAGAGATATCAATTCAAGCGTTTGAGGAGTTTCGCGTCCTTGTTGTCTAATAAATATATCGGCTCTTCGCGGATTTTAGTGGGTGATTTTGGGGTATAAAACGGAATAAGTTCCTGCGTAGCATAGGTTTTTAGCATTTTCCGGCGCGTAAAAACGTGGCAGATATTCCTGTATGGAAAATCAAGC
>Ga0302274_10001489_pt1 | contig 22473 bp, 15 predicted proteins | sample III_Bog_N2_1_FD_198755 | JGI IMG/M metagenome (GOLD analysis project Ga0302274, IMG submission 198755) | Peat permafrost microbial communities from Stordalen Mire near Abisko, Sweden - III_Bog_N2_1 | ecosystem: Environmental > Terrestrial > Soil > Wetlands > Peat | place: Sweden: Abisko...
CCCGTTCCAGCAGGCGCAGGGGGCTTGCCTGCAACCTCCAAATCCGCGTAACGGCATCCATCGTGCCAGCCATCGGGCGGCAGCGAATCGCTCATACCCACTGCCGTCACGCCTGGTATCTGCCGCAGCGCCGCCTCAGCGCGCAGATAAAAGTCCTGCAATCCGTTTGGGTACTGCTCCCAATTCAGCGGCACATGCACGGTCATCACGTTGCGCGTCTGCATGCCCAGATTCTGCTGCTCCAGATTCCAGAAGCTCCTGACCAGCAAGCTCGCGCCCGAGAGCAGTACCACGCAGAGTCCAATCTGCATCACCACCAGCATGCGCCTCAACCGCGCCTGCCCACCGGACTTCGTCTGTCGCGCAGCCAGCGCCGCAGCCCTTGGCTTCTCAAGCGCCGGCAGTATCCCGAACAACGCGGCGCACAGCAAGGAGACGACCACCGTGAACAAAACAATCCGCAGATCAAGTCGCGCAGCAGCAAGAAACGGCACGCCCGTCGGAGCAATGGCAATGAAGACGCGCAGCAGAATCTCCGCGAGTACGCATCCAGCAGCGGCGCCCGCGATAGCCAGCATGACCGCCTCCGTCAGTGTCTGGCGAATCAGCCTTCCGCGGCTTGCGCCCAGCGCCGACCGCACCGCCAGTTCCCGCTCGCGCGCCGCGCCACGGGCTGAAAACAGGCTGGCCACGTTGGCGCAGGCAATCAGCAGCACTGCCAACACCGCGCCCAGCAACACCCACGCGGCTTTGTACGCGTCCGCCATTTGCCGGTCGCGTATCGAGCGCACCTGCAAGTGAAAATCCTTCCGAATTTCCGCCGGAATCCACTGCTGTGTATGCAGAAACAGAGGCTCCATTTCCGCCTTGGCCTCGGGCACGCTCACTCCGGGCTTCAACCGCGCAAAAGCCCACAGAGGGTAACCAATGCCGCTGTTTACCTTGTTCTGCTCCGCCCGATCGATCTGCGCCGGCCTGAGAATATCCGTCTCCTGCAGCCGCGGCATCTCAAAGTCTCTGGGCAGCACGCCGACAACACGCACCGCGTGGCCGTCAATCTGGATGGTCTTATCCACCGCAGCCGGGTCGCGGTTAAACCGGCTCAGCCACAGCCCGTCGGAGATCATGGCTGCCGCGGGACCGTTAGGAAGGTCCTCTTCCGGCGTGAAGTTTCGCCCGGCGATCGGCATAACACCCAGCGTAGGCAGAAAATTTTGCGCAACGTGAATGCAGTGCAGGTGCACAGGATTCGATTCCGTCAAATTGCAATCGCCATAGCCGTTCTCGTACGTCACCGACTGAAACGGTTTTTGTCGATCGCGCCAATCGAAGAAGAATCCGCCCAGCGTGAACTCCTGCTTTTCCAGCGACTGCGACAACCCGAATGACACCAGCCGGTCATCCTGCGCGTAGGGCAGGCTGCGAAAGAGAATCCGATCCACCACGCTGAAGACGGCAGTGGTTGCGCCAATGCCCAGCGCCAGCGTGGCAATCACCGTGACGGTAAATGCCAGGTTGCGCCGGAAACCGCGCAGCGCGTAGCGCAAATCCTGCTCCACGGTGCCCAGCCACCAGCCGGGCCTTTGTTCGTAACACTGCTCCCGCGTCCGCTCCACGCCGCCAAACTCCACGAGCGCCTGCCGCCGCGCCTCTTCCGCATCCATCCCAGCGGCAACCTTCGCATCAATCGACTGCGCCAGATGAAACTGCAGTTCCTCATCCAATTCCGCAGGTTTCCCGCGCGTCACCAGGAAGCGCAGTTTGGACATGCCCTCGCGCATCATGACGACGCCTCCCGGCTCAGCACAAGGCCGATCGCTGCCGAAAGCCGCTTCCAGGTCTCCAGTTCCGTCTCCAGTTGTTCCCTGCCCGCCACCGTCAGCGCATAGTACTTTGCCCGGCGATTGTTCTCTGAGCTTCCCCAATCCGAGCTGATCCATCCCTTGTATTCCAGCCGGTGCAGCGCCGGATAGAGCGAACCCTGGCCGATTTGCAGCACGTCTTTTGAAACCTGCTGAATACGCTGCGCAACTCCCCACCCATGCATCGGCCCCGGCGCGAGCGTCTGCAGAATCAGCAGATCCAGCGTTCCCTGCAACAGGTCAGTGGACGGCGGCATGGTTCCTCCCTGGCATTCCCCTCGGCGTTCGACAATAGAATTACGCCAGCTCTTGTCGAATGTCAAGGGAAGGATCAAATCTCTCGGTTAGCCCCGCGCATATCATCGAAGGTAGTGAGTTCCCGGAACTGACCGCTGACAACTAATCACTGACAACTGCCATCTGTCCTCTGTAATCTGTAACCTGACATGAAACCCGATATGAGAGTTTCGCTGGCCGGTCTGGACCTGACGAACCCGGTCATCGCCGCCAGCGGTACCTTTGGCTACGGCATTGAATTTGAAGAGATTGTCTCGCTGGAGCGCATCGGCGGGTTCGTCACCAAGGGCATCTCGCTCGCGCCCATGGCCGGCCATGCCGCGCCACGGATTATCCAGACAGCCTCCGGCATGCTCAACGCCATCGGCCTGCAAAACGTGGGCGTTGAAGAGTATCTGGAAAAGAAGCTCCCTCCGCTCAAGCGCTATCCGCAGTGCAAGGTCATCGTCAATGTCTTCGGCTACACGGTGGGCGAGTACATCGGGGTCATTGAGCGCCTCAACCACGCCGAGGGCATTGCGGCCTATGAGTTGAATGTCTCCTGCCCCAATGTCCATGCCGGCGGCATGGCCTTCGGCTCCGACCCCGGCTCGCTTGAGTACCTGGTGAGCCGCGCCAGGAAGGCGTCCACGAGGCCCCTGATTGTCAAGCTCTCACCAAACGTTACGTCGATCGCACACATTGCAAGAATTGCCGCCGACGCTGGAGCGGATGCGGTGAGCCTGACCAACACCTTTCTGGGCATGTCCATCGACACAGAGACCCGGCGCCCCCGCCTGACGAATATCACTGGCGGCCTGTCCGGACCGGCCATCAAGCCCATTGCCCTGCGCATGGTATATGAGACCGCCCGCGCGGTGAAGATCCCCATCCTGGGAATGGGCGGCATTGTCACGGCGGAAGACGCAGTGGAATTCCTGCTGGCCGGAGCGACTGCTGTCCAGGTGGGGACAGCCAGCTATGCTGACCCCCGCGCCGTGGAACGCTTGGTGAAGGAACTTGAATCCTGGTGCCGCAGCAATGGCGTTGAGAAGGTTTCCAACCTCACCGGGGCGCTTGAAACTCAGCACGAGTGAGCCGAAAAAGCGATTGTCTTCGCGGGTAGCGATGTTGCTGGAGCCGGGTCAGAACCATCGGACCGGGCTGATTCGTCGAGTTGGCTTTCGAGAGAACTCCCGCGAATGGACCCATTTCGATCAGCGTGTGGAGGCAGCAAGGTTCTTCTTCGATTACTGACGTGCGCCCAGGCCGTCTATCAAAATCAAGCCTCGACGTGTATCATCCTTTTATAGAAGCACCCTTGCAGAGGCCCTCCGCCGGACAGCAAGCCCAGGCATGACCCGGCTATCGACAACGATCAGCCGACGTAACGACCAGAAACTTGTACCCGATGTGAGAGACGCAGGAAAAGGAATCACTGCTCCCTATTGACGGCGCTATCTTCCCGCAGCGGTTCAACAGCTCGCTCGTTGAAGCAACCAATCCCTCAACTCCCCGAAGGCTCGCGCTGCGCGCTTCAGTCAGTGTCTTCACACATCGGAGCAATCATTACCCGACCAGTGTCATTGGTTCACTCTATGTGTTGCATTGTTCGTATTGGCCCGCCGGGGTCTTTGCCTTGCGTCAATCGCCGTATCGCATAAGAAACACTCCCGACACGCAGTTGCTGTTTGCAACTGGAATATGAAGCGTGCCTTTTGAAGAGGCGAATTTTTCAATTCTGGAGCTCCCCATGCATGCAAGTCCGTGGCATGTTCTACATGTGATCTCAAACCATGAGAAGCGAGTTGCGCAACATTTGATTGTTCGTTCAGTGGAGCACTATTTGCCACTCTACAGCGAGCGGGTTAGGTGGACCGATCGCACAGTGCTGGCGGAACGGCCGCTCTTCTCAGGGTATGTCTTCGTTCGCTTTCAGCCGCAGAACAGGATCTCAGTGATTTCCACTCCGGGCGTGCTACGCGTATTGGGAGATGATGAAAGGGACAAGGTAAGTGCGGCGGAACTCGACAAGATCCGCATCGGCCTGGCAGGCGGATTGCATCTGCGGCCTCATCCCTCCGTTTCACTTGGAACACGCGTTCGAGTGCGCAATGGCGCCTTCGCCGGCGTGGAAGGCGTGGTGACCGAGCTGCGCCATCAGTGCAGGGTCATCCTGGCGCTGTCCGCGGTTCGGCAGTCCTTTTCACTTGAGCTGGGCTTCGACGATCTCGAATTGCTCAACAAGCCTGCACACACAATCGGGCTGAACCCGGCCTTTGGATACTGATGCAAGCAGCAATGCGTGACTCGAACATATAGTCGATGTTCACTGGCTCTCAAATCTCATGGAACCGTTCGCGATGAGAACAAGCCGTGAATTCTAGAAGCGCTCATCAGGCAGTTGTTCGGAAGTACGCAAGCATCGACGTTTCTTGCTTGGCAGTCGACGATTGGACCGCTGCAAAAACTTTGAGTGAAGGCCGGCATGGAGCCATCGGACGGGCGTTTTTCTCTTAACGCCGAAGCGGAACCCAATGATAGGATGAGGGGATGAGTGAAAGCAGACGTTGGGCCAAGGCTCCTGTTTCCCACTTTGCGGTCGTGTTGTCAGCACTTGCTTTTGTAGCTGCCAATCCACTCCTGGCCGTGCGGCCTGGTGGCCCCGAAGGAGGCGGCCAGTTAGGCCACGATCCCAGTCGGCCCGCGCCTGTCTGCGAGCCTTCCTCCATGGATTCACCGTACATCCCGGTGGACAGCTGGGTCTATCCTGCCGTGTGGCGGCTCTACTCTCTCGGATTCGTCGATACGGTTTATTTGAGCATGCGCCCATGGACGCGTTCCAGTGTGGACCACATGCTCGAAGAGGCCGGAGCGCGCATTGAGGATGCAGATGACGGACCCGCGACAGACGAGGCGTCGGACATCTATGAATCGTTGATGCGCGAGTTGCGCGCTGATGTGCAGGGCCCCTGCCTCAGGTATGAGGGCAACTCCCGCGTGGAGTCTGTCTACTCTGTGGCGCGCGGCATCAGCGGAACGCCGCTGATGGACAGCTACCACATCGGCTCGACGGTCATCAACGACTACGGTCGTCCTTTTGAGAATGGCCTCAACAGCTACTCCGGAGCAAGCGGTTACGCATCGGCCGGCCGGTTTCTCATTTACGTACGCGGCGAATTCCAGGGCGCGCCCTCGGGGCCGGGGTACACCGGCACCTTCGCGAAGGAACTCACGGCGATCGACGGCGATGCGAACTACCTCAACACCACCAACATGATCCCGTTGAACCGCCAGGCCACCATCCCTGTGGGACCGATCGGAACCGCAACTTATGGCAGGTTCATGGAGGCCTACATCTCCGCGCATCTGCTCGGCCACGAAGTTTCCTTCGGCAAGCAGGATGACTGGCTCGGCCCTGGGCTCGGCGGCGCCATGGCCTATTCCAATAACGCTGAGAACATTTACTCGTTCCGCATCAATCGCACCGAGCCGCTGCACGTTCCGGGATTGTCAAGGGTAACCGGTCCCTTCCGTTACGAGTTCATTGCAGGCCCGCTCAAGGGACACACTTACCCAATCGACCCCTGGATGCACAGCGAGAACATTAGTTTTCGTCCTACCGAGAATCTTGAATTCGCTTTCCAGCGCACGGTCATATGGGGCGGCAAGGACCACGAGCCCATCAACCTGCACACCTTCCTGAGAAGCTTCTTCAGTGTCAGTTCACCGAGTGTCTATGGGGTCAAGAACAGTGCCGCGGACCCTGGCGCCCGCTTCGCTGCGTTCAGCTTCACCTACCGCCTTCCCGGCGTTCGGAAGTGGCTTACTCTCTACACCGATACAGAAGTCCACGACGATGTTTCGCCCATCTCCGATGCTCATCGTTCTGCCATTCGTCCTGGTTTGTATCTCTCCCATGTTCCCGGAGTTCCGAAATTGGACATCCGCGCCGAAGCCGCATCGACGGATCCCCCCGTCATCAGCAGCAAGGGCGGCATTTTTATGTACTATGAGGACATCCAAAGACAGGGTTACACCAACAACGGACAGCTCTTCGGCGACTGGATCGGACGCGAGGACAAGGGCGGCCAGGCTTGGGTCACGTACCATCTGAGCGGTAACGAGTGGATTCAGGCCGGCGTGCGCAACCAGAAAGCAGCCAAGGATTTTATCGCCGGCGGGACCACGCTCAACGACATCAATATGCAAGTCGTAAAACGAATTGGCAAAGACCTGGAGGTGAACGGTAAGTTCGCCTATGAGCGGTGGAATGCGCCCATCTACATCCCGGGCCTGCATACCGTGACCACAACTTCAATTCAACTCACCTGGTTTCCAAATCGCAAGATTGCATTTTAGGACGGGGATTCCCCTGCAGTTCCCAGTGGAGGCTTTGAGTTTGCTGACGATGTGTGTGGGAGTGTTCTTGAGAGATTTCGAGTTTAAATATGGAAGATAAAGTAAGTTCGCAGGTCTAACAAATCAGTAATTGAAACTCGCTTCACAATTGCCCAGGGTATCCTTCTCCTGGGTCGTGAACTGGATGCGGAGCAGATCGCCCTTTGCGTATGTGAACCGATGAGTCGGGTCGAACATGGTTGTATTTGCCTTGGTGGTTCCATAGGTCACTGTGAGCCCGGTGTTGACTCCAGAGTCCGCGCCGGACATGGCAGAACCGGACGGCAGGTCCCACACGCTGAAGACTCCACTCGATGCATTTAACCCGCTTGAAGCGCATCGCACAGCCAGGTTGCTCACATTCCCATTTGTGGTCATCAGCAATTGAGCTACAGTTTCCGCACCGACTCGAGAGCTGCAGGATGCGGTTGCAGAGCCGGCTCCAAACATCGCGATAGTTGCAGAGGAAGCAGCCGTGCCCGCGCACCAGGCGTTGCCGGTGCGCAGGTTGGTTTCGCCGCAGCCGGAGCAGGTGCCGTGGATGGTTACGTTGTTCAGGCTGGTGGTTCCTGTATCCGAGAGGCTATTTACAGCAGGAGCTTCAGCCAGGACAACGTTGCCCGATCCAGTGGTGCCTGCTATTTGAGACGAATTGATCTGGCCGCTGCTGTTGCCCAGAGGGATTCCAGCCCATGCACCCGGCTGGCCGGCGATCACGTTGACCCAGGCCGCAACTCCGTTGGTTTTGGCGTTGGCGTTCTGCTCTATATCTCCCTGCGACCAGGCCTGGGCGGTGGGCGCACCGGAGGACTTGGTCGGCAACTGAATCTCGGATGCGAGCAGGGGCGCAGAGTATGAAAGCACCTGCGCCGAATAAGAAGTGCTCAGTTTCCCTGAGATGCTTACACGCACCTCGGATAGATTGGTCGCGTCAATCGATTCGATTGCCTTGTTTCTGTCCGCCCCGATGGTGACTCTCTGCCCGACAGACAGATCAGCGGCGCTGTCGCAAGTCAAAATCGCTTTGGCTTTGGTTCCAGAGCAATGTGTACCTCCGTCATTCGGAGTGCCCGTAGTTCCTGTCCGATACACCACATCAAGAGCAAACCGTTTGCCGTTTGCACCGCTCCAGTAAGATGGCGGCGCGAGAATCTGCCCCGCGTACAGCGTTGTGGCATTTGGCAGTGCTGCAAACGCTGCGTCGGAGTAAAGCAGAGCCGACGCCTGGATTCCGTATTGCCACAGTTGGCCTATATTGCAATCCCCGAGGCATTGCGACGACATTGCGGCATCCACACTGTTGCTCCCATTGCTTTGGAAGGAGGGTGCATACACGAGGCTGGGAATAAAGCCAGTGGCCCCCGATTGGTCATAGCGGGTGAGAGCAGGCATCCCTCCCCACCGGGCGGCGTTACTGGTGCCGAACATGCCATTGACGATGGTCAGATTCAATGCCGCATCGTTTGCCGGCGTCATCTGGATAGCCGTTGCATTGACCGATGAGGTCATATCTGTATTCTCCATGTCGATGCTGAACTGGGTGGGAAACACAGTCGTCGTGCAGTCAAGCAATGTGATTGCGCCCAGGCCCGGAGAAAGTCCGGGACTCACGACCTCGAAAGCCACATTGCGCAGCGTAAAGCGAGTGGGGCTGTTCTCACCATTGCATCCCTGGTTGTCGATCATGATCGATGCACCGTGTCCGGAACTGGAACCACTGAATGTCTGTCCATTCGCTATTCCGAAGTTATCACCGCTTCCGTTGCGCCAATAGATGCCCGCGATTCCAGGCGAATCGATTCTCCATCCCTTATCGAAATCGACATTGATGCCGCCGACGGAAAAGTAGTAGCCGAATGCTGATTGCTTCTCAAGCCATATGTTCTGGAAATGTGTTCCGGTGTCGACTCGCGAACCCATAAAGAGCCCCACTGCGCCACCTTGGATCTGGATATCCTTGAAGTCCTGTTCCGATCTAGCAAGTGAGTCTGTCGCAATATCGACACTGAGGCTTGTCACGATTCCGCTGTCGGAATATGTGCCTGCATTGGGAGTCCGAGCCGCAAGGAAAACAGTGAACGATTCCCTGGAAGCCTCCATCACCTCCGAGACGACGCGATTGAGCATGACTCCTGCCGGACTGGTTAAGCCGCTGATGTAAACCCAGTCGCCTGTAGAGTAGGTGTTTGGCGCCTGAATAGTGGCCACGTACTTGTAAGGATAGGCGCGACCTCCCGCAGGAGAGCTTGCCGGATAGAATGCTGCCTGCACTCTGATAAGAGCCGGATCGCTGGCGGCAACTGACTCCACCTTGCCGTTCAACCCGATCGACTGATACTTGAAATCGATTACGCCGGGAACTGGATTTGTGAAGGGCTGGCTGACCTTAATTCTCGAATTAGAGGAGGAATTGAGGAAGTTGAATAGAGCAGTCGCGGTGGCCGCGGCACTTGCTTCGATTTTCACCTGATCGCCCGCAGTTCTGGAAGATACAAAGGTAATCACAAGCCCATTCACGGTCACCGTGTCACCGACAGACGGATTGGCGGTGAATGTGATCGATGCAACATTCAATGAAATTACGAACCCCGTCAACGATGCAGTTGAACCGAGGAATGGTCCATTCCAGCGGATTTCCGGCGGCGAGTTTGCGCCGCCCCCTAACATGGCGCCAACGTTGCCCTCGACGCGGCAGCTATCGTATGCATTGATTGTCTTGGTGATCAGATAGCTGTGATTGCCCGGAAATTCTACTACCCCGCCATAGGGCTGAACGCCTGTGCCATTTGCCCAGCATGCATTGAATGCAGCCTGGATGGCGGCCGTGTCATCCGCAGCGCCATTTCCGATGGCGCCAAACTCGATCACATCGTATTGCGGGCCGCCGCTGCGATTGCTGCGTAGAGAACTGCTCCTGGGAGCGGCGGCTTGAGGCGCAGAATTGTTGCCGGTTCCGATCGGGGCGGCAAGCGCAGTCAGCATGTTCGCACTCAATAGCAGTGCGGCAAAAAGGAGAAGGCTCTTCACTTGGCGCCCCTTTCGGTGCGGTTGCGATAGCTTTCCCAAAAACAACACATCCATCCACGCAGTCTTACAGCATGAATCCCACCGTAATGAGAGGTGTCCCAGCAAGGAAGACAAGCGTCACTACGCCTTCTTGTTGCGAGGCCGAAAGGCATAGAAGTACCAACGTAGATAATGAGGCAGCCACGCCCAGAGCTTGAACTTGGACTTACCCTGAGTGCGATCGCGCCAAACAGACGGAATCTCAACGATGCGATAGCCGGCAAGAAATGCCTTGACCGTGATCTCGAGATTCAATTCGAAACCCTTCTGGCTCTCGAGAGTGAACTGCTTCAGCATATCGCTATCGTAGATCTTGAAAGCGTTGGTTGCGTCGTGCGTAGGAACCCCGCGAAGCACGTGCAGGCTCACGCCGGCCATGCGCGAGAGTCCCTGCTTCACAACCGGACCGTTCACGATGCCCCCGCCCTTCATGTAGCGGCTGCCCACCACGATGTCATAGCCCTGCCGATACAACGCGAGCATCTTGCCAACCTGGGCAAGGTCGTCGGAGAGGTCGGCCATCGCAACCAGCAGAGGTCCCTTCTCGACCGCGCTGAATCCAGTGCGCAGAGCACCGACCACACCGCGTCGAACATTGTTCTTTACCAGGCTGAGCCGCTTTTCGCCGCGCGCAATCACAGCTTGCACGGCAGGAACCGTATTGTCTTCATCGAAGTCATAGACGACAAGCGCGCGAAACGGGAACTTGAGGTGCGTGTCAAGCTCGCGCCACAGATCCTCGAACCCGGCACCTTCGTTGTACACAGGAATGACGATTGTCAGATCGTCCACCCGGCTTGCTACTGTCTCGGTTGCCAAAAAATTCTCTCCCTTCCTGTGCGCATTGAAATCGCGCCCTCAACAACTCATTCGTTCTGCGCGAGACGATAGGCCACGCGCAGAACATGTTGAGCCATCAACTTTGATGCAGAGCCGCGCTCGCCGGTACGCTAGATCTGTCCCACCGTGATCTGTTCTTCGATCCAGGGAATTACCTCGTCCAGTATCGTACTCAATGGCGTCTCGGCACGGTAGCCGAGCAAACGCTCGGCCTTGTCGACAGCCGGCGAACGCTCCTGCACATCGTATTCGTATGCCGGATCGTGCACCACGCGGAAGGGCTTGGCCCCTTTGTGCACCTTGTCCCATATGATCTGCGCCAGTTCCAACACAGTGGTGCGGACGGCGGTGGAAAGATTGAAGTCCTGATTGAGCGCGTTGGGATGCTCAATGCATGCGCGGATTCCGCGCGCCAAGTCTCCCCCATAGGTGTAATGGCGCACCTGGTTGCCTTCGCCGAGAATATGCAGCGGATCTTGTCCCTTGAGCACCTTCTGCACCAGGTCGGGAACCACATGCGACATCGCCAGCTTCACGTTGCCGCTGTACACGTCCACATCTCGCAGCGCGCGCTTCTCGCCGATCCCTACGCAGTTGAAGGGCCGCGCAATAGTATACGGCAATTGATACTGCTCCCATGCGCCCTTGGCAAAGTATTCCGTGGCCAGCTTCTGGAAGCCATAGGTTGACTTCGGCGGAGGGCATCGCTGCTCAGCGCCTTCAGGCGTCGGGTACTCATGGGTTGACTCGTAGACCATGCTGGAAGACAGCACAGTAATCTTCTGCAGCTTGTTGTGTTTGTGCGCATGAATGGCCGCATCGAATGCACCCGCGGTAATGCGCTCGTTCTCCGCCATCAGATCGTAGGCAAACTCGTGAAAATAGGAGATGCCGCCGATCATGGCAGCTGCCGCGACGAAATGATCGCAATCGGCAAGCAGTTTCTTCTGCAAATCCGCATCCTTGGCGTCTCCTTCAGCGAACTGATAGCGAGGATGAGTGTCATACGACTTTTGGGTTCGCCCGTACTTGCTGAAGTTATCAAGCCCGACAACCTCGTGACCGTTGTCAAGCAGTTCCTGAATCAAATAACCACAGATGAAGCCTGCAGCACCGGTAACCAGAACTTTCATTGATCCTCCTTGGAAAAGTTAGCTTCGCACTACTTCTGACGCCAGAATCCCCACACATCCACCACCTTTTTGCTTGCTGGAAAAGTCAACCCGCGGTACGCCGAATGCGGCGCCCCGAGGATAATCACATCCGACTTTTCCACTGCCTCTTCGACCGAAACAAATCGCGGATCGGAGATGAAGGGATCGGTGCACAGCACGGTCCTGGCCTCAACCTGCAGCAGTTTCTTGAGCTTGTAGGACAGGCTACTTCTATTATCGTCTGAGTCTCCCTTGAACGCCATTCCCAGAATGGCAACCGTGCTCTTCGCCAGTCCTTGCGCACGCAGCTGAGTCAGGATGAAATTAGGCAGGCCCTCGTTGACGAGCATGGCCGCATGGCCGAGGAAGAAGTTATTGCTGGAAAATGCCGAGAGTTGCAGTGTGTCCTTCAGCAAGCATGGGCCTGCCGCGAATCCTGCGCGCGCGAAACTGCGCATACGCGGATACTCCTGAGTGACTGCGTTGTAAATCCTGTAGAAATCGAGTCCATAGCTTTCGGCCAGCATGTAGAACTGGTTGGAGGCGGCAAAGTTTAGATAGCGCCAGCTATTGGTAAACAGCTTGGCCAATTCAGCCTCAAGAGGATCCAATTCAATGATGGAAGGAGCGATACGGCTGAACACTTGGCGAGCCTTGGCCAGCGCGACAGGCTCAAAGGCCGAGATGATCTGAGGAAGACTGGTGAGTTCTTCAATCGCCCTCCCTTCGGCAATTCGCTCCGGGCAGAAGGCTACATGAATCTCACGCTTGCGCTCTTCAATCCGGTCCAGAATGAGCCGTGTGACCCCCGGATAGAGCGTACTGCGAAGCACGAGGAGAGCGCCATCCGGAACATATTCGATCAAATCGTCGAGGCTGCGATAGAGAGCTGAGACGGTGGGATTCAAGTGTTCATCCACCGGTGTGCCGATTACCGAAATCACTACGTCCGCGATGCGCAGGCACTCCGGGTCGGTGGTTGCGCTCAACGACTTGCCAATGAGTTTCGGTAGCAGAACTTCTGCCCCGTTTTCAAGGAACGGCATTTGCCCTTGGTTGATCGAGGCAACCTTTGCCTTGTCCACGTCCAAAAGGACCACGCTCATACCGTGATCGGCCAACACCATGCCGAACGGCAGACCCACGTGACCGCATCCTCCAACTACAACGACATTCCCGATTTCTTTCATCACGACTCCTATGAATCGGCTGCCCGATCATTTGTACCAGCAGATTGTTAGTGTAGCGCGACGGGTCAAAGAAATGGCCCGTCGCAGTTGGCCGAAAGCGCACCGCAAAGGAGCGCTTTTATTGACTGTAGCGTTTCCAAAAATGGCGTAGACCGAAGGCGATGCACTCAAGCCTGCGCGACCCCAATGAGCGACGGTCGTGTACTCAGAAGGACCGCACTATTTCGGGAGACGCCGTAAAATCCGCGAAAGCGAATTATCACGGAGTGTGCTGTCTGATCCTGTGAGTCATGAATTGCTCAGAACACACTGCGCACATTCAAACCCGCGTCAGGAGAAGTGCGACCCAAAGACCTGCAGGCCGTTCATCGGGCCGGAGTTCACAGCAGGCCGGATCGCGTGCCGCACGATTGCCTCTGCATCCGTCCTCCCATGAGCCTGCTCTCATGCGATTCTGAAGGCGACATCTTCATTTGAGGATCAGTGTATGTTTCAAAATCGTGGCATTCATTGTTCGACCTCGGGAAGTTCAGGCAATTTGTAGATTCCCTCACGAATACAATCCGGCAAGATAGTCCCAAATGAATCCGGCCAGAAGCTGTCAACAGTTTCGCGCCCGGCGGTCAGATCATCAGGAATCAATTCGGTCATCGATGGCCGCGGTTCATGCCTCATCCAACGCGACATCGATGTTTCTGCTCTGGACTTCTTGAGCAGAAGAACTTTATCACCCCCGCGGTCGGACTCAACATTGAACGCGAGGACCAGCACTGCAACCGCACCGACGCTCGCCTTCAGAAGAAATGGCCGAAGCCGAATGTCATAGACCTTATCCGCCAGGTAGAGATAAAGCAGAACCAACAGAGCGGTGGAGTTGAGCCGGTATGTAGAGTTCAAGGCCGTTGGCATGCCGTGGGACGAGCGAAGTCCTGAAACTGCCGCGGCCGTCACAAAAAAGAAAAGCGCTGAATAGTAGAGCGCCGGGTTACGCGAGAAGAGGCGGTCGTGGGTAGCAAGGATAAATACGCTAATCAGTACGACGCCGAAGAATACGGCGGGCCACGGATTCAGTATGGCCGCATTGTTACCCACAAATGCCAGCGCGTAGGCGACATTCAAGTGTTGCAGTAAGGCCATGATAACACCCTTACTATGAGCATTCGCGGCGCTGGGGGTAAGAAAGTTGTACCCATGAAAGTAGACGAATGCCGCGGATGCACTCGTGCAGCACCACGCTGCCAGCCTGCGGTATTCCTTACGTTGAAGAAAGAGGATGGCCCCGACCGGAATCATGAATAGCCCGTTCCCATTCGAACCGACACAGAGCGCCAGGCTGAACAGCGAAGCGACGAAAGCGACTCTGCTTTCCCTGGAGGCCAGGTAACAGGTGAGAACCGCAAACAGTGTCGCTGGAATGATCTCCAGGCCGGCCATTGTGTAATTCAGGGTTCCTTCGTATTGCAGTTGAAACAGGAGCCAAGAGACAGGGACGAAAGCCATCAGGGTGTAATCGGCAGGCCGGCCGAATGCCCTCCAAATCAGGTACATCACGCAGAAGAGTGGAATGATGAGCAGATCCCCTAAAATCTTGAGAGCCAGAAGATCAGTGTGGCCGAGGATTGCGAACTGGCTGGCGACAATCGCATTCTCAAACATCAAGCGGTACTCGTTGTGCTGGTGGCTGAATACCTCGATAAAGCGCTGGAAGCCGCTTTCCTGTTTCAACTTAAGCAGAAAACCCAGAATGGCCCCATAGTCATCCCCGATGGGCAGACCGTCAATGGACCTCGCCAGGAGAACATAAAACGTGATTGGCGGGATCAAAATCAGAATCCAAACGAAAATCCTCTTGAGTGCTGACATGACTATTTCTCCTTGGGGCCGGCGTCGGCTCGAAACAGCTGGTTCAGGACTCGTAGCCGGATGGTCGCCATTGTGAATCGTTTGGATAAAATTTCCAGACAGGTATCTCTCCAAAGCAGACACGTGGTCATTACATAGTCTCTCGAAGGCTGCGAAGCTCAACACAGGTGCTCGAAAAACACTTACGGCCTGCGTTCCATACTAATCAGCGGCCGCATCCTCATCGCCCAACATACTTCTTCAGTGTCAGTCCATATGTGCCAGACCAGAAGAGGGAATGGCCATAGGATGGTTCGATGGAAATGCTGTCAACGCTCTCACCGGATTCGGGAGAATTCATTCCGTCTGCCAGAGACGCGAAGGCTTTTGTGTCGCTTACAAAAGGGGAGAGAAGAAACCCGGTCGACATCATCCCGGCAACAACTCTGTACCGCTTTGTCTGTCCGTTACTCAGATGAAGAACGATGTGAAGCTGAGGCGGATTGAAGGCTACTGTCAGTAGACGGCCCAAGAGCGTGGGTTTCAGATCAATCGCTGCAAACAAAAGCCCATTCGTCTCCGGAATCGCAACTGTCTTGCCTGTCTCGCATGTTTCCCTGACAATCTCCTCAAAGCGACTTTCCTGCTGAACAGCCTGCCTCCTTTGCATAAGGACATAATGGCTGTCATAGGAGATGAATGCGTAATTGTCGAACAGTGCCGGCCAGCTGGCGCCATCATCAAGCGAGGGGAGGCGCCCCTCTATGCTCTCAAGATCGATGAGCGCCCAGTCCGGAGCACCCAGCCCTCTAAGATGCTGTTCATTGACCATCGCCAGCTCGGGAGTGTACGCGGAATAGCTTTGAAATACGGGCCGCGGATCCCATGCGTTACCCGATGCGAGCAGAACCGACTGTTCATACGAGTAAACGTCCCCGGCCCCTTTCAGCACAGGCAATGGATAATCATTTCTGATATCTTCCAACGCCTGCCTATAGCGCACCGCAAGGTCATCGCTTTGACTCATCCTCGAATGGATGCCGTCCCACACGGCGCTGTAGGTCTTCCAGGTGTTCAAGTAGGTGGTGCGAGAGTAGGCTCCGATCGCTCGATCCAGACAAAACTGGAATATATCCGGACGCTTCTCTCCGCTCCAGGTCACGCCTGGGCCGAACCTCTCGTGCACCTCCTTGTTTAACACTGCGTCTCCCTGCACTGCAGTGACAATGGTGAGCAGTATGGCGATCGACATTGCAGCAAGAAGAAATCGATCCATATAGAGAAAGCTAATCATCAAGACAAACAGTGCAAGCGAGGCAAAGATACCGGATAAGCCTTCAGACTTCACAATCCCATGCTTGAATGCCACGAATTGAAGAGCGGCGAAAAGAAGCGCCAGCGTACATTTTGATGCAAAGGTCAATTGAGTCGAGCGAACGATCGAGAGCAACACCAATGCCGTTAGAGCCAGAGACACGATGACAAGACCGTCGCCAATCACGGCAGGCAGTATTGTCCAGGGGGTCGACATCGCCTCTGTATAACCTGAAGCCAATAGAGTAGTGCCGCGGAGAAATACCGGGAGGTTCGCCAATGATTGGCCTGCAACACACCAAAACACGGCCACGGCCGTCACAGGTAGGAAGAGACAAATGAGAGCCTGCCTGAAGCGCCCACGAAACAGTAAAAATGCAGCCGGTAACGCAACAGCCGCTGCAAACGGCAAAACAAGGCTTCCCTTTTCCAGAGGCAGCATGCCCAACGTCAAAAGCATCACAATCGCCGCCGATGCCTGCCACCAATTTAGGGACGAGGGTTTACCAGGAAGCTCAGACCTTGCCTGCTTCAGCACACACACAGCGACGAGGAGTGCGTAGGACAAGAGGAGTAGTTCAGGGCCCCCATACGTCGCGAGAAACAGCAATAAGACGAGGGTTATATACTTCTTCCGACCTCGCTCCAGGAACAGCAATGCAGCCGAGAATGAAAGACCGAGCAGCAGGCTGCCAAGCAGCATCCGCTCGTCCGTCGCTGGGGAATACGTTCGGGTCACTGCGGACGCATAGGGACCGTACGTGAACATCACCTGCTTGCCAAAGATCATGTTACGCGCTACAGCTTCGTTCATGGCGAATTGCCATGAGGCATCAAGCCCTTTGCTCGGCATTCTCGGATTCAAGGGGATAAACACAGCCAGCGTCGTAAGAGCGAAAAATAGATAAAATAATACAGAGAACGCCTTTCCAAGCAGCCCGGAGCGCGATGGCATCTCGTGTGAATCCAGACCTCCGGAATCGATATGTTGGTGCGGCATCGGGATCATTCCTTTCCAGGCTGGATCTCAGTTGCTTGGCCTCGCGGAATTCAATCGGGCTCACTCAAATCGTGCGGCGCGAGTTGCTCACACGCTGATTTGGAATTGGTCAGGCATCGCGAGACTGCCCTTGATGAGAGGCGCTGCGAGCTATGATGCGGCGGAATAGGCTCTCCGAGCACGGGAAGCCAGAACCAAACTTGCACAGACTCCGAGGATGATTGCAATGAAGATATCCTGGAAATAGAACTCTGGTCTGAGAGGGTTGGAAAATCCCGTGTCTTCCACCTCCTCCACAAGACAAAAAAAGAACAACAGGAGTGCGCAATGAATTGCATGACGCGCTGCAAGATCCGGCGCGAATGGCTTCACCGGGTGTTTCTTTGCGAAGCGCCATCCCAGGGCGGCCGTCTTGCCCAGGATGAGCAGATAAAACGCCATGGATAGCCATCCCGCATCGGCAAGGACCTCGAAATAGGAGGAGTCGGCGCCCCCTATATTGTTCAAGTTGGAATGCAGGTTCATGGCGAAATGCCCTCCACGGAACGTCCGCAGGCCAGACATGTATCCCATCCCCTGAGGGTGGGTGAACGTGTACGCAACGATGTCCGACCACATTTCGGTTCGTCCGCTCAAGGTCAGGATTCCCTGCGAGTCCTGCCCGCGATTGAATTTATCCCAAATGCGATCTGCACCGACATCAACCAGGACCAGCGTGGCCAGCAGAACCAGAGCCACCGTGGCAGATACCAAAAGATAAGCAATGCGCTTGCCCGATTTTGCCCACCCGAAACCGAGAATGGCGAGACAAAGAAAAAGTGCGATTTCAGCTCCTCTCGCCTGGGTAACAAATGTACTGATTACGCCGGCGAGGAAGAGCAGCAGGGAACGCGACCTGCGTTCCAGAAAATTGAGAAAGCTATAGGCAGAGATGATTGCAATGATTGGACCAATCACGCCCACTGGAGCTATCGCGCCGCCACTGAACCGGATGCCCGCTCCCTCCGTAACCGCCAGGACCAACGAAGGCTGAACTACGGAACATATCGCTACCAAAGCCAACAACACGACAAGAATTAGCCTGATTACAAACAAGCATTGCAACCAGTCCGGAGGATTCTGGTAGGCGTCGCTGAGAAACTCCACAAAACATATCCAGGTGACGAAATACAAAATGCTGAACTCCCCCGAGACGACAGCACCCGGCGAGTATGCCACCGACGCGGTGAAGACGAGTCCAAGAAAGAGAACGTACTTCAGTATGGATCGAGCCTGCCTGGTAAGATGCATTTGGTGACCGAAAGATAGCCGAATGATCGCACGAAGGGCGATCGCAAAGACCCAGCCAACCTGAAGAATACTCCAGAAGTCAAAATGCGACTGGGATGTATCCACCCCAGCGAACGTGCTCCTCGGTCTGAGGATTGGAGGGCCAAATGCTAGAAGAAAGACTGGGTACCGCAAAAGAAATTCCAGGGTCGAAAGACGCCTGATGGGCCGCTCTGAGGTAGCTTCAGCATTCGTACCGTTGATCCATTGTGCGGATTGAGACATAGGGCTGCCTTTTGCGACGGTTCGGCTGCTGCGGTTTCGGTCTTTAGCCAGGCGCCTTCTGGCAGAGGCCGCCGAAAGCCGCAGGCCCCTGTCCTCTGGACTCAATTCACAGGACTAAGAGCGTTGAGCAGAAGACGCCCTGAGGCGCTGACGTAAGCAGTGCGGATACAAGAACTCTACCGAGGCGGCATATACCCGGTCAAGTTTCTTGAACATCGGCGTCCTACCCGGACCGCGGTCTGCACACCTTCGAGTCGTCACCTGGATAGCCAGACCGAGATCCCCTCAAAGAAAGCACGTTGTCGAATGACAAACTCTTTCCAGCTTATCGTGCGGAACAGCAGCTTGAAAAACATCCGAACCTGGAGAGCCGGCAGATAGAAGAAGCAGCGTGTTACTCCAAGATTCTTGAGCATGAAGTAGACGTGGCCCCGCGCATTGTAGCGAATCGTGAACGCGGACTGGGAGCCTCCGGTAAGTGAACTCACCTTGTGGAAGATGCGCGCGCGCGGCGTGTAGAACATCTTCAGTCCGGCCCGCCAGGCACGAAACAGAAAGTCCGCGTCGTCATGATAGACAAAGTATTTCGCGTCCATCATGCCGATCCTGTCGAAGACTGTCCTGCGGCTCAACAGGCAACATGTGGGTGCGTTTCTGATGCGCTTCGGCGTATTGAACTGGCCGCAATCAATCTCCCCCTCGCCAATATGCGAACCGAGATAGCCCTTGATCGCGTTGAACAATCCGCCAGCCGATTTCGGGCTCACCTTCTCGATTGGGTTCGCACCCGTAGGCTGAAAGCAACACTCTCATGCAATCTCCGTCTAACCTGTTGCGCAAAGCAAAGCATAGAGCTCCACGGCGCACGATTCGGGTCTGCTCTCGGGACGCCGGCATTCAGACCCATGCATTCTGCGATCAAGCCCCTTTGGCAAACATGTTCTCTTGGAATTCCGACTCCGGGCTCCTGCCTCACAACACGTTGGCAAGATACCAGTCATAGGCTTGTTTCAGGCCGGCCTCGAAGCCCGTGGTTGCGGACCAACCCAGAGCGCCCAGCCTGCCCACGTCCATCACCTTCCGCGGCGTACCGTCCGGCTTCGATGTGTTGAACGTAAACGTGCCCTTCCACCCTATGACACTCGCGATGCTGTTTGCCAACTCGAGGATTGTCATGTCCACCCCCGTGCCCACATTCAGAAACTGCTCACCTGAATAATTCTTCATTACGAACACGCACGCATCGGCGAGGTCTTCGGTGAAAAGAAATTCGCGCTTCGGACGGCCACTGCCCCAAAGTTCAACCGTACGGCTGTCGGAAGCCTTGGCCGTGTGGATCTTCATGATGAGTGCAGCCACAACGTGACCGGCCGCAGCATCGTATCGATCGCCCGGGCCATAGAGATTTGTGGGCATCGCCGAAATGAAGTCGCATCCATATTGGCGCCGATATGCCTGACACAACTTGATGCCGGCGATCTTGGCAATGGCATACCATTCGTTTGTGGGTTCGAGCGGACCCGTGAGAAGAGCCTCCTCCCGCATCGGCTGCTCCGCCATACGCGGATAGATGCAGGATGAGCCGAGAAACAAAAGCTTCTTCACTCCAGTCTGCCACGCGGCATGGATGACATTGGTTTCAATCACCAGGTTCTGATACAGAAAATCCACCGGACGGGTGGAGTTGGCAAGAATTCCGCCAACCGTCGCAGCGGCCAGAAACACTGCATCGATCTTGCTGTCGCCCATCCATGCAGCCACTTGCGCCTGAGACAACAGATCGAGTTCGGCGCGCGTCGCGGTCAGCACCTCGCACTGCTCACTGGCCAGCCGTCTCGCAATAGCCGCTCCCGCCATGCCGCGATGACCTGCAACCCAGATCCGCTTGCCTGTCAATGGAAACTCAGTCATGGCCGCCATCCCGTGTGCGCGACTCTTTCGCGATCGTCTCTAGATCCGACTCGACCATCTCCGCAACCAGTTCATGGAACTTCACGGTATGCTTCCACCCCAGCACGCGTTGGGCCTTGGAGGGATCGCCAAGAAGAAGATCGACTTCGGTGGGCCTGAAGTAGACGCTGTCAATTCTCACCAGGATCTCGCCGCTGTCCACGTCGCTGCCGATTTCATCCACTCCCTTTCCCTCCCAAACTATCCTGCGCCCAACGTGGGAGAAAGCCAGTTCGATAAACTCGCGCACACTATGCATCTCTCCTGTCGCCAGAACGTAGTCGTCGGGCTTGCCCTGTTGCAGGATGCGCCACATGCCTTCAACATAGTCTCGCGCATGTCCCCAGTCGCGCAGCGAATCGAGGTTGCCGATATACAACGCCTTCTGCAAGCCCAGATGAATGCTGGCGACGGCGCGCGTGATCTTGCGTGTGACAAAGGTTTCACCGCGAATAGGGCTCTCATGATTGAAGAGGATTCCGTTCGAAGCATGCATCCCATACGCTTCGCGGTAGTTCACGGTGATCCAGTAGGCATACAGCTTGGCCACGCCATACGGGCTGCGCGGATAGAATGGCGTTGTCTCCTTCTGCGGAGTTTCCTGGACCTTGCCGTAAAGCTCTGAGGTCGAAGCCTGATAGAAGCGCGTTTTTTCAACCAGGCCCAGAATGCGGATCGCCTCCAGGAGGCGCAGCGTGCCCGTCGCATCGGCGTTGGCTGTATACTCGGGCGTTTCAAAACTAACCTGCACGTGGCTTTGTGCGGCAAGATTATAGATTTCGTCGGGTTGCACTTCCTGGATGACGCGGATCAGATTTGTGGAATCCGTCATGTCTCCATAATGAATGCGAAACCGGTTGCTCTCCTCGTGCGGATCACGGTAGATATGATCGATGCGCGCGGAGTTGAACGACGAAGATCGCCGCTTCACGCCGTGAACAAGATACCCCTTGGCCAGCAGAAGATCGGCAAGATATGCACCGTCCTGTCCCGTAATGCCGGTAATTAATGCTGTTCTTGCCATGCGAGTGGCCTCCTTGAACAAACTTGAATATTCATGTTTTTCCTATCGTCTATGATGACGGATGATTTGATCCCAGACATTTTCATTGAGCCCGTATCGTCCTGCTGCTTTCATGGGTTCTTCATCTGTCTACGATACCCCAGGCCATAGCAACCGGTCAGCAGTTTCCACGTGATCCGCATGGAGTATGCGATGACGCGCTTGAGCGGATAGGTCGCCGGCATGACCTGATTCTTCCAATACCGTGCCCTGACCTTCATGTCTTCACGGATCGTTATCTCGCGGAAGCGCTGGGTCTTTTGTTCCGGGTAAAATCGCATTCTCGACCACTGTCGAGCAACATGGCTGATGGTTCCATGGTCGCTGATCCGCATCCAGAGGTCTGCATCGAAGGCCATTTGAAAGGATGGATCAAGTCCGCCAGCCTTGTCATAAACAGCTCTGCGCCAGTACATCGACATGCCTGGAATGTAATTGTACGTGTGAAGAAAGATGAAACGGCTGAAGGGGATTTCCTTCTGGGGGCGAATCGGCGTTCCGTTTGCGTCAATCCATAGCGTATCGCCATATAATGCATCCGTCTCAGGGTGCCTGGCAAAATACTCGCCCGCCCCTTGCAAAGATCCCGGCTCGAACAGATCGTCGCTATTGAGAAAACAAAGAATGTCGCCTGTTGCGTGCGAAAAGCCCTTGACGATCCCATAGGTCTGCCCGCCATCGGGCTCGCTGCACCAGAACTTTATATGCCCCTCGTATTTGCGAATGATGTCCGGACTTTCATCGCTCGAACCACCGTCGATGACGATCAGTTCCAGATTCGGATAGGCTTGATCGATCACGGAACGCAGCGTGAGACCAAGATACTTAGCCTGATTGAACGATGGAACGATCACACTTATTTTCGGAAGCGGATTCATTGAATGCTTACACCTTGGAGGAAAATTGACCGGGCGCCATTTCTTCGGCACCTACACACGATTTGAGCACATTCGAGATTCCA
>Ga0302274_10001507_pt1 | contig 22305 bp, 15 predicted proteins | sample III_Bog_N2_1_FD_198755 | JGI IMG/M metagenome (GOLD analysis project Ga0302274, IMG submission 198755) | Peat permafrost microbial communities from Stordalen Mire near Abisko, Sweden - III_Bog_N2_1 | ecosystem: Environmental > Terrestrial > Soil > Wetlands > Peat | place: Sweden: Abisko...
AGCGCGCGCATCGACTTCACCGCGCCCGCGAAGAACGCAACGCAAGACGCAGGAGGTGCGAAATGAAGGATGCCTCGGTGAATGCGGTTGAAGAGAGATTGCAGGAGAGCGTTGCTGGTTCAAAGGGCAACTACAGAGATTCTGGCTTTGTCAGAATGACGACTCGTGAGTATATCAAGAGAGTGGAATTGGTAAGAGTGGGAGTTCTTGGAATGCGATTTGGACGAGTTGCTTCGGTTGCGGTCTATGGGTTGTTGGCTGTCGGAACCTTTGCGATGGGGCAGAGTGCGGCTCCGGCTGCGTCTGCAAAGCCAGCGGCGAAGGCTTCAACGAGTGTGAGGGCGCAGGTTGAGCCATGGAAGAAGATCGCGATTCCACCGCTGCACGCCTTCAAACCTGTGCAGCCACGGCGCGTTGAGTTGGCCAACGGGCTGGTGATCTTTCTGCAAGAGGATCACGAGCTTCCCTTCATTAATGGAACGATTCTGATTCGCGGAGGCAGTCGCGATGAGCCTCCTGCCAAGGTTGGTCTGGTCTCGCTCTACGGCAATGCGTGGCGCACCAGCGGCACGGCGATGACCAGCGGCGACGCGCTCGACGCGGAGCTTGCGCAGAAGGCTGCGGCCATCGAGACCGGCGGCGGTGCAGCCACCACTTCGCTGAGTTGGTCCAGCTTCAAGCAGGACTTCGACGGCGTCTTCGGTGAGGCGGTTGATCTACTGCTGCATCCGGCCTTCAAGCCCGAGAAGCTGGCCCTCGGCAAGCGTGGAATCGACACGGGAATCTCGCGGCGCAATGATGACGCAGGCGGCATCGCTGGGCGCGAGTCTGCCAAGCTGGTCTACGGTGCGGATAGTCCTTTCGCGCGACAGGAGGAGTACGCGACTGTCGCTGCGGTTTCGCTCGATGACCTCAAGGTGTGGCACGACAGCACTGTCATTCCCAATAACATGATCGTTGCGGTTGAGGGAGACTTCGACTCGGCAGCGATGGAGGCCAGGCTGCGCAAGGCCTTTGAGCCGCTGGCACGCGGCGCGGCCAGCCAGCCAGCGAAGGCTGACTTTCCCGGACCGAAGCCCGGAGTCTACTTCATCGACAAGCCGGACGTGGATCAGTCGACTGTGGAGATCGTCGGCCTTGGAACGCTACGCAGCAACCCCGACCTCTACGCGCTCAATGTGATGAACGAGATCTTCTCTGGCGGCTTCGGCTCGCGCGTGGTGCAGAACGTGCGCACCAAACTGGGGCTCGCCTACGATGTCGGTGGAAGCTACGGATCGTCGTACGATCATCCAGGCATCTTTCGCAGCGAGGCGGGAACCAAGAGCGTCAGTACGGTTGCGGCGACGCAGGCGGTACTCGACGAACTCGGTCGCCTGAAGACCAAGCCGCCTACGCCGGAGGAGTTGAAGAAGGCCAAGGATCAGGTGATAAATTCCTTTATCTTCAACTACGACACTCCACAGAAGACGCTGAACGAGCAGGTTGTTCTCGCTTTCTACGGCTATCCGTCGGACTTTCTGGAGAAGTACAAGGACGGCATTGAGCGCGTGACTGCGGCGGATGTAACACGCGTGGCCAACCAGTACATCGACGTATCCAAGCTGGCGATTCTAGTGGTGGGAAACAAGGCGGAGATTCAGCCGCCCCTCTCCACGCTGGGCAAGGTTACGGATCTGGACATCACCATTCCGCCACCGCCAGATAGCTCGAAGAAATAATTATTGCAGGCAATCGAAGCGTTTATCGAATTACAGTAGACTGAATTATTTGTCATTCCGTAGCGGAGCGAAGGAATCTGCTTATGGCTCGTTCGATGACGGAATACCCCCATTATGGGAACTGCTCTAAAAAAATAGGCGCAATCTGGGAGCGTATTATTTTTCGCTCGCAGATTGCGCCTTATTCAGTTTGTGTAATTATCAGTCTTACCGCATATTTATTGTCGAAAAAACAGTTAGAGCATTCTCAGTAATGGTGCAGACCGTATTGAAGCTAGCAATAAGCAGATTCCTTCGCTTCACTACGGAATGACAAGCAAAAGATGCTACGGAATGACAAATAGATTGCTCTATAGCAATCCCTAAAAAGTCCCTGAAATAATTAACTACGTTTTTATACTGTTGTCAGCGCGAGCCCTGCTGCCTTCTCGTCGCCTTCGGATCCATCAGGCGAGACCGAGCGGTAGTAGAGCTGGTTGTTCTCCATGTAGACCTCGAGGAAGGCCGGACGCTGTACGATTCCGCCAGCGATCAGCGCCTCGGAGAGCGGGTCTTCTACATAGCGCTGTAGCGCGCGACGCAGAGGCCGTGCTCCGTAGTTTCGCTCCGACGAAGTCTTCCCTAGAATCCACTGCTTGGCGTCGTCGGTCACGCTCAGCGTAATCGACTTGTGGACGAGGTTGGCGTTGAGCTGCTGTACCAACAGCTCCATGATCTGCATCAGGTCGTCGTTGGTGAGCGAGGTGAAGATAATGATCTCGTCCAGACGGTTGAGGAACTCCGGATTGAAGGTCTTCTTGACCTCTCCGCGGACGAGCTCTTCCATCTTGTCGAGAATCATATTCTCGTCGCTGGTCTGGAAGCCGAGTCCCTGCTGCTTTTGCAGGTGCTTGGCCCCGATGTTTGAGGTCATCACGATGATGGTGTTCTTGAAGTCCACCGTGTTGCCCAGACCGTCGGTGAGTTGACCGTCCTCAAAGACCTGTAGCAACAGGTTGAAGACATCGGGGTGCGCCTTCTCGATCTCGTCGAACAGCACGATGGAGTACGGCGAACGCTTGACGCGCTCGGTGAGTTGACCGCCCTCTTCGTAGCCAACGTATCCCGGAGGCGAACCGATCAGCTTGCTGACCGAGTGCTTCTCCATGAACTCCGACATGTCGAAGCGGATCAGCGCCTTCTCTGAACCGAAGAGGAACTGCGCGAGAGTTCGCGCCATCTCCGTCTTGCCTACGCCGGTCGGGCCGAGGAAGAGGAAGCTGCCGATGGGACGCGCAGGATTTTTCAGGCCGGCGCGTGAACGTCGGATCGCGCGAGCCAGAGCGGAGATCGCCTTCTGCTGCGAGATGACGCGCTTGTGCAGCTCTTCTTCGACGCGCAGCAGCTTGGCCGTCTCTTCTTCCTTGATCGCAGTGATTGGAACGCCGGTCCAGCGGCTGACCACGTCCTCAATATCCTCGCGCGTGACGATGCCTGCGGAGGAGTCGTCGAGGTGGTACTTGTCGCGCAGAGTGCGCAGGTTCTCGCGCTCCTTGCGCTCCTCGTCGGAGTAGAAGCGCGCCTTCTCGAACTCGTGATTCGCAATGGCGTTCTCCATGCGATGCACGATGAACTTGATGCGCTTCTGCACCTCGGTCAGCTCTTCGGGCAGCGAGGTCTGGCGCAGCTTGACGCGCGCACCCGCCTCGTCGATCAGGTCGATGGCCTTGTCCGGCAGAAAGCGGTCGGGGATGTAACGGCTGGAGTGGGTCACAGAGAAGGTGATTGCCTCGTCCGTATAAGAGACGGCATGGAACTTCTCATACTTCTCCTTGATGCCGTTGATGATCTTGATCGCGTCTTCCTCGTTGGGAGGAGGAACCTTGACCGCCTGGAAGCGTCGCTCCAGCGAGCGATCCTTCTCGATGGACTTGCGATACTCCGCCGGAGTCGTTGCGCCAATGCACTGAATCTCTCCCCGGCTGAGTGCGGGCTTCAGAATGTTTGCGGCATCGAGCGATCCCTCGGCCGAGCCAGCGCCGACCAGCGTGTGCAACTCATCAATGAATACGATGGAGTTTTGACTCTCCATCAGCTCCTTCATGATCGTCTTCAGCCGCTCTTCAAACTGCCCGCGATACTTTGTTCCTGCAACGATCAGGCTCAGATCCAGAGCCAGAATGCGCTTGTCGGCGAGGAAGCTGGGGACTTCGCCGTCGGCGATCTTCTGCGCGAGGCCCTCAACGATGGCCGTTTTGCCCACGCCGGGTTCGCCAATCAGCACGGGATTGTTCTTGGTGCGGCGGCACAGGATCTGGATGACTCGTTCGACCTCAGCATCGCGTCCGACCAGCGGATCGAGCTGCTGATCCATGGCCGACTGCGTCAGATCGCGCGAGAACTCGGCCAACAGGCTCTGTTCATTACGCTGCCCACCCTTACTGGCGCCCTGTTGCACGGGAGCCTTCTCCTGCGTGGTGCGCTGCAGCTCTTCGCGAATTGCGGGCAGGCGCAGTCCTCGCTCGGTCAGAATCTCTGCGGCGAAGCACTTCTCCTCACGCAGCAGTCCCAGCAGCAGATGTTCGGTGCCGATGTGTTTATGCGCCAGCCTCTCGGCCTCTTCGGCGGCGTAGGCCAGAACCCTCTTGCACTCGTTCGAGAGCGGGAGGTCGACCGAGGTCGAGACCTTCTCGCGAATCGTGGTGCGTCCTTCGATCTGCTTGCGGATCGACTCGACCGAGGCGTGCGAGCGCAGAAAACGATTGGTCAGAGCCTTGTCCTCGCGCAAGAGGCCGAGCAGCAGGTGCTCCGTCTCGATGTAAGGCGACCCAAACTGACTGGCCTCGTACCGCGCAAAGAAGATTACGCGGCGCGCCTTCTCTGTATAGCGTTCGAACATAGTCCCCCCTACAAGCCGACCACTGTATCTGACTGTCCACTCGACTCGTGAACCCTGATGCAGCGCCAATTGTTCTAGCCCATCTCTGCGCCACCGTCTCGCAGAGACCCTTCAGGATGCCCCTCGCCGGACGAATCCAGATAAGGAATCCCCATGTCACTCCTATTAGTGTAGCTGTTGCACGTCTAATTCCAAACCGCCCCAAAGGTTCTGACTACACTAACACCCTTCGCGGTGTCGTTGCATCAACCTCGAAAAAAACGCACTAACTCGCTTGAATTTCTTTCAGTTGACCATCCCGCAATCGCAGCATCCGCCCACATCGCTGGGCGAACTCCAGATTGTGCGTTACCAGCACACTAGTTAATAGATGCTCACGATGTAGCTTTTGGATCAAGCCGAAGACGGCCTCGGCGGTTTTGCCGTCCAGATCTCCGGTCGGTTCGTCGGCCAACAGCAGTTTCGGACCAGTGACCAGCGCCCGCGCCAGACTCACCCGCTGCTGCTCGCCTCCGCTCAATTCGCCGGAGCGATGTTCGGCCCGCGCCGCGAGTCCCACCTCACTCAGCCAGACGCTGGCTCGCTCCAGTGCCTCCGCCCGACGCACTCCGCGCGCCAGCAGAGGCATGGCGACGTTCTCCAGAGCGGTAAACTCCGGCAAAAGATAGTGAAACTGCCAGACGTATCCCACCTCGCGATTGCGAAACTCCGCCGCCCGCCGAACGTCCAGCGCACCCAACCGCGTCTCGCTTTCGTCTGCGCCCCGCACCCAAACATCGCCCGCCGTTGGCCGATCCAGCGCCGCCAGCAGATGCAGCAGCGAACTCTTGCCCGAACCGCTCTCGCCGACGATGGCGACCATCTCGCCCGCCGCGATGGAGAAGTCGAGGTCGCGAAAGAGAACGACCTCGCCGGACGAACTGGCGTTCTGGCAGACTGCGCGTGAACCCGCCGCGATTGCCGGATAGATTTTGGTCAGGCCCACCGCGCGCAGCATCGCCGATCCTGCCTTCTCCAATTCCAATCTCACACCCTTAAAACATATGTCGAGGTTGTGCCAAGCATATGTGCACAAATATGCTGCTAATTTTCATCAAAAAAACTGGGATCAAACTTCTTTATGACATACGAGGGCTCATCAGTCACACCGATGCCGAAATCAAAGCACAAATGTGACAGATGAGTTCCATCAATTAGGACTATTTTTTTCTCGATGCGTTTAACGTACTCATGAGCTTCTGAAGAGAAACTGCTGGTTGTAATGAAGACGCCTTTACGGCCATGTTGCCCTTCAAGGCTACCCGCGAAGCTCTGGATTTCCGGCCTTCCTACAACGGTTGTTGTATACCGTTTAGCTTGAATATGGATTAGGTCTAGGCCAAGCCGGTCTTCTTTGATGATTCCGTCAATACCATCGTCTCCCGAATGTTTGGTAGTACTGCCTGCGCCTTTGATGAAACCTCCGTATCCCATTTTTTCGAGAAGACCTACAACTACTTTCTCGAAAAATGTTGGCGAGATTGTCTTAAGTGTGTCGAGCAGTTCTACTTCAATTTGATCCCGAATGGTTTCAATAATCTGCTGGAGATCTTCTTGAGGTGTACTCTGATGTGTTGACGTGGCCGACTCGTTCAACTCACCGTTAGTTTTTTCGAGTCCTCTGAATTCAAGATACTCGGGATACTGTTCAAGATCTTTCATGCTGAGCGTTTTGGGATTCTTAGCAAGTAGCATCTTGCCACGACTTGTAATCCGAAAAACTCCTCGTGAGATGGATTCAATTAGGCAAGCCTTGCGCAAATAGGTAATAGCCCAGAGAACCCGATCCATGAGTCGCGTTCGCCCATTTTTCAAAAGGGTTGTGGCCTCTTCCTCAGTTAGGTCGAACTGAGTTTCAACATAGGCGAAGGTGTCCTTGGCCTTATGGGGCTGTTCGTCCTCGAGATACTTAAGAATGGGAAGTAAAGTATTTTGAAAACCCGGAAGACTCATGATTTGAACAGAATAGCACTTGACGCCAGATCTGCACTACATATCTAGACTTCTCACTCATAGCGGAGGGCCTCGGCGGGGAGGACTTTGGCGGCGCTGCTGCTGGGGTAGAGGGTGGCGAGCAGGCTGACGCCGAGCGAGACGGCGGCGACGATGAGCGCGTCGACGAGGCGCGGGGCGAAGGGCAGGTAGTCGATGGAGTAGACCGACGCGTCGAGATGGATGAAGCGGTAGTGGCCGCCCAGCCAACTCAGTCCGAAGCCGAGGACAAGGCCCAGCGCCGTGCCAATCAGCGAGATCAGCAGGCCTTGCAGCAGGAAGATGCGGCGGATCTGGTCGATGCGTACGCCGAAGCTCATTAGCACGGCGATGTCGCGCGTCTTCTCCATCACCATCATGGTCAGCGCAATCAGGATGTTGAGCGCGGCGACGCAGACGATCAGCGCAAGAATGATGAAGGTGACCACCTGTTCGAGGCGCAGGGCGCGGAAGAGTTCGCGATTCTGTTCCATCCAGTTGGTCGTCTCGTAACCGGGGCCGGCGGCCTGCTCGATCTGGCGGGCAATAACGTCGGCGCGGTACATGTCATCGACCTTGAAGTTGATCGCCGAGATCAGGTCGGGTTCGGAGAAGAGACGTTGCGCGTCGGCCAGGCGCAGAAAGGCGTAGCTGGAATCGTACTGATAGAAGCCCGAGTTGAAGATGCCCGCCACGGTGCATCGCTGGTAGCGCGGGACGAGGCCCAGCGGCGTCAGTTCGCCCTGCGGACTGGTGACCAGAATGGTGTCGCCGACGTCGGCGCCAATCGTCTCCGCCAGATCCTGCCCGATCACAATCGGGGGCAGCGCCTGACTCACGGAAGTATCGGGTGCGGATGTGGGCGCTCCATCTATCGCAGTTTCATCGCGATGGGTGGGATCTGTTGCATTCGGAGCAACCGGCTCCAACGCCGCTGCGCTGCCCGTCTTCAAGCTCTGCAATATGTCGGAGACGGTTTGCTGATCCGCCGGAACGATGCCATTGATGAGTGCTCCCGCGCTCTTGGCTCCGCGCGAGATCAGCACCTCTTCGTAGAGGCTGGGAGCCGCCGCCGTCACATGGGGAAGCGCGCGCAGGCGCGTTACCAGAGGTCGCCAGTCGCGAATGCCGTCGGCAGAGATGCGCATCAGCATGACGTGCGCGGTCGATCCAACCAGCCGCTCCTGTAGGTCGCGGCGCATTCCATTGGTGATGGCGAGCGCGATAATCAGCGCCGCCACGCCCGCCGCCACGCCGATCACGGAGATCGTCGTGATGACCCCAACCACCGCCTGCCGCCGTTTGGCTCGCAGATACCGCGCCGCAATGAAGAGTTCGAATTGCATCCGTCTTCTAGCCTACTATCATGGCTCGTTGATCCGCGAAAGACTCGTTGCTTTGAAGGAAAGGATTTCATGTCTGTGGAAAACGCTGTTTTGACACAAAAATAACTGCACAGCAGAAATGTATTGAAAACAAATGCTTTGCATTGATTGAATGGTCTGTTTCCTTAAAATAAAAGAGATTTCTATTATTTGGTTGACTTAATTTAAGCAAGATTCACTGGCGCAATCATTCCAAGATCAGGCAAATCAAGACCAAATATTGTTACAAACATTACAAAACGGGTAATTGTCGTTACATTTTCGACAGGCGATGCGAGATCGTAACGTTTATTACATCATCAATTCGTTGTTTCACCTCATAAACTCGTGGATCTAAGGCGTGGACATTGAGGAATATTCATTATAGGTAGTCGTTTCAGTTTGGCACTATGATTGCTTGCATACAGGCAACAGGAGAAATCATGGATGTAACCAATGAGCCACATTATGAATCTATAGATTCTGATGTCAGTTCGTTCATGACTGAACTGTTACCTGGATCGCCTGGCCTAAGTGGTTCAGGTGTTTCACGCCAAATGACCGAATCGAGGAGGTTGAAAGGAAGCGTCAACAATAACGATCTTCTTTGATGTACGACGATCATTTGATTTATTCCAACTCAGGTTTCAAACTCAGACTCCAGCTCGTTTCCTTGTAGAGACCGTCTGATACCTGACCGAACACTGCATTGATATTATTCGATGCGGATGAAAGAGAGCCTGCCATTAATATTCATATGAAATCACAACGCATTGCACGCCACGTTGTTATATTGGCCTCCCTCGCGACATTGACGGCTGCTTGCTACGCGCAGGCTGCCCCAGCGGCTACACCTGCCGCAGCCACGCCAGCCGCTGCCCCCGTTTGGAGCGTTGGCTCGGTTGACGTCAGCGGTTACATCGACGGCTACTATAGCTACAACGCCAACCGCCCCAGCAATGCTGCGGATGGCCAGACCAGCAATCTGTATACCTTCGATGACAAGACCGATCAGTTCTCGCTGGAGGCTGCAAAGCTTACCCTCAACCACGATGCCGATCCGGTTGGCGCGCATGTTGACATTCTGTTGGGGCGCACCAACACCCTGATTCACAACTCCGCCGATTCGAGCAACGACAACTACATTGAGCAGGCCTACATCAGCGTGAAGCCGCCCAAAGCCAAGGGCTTTGAGCTGGACTTTGGCCAGTTCGTAACCTCGGCCGGCCAAGAAGTGGTCGAGACGATGAGCAACTGGAGCTACTCGCACGGATTGCTGTTCAGCTATGCGATCCCGGTCTATCACTTCGGACTGCGCACCACGATGCCGGTCACCAAGACCTGGACCGTCGGCGCACAGGTGGTCAACGGATGGAATAACACGACCGACAACAACGGCGGCGTTACCATCGGCGTGACCAGTTCCTTGGTGAAGCCGAAGTACACATGGAACACCAACTACTATGTTGGGCCAGAGAACACCGATACCCAGAATGGCTATCGCAACCTGATCGACACAACCCTGTTGATGACGCCCAACACGAAGTTCAACTACTACGTCAACTACGACTACGGCATGAATAATATTCCTGCTGTTGCTGCGGTACTTCATGTGTCGCCAGCTACGACGGCGACGTCAACCCACTGGCAGGGAATCGCCGCTTCGGCTCGCGGCCAGGTCACTGCCAATGCCGCTCTCGTCGGTCGTTATGAGTACTTCTTCGATCAGGGAGCTGCCACCGGAACACGCCAGCATCTTGACGAGTTCACCGGAACCTATGAGTACAAGTGGGCTGCTGGTCTGCTGACCCGTGCAGAGTATCGCTACGATTGGTCGGACGCTGCGGTCTTCAACAAGGGAACCTTTGAGAGCGCAAAGAATCAGTCCACGTTGACCCTTGGCCTGATCGCGTTCTTCGGACCCAAGCGCTAGTTTGGGTCTTCCTCTAACTAAAAATCAGAAGAGACCGACTCAGGTCTCCGAGAAAAAATAGACAACAATTCGGTGGAGGCTTCAAGTCAACTTATCTTGAAGCCTCTACCAAAACTCTCAACCGCATGGATCGAAGAGCTAGCTCTTTTATCCAAAGCCATAACTGCGTTTACGACAGACCTACCTTCTTCAACCCGGCGAACCATGCTGGAGACGCTGATTCACTTAGGAGAGAACATGGCAGACGTTACAACAGGCGAGATGAAAAAAACGCTAAGTCTTACCGGGCTTACGAGTAACGCGATGGCGTTGATAGCACCGGGCGCATTTCTTTGGTTAACCTTTGCCATTCAGGGCGCAACCGGCGTCACTGGACCGGCGATGTGGGCTGGAATTGTCGGAGCTCTGATTCTCTGTCTAGCGACTGCGGTCTGTTATGCGGAGATGGCGAAGCTATATCCTGGCACGGGTAGTTCTTACTACTTTGCCGAGCAGTCCTTCCTCAATAACGACAAGGCGTGGCGTTATGCCCGCATCTCGAAGTTCATTGTTGGATGGGCGTCCCATCTTTACTACTGGGTCTATCCTGGCGTGATGGTTGGCGTTATGGGCGTCTTTACTGGATATATCGTCGGTACGCTCTATCCAAGCTTCATGAGCGCCTCCAACCCCGGCATCTTGTTCATGATGGCCTGCGCGATCTTCTACGCCTTCTCGATCGCGTCGATTGCTCACCGTGGCGTCAATAGCTCGACGTCGGTCAACCTTGCCATCAACGCCATTCAGGTAACGGCACTGCTGGTATTTGCGGTCTGCGCTCTCAGCTATCGCACCAATCACCCCGCTGGATCTCCTGCGTATCAGTTCGACTCCAGCTCGGGCGATGCGTATACCTATGAGTTCCAGACCACGCCGGTTGTGACCAATGGAGTCTCCACCGACACCATCGTTCGCGATGCTTCGGGCGTTCCTCTACCCAAGAAGGATGCCTCTGGAAACATCGTTCCCTTCCACGTCAGCTACGATGCGTATGATGCTTCGGGCAACTTCCTGGCTCATCCCACCGCACTGTCGGTCATCAGCCCGCACAAGTTCAGCTGGGTATTTGTTCAGGCTACGGTCGCCATTCTGATCCTGGTCGGCTTCGAGTCTGTAACCTCGATGGGCGGAGAAGCGAAGAACGCCAAGCGCGATATTCCCATTGCAGTTATTACCTCGCTGGTAGTGCAGGGGGCGCTCTTCTACTGCTTCGAATACTTTGCCGCTAATTTTTTGTTGAATAGCGGCTATCCGATGACGACTGCAAGCGCGTCTTCGGCTCCCATCGGCGACATGATGATTCTGGTCGGAGACTATCTCTTCCATGGTCACGGTCGCGCCTTTATGCTGATCGAAGCTTTTACTGTCTTCCTCGCGTTGATTGGAACCACGCTCTCCTGCATCAACACAGGCGCTCGTGTGACCTATGCAATGGGCAAGGACAAGGAGATCGGCGGAAACTTCGGCGGCCTTCATGCCAAGAATCTGACCCCGCATCGCGCTATCTGGACGCTGGCGACGATCTCTGCCGTCGTAGGTTGCATCGCTGTTATCTTTGCCTTTGGCGACGGTGCCGCTCCGTCCGCTGCTTCGATTGCATCCATCCCGCAGGGCTTCTGGTCCAGCTTCGGCTATACCACGCACGAGCGGATGGCTGCTCTACCCAACACTCTGCTGACCGTCACGCTGGTCTCCAACTTCGGCACGTTCCTTCTCTACGCGCTAAGCTGCTTGACCTGCATGGTGGCCTTCAACAAGCACCCCAACTACAGCTTCGTTCGTCACACGATCATTCCTCTCTTCGGTCTGTTGGCTAACGTAGTCTGCATGGGCTTCTACCTCGCCGCTCCGTTCATCGGATTGGGAACATGGAAAGAGCCGTATCTGGCGCTCGGAATTGCAGGACTCTGGGCGATCTATGGTTTCTTCCACTTCTCCAGAATCGGCAAGGAGCATGGCAAGTCTGCTCTGCTTGAAGAAAAAATAGTTGCATAAACCAGATGCATCCGGCGAAGTGTTCGTTACTTTGCCGGATGCATCTATATTTATATTCAGACAATTATTGATAACTATAAAGAATGGCAGCCATTTAGCTTCCTGCGGACTAACCTCATAACTGTACATGGTTTCTGACTGGCCGATCCCTATGCTTGATCTCGAATTTGCAGAACTATCCGACGCTGGACTTACGCGCGATCACAACGAAGACTATCTCGGTCATGTGATCCCGTCTTCCCCCGCACAGGTGCAGTCGCAGGGCTGGCTCTTTGCTCTGGCCGATGGAGTCGGCGGACAGGAGCGCGGAGAGGTCGCATCTCGCCTCGCTATCGAGAAGGTGCAAGAGGGATTTCGCAAGATTCCCAAGGGCATCATGCACGTCTCGCTGCTGCCGAAGCTGGTACAGGAAGCCAACCACGCCATCGTGGACGAAGGTAACGCCGTTCCCAATCGCTCGGATGCGCGCTACTCCGATCCTGGCGGCGCGATCATTCCCAGCGGCACACACATGGCCAGTACGCTGGTTCTCTGCGCGCTTCGCTTTGATTCGGCGGTGATCTCGCACGTCGGCGACTCGCGTTGCTATATGTTTCGCAACGGCAATCTTATTTCCCTGACACACGATCACACGATGGTTGATGAGCAGGTTCGTCTCGGTCTTATCACCAAGGCCGAGGCTGCGACCGCCGCCAATCGACATATTCTTACGCGCTGCCTGGGCAATGAACTCTTTGTCGCTGCCGACACGATTACGGTCAACATTATGCCAGCAGATGTCCTTCTACTCTGCTCCGACGGGCTGCATGGTTATGTGATCGACGAGCAGATTCAGCAGATCATACGATCCAGCCCGAATCTCGATCAGGCCGCGTCTTCCTTGATTGCAGCGGCAAACGCTGCTGGCGGATATGATAACGTAAGTGTTCAGTTGATTCGCATTCGCTCGGTTGAGCGTATGGGACTTTACCGTGGTCGTCCGTATCGGCTCCTATAAATTATGTCCCCTACTCATTCCATTCAGGCTGGCGATCAGATCGACCAGTACCACATCGAGGGCACTGTCGCGACCAGCGGCATGGCAACGGTCTATCGCGCCATCGACAGCACGAACGGAATTCAGGTTGCGATCAAGGTTCCGCATCCTGAAATTGAATGTGACCCAGCCTTGTTTGAGCGCTTCACGCGCGAGGCGGAGATCGGCACACGCCTCGATCATCCTGGCGTGATGAAGGTCTATCCTACGCCCGACCGCAGTCAGGTCTACATGGCGATGGAGTGGGTTGAGGGCCGTTTGCTGCGCCAGATTCTGCGCGAGCAGCCCAAGCTTCCCATTGATCGCGCGGTCAAGCTCTCCATCGGAATCTGCAAGGCGCTGGAGTATATCCACACCAACGGCGTAGCGCATCGCGACATGAAGCCGGAGAACATCATGGTCAATGATCAGGACGAGATCAAGTTGATCGACTTCGGCATCGCGGCCAATGCCGGGGCGCGGAGACTGACCTTTGGCAACTTCTCGCAGGGCATGGGGACTCCAGACTACATCTCGCCCGAACAGGTTCGCGGAAAACGCGGCGATGCGCGCAGCGACCTCTACGCCATGGGCATCATGCTGTACGAGATGCTGACCGGCACGGTACCTTTTACCGGAGCCAATCCCTTTGCGGTGATGAACGATCGGCTGATCAACTTTCCGCCGCCGCCCTCCGAACTGGAGCCTTCCATTACTCCGCAGCTTCAGGAGATCATCTACCGAGCGCTGGAACGCGATCCGAAGAATCGCTACGCCAGCGCGCGAGAGTTTGCCTACGATCTGGAGCATCAGGATCTGGTCGGTGTGGCCAACCGCAGCGAACTCTCCAACTGGAAGCGGCGCGAGTCGCCCCCAGCGCACCGCAACCTGCTGATTGCGACGTTTATTTTAATTCCGCTGCTGATTCTGGCGTTGCTGGTGGTGGTAGCTCGTCATCATTGATGTGAGAGGGAGACGGATGAAAAGCATGTCCTTCTCAAAATAATCTCTTGAGCATTTTCGCCAAAGGTATACAGCACCGTGGCGCGAGCAAAAAACAGATTCCTCCGCTTTGCTACGAAATGACAAACAAAATGGTCTATAGCAATTCGGGAACCGCTCTAAGCCTTGCTCGGGGCCGTTGCTACAGCGAAGAATTCTTCGACGTCTTCGATGCTCTGTGTCATGCGGTAGGGCGGTAGCGAATCGAGGAAGATGCGTCCGTAGCGCTGGCGTTGAATGCGCGGATCAAGCAGCATTAACACGCCGCGATCCTCCAGCGAGCGGATCAGTCGTCCGAAGCCTTGCTTCAGCGTAATGACTGCACTGGGCACCTGATAGTCGAAGAAGGAGCTTCCTCCAGCCGCCGTAATCGCGTCCATGCGCGCCTTGACCACCGGATCCGACGGCACGGCGAAGGGAAGTTTGTCGATGATGACGCAACTGAGCTGCTCGCCCTGCACGTCTACGCCCTGCCAAAAGCTCGACGTGCCAAAGAGAACCGCGTTGGGCGTCTCGCGAAACTGATCGAGCAGGACGTTGCGTGGGGCGGTGCCTTGCAGCAGAAGCGTGTAGGGCAACTCGGCGCAGAGACGCTCGTGGGTGGCGCGCATCTGCGCGTAGCTGGTAAAGAGGCAGAAGGCGCGACCACGCGAGAGTTCCAGAACGCGGCGCGTCCGCTCGACTGCTTGCGGAAAGAAATCCGGCTCGCGTGGGTCGGGCATTCCCGGCGGCAGGTAGAGCAGCGCCTGACGCGGATAGTCGAAGTGCGAGGGGACGACCAGCTCGCGCGCCATGGTAAGTCCAAGCCGTCGCGAGATGTGCGCAAAGCCGGAGGGCTTCTCATCGCTGGATGCGGCGCTTGCGCTGGAGGCCACGGTGAGCGTCGCTGAGGTGAGAATGACCGAGCTGTAGGCCTCGAAGAGCGCGGCGGCCATGAGCCGCGATACGTCGATGGGCGTGGCCTGCAGGTGGGTGTGATGGCTGACGTGGCCCGGTGCGCGGACGAGGTTGCGCACTCCGCCCGCAGCGCGTCGTTCGATCCAGAAGACGGTGTTGGGATCGTCGGATTCGAGCAGAAACTTCAGGTGCGTGGCGATCTCGGAGGCGCGTTTGCGCAGGCCGGGAGCCTCGTCAACATTCTTCAGTCGGTCTAACTCGCCCTCCAGCCGCGTCAGGGCGTTGAGCGCGCCGGTGTATTTGTCGCCGGACTCCTCCAGAAACTCGGTGCGCTGCTCGAAGGGCATGCGGCCCAAGCCCGCGTAGGGGCTGGCATTCGACGAGGTATCGAGTCCGGCGAGAGGTGATCGCGACGTGTCGTAGGGAAGCGCGGCGAAGAACATCCGCGAGCGTTCGCGCAGTGTCTCCGTGGCGTTTTCAATGGCGGAGGTCGAGGCTCGTTTGGCCTTCAGCATGGTCTCCACATCGCGGGCCAACTCGTCGAAGCGCTGCGTGCTGAGACCGATGCCGAAGTAGTTGCTGGCCACCTCCTCCAACTCGTGCGCCTCGTCGAAGATGACGACTGCGGCGGCGGGCAGAACGCCGCAGTCGGGGGAATCCTGCCCGCAATGCAGCTTGATCGACATGTCGGCGAAGAAGAGGTGGTGGTTGACGATGATGATCTCGGATTCAAGAGCCTTGCGCCGCATCGTGGTGATGAAACACTTCTCCCAGTCCGGGCAGCTCTGGCCGAGGCAGGCCTCGCCGCGTGCGTCCAGCTTGGGCCACAGCGCGGAGCTTTCCGGCAGAGCGTCAATCTCGGCGCGGTCTCCGGTCTCGGTCGTCTTCTCCCAAGCCGCAATCGCGTGGAACTGGCCAACCTCGTCCAGTCCGGTCAACAGCGGCGAATCGCGCAATGCGTAGAGCTTGTGCTTGCACAGATAGTTGCTGCGGCCCTTCATATAACAGACCTTCAGCGGGCCGAGGATCGACTCCAAAAATGGCACGTCCTTGAAGTAGAGCTGTTCCTGCAAATTCTTCGTTCCGGTGGAGATGATGACGCGCTGATTGCGTTCGCGCGCCAGACGCAGCGCAGGCAACAGGTAGGCCAGCGTCTTGCCCGTGCCGGTTCCTGCCTCGACGATCAGGTGACGCTTGTCGGCGAAGGCCTTTTCGATGGCGCGCGCCATCTCGTACTGCCCCTTGCGATGCTCGAAGGCGAGCGTCGAACGCGAGAGCATTCCCGTGGGCGAGAAAAATTCGTAGAGGCTCGGCAGCGTCGTCGTGACTGCTAGCTCGGGCGTTGCGGGCGTGATTTGGATGGGCGAGGACACAGAAGTCTACTCTCTGAAAGATACCTTATCCGGCAGCGGCGAAGGCGCTGGTCACAAAAAAGAGCAACAGCAACAGCAGATCCCCTTTGGGGATGACAAACAAAGAGGCAGCGGAATGACAATTAGTCTCTGGTCAGAGCAGTACATTAAGTACTTTATCCGCCTTGATCGGTCAAATCGGTGCCAATCGGCGTTAAGCCTTTGCTTGCTTGGGGTAGGAGCGTCGCCCAAAGAGCGCGCTGCCGATGCGGACGCAGGTGCTGCCCTCCTCAATCGCGACGGCAAAGTCGCCCGACATGCCCATCGAGAGCTGGGTCAGCGTAGGACAGGCGGCGAGCGAGGCATCGCGCAGACGGCGCAGCTCGCGGAAGTAAGGACGCGCGTCCTCGGGATTCTCCGACCACGGCGGCACGGTCATCAGGCCAGTGGGAATGAGGAAGTCGAGCGGTGCGAGAGCTTCCAGCAGCCCCGGAAGTTCGGCGGGAGTGAGGCCGTGCTTGGACTCCTCGTGGCTCAGCTTGACCTCGATCAGGATGGGCAGTCGTTTGCCCAGCGCGCGCGCCACCGCGTCCAGCCGCGTGGCGACCTTCAGCGAGTCGACCGCGTCAATGGCGTCGAAGAGTTCTGCCGCGCGCGCCGCCTTGTTCGACTGCAACGGCCCGATCAGGTGATAATCTGCGTTGGTCAGGTGCGCGAGGGCGGAGGACTTCTCCTGCCACTCCTGCACCCGGTTCTCGCCGAAGAGACGCAGACCAGCCGCGTAAGCCTCCGCTACAACCTCGGCGGGATGCGTCTTGGTGACCGCCATCAGAGCAACCTCGGAGTCCGAGCGGTTGGCGCGACGGCAGGTTGTGGCGATCTCTTCACGAATCTGGGCGAGCTGTACGGCTAGAGTCATACTTATAGCATCTTAACTGTTTTCGGGAGGATGTGGATGGGAGTACGCGTTTGGCCGGTACTGCTGCTGATTGGATCGAACGTCTTCATGACCTTCGCCTGGTATGGACACTTGAAGTACAAGGAGGTCGCGCTGTGGAAGGTGATTCTGGTCAGTTGGTTGATCGCGCTCTTCGAGTACTGCCTACAGGTTCCGGCGAATCGTCTGGGTTCGCGCGTCTACTCGACGGATCAGTTGAAGGTGATTCAGGAGGTGATAACACTCAGCGTCTTCGGCGTCTTTTCCGTCTTCTACTTTAGCGACAAGCTGCACTGGAATCATGCTGTTGCCGCAGGTTTTCTGGTGGGCGGAGCCTTCTTCATGTTCCACAAGTTCTGAGGCGCACGCAGATTGCAAGACGGGCCATGCGATTGATCCGCATGGCCCGTCTTAGTGTTTCAAGCTACGATTTGCAACATGAAGCGTCTAGTTGAAGATCGCTCCCACGGTAACGTTGGTGTTGGCGGGATTGTTTACGGTTCCGGTCGATGTCAGCGTGACCGTGCAATAGTTTGGCCCGGCGGCAGAGAGGACGACAGGATTGAGCGCCACTCCGTTCTTGTCGGAGGGGGTGCAGTTGTAGGACCATCCTCCGAAGGCGACTCCGGCTTGCGCTGGGGCCGAAATGAGGATGGTAAGGTTTCCGGTGGAGATGGGGTAGGTCGCCGAGCAGACCGAGCCACCAGTGTTTCCATTTGCCGTCCATCCCGGACCGCAGTGAATGACGTTCGCCGTACCGGTGGCCGATGGAGCCGTGATGAGCCAGTTGGACGTGTTAGCGCCTTCGTTGTAGATCGTAATGGTGGACAGAAGAGATGCAGCCTGAGAGCCTGGATAGCATGAACCCGCAGACGTTGCCGTAGGAACAACCAGAGGGCAGTTGAAGGTCGCCATCGCGGTCTGTATTGTTCCGTCAGAGTTGGATGCTTCTGCAATGATGTCTGCACTTCCATTGGCGTAGGCGGTGACGATACCTGCGGAATTTCCCGCGCCGCCCGCAGTGTTGGAACTGACGGTGAAGTCGTTGGGGAAAGAGGAGATCCAGACGAGGCTCTTGTCGTTGGTCAGATCCCTGACGTAGGGAGCGACTGAGTAGGTTCCGATAGCCAGAAACTGCCCAGTATCCTGCAAGTTGCCCACCGAAAGAGTGCTGGGAATAATGGTGAGCGAGATCAGTGGTTCCTGCGCTGTTGTCAGCGTGGTTGTGATGCTTGCCGTGCTGGAGATGATGGATCCGTCGGGGTTCGTCAGCTCTGCGGTGATGGTGGTTGCTCCTGCGTTTTTGCCTGTGACTAGCCCGGCGGAACTGACAGTAGCAATGGTGGAACTGCTGGAACTCCATGCGATCTGGGCGGAACTGGTGACGTCGGTCTGTAGTCCGGCCGTTCCGCTGGTAGCGAGTGCAATCAACTGGCTGGTCTGCCCCGTGGCCGAGATGTCTACGGAGGACGGCAAGAGGGTCAAGGCGGTGTACTTCTCGGTCGTTCCTCCCGTCACCGTGAAGGTCGCCGTCCCCACCACGGTTCCTCCGGTAGCGCTTGCGTAGAGGGCCGTAATGGTAGAGGTTCCCTGACTTACCGCCGTGGCGAGTCCGGCAGAGTTGATGGTGGCAATCTGTGCGCTGCTGGAACTCCACGTCACGCTGTTGGTCAGGTTCGTCGTCGTCCCGGTTGAAGTTGTTCCGATGGCGAGGAACTGACTGGTTTGATTCGGCGAAGCGACCGATTGAGAGCCGGGAATGATGGAGATTGAGGTGACGCTGGATGAAGAGCCGCTGGTTGTGGCGGCGGCATTCACCGTCAGGTCAGAGTAGGCCGTCACGCCGTTGGAGGACTGCGCTGTAATGGTAACGTAGCCCGCTCCCACAGCCGTTGCCAGACCGGTGGAGTTGATCGTCGCAACAAGCGGGTTGCTCGACGTCCAGGTCACGGAGCTTGAAATGTTGGATGTCGTCGTCGCTGCCGACCCCATCTGCTCTGTTGCATACGCGGAGTACTGCGCCGTCTGGCCAACGATCAGGACCTCGGCTCCCGCAGCGGGAGTAATCGAGATGGCCAAAACTTTGTTGCAGCCTGTCATCATCAGAGCTAACGGCAAGCCAAGCAAGATCAGCAGTAGAGACGCACGAAGGCGCAGGTTCATCGGAAGCTCCTGTGTCAAGGCTACTAAAGGCTAACCGTGGATCACTATGCAACTTTACTCTGTATTTGTGCAACTTTGGTGCCAAGCGAACCACCATACTAAACTCTGCGTCGTCGTTGTAATGCATCAAACAGGGCGTAGGCAAGATCAGCGAAAAGCATGAAGAAGAAAAACGTTGCCGAGTGAGTTGGCGTTGCGCACCCAGTTTGGCGTAGAAGGGACAGATGAGGATCTTGAGTTCGCAGGAGATGGGCGCGGTGGATCGGCGTACGGCGGATGAGTTCGCCGTGCCGCTGGAGACGCTGATGGAGAACGCAGGGACGGCCGTGGCGCGCTTCTGTCTGCGGCAGGTTCCGGCGGCGCGGCGAGCCGTTGTATTGTGCGGCAAGGGCAATAACGGCGGCGACGGGCTGGTCGCGGCGCGAGTGCTTGCGGCGGCGGGCATTGCCGTCGAGGTTCTGCTGCTGGGGCGCGAGGCCGATCTGCAAGGAGAGGCGGCTTCGGCGCTCGGTCGTCTGCGCGCCGAAGCCGCCGAGGTCGTGGTGCGGGAGTTGGACGGTTCTGCGCTGGTTGATGAGTGGCTGGTTCTTGCCGTCGAGTCGCTGAAGACGGCGGAGCTTGTCGTCGACGCGATTGTGGGGACGGGCTTTCGGCCTCCGTTGCGTGGAGTCGCGCTGGCTCTGCGCGAGACTGTGGCAAAGCTGACTGTGCCGGTGGTAGCGGTCGATCTGCCGAGTGGCTGGGATGCCGACTCAGTTGCGATGAACGCCGACGGAGCCTTTCCCGCCGATGCGGTGGTTACGTTTACTGCTGCGAAGTCTGCGCACGTCTTCGGTCGGCTCACCGGCTCGACCGGCGGGCCAGTAGTTGTTGCGCAGATTGGATCGCCCGAGGCTGCGGTTTGCTCCGCGAGCGGGTTGCACTGGGCTGGATCGGCGAAGGCGATTGCCGAGGCTCCGCGGGCGGTGGATGCGAACAAGGGACGATTTGGCCATGTTCTGGTGATTGGCGGAAGCTACGGCATGGCGGGCGCGCCGTCGATGGCCGCAACGGCCGCTCTGCGCACGGGAGCGGGACTGGTAACGGCCGCCGTGCCATCCGAAATTCTTGCGACGGTCGCTGGCTTTGCGCCGGAGTTGATGGTTCTGCCGTTGGGGCAGGGAATCCTGAATCTGGCGGATGGAAACGCTCTGGAGCGGCTGTTGCGTGGCATCTCGGTGGCGGCGATTGGGCCTGGGGTGGGGCGGGAGACGGCTACGCAGGAGTTTGTGCGTAGTTTCGTCGAGCGCGCCTCGTTGCCGATGGTCGTCGATGCCGATGCTCTGAACGCCTTTGCGGGACGGGCCGAGTTGCTTCGTCTCGCCGCCGTGAGCAAGAGCGGGAACGGCGCGCCGCGAACGCTGGTGCTGACGCCGCATCCCGGCGAGATGGCTCGGCTGCTCGGGATGACGGTCGCCGAGGTTGAGGCCGACCGCGTCGGGCTGGCGCGGAGGTTCGCCGTTGCACACGGACTGACGCTGGTGCTGAAGGGCTGGCGCACACTCGTCGCCCATCCCGACGGAAGCGTCGCGGTCAATACCAGCGGCAATCCAGCGATGGCCAAGGCCGGCAGCGGAGACATTCTGACCGGAATCATTGTCGCAATGCTGGCGCAGTACGCTCGCGGCGGAGAGGCGCAGGATGTGGCCCGCGCGGTCGAGGCCGCCGTCTACCTGCATGGGCTTGCCGGAGACTTCGCTGCGCGGTCGATGGACGAGCATACGGTTCTGGCCAGCGACACGCTGGCGCATCTGTCAGATGCGTTTCGCTATCGCACGAAGGATGCCGATGGACTAACGTGGATATGCGGGCTGCATCCGGTAGAGCAAAAGCTTAACACCGATGGGTTCCGATTTTCCTAGATCAGTTTTTGAATGACTGTAGACCAATTTGCTTGTCATTCCGTAGCGAAGCGAAGAAATCTGCTTTTCTTCATTCGACGACGGTATACACCATTACGAGAACTGCTCTAAGTAGAAATTGTCATTCTAGCGAAGCGAAGAATCCCCGTATTTTTCTCGCAGTGTGATTGACTAGACTTTTGGCTAAGAATGTTTTATTGCATCGAGATTGATTGGGAAGGGAAGATTGATGAGGGAGAAACGGTTCAAGACGCGGTCGGTGGAGGAGACGCTGGAGTTGGGCGGGAGGATCGCGGGGATGCTGCATCCTCCCCTGCTGGTCGTGCTGCGCGGCGAGGTGGGCGCGGGGAAGACGACGCTGGTGAAGGGAATCGCCGAGGCGCTGGGCGCGGCGACCGAGGACGAGGTGACCAGCCCGACCTTCACCATTGTTCATGAGTACGTTGGGACTGCGGTTCGGCTCTTCCATCTCGATCTGTATCGTCTGGAGACCGAGGAGCAGATCGCTGTGTTGGGGCTGGACGAGATGGCCGGGTACGAGAACTCGCTGGTTCTGGTGGAGTGGGGCGAGCGGTTTGAGAGTGTGGTGAAGATGGCCGGCGGCGAGATCTATATGGAGCACGGCGAGGGCGACGAGCGCGGGCTGATTCTGCGGCTGAAGGAGTAGGCGGGGAAGCCATAGGACGAGAGCCGGGCTAAACAGTCTATGGAATAAGTCGATTTGGGCGTGTAACTATTTCTTCGGGGCTCAGGGGCGACGCATATAAATTGCTATATGCAAGGGCCGTGTAGATGGGCGAGAAGGGGATATGGAAAATCCTCTGAAGTGTTTTGCTGAGTTGCGCGATCCGCGCGTGGAACGGGACCGGGAGCATCTGCTGGAAGAGATTCTGGTGGTAGCGATCGCAGCGGTGTTGAGCGGGGCCGAGAGTTGGAACGACATCGCCGAGTACGGCGAGGACAAGCGGGAGTGGCTGAAGACGTTTTTATCGTTGCCAAGCGGCATTCCATCGCACGACACCTTCAGCCGAGTCTTTGCCGCGTTGGACCCGGAAGAGATGGAAAAGGGCTTCGGAGCTTGGGTTTCGTCGATTGCCA
>Ga0302274_10001511_pt1 | contig 22274 bp, 18 predicted proteins | sample III_Bog_N2_1_FD_198755 | JGI IMG/M metagenome (GOLD analysis project Ga0302274, IMG submission 198755) | Peat permafrost microbial communities from Stordalen Mire near Abisko, Sweden - III_Bog_N2_1 | ecosystem: Environmental > Terrestrial > Soil > Wetlands > Peat | place: Sweden: Abisko...
AGTGCAAGCGCCGCACAAACGTTAACCTTGCCCAACATCGCAGCCTTGCTTGAACTTTCCTTCGGCCTTTCCGCATGGAAGCAATATGACAGCACCCGCTGGGCGCTACGCTGCAACCCATCCAGCGGCAATCTGCATCCCACGGAGGCTTATCTGGTGGTGCAAGGTTGCAGCGGCATTCGCGATGGCGTTCATCACTATGTGAGCCGCGATCACTTGCTGGAACAGCGCTGCCGCTTCGCACTGGCTACGCACGAGAACACGCGCATTCTGCCGCCGGACTCCTTGCTGATTGGATTGTCTTCGATCTATTGGCGCGAAGCGTGGAAATATGGTGAACGTGCATTTCGTTATTGCCAGCATGACGTGGGCCATGCCATTGCCGCGTTGCGCTATGCCGCTGCCATGTTGGGCTGGCAAGTGCATTTTCTTGACACATGGGGAGATGCGGACATTGCTACGATTCTGGGTTTGGAGCGGGATGCGGATTTCGGTGCGGCGGAATGGGAACACCCTGACCTCATGCTTCAAGTAACGACAAACCGATCAGCTGCTGACGCAGCCGGATTTGCAGCAAACGCGCTGGTGGCCGCGACGCAGGGCGGCCAGTGGCAAGGCCAGGCCAATGTGCTGTCATCGCACCCGCCACACCCATGGCCGGTGATAGACGAAGTTGCGCGCGCAAGCCGCAAGCCGCACACCCGGCATACAGCTTGGTTGGCACCTGTCCTGCCTGCACCAATCAACAGTGCATGCACACTCAGCGCCGCCGAAGTTATCAAACAGCGCCGCAGTGCGCAGGAATTCGACGGTAGCACATCGATTTCGGCCACGGCGTTCTATCGCATGCTGGACATGACCTTATCCCGCGCCAAGGTGGCGCCATGGGATGCAATAGCGTGGGAACCTCGAATTCATCTGGTGCTGTTCGTCCATCGGGTGGAAGGGCTTGTGCCCGGCCTCTATCTTTTTCTGCGCAACGAGCAGGCCGAAGCAAAACTGCGTACGGAATTATCCGCCGAGTTCGAGTGGCTGCCTGTACCAGGCTGCCCCGCGCATTTTTCGCTGTTCCGGTTACTCAGCGCCGATGCAAAAAACGCCGCGCGTGCGCTGTCCTGCCATCAGGATATCGCCGCAGACAGCGCATTCAGCCTGGGCATGCTGGCCGAATATCAAAACAACCTGGTCACCAGTCCGTGGGTTTACCGCCAACTGTTTTGGGAAGCCGGCATGCTGGGGCAAGTACTCTATCTTGAAGCCGAAGCGGCGAACGTACGCGGCACCGGAATCGGCTGTTATTTTGATGATGGAGTGCATGACCTGCTTGGCATCAAAAATCAGGCGCTGCAAAGCATGTACCACTTCACCGTCGGCGGGGCGATTACTGATACTCGTTTGCAGACGCTGGCGGCTTATGGGCATCTGCAGCGTTCTTGATGACGCTCAGTTCATTTGCCGGAGCACTGATAAATGACAAGCCAGCTAGATGTTCAACTACAGCTTGCAAGGGACTTTGGCTGCTATAACTGCAATGTGCCAAAAGCTGATGCTCCACCCCGAAGTCTAGTACACTTGTCAGCTTTGGCAACTCTGAAGCAGTCATTCTGAATTTCCAAATATGTAAGAATATATTAATGTAATTGGGGAGAGAGTTTAATTGTGAAAAGCAATATTGAAATCGCGCAATCTGCTTCGAAACGAACGATCATTGAACTGGCTGAAGAGTGTGCAAACATCCCGCCAGAAGCCCTGGAACCTTATGGCTATTACAAGGCAAAGCTTTCTCTGGAATATGCAGCCAGCGTTGCCGACCAACCCAACGGAAAATTAATCCTGGTCACGGCTATTTCCCCGACCCCTGCCGGTGAAGGAAAAACGACAACCACAGTAGGCTTGGGTGATGGCCTGAATCATATCGGCAAGAAAGCAATAATTTGCTTGCGCGAGCCATCACTGGGTCCGGTGTTCGGCATGAAGGGTGGCGCAGCAGGGGGCGGATATTCGCAGGTGATACCAATGGAGGATATCAATCTGCATTTCACCGGCGATTTTAATGCCATTTCTCTTGCCAATAATCTTCTCGCTGCCTTGATCGATAACCACATACACCACGGTAACGAGCTCAATATCGATACCAGGCGAATTACGTGGAAGCGCGTGATAGATATGAATGACCGTGCGCTACGTAAGATCACAATTGGTTTGGGAGGCCCTGGCAATGGTTATGTGAGGGAAGATGGATTCGAAATCGTGGTTGCCTCGGAAGTCATGGCGATATTTTGCCTGGCCACCAGCCTGGAAGACTTGAAAGAAAAGTTGGGAAATATAGTGATCGGCTATGCGACCGATCAAAAACCTGTGCTTGCCAGCGATTTGAACGCGCAAGGTTCAATGACGGCTATGTTGCGGGATGCCTTTTCTCCCAATATCGTGCAGACCATGGAGAACAACTTGGCATTTATTCATGGAGGTCCATTTGCAAATATTGCACATGGGTGCAATTCGGTCATTGCCACGTCCACTGCCTTGAAGCTGGCGGATTACGTTGTGACCGAAGCCGGTTTTGGCGCCGATCTGGGTGCAGAGAAATTCATAGACATAAAATGTCGCAAGTCCGGCTTGAAGCCCTCGGCAGTCGTGATCGTGGCAACTGTGCGCGCCCTGAAATATCACGGCGGAGTCGAGGTCAAGGAAACCGGAAAGGAAGATCTGCCCGCGCTAAAAAAGGGTCTGGTGAACCTTGAGCGTCACATTGACAATATACGCAACCATTTTGGTTTACCTTGCTTAGTTGCAATTAACCATCGCACCGAGGATACGTCAGCAGAAATCGATCTGTTAAGGGCAAGCGCGCTCACACATGGAGCCGAGGTCATTGTGGCACGGCACTGGGCCGAAGGTGGAAAAGGTGCGGTAGAACTAGCGCATGCAGTCGTAGAAATGTGCGATCAACCCAACGATTTCAAATTTGCTTATGAAGACCATGAAACGCTTTGGAATAAGATCAAAGCCGTAGCAACAAAAATTTATGGCGCGTCCGACATAGTGGCTGACAAGAAGACCATTGCGAAACTTGAAGCCTTGCAAAACGCGGGCTACGGACATTTCCCGGTTTGTATTGCAAAGACTCAATATTCATTTTCTACCGATCCGACTCTTAGAGGCGCTCCAAGCAATCATTCTCTCAACATCAGCGATATAAGATTAGCGGCCGGTGCAGAGTTTATAGTAGTCGTGTGTGCTGAGATCATGACTATGCCGGGTTTGCCCAAAATACCATCTGCGCATTCAATTGATGTTAATGAAGACGGTATGATTGTTGGCATATTTTGAGCACTCGACTCACAAATATTGTGAAAAACCAAGGCTAGTCAATGCAGTCAAGTGCATTTTTTAAATTAGCAACGGTTTGATCAACATTTTGCAGTTTTTCAAGGCCAAATAAACCCAATCTAAATGTCCTGAAGTCGGTTCTTTCATCGCATTGAAGCGGCACTCCCGTGGCGATTTGCAATCCTGCTTGAAGAAATTTTTTCGCGTTCTGAATGTCGGGGTCAGATGTGTAGCTCACCACCACTCCGGGTGACTGAAAACCTGGCGCTGCAACGGACATGAAGTTTTTCGATTCAAGCAAAGAGCGCACTTTCGTACCCAGATCAATCTGTCTTGCTTGGGTTGTCGAGAAACCGAAAGCTTGAGTTTCTTTCATATTGTTGCGCAAGATTTTTAAAGCATCCGTCGGCATTGTCGCGTGATAAAGATGGCTACCATTTTCATAAGTCTCAATAATTTGTAGCCACTTTTTTAAATCTAAAGCAAAGCTGTTGCTTTGCGTATGATTAATTTTCTCACGCGCGCGTTCGCCCAGGCCAATCATTGCGCAGCACGGTGAACTGCTCCATCCCTTTTGCGGAGCTGAAATTAGCACGTCAACGTTGCATTTTTTCATGTCAACCCACATTGCTCCTGAAGCGATGCAGTCTAAAACAAATACTCCGTTGACAGATTCAACTGCTTCGCCAATTGCTTGCACATAATCGTCTGGCAAGATGATTCCAGAGGATGTTTCAACATGAGGGACAAATACAACCGCTGGTGTTTCTTTTTTTATGAAGGCGACAACTTCCTCAATTGGAGGCGGTGCAAAGTAGCCTGTTGTGGAGTTGTCGATTTGCCTTGCTTTAAATATATGGACATCTTGTGTGATGTTTCCCATTTCCAGGATTTGGGTCCAACGATAACTAAACCAACCATTGCGAATGATCAGGCATTTTTGATTTTGCGCAAATTGGCGCGCAACCGATTCCATGCCAAATGTACCGCTACCGGGAACGATAATCGCTGAGTGAGCGTTGTAAGCTTCTTTGAGAACAGCAGATATGTCTTTAACAATTTGCTGAAATTGTTTCGACATGTGGTTTAAAGATCGATCGGTATATACAACCGAAAACTCTAGCAATCCATCGGGATCTACGTTGGGGAGTAAGCCTGACATAACATTTCCTCTGCTGGTTATAGTTACGATTCAAATATACAACTAGTTAAACCCAAATCGGGCACTTTACATATTAATTATCACATCTTTTTGAAGATATGGCCGCTTTGAATCCATAGTGCTACTTAGCGAATGACCAGTTTGGGGCGTCGAATTCATAAGGCTCACTGACTGAGAGGAGTCATGTGCACAACGATTACGTTGCCAGTCTAGCCCCATGTGAATGACGATTTATGTCGTGCCGATAGTAAAAAACTCTACTGCCTCCGCCTCCACCCTGGTCCGCTTGAATGGTGGCAAACTCTGCCAGATGCGCTTGCCATAGTGTTTTGAAATCAGGCGCGGGTCGCAGATCATCAGTACGCCGTGATCGGTCTCGTCGCGGATCAGCCGCCCTGCACCTTGTTTGAGATTGATCACCGTGCGCGGTAACTGGTATTCCATGAAAGCGTTGCGCCCCTGTTTGTTGAGTTGCGCGATGCGTGCCGCCAGTACCGGATCGTCCGGATGGGCGAACGGCAGCTTGTCTATGATGACCAGCGACAGCGCTTCGCCGCGCACGTCCACGCCTTCCCAGAACGACTGGCTGCCCAGCAACACCGCGTTGCCGTGTTCGCGGAAGCGGCTTAGCAATTCGTTACGCGAACCTTCTCCTTGCAGCATCAGCGGGTAGGTAAGGCCTTTACGGTCGAATTCGGCAGTGAGTATTTCATGCGCGCGCTGCATGGCGCGCAGGCTGGTAAAGAGCAGGAACGCGCGCCCTTTGCTGGCCTCGATCAGGGGTAGGGCGGCCTGCACGACCGCCTCGGTATAGCCGGGGCTGTTCGGCTCCGGCATATTCTGCGGCACATACAGCAGCGCCTGTTCCTGATAGTTGAACGGGCTGTCCCAGCAGGCGGTGCGCGCCTCCAGCAAGCCCATTTCGGTTTGATAGTGCGAAAAATTCTGCTTTACCGCCAGTGTGGCGGAAGTAAAAATCCACGCGCGTGGATGTCCGCTGATCTGTTTGGCGAAAATTTCCGCGATGGACAATGGCGTGGTGTTGAGCTGCACGGAATGGTGGAACACTTCCAGCCAGCGCACAAAACCGTCCTGCTCCTTGTCTCCCCACTGCTTTATTTTCAGCAGCAGTTCCACCCCGCGCTGCCAGCATTTCTCCAGACCCTCACTGCGCTGTGCCTGACTTTCCAGCAGGCCGTTGAGATGCGCGAGCTTGTCGGTGATGGTACGCAGTGCATCGGTAAATCCTGCGAGTTCGTCGGTAGCGTTCGCGGGCATGCGCCCCTCGCCCTGTTTGAATACCAAACGAAAATCGCGTGCAGCCTTGTCCAGCGCGTCGGTGGCGGTGGGGAGTTCGGCAAAGTCGTTAGCCGAAGTCGCCGCTTCCAGACGCGCATCGCGCGCTAAATCCAGTATTTGTGAAGTCGAAATGCTCTCACCGAAAAACAGGCTGGCGGTTTCAGGCAACTGGTGCGCCTCGTCGAAGATCACTGTGTTGACTGAGGGCAGCAGCTCCGCCACGCCTTCGTCGCGCAACATCACATCGGCGAAGAACAAGTGATGGTTTACCACCACGATGTCGGCCTCCATCGCCTCCTTGCGCGCCTTGAGCACGAAGCATTCCTTGTGCTGCGGGCATTCCTGCCCCAGACAATTCTCGCGCGTGGAAGTTACCTGCATCCAGATCGGCGCATTTTCCGGTACGTCGGATAAACCGCTCTTGTCGCCGGATTGCGTCACCTTGGCATACTGCACAATTTTCCCTAGGTGGCGCACATCCTCACGCGTGGCAAAGCGCCCGTCGGACTGCGTGCGCTCCAAATGATAGTGGCACACATAATTCGAACGCCCCTTCAGCAGCGCAATGGTAACTGGCGCCTTGAGCGCGTTACGCACGGTGGGCAAGTCGCGTTGGAACAATTGGTCTTGCAGGTTCTTGGTGCCAGTGGAAATAATTACTTTACCGCCCGCCAGCAGCGCAGGCACCAGATAGGCGAAAGTCTTGCCGGTTCCTGTGCCTGCCTCGGCCACCAAAATCGCGTTATCGCGTATCGCGTCCGCGACAGCCAAAGCCATCTCGCGCTGCTGCACACGCGGACGAAAAGACGCGACATCAGAGGCAAGCGGGCTTTGTTCAGAGAAAAAACGTTCGACTTCGGCGGACACGGTAGGAATATTTAGGCCTTCAGGGAGTATTACTATGGATGACTACATGTGTAGCGGCAATATCCTGACGCGCTCGCGCATTTCATCCACCACAACCAGTGCACCAGCCGAGAGTTGCGGGGTAAAGCGGCGCAACAGTTCAATGGCGCGTGGCGCGAGCGTATCGGGACTGACATCGTCGGTGCGTATTTGAAAAACGCTGGGCGATTCGGCGCGGGTAGCAGCCAGTAGTGCGCCAAAATCTAGGTCGTGGGTAAAAACGATGTGTTCGTTCTCTCTTGCCCAAGCGAAAAGTTCACTGTCCGGAGCGTTGGGTGCACCGACACGATACCAGTGTTCCGCTTCAAAATCAGCCTCGCGCAAAACTTCCACCCACGAGGGCGAGAGATTCATGTCAATGGGCAAGCGTAGCGTCATGCAGCGGCCAGCGGCAAATCGATTTCTTCAGCGCGCCATGCGGCGTAGCGCAATGCTTGCGTGATATCTTCTGCTTCGAGATACGGATACAAGGCAAGAATCTGCTGCGTGCTTTTGCCGCTGGCAACTAGCCCGGTGAGCATGCCCGCAGTAACGCGTTGCCCACGGATACATGGCTTGCCGCCCATGACGGCGGGGTCAGCGGTGATGCGATTCAGTTGTTTCATGGTGAGGCTCCTTGCTTGTGTGAGGCAGCGAGAGCATTTTAACGGAAATTACAGGCAGTATTCGTCCATATTGAATGAGGTGGAGGCATTAGGCAGAAAACAGACTCTGTTCGTAACGCAAGCGTTAGATTTCGGCGGACACGATAGAGGGTAGGTATAGAGAAATAGTTATTTACGGTGGATGAAACTATAGTGCAGCAGCGATTTTACGCTAAGTTATTCATATTCCACCCAGTGATTTGACTGGGCTAGGCTGGGTCTCGCAGTAATTGGCGACCAGACCTTGCTCGAACAGCCACAGGCTACCGGGCGGCATGGATATCCACGGTTCGTTATCGGTGAGCGGCTGGGTGGCGATGATCGCCACGCGGTCATCCGGCGTTGTCACGTCGTTGAAATCAATTGCTACATCCTCATCCTTCAGATGTGCCACGTTGAATGGTGCGCGGCGAACGACGTAGCTTAATTCGGTGGAGCAGTGCGCTATCAGCCATTCGCCGTTGGACAGCAGAAAATTGAAGATGCCCATGCCGGAGAGAGGATGGATGAGTTCATGCACTGCGGCGAACAGCGTATCGCGTGCGGGCGGTGTATCGCCGAAGCGTTGCCGCAGGCTTTGCAGCATCCAGCAGAAGATGTGTTCGCTGTCTGTGTTGCCGACGGGCATGAAGCTGCCGTTCAATGCGGGCTGGAACTGCGGCAGGTTGCCGTTGTGCGCGAATACCCAATAGCGTCCCCATAACTCGCGCCGGAAAGGGTGGGTGTTTTCCAGCGAGACGGTGCCCTGAGTGGCTTTGCGGATATGAGCGACAACATTCAACGAGCGGATCGGGTAGTTGCGCACCAGTTCGGCGATGGGTGATCGCGCCGAAGGCTGCGGGTCGAGGAACAAACGCACGCCCTTACCCTCGAAGAACGCGATGCCCCAGCCGTCGGCGTGGACATCGGTTTCGCCGCCGCGCTTTTGAAAGCCGGTGAAGGAAAAGCAGATGTCGGTTGGAATGTTGCAGTTCATGCCCAATAGCTGGCACATTTCGCTCTCCAATTTTCCCTCACCCGCCTTCGGCCCCCTCGCCCACCGGGAGAGGGGGTAGGGGTGAGGGAATTTTCTACGCAAATCTCATGGACAAATCCACCGCCCGCACATCCTTGGTTAACCCACCGATGGAAATGCGATCCACGCCGGTCTCGGCGATAGCGCGCACGGTTTGCAGATTGACTCCGCCGGAGGCCTCAAGTTCCGCACGCCCGGCATTAAGGCTGACGGCGGCACGCATTGCATCAAGATCGAAGTTGTCGAGCAGGATAAGCTTGGCCCCAACATCCAGCGCATCACGCAACTCATCCAGGTTTTCCACCTCGATTTGTATCGTCGCATCTGGTGGAGCCAAGCGGTGTGCGGCATTCAGCGCTTGGCGAATGCCGCCCGCCGCCAGGATGTGGTTTTCCTTGATGAGGATGCCATCGAACAAGCCGATGCGCTGGTTGTGCCCACCGCCTACCGTAACTGCGTACTTCTGTGCTATGCGCAGACCGGGCAGCGTCTTGCGCGTGTCCATGATCTTTGCTTTTAGACCGGCCACCGTATCCACATAACGCCGCGTTGATGTTGCCGTAGCGGAAAGGGTCTGCAAGAAATTCAGCGCGGCGCGCTCTGCCGTAAGCAGGGCACGCGCCTCGCCGCGAATCTCGCACAGCGTCTGGTTGGCCTCGGCCACTTCGCCTTCTCGCAACTGCCAGCGTATCTCGCAATTCGCATCCAGCGCGCGGAAACAGCCCTCGAACCACAGTGTGCCGCACAGCACCATTCGTTCGCGTGTTATGACCGTGGCGTGCGCTTGCGTGTGTTCGGGGATCAGTTGCGCGGTAAGGTCGCCGCCGCGTACGTCCTCCTCCAGCGAGGCGGCAACATTGGCGCGAATGTGAGGGGCTAGGTTAATGTCAGCGAGCATGGCGTTCATGGTGGACAGATGGATGGCTGGGGCGCAGTATAAAAGATATGGGAGATAGTTGAAATTAGCTGTTTACCCCCCATCTATCAAAACAGTTCAATATTTCCTTTGAGGAGTGGCTATGCGTTTCGACAAAATGACTACCAAGTTTCAGCAGGCGCTATCCGATGCACAGAGTCTGGCCGTGGGTAGCGACAACCAGTTTATCGAGCCGCAGCACTTGCTGCTGGCCTTGCTCAACGACGCCGACAGCGGGGCTGGGTCGTTGCTGGCACGGGCGGGCGGCAATGTGAATGCGTTGAAGGCGGCGTTGACCGACGCCGTGTCGCGCCTGTCAAAAGTGGAGGGACACGGCGGCGAGGTGCAGATAGGGCGCGACCTCACAAATACTCTCAATCTGACCGATAAAGAGGCGCAGCAGCGCGGTGATCAGTTTATTGCCTCGGAGATGTTCTTGCTCGCCTTGACTAACGATAAGGGCGAATGCGGACGCTTGTTGAAACAGCACGGCGTGGCGCGCGCGCCGCTGGAACAGGCGATTGCGGCGGTGCGCGGCGGCGCTTCGGTGGAAAGCGCCGAATCGGAGGGGCAGCGCGAGTCGCTGAAGAAATATTGTGTCGACCTCACCGAGCGCGCGCGGCAAGGCAAGCTCGACCCGGTGATCGGGCGCGACGATGAAATTCGCCGCGCGATTCAGGTGCTGCAACGCCGCACCAAGAACAATCCAGTACTGATCGGCGAACCCGGTGTGGGCAAGACCGCTATCGTGGAAGGCTTGGCGCAACGCATAGTCAACGGCGAAGTGCCGGAGACCCTGAAAAATAAAAGGGTACTGTCGCTGGACATGGCGGCGCTGCTGGCCGGGGCAAAATATCGCGGCGAATTCGAGGAGCGCCTGAAAACCGTACTCAAGGAAATCGCCCAGGAAGAAGGGCGCATCATTGTATTCATCGACGAGTTGCACACCATGGTCGGTGCGGGCAAGGCCGAGGGCGCGATGGATGCGGGAAACATGCTGAAACCGGCGCTGGCGCGCGGCGAACTGCATTGCATAGGCGCGACCACGCTGGACGAATACCGCAAGTACATCGAGAAGGATGCCGCGCTGGAGCGCCGCTTCCAGAAGGTGCTGGTGGAGGAGCCTTCGGTGGAATCCACCATTGCCATTTTGCGCGGTTTACAGGAAAGGTACGAGCTGCATCATGGCGTGGACATTACCGACCCGGCCATCATCGCCGCAGCGGAACTGTCTCATCGCTACATCACCGACCGCTTCTTGCCGGACAAGGCAATTGACCTGATCGACGAGGCTGCCGCGCGCGTCAGAATGGAAATAGATTCCAAACCGGAAGTCATGGACAAGTTGGATCGCCGCTTGATTCAGCTCAAGATTGAGCGCGAAGCGGTGAAGAAAGAAAAGGATGAAGCCTCGAAAAAACGTTTTGCGCTGATCGAAACTGAAATCATCAAACTGCAACGCGAGTACGCCGATCTGGACGAAATCTGGAAGGCAGAGAAGGGCGCGGCACAAGGTACGGCGCATCTCAAGGAAGAGATGGATAAGGTGCGCGCCGAGATTGTCAGGCTGCAACGTGAAGGAAAACTGGAAAAAGTGGCGGAATTGCAATATGGCAAGCTGCCGCAACTCGAAGCCAAACTAAAAGAAGCGGTGCATGCCGAGGAGAACAAGCCCAAGAACCGTCTGCTACGCACTCAGGTCGGTGCGGAAGAAATCGCCGAAGTGGTGAGTCGCGCGACCGGTATTCCGGTGTCCAAGATGATGCAGGGCGAACGCGACAAGTTGCTCAAGATGGAAGACAAGCTGCACGAACGCGTGGTGGGGCAGGATGAGGCGGTGCGGCTGGTGAGCGACGCCATCCGCCGTTCACGTTCGGGGCTCGCTGACCCGAATCGTCCTTATGGTTCCTTCCTGTTTCTGGGGCCTACCGGCGTGGGCAAAACTGAACTATGCAAGGCGCTGGCCGGGTTCCTGTTCGACTCGGAAGATCATCTCATCCGCATCGACATGAGCGAGTACATGGAGAAGCATTCCGTGTCACGCTTGATCGGCGCACCGCCCGGCTATGTTGGCTACGAAGAAGGCGGCGGCTTGACCGAAGCAGTGCGCCGCAAACCTTATTCCGTTATTTTGCTGGACGAGGTGGAGAAGGCGCACCCGGACGTGTTCAATGTGCTGCTGCAAGTGCTGGACGATGGCCGCATGACCGACGGACAAGGACGCACCGTGGACTTCAAGAATACGGTGGTGGTGATGACCTCAAATCTGGGTTCGCAGATGATCCAGAATATGTCCGGCGACGATTATCAGGTGATCAAACTGGCGGTGATGGGCGAAGTGAAAATGCATTTCCGCCCGGAGTTCGTCAACCGCATCGACGAGGTGGTGGTGTTCCACGCGCTGGATGAAAAGAACATCAAGTCCATCGCGCGTATTCAGTTGGGTTATCTGGAAAAACGTCTGGCTGCGATGGAGATGAAGCTGGAAATTTCTGATGCCGCGCTGGCGGAAATCGCCAATGCCGGGTTCGACCCGGTGTACGGCGCGCGTCCGCTGAAGCGTGCGATCCAGTCGCAACTGGAAAACCCGCTGGCCAAGCTGATACTGGAAGGCCGCTTTGCCGCGAAAGACACCATCAAGGTGGAGTGCAAGGGCGGGGTGATGCGGTTCGATAAAGCGTGAATATTAAAAAGCCCGGCATGCCGGGCTTTTCTTTTGGTATCTGAACAGTGTTGAAACAAGTGGAGTGATATTGAGCTTGTATGACCGGTTGAATCCGCAACCCGTTGCTGTCCTTGGCGAATGTCCGCAATCTGGCAAGCAATTTGGCAGGACTAATTTCTCCTAATTAACCCTTTTGAGACGGTCATAAAAGGGTGCATGGAATGCACCCTACGCTTGCTGTGCATGACGGTTTTTGTAGGCTATCTTCTTATACTACCGCCACTTGGGCTATTTATAATATTTACTCATTGCCTCAAGAGTTTCTACTTTAGGCTCCGTGTAGCGTAAGTTCCCGGAACCTACAACTAGTGCAGCTAAAATCGTAGTATTTGAATTTTTAGCTAGCATAATTGTGCTTATTTTTTTGCCTATCATTTTTCTTTCATTTTCCTTAATGCCTAACTTTAACCATGCATCATCTTTAGGTATTTTCGACATATCAACATTCTCATCATCTGCTTGTTCAAATTTATCTATTGATGAAATGTCAGCTACAAAGAAAATCAATTCTTTATTCAATTCTTTTTGTTTGTTTTTTAAGTCAGCTACTTTATTATCTATTACAATCGAATCACTCCCATATTTCATATTTAATATGTCAAGTAGGTCTGAGTTCCATTTAATTTCGTCTGTAAGATAGGCATTTGCATCATCATGATTTTTCTTAATACTTAATTTGTTTGAAGCTCCAAATATCTCTAATTGATGTATGGCACACTCATAATCAGAATTAGCCTGTTTAAGAGATGCGAGTTTGTTAACAAAAGATGAATTTGAATTTTCGTTTAATGATAAATATATTTCTTGAGTATCTTGTTGAATAATACCTATTACATCCAAAAGCAAATCTACGTACTCAAATTTACTGTTGGAGTCCTTCTGTTCAATGTCACATTTAGCGTTTACAAGACTAGAGCACAATAAACACAACGCAAGAATTATTAAACGCACTGCACACCTCCATCCATTCATATATGTACTTCGTTACACATTAAACACGATTTAAACACCCGCCATCGCGATAAATCAAGTTGAAAGCATTAGTCGTTACGACAATTGTTTTTTGAGACGTTCTTTAGTAATACTTCTACGCACAGCAGGTTTCACCCATAATTCAATCCAAAACTTGTACAACTCTGTGCAACTGGCATCAATTTTTATAGGAACCTTTAGTAATTGTGCAGATGATAGTTTTGTTGGCTCTTTTTTTCCACGTTTATGACTAGCCTCGGCTTCCCCGCTTGGAGAAAAATAAATAATATCTTTCAACTTAAACCCGCCTTTAGGTTCCCATTTTCCATGGATAGCGATTGTCCGCTGACCATTCAAAAGCTTCAAATCTGAAATAATACGCCTGAAATTGTCTTGTCTGATTTTTGATCTCAGTTTAAGCAAGCCTAAATCACGCAAAATATCCAATTTAGCGGACAGCATTGCTTTAGAAAGAAAAATGGATGTTTGATCCTCAGAGAGATTAGCCACAGAGGAAATCATCATGTCAACCAAGTTTTCAAGATGGGCTGATTCAACAGCAATGCGACCAATTGCAGCTAATTGTGGTTCTGTTAGAACGCTTGTTGAATGACTCATAATGTCTTCCGTCTAGGGGCTACAGAGGTGGCTTCGCTTGGTTGGACAGTATTCCCATTTCTTAAGTGGAAGCCTCGAATGACCGAAAATGGCTGCGGAACTACGGTTTGCTGAATCCTTCAGGGCATTAGTCCGAATGGACTATTGTGAAATTACCCAAATGGAGTATTTTTATATCGCCTAAACCTAAAAAAACTATAAAAACATCAGAAATTAGTAATCTAAATATAGAAATAAAGTCACATTTCAAGTCTTCATCATTAACACTTTACTGAGGAGGAGAATCATAATGACAAAAAATAAATTAAAGTTAGTAACATTGGCAATAGTCGCGTTGTTTGCATCCCCTGCATACTCTAATACCATAACGTACAACGACTTTTCAAGCACGGCTGGATTAACTCTGGTCGGGAACGCAGCTACCGCAGTGACCGGAGATGGCACTGTGCTCCGATTGACTCCAGCCAATTATTGGCAGACTGGTGCAGCCTATAGCACTTCGCCAATCACCCTCGGGGCTAGCGATACATTCAGCACAACATTCCAATTCCGTATCACTAACCCTGGAGGCATCAATCCCGCAGACGGCATTACCTTCGTTCTGGCCGCGAGCCCGACAGGTCTTGGTAATGCAGGCGTAGGTATTGGCTATGCGGGTGTCCAGAATAGCGTAGCCATAGAATTTGACACATACAACAATACAGGATTCGGCCTTGGCAACAACGATGGTAACAGCAGCAACCACATTGCCATTGATACAAACGGCGTTCTAACCAATTCCGCACTGACGAACGTCTATGGAGTCCAGAATTGCAATTTTTCAACCGGCCTTGGCTCTGGTTGTATGTCCAATGGAGACTTGTGGACAGTCAAAATTGGGTACAACGGCTCAGCCCTCTCCGTTACGGCACAAGATGGAACTAATCCAGTTTTTTCGGCGATCAGCAGCTATCCGATTAACGTCGCGTCAAACCTCGGTACTACTTCGGCTTATGTTGGGTTCACTTCGGGTACTGGAGCAGGATACGAGAATCATGACATTATCAACTGGCAGTTCGCTAATACTACCGCATTGGCACCCGTCCCGGAACCCGAAACTTACGCTATGTTACTAGCTGGCCTTGGTCTGATTGGTTTCATCGCGTATCGCCGAAAGGAAGATTCTTCTGATTTGCCGATGGCAGTTTAATTAGTACGTCACACAATCAAAGCCACAGAGGGGAGATTCCTTTCGTGGCTTTTTTCTTTTGGTTAGCACAAAAAAAATTCTGCCTGATTATCCGGTTCTGACACACATCGCTACTTCAAGTTGTAAAATTGGCCACCCTAAAGCTGCCGTATGCGAATGTCCCAAGATGGCTGCGGCCTGTTTGACATATTACTCGATGGTGTCGGATCCACAACCAACTTCAGTCACTGTAAGCAATTCCATTATGCTATTTTGGATGCCTGAAACCTACACTTCACGACCCGCCGGTTTCGACCCGAAGCGGAAGTAGATTTAATTTTCGTTTTATATTTGGCATCACTCACCAGTCCACAACAAATGAAATATTGCCAAGATGTAGTCCGAACGGACTAGGCAATTTATAAGCCTGCCTATGTAGTTCGGATTAGTCCGAATGGACTATTGAAAAAAATGGATAAGAAGTTCTAATCAAGACCAGATTAGTACGAATGTACTATTGCATATCACTTGCTACTTCATATAGCGGGTTATGCTTTCAAAAATTATAGATATTAAACCGAATTCGATTATTAACTTCAATTACAGGGGATTAATATTATGAAACTTCTACGGAAAATCCCACTGGCTCTGGCCCTGGCCATCTCGATGGCGATGGGGCTTCCAGCGATGGCTAGCACGAGCACCTACAACTTCACGCTCTACGACGGGACAAGCGCTACTGTCGATGGGAGCGGTACCTTCTCGTGGAACGGCTCCCAATTCACGAACTTCACTTTCACCTGGGACGGCATCGCCTTTCCATCATTCCATGCTGTGCTGAACGGCCTAAACTCGTTCGACAACAGCGGCACTCAGTGCGGCACTGGCCCGGTCGGCTTCTTCAACTACATGACCTCGGGCTTGTGCTTTGGCAGTTTGGCGAAGGTTGGATACGAATGGAATGCAGGCTCGTACCCTTCCATTTCCTACGTGGTTTACAATACGAGCGGCGGTCTGCTCGCGACGCTCGACACTGTGTTGCCAACGTCACCAACCGTCAATAATTTGACCCAGCACGGCAACTTCTCTGTTGTCGAGGTAGGCACCGCCCCGATCCCCGAGCCGTCTACCTACTCATTGCTGTTGGCAGGTCTTGGTCTGATTGGGTTCATCACATATCGCCGCAAGAACGATTCATCTGATATGCCGATGGCAACATAATTAGTATCAGTGTGTAACATGGGGCCACAGAGGGGTGATTCCCTTTGTGGCTTTTCTTTTGGTTAGCCACAAAAGGTTTCTTCATGAGGGTCTGGTTCTGGCACGTATCAGACGGTCGCTACTTCACCGTGCCTGCTGTTTTTTAGTACCCCAGCGCCCTTGCGCCCTGATAAAACACAAAGCTGATTACCCATGCTAACACCAGTGACCAAGCGACGGAAAACAGCATGAAACCGGTATTCTTGGACTCGCTGCGCAGCGTTGCGATGGCGGACAAGCAGGGGGTGTAGATCAGGGTGAATAGCATGAAGCTGTAGGCTTGCACCCAGTCCAGTTGCAGCGCCAGCGAGTTGCTCAGAGCCTGTCCGCCGAGTCCGTAAATTACGGCGAGCGAGCCGATGACGATTTCCTTGGCGACGAAGCCGAAGATCAGCGCGATGGTGAGTTCCGCTGTAATGCCTATGGGTTTGAACAGCGGGTGCAACCATGCGCCGATCATTCCGGCGAATGTGTCGGCGCTGGCCGGAGCGGCGGAGGGGGGCAGATGAGTGAGCAGCCAGACCAGTACCACACCGGCGACGATGAATTTGCTGGCGCGGTGGATGAAGTGGTATACCTCGTGCCAGCCGCGCAGCACCAGTTGGCGCAGGGTAGGGAAGCGGTATGGCGGCAATTCCAGCACGAACGGTTCGCTGTTGGGCAGGTAGCGCTTGAACAGCAGTGCGGTGAGGATGGCAGTTCCGAAACTGAACAGGTACAGGCTGAACAGCACCAGTGGCGCAGCCTTGGGCGAGAACAGCGCGGCGGTGATGAACACGAATACTTGCAACCGAGCGGAACACAGCGAGAACGGGATCACCAGCATGGTGAGCAGGCGCAGGCTGCGCGAGCGCATCACGCGCGTGCCCATCAGCGCAGGCACATTGCAACCGAAACCCATCAGCAGCATGACGAAGCTGCGCCCGTCCAGCCCCATTTTTGCCATCAGCGCATCCATCAGGAAGGCGGCGCGCGACAAATAACCGGTGTCTTCGACGATAGCCATGAACAGGAAGAACAGCACGATCAGCGGCACGAATGCGGCGACGGTGGCTAAGCCGTTGTAGATGCCGTCCAGTAGCAGGCCTTGCAATGCGGCGGGCAGGCTGGCGAGTAACGGGGCGATGGCGGCGTCGCGCAGCCAGCTAAACAGATCGTTGACGCCAGTTTGCAGTGGTTGTCCGAAGAAGAAGATGGCTTGGAACAGCAGATACATGACGCCGAAAAAGATCGGCAGACCCAGCCAGGGGTGCAGCATGAGGCGGTCGAGCTGGTCGGTGAGATTATCCGGCAGGCGTGCGGGAACTTGCACCGAATGTTGCAGCACGCGTGCCATCTCGGCTTCGATCTGGCTATCGGATTTGAGCTGATCGCGCAGATGTTCTGCCATGCCGGGCGTGGTGTAGCGTAATGCCTTGGTGATTGCCTGCAAGGCTACGCCATAGCCAGCGCCGTATTTTGCGCTAAGCAGAAAGATGGGGATTCCAAGCGCTTCGGTCATCTTTGCGGTGTCTATGGTGATGCCAAATTTTTTGGCTTCGTCCGCCATGTTGAGCAGTACCACCATGTTCAAGTTAATCTGTTTGAGTTGCAGCAGCAGACTCAGTTGGCGCTCGATTTGCGTGGCGTTGAGCACGACCAGTGCCAGATCGGGCACGTTGTCATGCAAAAAGTGGCGCACCACTTGCTCGTCCTCGGAAAAGCCGTGCAGATCGTACATGCCCGGCAGGTCAATAATTTCGACCATATCGCCGCCCAGCAGTATCTTGCCTGCCAGCAGTTCCACGGTGATGCCCGGCCAGTTGCCGACGCGCGCCGAAGAACCCGTCATGCGGTTGAACAATGTCGACTTGCCGGTGTTGGGCATGCCTAGCAAAGCAATACGTTTCATGCTTTTTTCACCATGATTTTTTCCGCTTCATTCCGGCGCAGCAGGATGTCGGTGGTGCCGATGCGCACCTGCAAGGGACCGGCAAAGCGTGCGCGGCGTATTACTTCGATTATTTTTCCGGTACGGAAGCCCATCGCCAGCAGACGCTGGTGCAACGGTCCTTCGGTATGAATCGCGACGATGGTCGCGGCCTCTCCCGGCACAAGGGTGGAAAGCGCTACGGCAGGCATGATGCAACAAGAAATGATGATGCCCGCATTATTCCACAGCACACTGTCTTTTGTAACGCAATCCATTTAAGAATCGGTTAAAATGCCCGCTTTATTTGGCAGCGCCAAGGCGCGGGGTAAAGGTAGTGTTCACCATGATTAAGGGCAGTCTCGTTGCAATAGTTACGCCAATGCATGAGGACGGTAGTTTGGATTTGGCCGCCTTCCGTGCATTGATTGATTTCCATATTGAGCAGGGCACGGATGGCATCGTGGTGGTGGGAACCACCGGTGAATCGCCCACGGTGGATGTGGAAGAACATGAATCGTTGATCCAGATTGCTGTGGAACATGCGGCTGGGCGTATTCCGGTGATCGCCGGAACTGGCGCAAATTCCACCAAGGAAGCCATCGAACTGGCCAGCTTTTCGAAGAAAGCCGGCGCTGACGCTTCTCTGACCGTGGTGCCGTACTACAACAAGCCGACGCAGGAAGGCTTGTATTTGCACTTCAAGGCCATCGCCGAGGCGGTGGATATGCCGCATATTCTGTATAACGTGCCGGGGCGCACCGTCGCAGATATGCATAATGACACCGCGCTTCGGCTGGCGCAGATTCCCAACATTGTCGGCATCAAGGATGCAACCGGAAATATAGAACGCGGCAGCGACTTGTTGCGGCGCGCACCCAAGGATTTTGCTGTGTACAGCGGTGACGATGCGAGTACGCTGGCGCTGATATTGTTGGGCGCGCACGGCACGATTTCGGTTACCGCCAACGTGGCTCCGAAGCTGATGCACGAGATGTGCGTTGCGGCCTTGAACGGCGAGGTGGCCAAGGCGCGCGAGATCAATTTCCGTTTGCTCGGTTTGCATCGGCATCTGTTTGTCGAGGCCAATCCGATTCCGGTAAAGTGGGCAGTGGCGCGAATGGGGAAGATGAAGAATGTATTGCGCCTGCCACTTACGCCGCTGACAACCGCCTCGCAAAGTGTGGTAGAAGACGCGATGCGTCAAGCCGGGGTAATCTAAATGACACAAGCATTAAATTCGAGGAGCTACATGAAAATTTTACAACTTACCGCACTTTCTCTTGCAATGCTGACCTTGGCCGGATGCGGAAGCATGAGCCTGGAAGGCAAACGTGTCGATTACAAAACTGACGTAGTCAAGGTGCCAACCTTGGAGGTTCCACCTGACTTGACTGCGCCTGCTGCCGAAGATCACTACACCATCCCTGAGGGCAGCGCAGCCGTGGCGAATTATTCCGATTTTGCCAAGGGTAGTGCGCCATCCCAGGCACGCGCCTCTTCAGTATTGCCGGAATCCAGGAATGTACGTCTGGAACGCGATGGTACACAGCACTGGCTGGTAGTGAACGACAAGGCGGAAAACGTGTGGCCGGTGATCAAGGAGTTCTGGCAGGATAACGGTTTCGTCATCAAGACCGATAATCCTCAGGCTGGCATTCTCGAAACCGATTGGGCGGAAAACCGTTCCAAGATTCCCATGGACGGCATCCGCAAGATTCTGGGCAAGGTGATGGATGGATTGTATGACTCGGGCGAGAGGGATATGTACCGCGTGCGCCTGGAGCGCAGCAAGGACGGAATCAGTACGGAAATTTATCTTACCCAATATGGCAAGGAAGAGGTGCTGGTCGGCGCGGATAAGAGCACAACCCAGTGGCAGTCCCGCCCCAACGACCCCGAATTGGAAGTCACTATGTTGCAAATGCTGATGGCCAAGCTGGGCGGCGCGGAAGCACAAGCACAAGCAAAGGCGCCGATGGAGGCTTCAGCCGTACAAGGAGCGGTCGTGGCACCTAGACTGCAAACGCTGGCTAACGGAAGCAAGACCATTTTCTTGAGCGAACCATTCGACAGGAGTTGGCGCGAGGTAGGCCTAGCGCTGGAACATCAGAATTTTGTAGTGGAGGATAAGGACAGAGCCAATGGTGTGTATTTCCTGAGTGTCGAGAAGGCGGCCAAAGAAAAGGGTTGGCTCGACAAATTAGCTTTCTGGCGTAGCGATGAGAAAGTAAAGCCTGCACGCTATCAAGTAACTGTGCATGAAGGCAACGCAGGCTGCGAAGTGGCCGTCAATAATGGTAACGGCGAGAGCAACTCTGACACGCAACGAGTTATTGACACGCTGTATAAGGCTCTCACTAAGTAACTCCAGCTTTTCATGCGCTTCGCGTCACTCGGCAGCGGCAGCGAAGGTAACGCACTGGCGGTGCAGGTCGGGCAGACTTGCGTGCTGATGGACTGCGGCTTCTCCCTGGCGGACACTGTCGCACGTCTGGCGCGTCTCGGATTGGCAGCCGACGATCTAAGCGGCATCGTAGTGACGCACGAACACAGCGACCACATCGCAGGGGTGGCGCGTCTGGCACGCAAATATTCCATCCCGGTATGGCTGACACATGGCACGCGGCAGATGCATGGCAAGGCGCTGGATGACTTGTCTGGTCTGACCGAAATCTCCCCCCATCATTCTTTTTCTATCGGCGAGTTGCAGATACAGCCGTACGCCGTGCCACACGATGCGGCTGAACCGGTGCAGTATGTGTTCAGCGACGGTGCAAAACGGTTGGGCGTGCTGACCGATACCGGCTGCTCTACGCCGCACATTGAAGCAACGCTGAATGGTTGCGATGCGCTGGTTCTGGAATGCAACCATGACACCGCCTTGCTGGCCAACGGTGATTATCCTTACAGCCTTAAGCAGCGCGTCGGCGGGCGCTTTGGTCATCTCAACAATGCGGATGCGGCGGCATTGCTGGCCAAGCTGGATAATCGTCGCTTGCAGCACATTGTGGCTGCGCACCTGAGCCGCAAGAACAATACGCGGGATCTTGCGGTTGCGGCATTGAGTGCGGCATTGAATTGCGATGCAGACTGGATTGCTGTGGCGACGCAACAGGCAGGGTTCGACTGGCGCGAGATTGTATGACAGGCACGTCAATGATATTCACGGCCGCACATGGATTCATCGCGTGTTCTGATGAGGTGCGATGCGAAGTGGTTTGTCGAATTTATTCCCACTTAAATGAAGGGAATAACCAGTATCAACGGGTGAATCAAAAAGTTTGAATTAAAGAGCAATTCACGCAATGTGAGGATAGACGAGAGCGTGATGCGCGCAACTTCTTAAGGCCTGTGCCCCGTGGGACTGGGATGCTAGATTTGACGCGCTATTGCGGCATATTATCATGTCGCGTCGCGTTGACAGTAACGCGCCAATCCGTATAATGCGCGCTTCCTTAAGGAATGTGGGTCGTTAGCTCAGCCGGTAGAGCAGCGGACTTTTAATCCGTTGGTCGCCAGTTCGAATCTGGCACGACCTACCAACATACCAAAAGCTTGGAACTAACGCCTCAGCCGCCTTGGTTTCAACGTGACAAAAACGTGGAAGTGTCACCACGTTTCCTCCTCGATCAGACCCCGTTGCTAAGGTTACGATAACAGACTGCTCAAGGCAAAGCCGACACTCGTGAGTGGTATCCGTGCGAGTGACGAGCCCCACAATAGCGCTGCAAAAAACAGCGAATGCAATAATTTTTTCATCATAATACCTCCTTTTAGAGCTAAGCTAAAAAGCGGGATGAATAACTCCGCACTGTTCACTAAGCAGATTGCATGCCTAAAATATTAATTGTTATATAACAATTAGTTAAATAGTAATCCTATTTGTGATATAGGACGTTGCGCTCCAATATAAAGCGTGATCCAGATATTTTGCACCGTTATGTTATTTCCGGTGATAAGGAAAAAATGCAGGGCAGGAATCTTGGCTGGAATGGCCTTGCTTGCTTGATGGTTGATCATAGGCGAGACAAGCCATTGACTATGAATTTTCCGGATATGAATACGGGCGAACCGAATAGAGCTAAATTTAATTTGTATCTTTGTATCAAATTGCCTTATCAGTGGATAGGGCATAAGGAACATGTTGCGGGACTATCAATTCTCCCGCCGCATTGGGGATCGCCTCTATATTTATCACGGGTGCTACCCCGCGCACACCACCGAAAATGGTGGCAAAAGCCGAGTCGGCCGCATCGCGCCCGGTGCAAATACGCACAAAACCCATTGGAATGGCAACGCCTGATGGGTCAAAAATATACCAGCGGTCACTCAGATAAACCTCAA
>Ga0302274_10001517_pt1 | contig 22226 bp, 33 predicted proteins | sample III_Bog_N2_1_FD_198755 | JGI IMG/M metagenome (GOLD analysis project Ga0302274, IMG submission 198755) | Peat permafrost microbial communities from Stordalen Mire near Abisko, Sweden - III_Bog_N2_1 | ecosystem: Environmental > Terrestrial > Soil > Wetlands > Peat | place: Sweden: Abisko...
AAGCTAGTTCTGACCAGCACAACCTTCCTTATGAAATTCACAGCCACCAAACAGGCACTGCTGGACGGTCTCCAGCGCATACAGAACGTCGTCTCCAACCGGGTCACGCTCCCTGTACTTTCCAATATTCTTTTGGAAACAACGGAAGCCGGGCTTCAACTCACGGCGACCGATCTTGAAGCCAGCGTGCGCACCGATGTTCCAGCCACGGTGGAACGACCCGGTTCCACGACCCTTCCCGCCCGTCGTCTTCTCTCGATCATCCGCGAACTGCCAGCCGAGGAAATTTCCTTGGAAACCGATGCACGAAACATTACTTCAATTCGCAGCGGCCCGAGTTTCTTCAAAGTATTCGGCCTTCCAAAAGACGAATACCCCGCCTTCCCCTCCCTGGAGGAAAAGCGCGGCTTCTCCATGAAGCAGTCCGAACTCAAAGAAGGTCTTCGCAAAACATCCTACGCCATTTCCCTGGACGAAACCCGTTATGTGCTGAACGGCATCCTCTTCTCCTTCCGCGATGGAAGGCTCACGCTTGTCGCCACGGACGGACGCCGACTGGCCCTTTGCGATGCCGAACTTGGAGAAATCAAATACCCGGCGGGTCATGAACGTGATTTTATCGTCCCGACAAAAGCCATTGCCGAACTCCAGAGACTCCTCACGGATGAAAAGCCGGTTCGACTCCATGTGGGCGATAACCTTGTTGCCTTTGATCTGGGAACGACGGTCCTTGCCACAAAGCTGGTGGATGGCACCTATCCAAATTACAGGCAGGTGATACCGGGCGAGGCAAAGGAGCGCGTCTCCCTGGAACGCGAAACCTTCCTCCAGTCCGCGCGCCGCGTCTCACTCCTGAGTAGCGACAAAAGCGGCTCGGTGCGCCTGAATTTCTCCAAGGGAAATCTGGACATCACCTCCAATACTCCCGAAGTCGGTGAGGCGAAGGAATCGCTGGCTGTTGCCTACAAGGGACGCGATCTCTCCATAGCCTTCAATCCTGAGTTTCTTATCGACCCGCTCAAAAATCTCCCTGATGACACCATCGCACTGGAACTCATCGACGAGATGAGCCCCGGCGTGATCAAGATTAACTCGGCCCAACGCTTTCTCTATGTGTTGATGCCAATGCGCGTCTCGGTATAGAGAATCCCTGATTCATCAAGCCAGGAGACTTCTCTGCCGCATGATCGCGGCACACCTCAGGATTTTCAGATGAAAAAATGCCTTCCCCCGAAATTTCTGCCCTTCTGTTGTCTCTCGCTCGGCATCCTCTTTTTTCTTTCCGGTTGCGAGACTCCCATTGTCACCCAGACTGCGGAGGATCGTGCCGCAGTGGATGCCTCCATCGCCAGGGAAACTCCCGGGAACTATTATATCGGACGCCGTCTTTACAAAGTGGATTACAAGATGTGGGGATGGGTCAAGAAACCAGGTGAACCGTGGAAACAATCCCGTCTTGTGATGTTCAACGAGCAGAAAGTGCTCGCCCCGGACAGGGCACGCAATGCCATCGGCTCCGACAATAATTACGAGTACAGGCTTTCCGGTTATTTTTCCGGTGAACAAGTCTATGAACCTGCCAGCGATCACGTCTATCCCGAGTTTGTGCTGACCGGGGCCTCCGTGATCTCCACGAATCCACCACTAATTTACCCCGATCAACGCTGGGTCGATCCGACCATCCGTCTTATTCTCCCTCCTCAATACTGAGAGCCTGTCTGAGGAAAAAACACACACCCGGAGACGGTGACATCCCAGGGTGTTGGTGCGGTATTCATTCAGCCTCTGCCCGTGCCAGAAGATTGGTCGTCGATTTCCCCGGCACAAGTGAAACAAGTCTGATTTCGGCACCGACAGACTCCAGCGCTTCCCGTTCACCCGAATCAAGGGTCTCAAGGGTATAGTCGCCTCCCTTCACATAGATTGCAGGCCTCACTGATCGAATGACTTCCGTCACCCGTTTCCCCTCAAAGATCACGACATGCTCCACGCTGCGGAGCGCAGCGAGCACCTCGGCCCGATCCAATTCCGTATTGAGAGGTCTCGGCGACCCCTTCAACTCACGAACGGATGCATCGTTATTAACGGCGACAAGGAGAGCATCTCCAAGATTACGCGCCTGCTGGAGATAACGAACATGACCCGTGTGAAGAAGATCAAAACATCCATTCGTTAATACAAGTTTCTTCCCTTGGGAGGCGTAATACGCACCCAGAACGGAAAGTTCTTCCTTGGCTACAAATCGGTTCATCAAAGCAAAATGAGAACTTGAGGCCATGGATGGAAGGAGATTCTTCTAAGGAACAGCTGATTTAATCCCATGATGACTGCTGTAGGACAAAAGCATAATTTTCAAGGCGTGAAGCGCAGTGGCAATACCCCTGCGGTCTTGTCCAAACGAACAACGCAGAATCAAGCCTCCGGGAGGAGGCGCGGAGAAGCCTTCCAAAGGAAGGATCCCGCAGGGACGGCACAGCCTTGCGGGAGCAAGGTGCCGTTCAAAATTAAGCTTTTGACCAACAGCCCCGAGGGGTTGCGGCGATAAGAGGACCGGAGGCTGCGTTGGCTTCGCAATTACAGCCCGCAAGGGGATGCTCACGCGAAGCAGCCTTGCCTGCGGCCAATGGCTTGCCCGGCCGTTGCTTCGCATCCGTTACGGCTTACCGCAACAGTCTCTATGCGATTAAATCAGCGGTTCCCTAAGAGCCTGTCTATCCCCTGGCGACCGTCACGGCACAGACCTCGCCAGCTCCGGCATCCAGGAGCACGGCAGCACAGAGATCGAGCGTGGTTCCTGTCGTGCTCACATCATCCACCAGCAGCAGCACCGCTCCCTGCTTAACCCCTCGCCTGACGGAAAAAGCCCCCTTCAAATTCTCGAGGCGATGGTTGCGATCAAATCCAGCCTGCGGTTTTGTCACACGATTCCTGCTGAGCAGTTGAAGGACAGGAATGCCAAGATGCCCGCCCAACCGCAACGCAAGAAGTGCAGCCTGATTGAATTCCCTTTCCCTCTCGCGCATGGGATGCAGCGGCACCGGAACGATGGCGTCGAATTTTTTGCCGTCAAATCGCGGATCTTCCATCGCGGGAAGCATCAGTTCACCCAAGAGTCGTACCAGGCTGAGATCCCTGCCATATTTGAATCGTTGAATGAGTTCGCGAACAAGCCCCTCATACCGGCAAGCCGCAACAATGAATTTAAGATGCCAGTCCCGCCCCTCGCAATTCGAGCATAAGGCAAGCTCTGACACGGGATGCGAACAGATGGGGCAAAGATGCCCGGAAGGACGAAGAATTTTTTCCCTGCAGGGCTGGCAAAGCAGTTCTTCACCAGAGCTCACCTCCACACGGATTCCACAGGCGCCGCAGTGAGAGGGATACAAAAGAGTGCGGATTCCATGCAATCCTTTGTGAAGGAATGGCAGGATTTTTCCAGGATTTCTCACCGGTTGAAGCGCCGGGGCTCCGGACGATTTCTCAGAAAAATCATTGCCAGCACACCAGCCACGATCAGTGAGAAAAGAGGGAAGATTCCTATCGGAACAGCTCCATGGCACTGGGGCGGGCCGATGTAGGGAAGAAACGAATCAGGCACCACTGAGTGGAAACCTGCGACCTGATGAAACATTTGCTGGATAAAAATCCAGCTCCCATGAAGTCCAATCGAAGCGGCAAGGGATCCGGTTCTCACTGTCATCCAGCCAAGAATGATTCCGGCAAGAAAAAGCGAGGCAAAGGCCCATCCCAGAATCGGCCAGGAAGGAAGAGTGCTCCAAAGCGCACCCATGGCCGAAAGGCCGCTCCACCACGAAGGAGCTGCTTCACCTGCGGCACCCGAAGGAAGATTCAAAAAATGGAGGACGGCAAAACCCACTGAGGCACTGGCAATTGCAAGTCCGTTACTAAGAGTCTGACGAAGATATCCGAGCAACAGACCGCGAAAAAGAAATTCCTCCATCAGCGCCACCACCGCTGCTGAGAGCAGGATTTTTGGAATGGTTGAGGGGGACCATTCCGAATGAAGCTCAAAAATTCCTGAAAAAATCGTCAGCCCCACCAGCAACAATGCCGAGGGTATTCCCGCTGCCAGACCGATCATAAAATCAATTCCCTTCCGGTGACTACGACTCAGTCCGAATTCTTCCATGGAACGGATGTTCAGCACACGAACCAGAGGCCAGAGAAGCAGGATCGCAGCGACCTGAAAGCTTCGGGAAAGATAGCGATGAAAGGGCATTCTTTGCACATCCCCGATCAATCCATGGAACAGGCTGGCCGGGAGATGATGGATCAAATGCCAAGCGACAGGTGCTGCAAGCGCCCCTCCCAAAAGGGCGAGGAGGGCATAGAGAAAGATCTTCCCGAGGGAACTCACGCCGTGAAAACTATCAACTTCCTCAAAAAACGCCATACTCCTTCTCCTAGGAACCGCTGATTAAAATTATGAGAAGTTGCCACGAATGGACCGTACGCGATGAGGATGGAGTCAAACGGGAACTCCGCGTCATCAAGGAAGCAGGCCTCTGGCGATTCCAGAGCAAGCGGGACGATGTGGAGACCTGGACTTACTACGACAACAAAAAAACAAAACCCCTCCCCGCTGATATCGAGTCCCTCATTGAGGTCTTGGAGCGGAAGTATCGCCGCCGCCGCGCCTCCCACGGTGACATTCAGCTCGCAAAAAAAATGCTTTCCGCCCTCCCGCGATGAAGCACATAGCATGGAACACCGAGGATCTCTCCTCCGGCGATCATCGGCATCTCTGGCATCCTTTCACCCAGCAGCAAGCGTGGTGCGCCCAGGAACCTCTTGTGATCGTCTCAGGAAAAGGAGCCATCCTGACTGATAGTCGTGGCCTTGATTATTTGGATGGAAACAGCTCCATCTGGACGAACATCCATGGCCACGCACATCCACGGATTGTGGAAGCCGTTGCCCGTCAGATCGCGACGCTGGATCACACCTCGTTTCTCGGAACCACCCATCCTTCCGCGATTGAGCTTGCCGCGCGGCTCGTTCGTCTCCTCCCTGGAACACCCCTTCCCCGCGTCTTCTTTTCCGATAACGGCTCCACCGCCATCGAATCGGCACTCAAGATGGTTATCCAATTCTGGCAACTGCAAGGGGCTCCGCAACGCTGCCGTCTCGCCAGTTTTTCAGGGGCCTACCACGGCGACACTGCCGGAGCCTCCAGCCTCGGAGGCATCGGCTCATTTTTTGACCGCTTTGCCTCCATCCATTTTCCTTCAGAACGATTCTCAAGTCTTGAGGAACTGGAATCCTTCCACCAGCCCGAATCCCTTGCTGCCATCGTGCTTGAACCACTCATTCAGGGCTCGGCGGGGATGCGGCTCTGGCCGGCTGGGATGCTGAATGCATTGCGAACATTTTGTGATCGCAATGGCACCCTGCTGATTCTGGATGAGGTCATGACAGGCTTCGGTAGAACTGGAACCATGTTCGCCTGCCAGCGGGAACAAGTCATCCCCGACATTCTTTGCCTCGCCAAGGGCCTCACCGGTGGCGTCCTGCCACTGGCAGCAACCCTTGTCACTGAAAGGATCTACAATGCTTTCCTGGGGACACCTGAAGAGCAAAAAACCTTTTACTACGGTCACAGCTACACGGCCAATCCTCCCGCCTGCGCCGCCGCACTGGCCAGTCTCGATCTCTTTGAAGAAGAAACGACCCTGGAGACTCTTCAGCCCAAGATCACGTTTCTCACGAAGGCGCTCCAGAGTCTTCAAACGCTCCCTGCCGTTGCCGACATCAGGCAATGCGGATTCATCGCTGGTATTGAAGTCCACGATCCGTTAACACGCGCCCCATTTCCCTGGCACGATCTGACAGGAGCGAGAATTTGCAAAGCAGCCCGCAAACATGGTCTCCTCACCCGCCCCATCCTCGACACCATCGTTCTGATGCCTCCTCTCTGTGTCACAACGGATCAGATCGCGCACATGGTGGAAGCGTTACGCGAGAGCATTCAGGAAGTCACCGAAAAGTAGCTATCCGGTCATCAACACCCGCCAGCTCGACTTCAGAAAGCATTTCCGGAGAACTTCCTGATTCTTCTTACCAAGTTTTTTGAGAGAGGCTGGAAGTGGACTTTCTTTTAAAAAATAAGAAAGCGATTCCAGAATCATGAGGTGCTGATCTTCTCCGACACACTCCAGTTCATCCGGAACGCAGGCGTCGAGCAGCCATGTTCCGCCATCCGTGACCTGCACCAGCTCACCGGCCCATCGCAGAATCGTCTCCACCGAATCGCCCGGGATTTTCCGGGCCACCATCCCTAGAAGATCCTCCCGCCGATCCAAATTCAGCAACAAAGCCAGAAAAAAGCGGTGTTCCACATCTTCAATGGACCCGCGCAGAGCCGCAATCCCATCCCGCCGGATAATCTCCTGCAAGGAGGGCAAAATTGAAGCGGCCGGCTGCCCATGCTTCTTTAAAAAAACATTCCAAAAATCTTCCCACACTCCGAGATCCCTAAAGTGTCCCATGCAGTTTTGCAGGATAAAAAACCCCCGTTCCAGGTCGAGATGCTTGATCATCGCAAGCACCAATTCCGGGTAATTCGGATCTCCGCTCTGCTCCAGCGCATCGAGCAGTTGCTTGCGTCGCGCAGTCAACGAGTCGCCCTGAGTTGGATCAATCGCGAGATGCGGAGGCAAATAGGTGAACTGAGGCCCTGTGCCTGGATCGGAATGCGTGCGGATCACCACAGTCACCGACGGCGTCTCAAGATGAAAGAGGGAATGAATCCCTCTCCGTCCCGACGAAATTCGAACAGTGCTGCCGGTCTGGAGTAGTTCAGCATTCGTAAGACGCAGATCCCCAATCCGAAAATGAGCGGTGATCGAATTGGCATTTTCGAAAGCAAATTCCGAATGAATACTCGATCCTGCCATCACGTGGAAGGCACCTGAAAATTCGTGCTGATGGATATCCGTCGTCCCATCCAGCCAGAAAAGAAGTTGAATGTAGAATTTTGGCGAATCATAGACGATCAACTCCGGCTGTCCAAATCCCGAACCGGACTGGTATGGCTGGTCATCGGAGATCAGAAATTCCTGAATCAGCTCCTCCAGATCGACATGTTCCGAGGGGGGATTTTCTTCGAGAGTACTCCTCGCTATCCCGGGAAACGCCGCGAGCGAGAAATTTGCCTCCAGCCAGCGCCCGTAGACCTTCCTGCCCAACTCTGTGAAAAATGAGTTCATCTTCAATCCTCTTGCATGCCTTCTCTCCCTACAAGAAGAGAGTAAATTTGATATCTCCCTGAAACAAAACTGCCGACCGTGCAATCATCGCAGGGTCGGCAGTAATTAAGGAAGGAGACTTCGCTCTTATCTTAGCGTGAATACAACTCCACAACAAGCTGCTCATTCACCAAGGGATTGATCTCTTCACGGGTTGGAATGCGAACAACCTTGCCACTGAGATTCTCCTTGTCGACGAGAAGCCAATCGGGCGGCTCGACAATCTGGGTCTGCTCCAGACCGCGTTGGGCAAGGCGCTTGGAGCCATCCTTGGCCCTGACGGCGACCACATCGCCAACCTTGAGTGTGGCGGAGGAAATATCGGTTTTGCGTCCGTTGACGGTGACATGGCCGTGCGAGACAAGCTGACGGGCTCCTGCACGGGTCTTGGCGAAGCCGAGGCGATAGACAATATTATCGAGGCGGGTTTCCAGAAGCTGAAGCAGGATAAGACCGGTGATGCCACGGGTCTTGAGGGCGGTCTCAAAGTAACGGCGGAACTGGCGCTCCAGGACCCCGTATTGGAAGCGGAGCTTCTGCTTCTCGGCAAGGGCGGTTCCGTACTCGGAAATCTTGCGACGGGAACCTTTCGGGCCGTGCATGCCGGGAGGATAGGCTTTGTTCTCGAAAGCACGCGCCGATCCGGCGAGAAGGACGCCGTAGCGGCGGCTGACTTTGGTTTTGGGTCCTGTGTAACGGGCCATGGTATGTTAAAAGGCTAAGGGCTGAAAAGAATGCTGAAATTAGACGCGGCGCTGTTTCGGAGGACGGCAGCCGTTATGGGGAACAGGAGTGACATCCTGGATGACGGAGATTTCCAAACCGATGGCCTGCATGGCACGGACTGCTGATTCACGGCCTGAACCGGGTCCCTTCACCTTGACCTGGACTTCCTTGAGCCCGTGACCCATGGCCTGGCGGCAGGCATCCTGAGCCACCATCTGGGCGGCATAGGCGGTGCTCTTTCGCGAGCCCTTGAAGCCCATCTTGCCGGCGCTCGACCAACCGATCACGGCACCACGAAGGTCGGTGATGCTGACGATCGTATTGTTGAAAGTGGACTGCACATGCGCAACTCCGTGAGTGATGTTCTTGCTTCCTTTGGCCTTGACGATCTTGGGTGGCTCAATCGGGTCATCCAGATTGAAGCTGATCGGAGCGGCAGGTGCCGCCTCCTCAGTCTTCTTTTCCTTGGTCTTTTTGGCCTTTGGCTTTTCAGCTTTGGCGGGGGCTTCCGTTGCAACGGGAGCGGATGTCACGGCAGCAGCAGAAGGATGATGCTCTGCTGTCTCCTCGTGGCGTTTTGCGTCTTGGGAAAGGCCTTCAGAAATGGAATTCGGAGCCTCGGGTGCGGGTGTTTCTTCTGACATGAATGGAAATGCTAAAACGGTACGATGCGGTGAGCTCGACTAGTCCTTGGAACGGACAACGCCAACTGTCTTGCGGGGTCCCTTGCGGGTGCGGGCATTGGTCTGGGTGCGCTGTCCGCGCACGGGAAGACCCCGGCGATGGCGGAGACCGCGATAGCAGTTGATCGCCTGAAGGCGCTTGAGATTGCCCTGAATTTCGCGGCGAAGGTCACCTTCGATCATGACCTTCTGAGCCGTGATGGCTGAAATGATGGAACCAATCTGTTCGGGGGACAATTCCTTGGCCCGCGTGTCTGGATTGATGTTGGCCTGCTCAAGCACGCGCTTGGAGGTTTTCGGGCCGATGCCGTAAATGTAAACAAGCGAGGCTTCGATGCGCTTGTCGCCGGGGATTTCTACGCCGAGGAGTCGTGGCATGATCGTGGTTCTTTGTGGTGGTGCCTGGTGCTGGTTAGCCCTGGCGCTGTTTGTGACGGGGATTTTTGCAGACGACGCGAACCACATTGTTGCGGCGGACGATCTTGCAGGTTTCGCAGAGGCGTTTGACGGAGGCTCGGACTTTCATACTGAGAAAATTTAAAAATGAGATCAGCAGCGCAGGTCAGTGCGGCTACGAAGCGTCATTTTGCGTGTCGATTTTTTGTGTTCTGTGGTGGTGACCGGTAAGTCGCTGGATGATTGTTCCTTGATTCAGGTCGTAAGGAGAAACGCTCACAACTACATGGTCTCCTGCAACGATGCGAGTGAATTTCAAACGCAGCGTTCCTGAGACCGTAGCCAGCATCCTTCTGCCTCCGGCAAGCTCCACACGGAAGCGTGCCTTGGACAGTTTCTCTACGACGAGGGCCTGGTGTTTTAAGCTATGAGTGGCAGGCATGTCAAGACCTCAGGTTCATTTTCTGTCACTAAAATTGTGTGCTCGAAATGAGCCGATGGTTTCCCATCCGCCGTCACCACCGTCCATTTGTCATCAAGCACCCGGACGCCCTCAACACCGAGGTTGATCATCGGTTCGATGGCTAGCGTCATGCCGGGTTTGAGTTTTGGGCCGGAGCCGCGTCTTCCATAGTTGGGAATCTGCGGTTCCTCATGCAGTTTGCGACCCACACCATGTCCCACAAACTCACGCACGACTCCGAAGCCCTGTTTCAGGGCCTCCGTCTCGATATAGTGCGACAGATCGCCAAGCCTGCGCCAGGGAACGGCAAAGGGAATGGCACCCTCGAGAATGCGTTTTGTCGCAGCGCAGAGGCGCTCGGTTTCCGGATCAACAACGCCGCAGGGAACCGTCGTCGCCGTGTCTCCGATCCACCCGTCAAGGACGACACCGGTATCGATCTTGACAATGTCCCCGTAGGCGAGCCTGCGCTTACCGCCGATCCCGTGGACAACTTCTTCGTTGACGGAGATGCAAATGTGTCCTGGAAATTTCCTGTATCCCAAAAATGCGCTTCGACATCCCAGTTCGGCCATGAATTCCGCCGCCGCGCGATCGATCTCGCCTGTTGTGATACCCGGCTCGACGAGCTTTGCGAGACGATCCAGAATGATCGCCGCAGCGCGGCCAGCCATCCGCATTTTCTCAATTTCGGCAGGTGTTTTAAGGGGTATGGAATCCATTTTTCAAAAAGGGAATATCACAAGTGAAGTGGAATTTTGCCAGAAATTCAGAATCAGTCTTCGCGATCATTTTCCCAGACAAGTGTTTTGATGTCATCAAAAACGGCTTCGCTTCCCTGCTCCGCTGAAATCCGATGAAGCAGTTTCGGTGCTGTCCTCTTATAATAATCGACAACCGGCAGCGTGATCTTCCGGTAGACGTTCAGGCGCTGATCCAGGGCCTCCACGGAATCATCATTGCGCTTTGCGAGGGGACTCCCGCAGCGCGGGCATGGATCATGCACCGAGAGGCCGTTTAGGAAAGGGCTGAATGTTGCCCCACATTTCAGGCATGTCAGTCTTGCGGTGACTCGGCGGCAAATCTCGTCATCCCCGAGTTCAAGCAGAATGATCAGATCCAGCGGTGCGAAGAGACTCCCAAGGATCGCATCGAGTCGTTCGGCCTGTCCCACCGAGCGGGGAAATCCATCAAAAAGGAATGTTGTTCCATGGGCTTCCAGCCAACCGGTGATCAGGCGAACTGCCAGCTCATCCGGAACAAGGAGTCCCCGGCTTGTCCAGGAATCAGCTTCGATACCAAGCGGCGTCCCTCGTGTGCATTCCGAGCGCAGGAGAGCACCGGTGGAGACATGGGGTATTCCAAGCAGCTTAGAGAGGCGGTCGGCCTGGGTGCCCTTGCCCGAGGCAGGAGGGCCCAGCAACACGATCCTCCGTTTCACGACACTCAGTGATGGCTCTTCTGGATGATCGCAAAAACAACACCCGCAATAACGAAGACTCCGATTCCTGCCGCAAACCAGACAAGCGAGGTATCACTGATTGCGGAGCCGCTCACCGAAGGACGGGCGGCACTCCGGCCACGAATCTTTCCTTTGCGCAGGAATCCATCGTAATGACGCTGCAGAAGAAATGTCTCGACCTGGCGCATCGTGTCGAGAGTCACGCCAACGATAATCAGCAGCCCTGTGCCACCAAAGAATTGGGCGGCCATGTAGGGAACCTGGAGTCCGCGGCTGACCAATTGGGGAAGAATTGCTATGATAACCAGAAACAGGGCACCTGCAAACGTGAGACGCCCCATGGTGTAATCCAGGAAATCGGCCGTTGGTTTTCCAGGACGGACACCAGGAATGAAACCGCCATTTTTCTTCAGATCATCAGCTATCTGGGCGGGTTGAAATTGGGTGGCCACCCAAAAATAGCTAAAGCTGAAGATCAACAGGGCATAGAGGGCATAATGTAGCCATCCGTTGGTCAGAAGGTTGGAGAGCTCAACCGCCCAGGTTCTATGACCAAACGCCATATTTAGGATCTGGGCCGGGAACATGAGGATGGCCTGGGCAAAAATGATCGGCATGACTCCCGAATAGTTGACCTTGAGCGGCATATATTGGGTCTGGCCCCCATAGACTTTGCGCCCCACGACGCGCTTGGCATACTGCACGCTGATACGCCGCGTGGCCTGCGTCACGGCGATCACCGAGGCAATGACAAGAAAGAGAAAAGCACAGAGGACCACGAGAACCATGGGGTTCACATTGGAAGCCTCGCCGTTACTCGGCACAAAGGTGCGCCAAGCCTGGACCAACCCGGCGGGAAGCTGAGCCAGAATGCCGATCGTGATAATCACGGAGATGCCGTTGCCGATTCCACGTTCCGTGATCTGGTCTCCCATCCACATGAGAAAGAGGGTTCCGGCAGTCATCACCAGAACGGTCAGCAGACGGAAGGAGAGCCCGGGATCAGCCACCAAGGGAATGCCAAGTTTGGCAATGGTGTCGGAGATTCCGGGAAGGAAGGGATTGGACTGCGGGCTCTGGAAGGAGATGGCAAGCAGCCACCCCTGGAAGATGCAAAGCAGGATCGTCGTGTAACGGGTGTATTGGGCTATCTTTTGCCGGCCACCATCCTCTCGGGCCAGGCGGCCGAGCTTCGGGATGACCGCCCCCAGAAGCTGGAGCATGATCGAGGCACTGATGTAGGGCATGATGCCCAGGGAAAAGATGGCGCAGTTTCCGAGCGCGCCACCCGAAAAAAGATTGAAGAGAGCAGCCACGCCACCTCCAACCTTGGCATCGGCAACATTCAAGAACCATTCACGCAAGACCAGTGCATTGACTCCGGGCGTGGTGATCGCGGCACCGATTCGCATGATCACGATCATGCCGAGGGTGAAGAGAACGCGCTGCCTCAGCTCGGGTATCTTGAAAATGTTGGCAAAGGCCGAAATCATGGTAGGGAGGCCGTTCTTCTCCTCTGTATTCGGGAGAACAAGACCAAGGGTCTTTGATTAAACAGCCTTTGCAGGTTTCAAGGTTTTGACCCCCTTCACTTGCTTTGGCTTCTGCGGGCGGAGGATCAGCGACCCTCCGGCTTTTTCGAGTTTTTCACGGGCGGCGGCACTCGATTTGTCAACCTCGACCGTAAAGGATTTGGTGATTTCGCCACGGGCCAGAAGTTTGATTCCGTCATTCCGTCCATGAACAAGACGGATGGCGCGAAGCGCAGCTTCGTTGATGGTGGCACCGGCCTCAAAGCGTTCCTCGAGCGTGTCGAGATTGACAACGGCATAGACCGGCTTGAAATCTGCGTTGTTAAATCCACGTTTGGGAAGACGTCGGATCAGGGGCATCTGTCCCCCTTCAAATCCGAGACGGATACTGCCACCGGAGCGGGCTTTCTGCCCCTTGTGTCCCCGGCCGGAGGTCTTACCGTGTCCGCTGCTTTCACCGATACCGAGTCGTTTACGGCGGTGCTTGGCACCGGGGCGGGGCGCGAGATTATGAAGTCGCAAGATTGTCATAGATTCAAAGGATGGGGCCTAGGCGGCAGCCTCGACCGGAGTTTCAGCAGTTCTGAGTTTTTTGCCGCGAAGCCTCATGATTTCGCTGCGGGGACGCAGGCTCGTGAGGGCGGAAAGCGTGGCCTTGACCACATTTGAGTGATTGCTTGATCCAAGGGATTTGGCGAGCACATCGCGGATTCCCGCGGCTTCGATGACAGCACGGACGCCACCGCCGGCGATCACGCCGGTACCCGGAGACGCGGGTCGAAGCAGAACGCGTCCGCCCCCGAACTCTCCCGTGACCTCGTGAGGAATGGTGTTTTCAGCAAGGGAAACAGGAATCATCGCCTTGCGGGCTGCTTCCGAACCTTTGCGAATTGCCTCACTCACCTCGTTAGCCTTGCCGAATCCGATACCGACACGACCCTTTAGGTCTCCGGTAACGATCAGGGCGCTGAAGCTGAAGCGACGACCTCCCTTGACGACCTTCGCGCATCGGTTAATGAAGACGACTTTCTCGATCGTGTCCTTCGGGGTATCATCAGCGGGCCTGTCCCGACGGGGGCCGCGTTTGTTGGGTTTTTCAGCCATAAAAATTAGAACTGGAGTCCTCCCTCGCGGGCGGCATCGGCCAGGGCCTTCACCTTGCCGTGGTAATGGAATCCGCCCCGGTCAAAGACAACCTTCTCGATTTTCTTCGCGAGACCGCGTTCGGCGATGAGCTTGCCCACCTTGATGGCGGTGGCGACATTGGCACGGTTGGAGCTTTCCTTGCGGAATGATTCCTCGGTGGTGTTGACACTGGCCAGTGTGGCACCGGCAAGATCGTCGATGACCTGCGCGGTGATATGCTGTCCCGAGAAGTGAATCGCGAGGCGCGGACGTTCGGAAGTTCCGGAAACCTTCTTGCGAAGTCGGATATGGCGGAGTTTGCGGGAATTTGTGGCGGACATGATGGGATGCTCCGTGAATGACTTGGACGGTGTTTATTGGACGGTTTTGCCCTCTTTGCGACGAACCTGCTCGTCGGAGTAACGAATACCCTTCCCCTTGTAAGGCTCGGGTGGATAATAAGCGCGGATATCGGCGGCGACCTGTCCGACGAGATGCTTGTCGATTCCTTCGATGGAAATCTTGGTGTTGTCGGTGACGGCAACCTTGATTTCTTTCGGAATCGGAAAGAGAATCGGATGGGAATAGCCGATGGAAAGATCGAGTTTGTCGCCTTTGACCGCCGCACGGAAACCGACCCCCTGAATCTCCAGATCCCGACGGAATCCTTTGCTGACTCCGGTGACCATGTTGTTGAGAAGGGCGCGGGAGAGACCATGGAGGGCGCGAACAAAGCGATCCTCGCTGGTGCGGGTCACGGTCACTGTCGTTCCTTCGACGGAGGCGGTGATGCCCTTGGGAAGTTCCCAGTTGAGCTTGCCTTTTGCTCCCTCGATGGTGACAAGATTCCCGGCGAGGGTGAACTTGACGTTCGCAGGGAGAGTAATGGGTGTTTTACCGATACGGGACATGGTGTGGGATAGGTTACCAGATGTAGGCGAGAAGTTCGCCTCCTACTTTCTGTTTGCGGGCTTCATGACCCGAAAGAACTCCACGGGAAGTGGAGATGATTGAGATTCCGAGTCCCCCCAGAACGCGGGGAATGTCTTCGCTCCCGACATAGCGGCGAAGGCCGGGACGGCTGATGCGGCGCAACCCTGCAATGGCGGGAGTTTTGCCGACATAACGGGGACGCACCCTGATGCGGGGATGCGTCTCGCTGTTATCAAGTTCGTAATCCTCAATGTAACCCTCGCGTTTGAGGATGGCGACAATGTCACTCTTGATTTTGGAATAAGGGACGAAAAACTCCGCCTTCTGCACGCTGACTGCGTTGCGGACACGGGTAAGAAGATCAGCGATGGGATCGGTAAGGGCACTCATGAAAATCAGGCTAAAGAGGGTTCTGCGGCGGCGGATTCGGAAAGCTCTGCGGTCTTTTCGACTTTCTTTGCATTGCGGCCAACAAAGGGAACACCAAGCTCTGTCAGCAGGGCACGTGCCTCGTCATTGGTTGTCGCTGAGGTGACAATGGTGATGTCAAAGCCGATATTGCGCTTGATCTTGTCTAGTTCCACCTCCGGGAAGATGGACTGATCCGACACTCCCAGCGTATAGTTGCCGTTGCCGTCAAAGGCACGGTTCGACACCCCTCGAAAATCACGGATGCGCGGAAGCGCCGTCTTGATGAGACGTTCCAGGAATTCATACATGATGCGCCCGCGCAGTGTAACCTTGGCGCCGATTGCCTGTCCGGCACGGAGCTTGAAGTTGGAAATGGCCTTCTTGGCAATAGTCTCCACGGGCTTCTGTCCCGTAATGAGCGTGAGTTCGTCCTTGGCGATTTCCAAGGCGGCCTTCACGTCGGGAGCCGAGGCAATGGAAGTATTAATGACCACTTTGACCAGGCGGGGAACCTGATGGACATTCTTGTAACCACGTTTTTCCTTAAGGGCCGGAATGACGCGCGTATTATATTCGTTCTGAAGTTCTGCGATTGGAAGTGACATGGCGGACTGTGCTTATTCTGCTTTGGGCTTTTTGGTGGCTTTCGGAGCCTTCTCCGCCTTTGCTGTCTTTTCAGCCTTGGCGGGCTTCAACTTGACTTCTTTGGATTCGGCAGCTGGGGCCGCCTTTTTCTCCACGAGACGGACATTGGAAATGTGGATCGGTCCTTCACGTTCAATAATGGCCCCGTTGGGCTGTTCTTGCGAGCGGCGGACATGCTTCTTGATGAGGCGCACGCCTTCGATGACGACCTGGTGCTTGGTGCGGTTCACCTGGAGGATTTTTCCCTCGGAGCCGCGATGGTTGCCGGAGATGACTTTGACGAGATCACCGGCGTGAACATGAGTTTTGATGAGCTGAAGAGCGGGCATGGCTAGGGAGTGCTAGAGAACTTCGGGGGCAAGGGAGACGATTTTCATGAAGTTCTTTTCGCGAAGTTCACGGGCCACAGGGCCGAAGATGCGGGTTCCACGGGGATTGAGATCCTTGTCGATGATGACAATGGCGTTGCTGTCGAAGCGAAGGTAGGAACCATCCTCACGACGAACGGGCTGGCGGGTGCGAACAACGACAGCCCGGACAACATCCCCTTTTTTTACAGCGCCGCCGGTGGAAGCTTCCTTGACATTGGCAGTGATGACATCGCCTACGCGTGCCACAAGGGTGCGCTTCCCGATTACACCGATCATGGTGGCCATGCGGGCACCTGTATTGTCGGCAACATCAAGTCTGGAGCGAATCTGGATCATGGTCTGGTTTCCTGAAAAATAGTTGAAATTGATTAGTGGCGGATGACCTCGACGAGACGCCAACGTTTCAGGCGGCTCAGCGGGCGTGTCTCGGCAATGGAGACACGATCACCGATTTTCGCCTCGTTTTTCTCGTCATGGACATGGAATTTTTTTACCTGCTTGACGATCTTCCCGAAGAGAGGATGGGGAACACGGGTGATGGCCTTGACCACAATGGTCTTGTCCATCTTGTCGGAAATCACCTCTCCAACGCGGGTCTTGCGGAGTCCGCGGGTCGTCTCAGGGTTGGTTTCGGAAGGGATTGTCGTTGCGGTGTCGTTCATGGCTATGGCCTAAAATTCTGGATGCTGAAATGCTTATTGAGCAGAAGCTGCCTGCACCTTCAATTTTGTCGTCAGCACGGTTTCAAGCCGGGCAATTTCACGACGCAAATTGCGCAATAGGTGGGGTTTTTCAAGCTGCCCAGCCTGCTGCTGCAAACGGAGATGAAAAATCTCCTGGCGCAGTTCCTTTTTACGGGAAGAGATTTCATTAGGCGTTAATTCGCGGATTTCGTCAAGGGTCATATTGGGATCCTACCTTCTTTTATGATGCGTGGTGACGGGTGACAAATTTTGTGCGGATCGGCAGCTTATTGGCTGCAAGACGCAGGGATTCCCGTGCCACGGATTCTGGAATTCCATCAAGTTCAAAAAGAATGTTTCCGGGGCGGACGGTGGCCACCCAGTATTCCGGCTGGCCTTTGCCTTTACCCATTCGGGTTTCTGGCGGACGGGCGGTGACTGACTTGTCCGGAAAAATGCGAATCCAGAGTTTGCCCTTGCGTTTCATGTTGCGGGTCAGGGCAACACGGGCAGCCTCGATCTGCGTGTTGGTGATCCAGGCACGATCCAGTGTCTGAAGACCGAATTCACCGAAATCGATATTAATATTCCGCGAAGCGGTGCCAGTACGGCTGCCGCGCTGACTCTTGCGGTACTTGACTCTTTTGGGCATCAGTGGCATGACAAATCTCCTTTAAATTTAAGCTACTGCCTCCGCGGGAAGCGGGGTTGTGCTTTCTGATTGCTGACCGCTGGAAGGAGTGTTTGAACCCCGTGTTTCCGCAGGTTTTTCTGGTTTTTTGCAGATCCAGCATTTCACACCGATCTTTCCCGCCACGGTATCCGCTTCGGCAAAACCGTAATCAATTGTCGTCCTTAGTGTGTGAAGCGGGATGGTGCCGCTGCGAACCACCTCCGTGCGTGCGATTTCAGCCCCACCCAGACGTCCGCTGGCACGAATCTTGATACCGTCGGCTCCCATGTCCATGGCGATCTGCATCGCCTTTTTCATGGCCCGGCGGAATCCGATCCGGCGCTCAAGCTGTCCTGCGACGCTCTCTGCTACAAGCGTGGCATCCAGTTCCGGCTGCTTGATCTCGATGATGTCGATCTTGGCCTGCTTGCCTCCGGCGAGTCGCGAGACTTCCTTGGTCATGGTTTCGATCTCGGAACCTTTGCGCCCGATGACGATGCCGGGGCGGGCGGTAAAAATGGTCACGCGAACACTGTTCCAGGCCCGCTCAATGACGATGCGTGAAACGGCTGCGGTCTTTAATTTTTTCTTTAGCCAGCCGCGGTTCTGCTGATCGGCAAAAAGGAAATCAGCAAACTCTTTTTCGTTGGCATACCAACGGGAGGTCCAATCACGGGTGATCGGAAGGCGGAAGCCGATGGGGTTGACTTTTTGTCCCATAATTTATTGTTCGGTTGACTTGGAAGCTTTAAGGAGGATTTAGGAGGCGGATTCCTCGGGTGCGACTGGAGTGACGTTGGTTGAGGGTGCAGGAGCAATTGGAGCGGCTGCCTGCTGCTTGCGGGATTTTGGCTTGGAAGTCTTGGGCGCCTTGTCTGCACGGCGAACAATCGGAATCTCATCGGTCAGCACGATGCGGATGTGACTGTTGCGTTTGCGAATCGGGCCGGCGCTGCCACGGGCCTTGGGACGAATCCTTTTGATGGTTGGAGCCTCGCCGATCACGGCCTCCTTGATGACAAGAAGCTCGGCACGCACATTGTTGTTATGCTCGGCATTGGCTATGGCACTCTTGAGTGTCTTTGCGATTAGAGGCGCGGCCTTCTTGGGAATAAAACCAAGCTGTAGGAGGGCATCCGTGGCTGGTAGCCCCTGAATTTCCCTGGTAACCTCGCGGGCCTTGAACGCGGAGATTCGCGCATAGCGATGGGTGGCGATGACTTGCATGATGAAAGTTTGGTTTTCGGTGGGTAGAACTCTTGAAATTAGCGTGTTGTATCGATCCGAAGAGCGTCGCCTGGCTGAATGGCGAGAGGCGAACTGGCTGAATTCTGAATAATGGCCGCACTGATGGCATCGCGGACATCGACGACCCGCACGGAGGCAATCTGCTTCTCACCGCGCCAGACCTGAAAGGGCATCCCGGTCTTCACACCCTGACGCGAGCCAAGATTCGCCACCACAAGAGCGAGATCGGGTTTGACATCCACCACGGTGCCTTCGGTCAGACCAAGCTGGTTCTCCGAATTACCGGCCGTAGAATGCGTTGTTCCCGTGAGAAGGGACGCCGCACGAAGCTCCTGCTCGACTTTGAGTCGGGCTTTCGGGTTGACCTCTTGCGAGGTTTTCAAAAGCTCAAGGACGGATTCGCTCAGGCGTACAAGTTGCTCGCGGGTGGCCGTGTTCTCCCTGTCAAGAAGTCTCAGGTCACGAACTGCTGCTATCAGGCGGGTTTGAAGGGTTTCCGTCTCTTTTCCTTCGGGAAGAACCCCGAGTGCCTCGACGCGGGTGTTGACATCCTCATAACGGCGCTTGAAAAGCTCAGTCTCACCATTCGCCACGGCAAGGCTTTCAGTAAGCCCCTTGATGGCGGCGTCCGAAAGTATCAGCTTCTCCCGAAGAGACGCGGTTGGTGCGTTCCCATCGTTACCTGCCACGCCCTCAACGCTTCCCTGCTGGGCGACAGCGGCTGCAACCGGTAGCCCCAAGAGGGCGGCGGCTGTCGCAGCAGAAAGCTGGCAGTTGGGGCGGAGTGCAAACATGGAGAGAGAGTAAGAGAAGGGACTGAAAATTATTTCGTGACTTTCGCCGTATGGGAACCGTGCTTCTTGAAGATGCGGGTAGGTGCAAATTCCCCAAGTTTGTGGCCGACCATGTTTTCCGTCACGAAGACCGGAATGAAGGAACGTCCGTTGTGAACGTTAAAGGTGTGCCCGACAAAATCAGGAGTCACCGTGGAACGGCGGGACCAGGTTTTGATCGGTTTCTTGACATTGCCTTCGTTGAGCTTGTCGATCTTCTCGAGGAGCTTCCACTCGACGAACGGGCCTTTTTTTAGTGAGCGTGCCATGGGAAATTAGTTAATTACTTCTTTTTGCGGCGCTGCACGATGAAGCGGTCGCTTTGTTTATGTTTGTTGCGGGTCTTGAAGCCCTTGGAAAGCTGACCCCACGGGCTCATGGGATGATGGCGTCCGCCACCACCCTTGCTCTTGCCCTGTCCGCCACCCATCGGGTGATCGACCGGGTTCATGGCCATTCCTCGGGTCTGGGGGCGAACACCGAGCCAGCGGGAGCGTCCGGCTTTTCCACTGACCACATTCATGTGCTCGATATTGCCAACCTGCCCGATGGTCGCGTAGCACTCCTCGTTGACACGGCGTAGTTCTCCGGAAGCCAGCTTGATCAACGCATAGCCGCCTTCACGGTTACTGAGGATCGCCTGGGAACCGGCACTGCGAACAATCTGTCCGCCTCGGCCGGGTGTCAGCTCGATGTTGTGAATTGCAAGGCCAAGGGGGATCGCCTTCAGGGGAAGCGCATTGCCCACATTTGGTTCCGCAGTCGCGCCTGCGGAAACTTTCACTCCAACGGAGAGACCGCTTGCGGCGAGGATATAAGCCTTCTCACCATCAGCATACTGGATAAGGGCAAGACGGGCGCTACGATTCGGATCGTACTCGATGGCGATGACATCGGCAATGGCGTCTCGACGGCTGCGCTTGAAATCAATGATGCGGTATTTGCGCTTGTGACCACCGCCGCGGTGGCGGGAGGTTTTGCGTCCCATGTTGTTGCGTCCACCGGTGCGGTGTTTGCTTTCAACAAGGGATTTCTCAGGCTTGCTCTTGGTGATCTCCTCAAAGGAAGGGAGTGCCTTGAAGCGCTGTGAAGGAGTCAGGGGGCGGAAAGTTTTCAGTGCCATGGTCGTATCTCGGTGGTGCTGGATGAGTCTCTCTGGTTCAATCAGGCAATATCGATCTTCTCCCCGGCGGCGAGAGTCACGATGGCTTTCTTCCAGTGCGCGCGTCGACCGAAGTCTGCACGGCGCTCACGCTTTTTCTTACCCTCAACCTGAAGGGTGTTCACGGAAGCGACTTTTTTCTTAAAGAGGGTCTCGATGGCGTGCTTGATCTCAATCTTGTTCGCGACCGGGGAGACGCGGAAGACATACTTGTTGAACTTCTCGGAGAGCAGGCTTGCCTTCTCGGTCACAAGAACGCGGCGGATGATGTCGTGGGCTTCTTTCATACCGGAAATCTTTATGCGGCAAGGCGTTGTCCAAGGGCTTCAAGAGCTTCCTTGGTAAGGATGATTTTGTCGAACGCGAGGAGATTCTCGGTGTTCACCTCGGCTGCCGTGATGAGCAGATCACTCTGGACATTGCGGGCGGCCAGGAAAGTGGACTCCGTGAAGCCGGTGGCCACGATGAGCGTGCTGTTGACGCCGCCATGGAAGCTTTCGACGAGGGAGAGGAATTTTTTTGTCTTGGACTCCTTTAGTTCGAAGGAATCAACGATCAGGACATCTCCGGCGAGAATGCGGGCACTAAGGGCCTTGCGGAAAGCAAGGCGCTTGACGGCCTTCGGGGTTTTCTTCGCATAGCTGCGGGGATGAGGGCCATGGGATACGCCGCCACCTGACCAGACGGGAGAACTTGCATAACCGGCACGGGCACGGCCTGTTCCCTTCTGCTTCCAAGGTTTCTTTCCGGAAAGGTTGACAGTCGCCTTGGTCTTTACCGAAGCGGTTCCGCTTCGGCGGTTGGCGCGCATGGCGACAATCGCGTCATGAACGGCCTGGGTTCCCTTGCCGTCTGTGATGATGTCGATCTTGGCCTGCTTGGCTGCGTCGGCTGTAAGAATGGTGGCACTCATGATTACTCTGCGGCTTTGGTGGATTTTCCGGATTTCTTGATGGAGGGACGCACCACAACGAAGGTGCCTTTGGCCCCGGGGATGGCTCCGCTGACAAGAATGATGCCGTCTGCCTCGCGCACCTGGACGATCTCAAGATTCTGGATGGTGATGCGTTCGTCACCCATGTGACCAGGCATACCCATGTTCTTCCAGACGCGTCCCGGAGTGAGACGGTTTCCGATGGCACCGTTGCGGCGATGCATCATGGAACCGTGCGTTTCGGGCTGACCGGCAAATTTGAAGCGACGGACAACACCCTGGAAACCTTTTCCCTTCGAGGTGCTGATGACATCGACAAACTGGCCATCTTGAAAATTCGTGAGAGCCCATTCTCCCAACTCAGGAGCTGACTCGCCATCCTTCAGTCGGAATTCGCGGATGAAACGCTTGGGAGAGGATCCACTCTTGGCAAAATGCCCTTTGAGTCCCTTGGTGATGCGGTGTTCTTTCTGATCACCGAAACCAAGTTGGACGGAGGAATATCCCTCCTTCTCCTTGTTTTTCACCTGAAGAATGCGATTGCCACCGGCCTCAATCACGGTGACAGGGCGGATGCGACCCTTCGTGTCATAGACGCGGGTCATACCGATTTTTTTTCCGAGAAGTCCGATGCTCATAGTGCGTGTAAAAGTCAGGAGGTCAGATCTTGATGGTAAT
>Ga0302274_10001518_pt1 | contig 22202 bp, 12 predicted proteins | sample III_Bog_N2_1_FD_198755 | JGI IMG/M metagenome (GOLD analysis project Ga0302274, IMG submission 198755) | Peat permafrost microbial communities from Stordalen Mire near Abisko, Sweden - III_Bog_N2_1 | ecosystem: Environmental > Terrestrial > Soil > Wetlands > Peat | place: Sweden: Abisko...
CGCGGCCCTCGGAAGCCAAACCGTTCAGGACTCGACGCAACTTCCACACCTGGGGCAGCGCTTCACGGCTGAAGAGCAACTCCTCGTGGCGGGTCGAGGACCCGTTCACGTCAATCGCGGGGTAGAGGCGACGCTCGGCGAGACGGCGGTCGAGCTTGAGCTCCATGTTGCCGGTACCCTTGAACTCCTCGAAGATGACGTCGTCCATCTTAGAGCCGGTCTCGACGAGGGCGCTCGCGAGGATGGTGAGCGAGCCACCTTCTTCGATGTTGCGCGCCGCACCAAAGAACTTCTTGGGCGGGTAGAGGGCGCCCGAGTCCACACCACCGGACATGATGCGTCCGGTCGCGGGGGCGGCGAGGTTGTAGGCCCGAGCCAGACGCGTGATGCCGTCCAGGATTATGACGACGTCGCGACCCTGCTCGACGAGGCGCTTGGCGCGCTCGATGCAGAGTTCGGCGACGTGGGTGTGCTCTTCGGCGGGACGGTCGAAGGTCGAGGAGATGACCTCACCGTGCACGCTGCGACGGATGTCGGTCACTTCTTCGGGGCGCTCGTCGACGAGCAGCACCATGAGGTGCACTTCGGGGTTGTTCGCCTCGATCGACTGGGCGATCTGCTTCATGACCGTGGTCTTGCCGGCCTTGGGGGGCGAGACGATGAGCCCGCGCTGTCCCTTGCCAATGGGCGAGAGCAGGTCGACGATGCGCGGCGTGGGGTCGGTCTTGCCTTCGTTGGTCTCGAGCTTCAGCTTCTCGTCGGGAAAGAGCGGGGTCAAGTCTTCGAAGCGAGGGCGCAGTCGCGCCACCTCGGGATCGATGCCCGCGACGCTGTCGACGCGAAGCAGGGCCGGGTACTTCTCGTTCGAGGCCGCCGGACGGAAACCGCCGACGACGGTGTCGCCCTTACGAAGGTGGTAGCGGCGCACCTGGTTGATCGAGACGTAGACGTCGTTGGGCGACGGGTGGTAGCCCTTCGTGCGCAAGAAGCCGTAGCCGTCGTCGCGCAGGTCCAAGAGGCCCTCGATCTCGACGAGTTCGCCGCTGTAGGGCTGGTCGGCGTTGGGCATCGCCTCGCCGCCGAAGCGCTCGCGTCCGCCACTGGCGTTACTACCGTTGCGGTTGCGTCGATTGCGACGGTTGCGACCGCCGGGCTCGTTGGCGAAGTCGCGCGGCTGACGTTCGCGCGACTGGTTGTTCTGACGAGGCGCCTGTCGTTCGGACGGGGCGACCTCGCTGGTGTCCTCTCGACTTTCCGTGACCGACGCATTACTCGCGCCGTTGCTCGAGCCGTTGGTCACGGTCGTGACGTCGGCCTTGGCGTCGGCGACGAACTCGCCGAGCAGGTCCTCGAAGTCATCGTCGGGCGTGGCGACCACGCGGCGCGAGCGCACGGCTCGTGACGGAGTGTCGCCATTGCTGGTTGGTGCGGGACTCTCGCTCATGATCGATTCGATCAGGGCGGATTTGGTGGCGCGCGCGGAGACTTCCACGCCCTTCACCTTGGCGATCGTCTGGAGGTCTTCTCGAGATTTCGATTCGAGGTCCGAACGATCCGGGGTGGGCTTTACAGCCATTGGTATTCCTTTCTCGCCGCTCGCAAAGGTTCCACTGAACGGAGAAGAAAAATTAAAGGATGTCGTTTGGAAGAGTTTCCCGTCGGCGAAGGCCAGACGTGTACGACATAAGTAAGTGTAGCGGAACTTGGCACCCGTGCGGACACAGTTCTTGGATCGGTTTTTTACCAAGAATTCTGCGACTTGCCCGCAAGGCCGAGCCTCCTGGGTCTGCCTGGTTTCGCCAAAGTGATCAGCACGCACAACCCTTGGTAAGAGTCGTGTCGAGTACGACGCCCCGCCCAGTAACGCGGCAACCTTTCGATGTGAAGTGGCGCTCTAATCTGTGAAGTGGCGACGCTCGTCCCACGAACAGGACCTTAGAAAACGGATTCCCAGTCAATCCTCAAGGTCCGGGTACTACTATCCAACTGAGCCGGGCGTTCTACATTCCCGCCAGAGGAGGTCGATATGTTCGACTCAATGAAGCACCTACCAGGTCGAGGGACTCGTGAGAAGGCGGCCGCCTTGGTCGTGACGGGGATGTTCGTGTTGGGTTCAGTGGCGATGGCCACGCCCGCCGGCGCCGGCTCCAAAATAACGAATTCCTTCACCTTCACGGGTGCCTACAGCGGGACAATCAAACTCGTGCCGGCGTCTCTCAACTGTACCTACGGCAAGACCTACAGCGGCAAGGGATTCCTGGTGACGCTCTCGCACATGAAGGGGACCATCACGGGCGCTGGCAAGGGCGAGTGGGCGATGTCGGTCTATCCCTCGAAGAAGGGAACGACGAAGGTGACCAAGGCCAACGTGCAAGCGTACAATGACAACGCTTTCCAGAGCAACGCCGAGCCGATCGTCCAATTCCTCGAGACTTCCGGCAGCGTCACCTACGAGGGGGCCACGGGCTCTCTCGACATGACCGTCGAGTACCACCAGGTCGGCAGCACCACCTACGGCAAGACCGCCACGGTCACCGGAAGCTGGAACTGCAAGGACTGACCAGACCGAGGGCGAGCTAGGAGAGCTGGTCGAGCAGCGCCTTCAAGGTCGCGTCCACAACCTGCGGCTTGGCGCTGGTTGACACTGCCGTGTCGGGGTCCTTTAGACCGTTGCCGGTCAAGACGCACACCACCGTCGAGCCCTTGGGCACCCCGAACTTCAAGATGCCCGCCACCGACGCGGCGCTCGCCGGCTCACAGAAAACCGACTCGTAGCGCGCGATAAACCGGTAGGCGTCGATGATCTCGTCGTCGGTCACGGCACGGATGTCGCCCAACGATTCGTGGATGACCTCGAGCGCGGGCACCCAACTCGCGGGGTTACCAATGCGAATGGCCGTCGCGATCGTCTCGGGGTTGTCTACGGGATGACCGAGCACGATGGGCGCGGCACCCGCCGCCTGGAAGCCCCACATCTTGGGCAGCTTCTTCGCGTTACCCGCGAAGTGATACTGCGTGAAGCCACGCCAGTAGGCGGTGATGTTGCCGGCGTTGCCCACGGGTATCGACAAGATGTCGGGCGCCCGGCCGAGTACGTCGACGACCTCGAAGGCCCCGGTCTTTTGGCCCTCGATGCGATCGGGGTTGATCGAGTTGACGATGGTGATCGGCAGGTGTTGGGTAAGTTCGCGCGCCAGGTCGAGTGCCTGATCGAAGTTGCCGCGGATCTGAAAGACCTGCGCGCCGTAGACGATCGCCTGGGCGAGTTTGCCCATGGCGATCTTCCCTTCGGGCACGAGCACCACACAGTCCATGCCCGCCTTGGCCGCGTAGGCGGCGGCCGACGCCGAGGTGTTGCCCGTCGAACCACAGACCACCGTCTTGGCGCCCTTCGCGAGCGCCTTGGTGATGGCCATCGTCATGCCGCGGTCCTTAAACGAACCCGACGGGTTGAGTCCCTCGTACTTGAGCCAGACTTCGGCGCCCACTCGTTCGCTGAGACGCTCGGCGAAGAGCAGCGGCGTGTTCCCCTCTTGCAAGGTGACGACGTCCTTCACGCCGTCGAGGTCGAACCACTCCGCGTATTCCCTGATCAAACCGTTCCAACCGTTCACGGTTCTCCTCTTTCAATCACCCGAAGGCACGCGCCGATCGAGTCGACGGACTTGAGCATCGCGAGTTCATCGATCGTCGCGCGCACGTTCTTGGTGAGCGCCGCGTGCGTCAGGAACGACAGGCGTGCCTCGTCGCCGACGCCGGACTGCTCCATCGATTGGATCGAGACGCCGTTCGCCCCAAAGACGCTCGCCACGCTCGCGAGGACCCCTGGTTCGTCCATCACGTCGAGGCTGATGTAGAAGACGCTGCGGATGTCGCCCGCTTCGACGCTCACGAGCCGGTCGTCCACGCTGAACGGAACGTCGTGGCGACCACCGACGCGATTGCGCGCCACGTAGAGCACGTCGCCCAATACGGCCGTCGCGGTCGGCTCACCACCGGCACCCTGACCGAGCCACATCAATGGCCCGCTCTTGGTGCCTTCGACGAAGACTGCGTTCATCGCGCCGTGCACCGACGCCAGAGGATGCTCCACGGGGATCATGGCCGGGTGAGCGCGACGCGAAAGTCCCCACTCGCCCACCCGCTCGGCGATCCCCACGAGCTTGATGACGTAGCCGTTGCGACGCGCGAAGTCGACGTCGATCGCGCGAACGCCGGCGATGCCCTCGCGGTCGATCTGCTCTCCGTGAAGTTCGGTCCCGAAGGCGAGCGAGGCGAGGATCTGCACCTTGGCCGCGGCGTCGAAGGCCTCCACGTCGGCCGTCGGATCGGCTTCGGCGTACCCGAGGGCTTGGGCTTGGGCCAGGGCATCGTCGTAGTCGCTGCCCTCGCTCGTCATCTTAGAAAGGATGAAGTTCGTGGTGCCGTTGACGATGCCCATCACCCGTTCGATGCGCTCGCCGGCGAGCGAGGTGCGAAGCGAGCGAAGAATCGGGATGCCGCCACCGACGGCGGCTTCGTAGAAGAGGTCCGCGCCATTCTTATTGGCGAGTTCGGCGAGTTCGGTCCCGCACTCGGCCATGAGGGCCTTATTGGCCGTCACGACCGACACCCCGCGCGACAGGGCCGCTTCGACGTACGATCGCGCCGGATCGACGCCGCCGGCCAGTTCGACCAGGATGTCCAGGTCCTCGCGGTTCGCCAGCGCCATTGCGTCAGAAGTGAGCAGTTTCGGGTCGATACCGCGACGCGGCTTCTTGGGGTCCCGTACGGCCACGCCCACGACCTCCAGGGTCGCCATCGCCGCGTCCACGAGGGCGATATGGCGCGATTCGTCGCTCAAAAGCCCGACGAAGGCCCGTCCGACATTGCCCGCTCCAATGACCCCCACACGTATTTTCGGCGTGTTCATGCAATAAGGCTAACCGCTGACCGCTACGGCTTCTCGTCGACCTCGAGCCGGGCCAGGTCGTCGAAGGTCTCGCGACGCAGTACCTCGCGGGCTCGGCCGTCCGCGACAAAAACGACCGCGGGCCGCGGGACCCGGTTGTAGTTCGACGCCATGGAGTAACCGTAGGCGCCCGTCACCGGTGTCGCCACGACACTGCCCACTCCCGTCTCCTCGGGCAGCCACGCCTCGTCGATAAGTACGTCACCGCTCTCGCAGTGCTTGCCCACGAGCCGCACGGGGACCGTCCGCTGCGCCAAAGGATGGTCGACGTCAAAGGCCTCGTAGCCCGAGCCGTAGAGCACCGGGCGCGGGTTGTCGCTCATCCCCCCGTCGACGGCCACGTAGGTACGCGCGCTCACGGGCTTGACCGCCCCGACGCTGTAGAGCGTGAGGCCCGCTTGGGCCACGATGGCGCGCCCGGGCTCGGCGAGCAGGCGCAGCGACGGGTCCAGACCGGCCTCTTTCGCGCAAGTTCTAATCGCACTTCCCCACTCGTGGATCGAAGGTGCTGACTCGCCCTCGACGTACGCGACGCCGAGACCGCCGCCGATGCACAACTCGTCAAAGGCGTCGCCCTTGGTGAAGTCGGCCAGGATGTCCATCGTCTCTCGATAGCCCGCCAGGTCGAAGATCTGGGATCCGATGTGCGCGTGCACACCGTGCACGCTGACGCCGGTCACCTCATCGAGATCCGAGATCGCCCGGCGAGCGTCACCGGTCGCCACGGAGAATCCGAATTTCGTGTCCTCCTGGCCCGTCCGCACGAATTCGTGAGTGTGCGCCACGACGCCTGGCGTCACCCGCACCAGGCAGTGAAGAGGAGAGGCGGGAGTGACGAGAGATCGCAGCCGATCGATCTCGTCGAAGTTGTCCACGATCACTCGGTGCACGCCCACCGAGAGCGCCCGCTCGAGCTCGTCGTGGGACTTGTTATTGCCGTGAAGGATCACGCGACTCGCGGGCACGCCACTGCGCAAGACAATATCCAGTTCCCCGCCCGTCGAGACGTCGATGCAGAGTCCCTCTTCGAACGCGAGCCGGGCCATAGCACCGCACAAGAACGATTTCGAAGCAAAAGCCACACCGTCGTCAAACACGCTCGCCGCTTCGCGACACCGTGAACGCAACGTCGCCTCGTCGTAGACGAAGAGTGGCGTGCCGTAGGTCGCGGCGAGGTCACGCAGCGAGACGCCGCCCACGGTGACGTCACTCTCTGAAAGCGTCGCCGTATCGGGAAGAAGTGATGCGAGGAGCGGTCCTGCCATACTTGAACCTTAGAAGTTGGCGACGTCACTTCGAGAGAATGTCATGACCTCCGGTAGGCTGTCCACGAAGCCCTCGTAGCTCAGCGGATAGAGCATTGGCCTCCGAAGCCATGTGCCCGGGTTCGAGTCCCGGCGGGGGCACGCCACGACCCCCTGGTGGTTGCAGCGTCACGGCTGTGACTACCAGGAACGTCGTATGACACGACCCCGGTGACAGCTTCAGTGGTTCGCGACTGTCCCCATTGGCTCACAGTCACCACGTATCGGAACAGGATTCTCCCTGGACTGGTCGCACTCTCTCTTCTCTACGGTAATTTGGTGGGCATCGTCAAGACGCCCGAGAAGCAAGTTGATTATTGCGACCATTTCAGCTGCGGCTTTGATCCGAATGAAAGTATCGGCTTCGGCCTCAGACTAGGCCACGACTAGTGCAACTCGTCGCAAGTTCCCGGTAGCAGTTAATGGTCAATCGTTCCCGCTAGCCCTCGTCGTTGAGTGGCCAGCACTCAACGACGAGGCGAAACTAGCCGGTGATTATGACGACGCGGTCAAGTGCGAGGTTCGCGTAAGCGCGGAGCACACCATTCCCTGAAACGGTAAACGTGATCGAATGGTAGTTCATCGCCTTCAAATCAGCCATCAGATAGGCCTCAACCGTTTCGGCTCGAAGCAGGCTCAGGGGCAAGTTGATTCCTGGGGTTCCAATCACGCTGGCGTAGCCGGTGATCGTGATGTGCGTCGTGTGATCTGCCACGATCTCGTGCGCCAACTTGTCAAGGACCTTCTTGTAGTGAGGTGTAAGTACGGCCGACCAGTTGGCGAAGTACACGCGAAGTCCAAGCAGACTTGGAACTTTCTTACCCTTGGGAGGATTCGTCTTCAGCGTGGTGGTCGGTCCCGTGGTCGTGGGAGAAGTTGTCGGAGTGACCTGCGGAGTAAATGCTGAACCGCCGCCGGAACTACTTAACGTCGGGCACACTTGATTGCCGTTGCCGTAGCCGTAGTTGTTGTCCAGTCCGAGGCCGTAGCCGTAGCCGTAGCCGTAGCCGAAAGTGCCACTTGAATTAAAGCCGTAGCCGCAAGCGTAGTAGTAGTCAGCTTGAGCACCGGGCGTCTCGACGATGCTCACCACAATGCCGCCGAGCAGAGAAAGTGCGACCAGTGCGGGGAGAATCCTGTTCCTATACCTGGTGATCGTGCCACGCAATGCATCCATCCGAGTCTGCCTTTCTTGTGGTCTCCATGCGAGATTCAGAGAACGTATCACCATTCGTGAGATAGTTCAAGTCCACCATCGCGATGTGATACATTTACGCCAATTTTTTTCGGAATCGTGTCGTCATATTCCGAAAAGTCTGCTTATTCGGTCACCTTCTCCTCGCCCCTACGAGCGTATTGGCCCGACCAGGACCCCGAAATCCGCCGCTCGCGGAATGGAAGACGATTTCCGTAAACAAAGAAATCAAGCTTCTTCTGTCAAACTGGTCCCTTTCTTTGGCAACTTGACATGCGGGGGAAGTTGCCCCACGATGCGGCGACCGCTATTCATCCCATAACCAAAACATGGTTCTGTGAAAATTCATTCGCGCTTTGTGTGCTGGCAGTTCGGTGACCACATCAAATTGCGCCGTACGAACAGAAATGTCGGTGCCGCCCAAGAAGAATCATTGTCTGCGTGAAAGAAATCTGAGTCCGTCTTCAGCGCATCAGAGTAAGCCAATGAGAACGCTCACGTTATTGTGACGACGACCGACCGCTTGCCCGTACTGATTTCTTCCTACCTCGTAATAAAGACTCTCCAAACCAGTGACTACGCGTTGAGTGAAGGTCTCGAAGTAGTTACGCCGATGTCAATGCGGCCGAGCGCTTGCTCAATATCGCGAATCGTCTCGCCATCAACCATCCGTGTCCCTGTTAATTGCCAAGTGAACTCCACTCCGCAGCGTGCATAACGCGCAACATGGACAACACTGATTAAATTGGCATTGTCATGACTGGTGCCAAGAACCTAAAGAATCTCCGCCGTCTCGGCATGGAAAACACTGGCTCACTGTGGTTCTTCAGTGGCTCGATTGTCGCGGCGGGTTTGACTTTCTTGTTCCAGGCACTGATGGGACGACTGTTGGGACCTGGAGTCTTTGGTGCTCTAGGGTCACTCCTCGGTCTCGTTACCGTGGTCACTCTTGTGGCAGGCGCACTGCAGGCCGCCATCACCCACGCAGTCGCATCCGAAGAACATCGACGCGAAGGTTCAAGAACTGAATTGGCCCTACGTAGACCCTTTACTCGCCTGGTATTCGCATCATTAGTTCTCTTTGCAATTACTGCGGCCACGGCGCCCCTGCTGAAGCGCTACCTTCATTTGAACTCATTGGTTCCCGTGTTGCTTTTCGGACTCTTCCTCGCACTCTCTGTCGTGTGCATAATTCCTCAGGCCGTGTTGCTCGGACGAATCCAATTCAAGACCGTCGCCAATGGGCTGGTACTCAATGGAATCGTTCGCTGCATATGCGGTGTAGCACTGGTGGAACTTCACCTCGGGCTTAACGGGGCGATACTAGGGGCCCTTCTGGGCACCGCCGCCCAGTTGGTAATAATGGCCAATCCAATTCGCAAGGAACTGACTTTGTTTGGAAGCGTCCAGGACCGACTAGTCAGATACCGTTCCGTACTCTTGGCTGCGATCTCACTCGGTGGCGTCTCGGCCTTCGTAGGGGTCGATTCGGTGCTCGCTCGCCATTATCTTCCCAACGCCCAGTCCGGCTACTACATCGCTGCCGCCACGGCGGCGAGAATCGCGCTCTTTCTACCTGCTGCAGTCACCCAGATTGCCTTTCCCCATTTGACGAAAGCGCTCAATGACCCAATAAAGACTCGTCGCTTGCTTCGACAGAGCCTGGCGATCGTGGCGTTATTAGGTGCGAGCGCCGCACTCGTGATCATCCTTTTTTCACACTTGGTACTCGCCATACTTTTCGGCGCAAAGTTCAAATCGGCGGCAGAGGCCGTCAGGATCCTCGCCGCCTCCGCTGCAGAAATGGGCATCTTGTCACTCATGACGTACTTCTTTCTCGCCCGTAAGTCGATACTGGCCGTACTCAGCTGGATTGGCGTCACAGGAGCGGCGATGGTGATTTGGAGGTATCACAGCAGTCCCATCCAAATTGCCACAATCATGTTGTGTGCGACTTCGGCAACGCTGCTTCTACAGGGTTCTGCCTGGTGGTTATCGCAGTCAAATAGCCAGGGGCCTAAGGTCGAAGCAATCGACTGACGGAATTCGTCTCACTCGTCTTGGTTCGCACTCACGGTGCAACATAGTAACTGCAGACTACTCAGTCTTTAGATCAAGTAGCAATCATTTGTCCACCGCATCGAAGCGACGCAAGTCTCCTTCTTGGATCAATCAGCAAGGTCAGCCCGCATCTACAAACGGGGGCATCTGATTCAAAGCCATGACGATCGTTACGGCTTTGCGTCCTTCGACGAACGCCGATGCCGTCGACGTTGAGGAATCGAGCTCCAGATAAAAGCAAACAAGAGAATCCCAATCACAAGAGCCGAAACGACGTAGCCAATTTGGACGAGGCGCCACGGCGAGAAGGTGATGGTTGACGATCCGCTGCCAACTCTCACCAATACGGTGCCTTCCGCCGAGGCGCGGACGTCACCGGTTCCATCACTCCAGCCAGGTTCGTACAATGCGTCGATGGCGACCCAGCCTGGTTGCCCACTCCCCACGCGGTACGACACCGGCGAAACCTGAGAAACGCTGCCCTCGCGAGTGGGGGTCGAGCCACTCTTCTTGGCTGAACCAGAAAGTATGTAGGGGGCGAGGTCTCCAGGCGCACGAGCCACCTTCGTCTCGAGTTGACCAACGGTCCGTACTGACGCGACGGTGTCGTAACGAGCACCCACGCCCTGGTAACTCAGATTCACCCAGACTTCGAGGTCCTTGGTGTCCAGTATTCGTTTCAGATCACGCTGCCTCGTCAGCCAGGAATAGTTTGACCAATCGACCGTCTTGGAGAGAACAACGTAGCGAACGCCGAGTGGCGCCACCAGGGAACCGAAGTTCCTGATCTTGCCGCCGTGGGCGAAGAGTGTCTGCAGGTAATTCGAACGGGCGGAGGTCGAGTTTGACTGGAATGCGGCTACTTGAAGATTGTCGCCCGAAATGACGTCGCGCGAAAAGGAGGATTCAGCAGGATTAGCGATAACCCGGTTTCCGGCGAACGGAAACGACTGATAGAGATGCCAAGGAAGATCCAAAATCTTTCCAGGACCGTTACCCATTGCTTCATTCGCTTGAGACCAGGATGAGGGGATTGTTGAGACAGCGATCTGGCCATCCAGGCCCGAGAAGATGGTCGGGGTGTACGCGAGAGGAATGGCGACGCTCAAGAGCGCGCCCATGGCCAGATAGCTACAACGTTTCAAATTTCCTGCGCTCGCCATCAATCGGGAAATACCACGGCCAAAGAGAATTGCCAGAGCGAGAGCGATGAGCATGGAGAACTTCTGCGGTTCGCGCATGATGTTGAAGAACGGCACGTGGTAGTACGCCCACCGGAAGACTGCCCCGGTCGGTCCTTGGTCGCCCATCGCCAAGAGAACACCTAGGGCGCCAGAAACGAGAAGGACGATCGTCAAGAATCGTTCACCATTGTCGTCGGACTCATCACTGTCGCGTCGTCGAATTGAGGAAGAAGCGCCGGCCGCCGCTATCAAGAGAATCGCGAGGAGAAGAAACGGCCAACCAGCGAAGAGGGCCTTGGGCAAGACGGGTCCGGGACCCGTCCTCCAGAATCCGTAAAGACCGAGCACGTTCACCAACAGACCAAGTCTGGGATCGGAGGTCGTGCGAAATGCCGCGAGGCTGCCTCCCCCGATGTTGAGAGGTAACGCAGTCCCGAAGTGCGGAAGCAGTAAGTACGCGCAACTCAGTCCAAACACTGCAGTATTCAAGAGTAACCATAGGGCAGTGCGACCTGGGCTTCGGCGCGAGCAGCACGCCACGGCGAGCATGATGACACCAAATATCCAGCAGTAATGGACGCTCAATGCGGTGAGTACCGCCCACCACACGGCCGGAACAAAAAGTCGGACTCCCCGAGCCGTACGGGCGTTGAGGGCAGATTTCGTGGCCATCGGCAACAGCGCGTAGCCGATGAGAAGTGGGATGTGGCCGACGTAGATGCGATTAAACACAAAGGGATTCACGGCGTAGAGCGTCGCGGCGCCAAGCCGACACCACACGGTGCCTCCAACCAGTCGCGAAATAGAGAATGCGGAGAGAGGGAAGAAGAGGAATAGAGGTAGCCACGTAGCGGGACCGCGCACAATGTGGGCCACGAATGCCTCAATTGCCAAGGTCGGAGTACTGGTGGTGAGGCCACCAAATAAACCCAGCGATTGTGAACTCACCACTGCGGAGCTGGGACCTATCACCCAATCGAGCAGGAAGAGATAGCCCGAGCGAAAGAACGGATAACAGATACCTACAGCGAGGGCCAGACCCATGAGGGTAGGTAGTGCATCAGGGCGTCGAAGTTGGAGGCGAGCCTCTTGCGTCCACGTCAGAAGCCGCTGCGAAAGAGGTCGAGAAGAACGAGTGAGCAGTGCCCGCGGTGACTTCGCGATCACAGCACTTTCGCGAGGCGCCTTGTCGCTCATCTACGCACTCACGGTGCAACAGTGACGTCCTGACCAACGGTTCGAATCTCCCAAGAAGACGAGGACGCTAGGGCACACGGCGCTTGACTTACTGCGTCTCAAGAGCATTCGGATTCGACTTTGCCACGCGCTCCACGAAATCCCTAAAGGCGGCCGCTTGCGAGGTTCCTCGCATCGCTTTTGCCAATTCGACGCACTTTGAACGAGCTCGCTTGTACGTCGCCTCTTCAAACCAAGCGCGCTCCATGGCGTCGGCGAAGTCTCGCCCGCTGAGTTCAGGCGCAAGGATCATCCCCTCGCGCCGATCAGAGAAGCAACGCAAGTCGAACGCCACGGTAGGCACGCCGTAGTTCGCGGCTTCCAGCACAACCATCCCAGGTCCTTCGTAGCGTGAGGGAACGAGGACGACTCTCGCTCGCTCGAACGCCAAGGTCTTCTCGATTCCCTTCACGTAGCCCAGGTATCGAACGTCGCATTGGAAATGTCTGGTGCCAGCCACACGCCGCCACTTCGGATCATTCTCACTGAATCCCGCGATCTCAACGACCAATCCGGGAATATTGACCAATTCCAAGGCTTGAGCGAGGAGATCAAGTCCCTTTTGGTGAACGTCTGCCCTGCCCATGAAAAGTGCGGTGTATCCAACATTCGAGGGAACCTTGCCGGGGCCTTCGCTCAATTGTTGTTCGATGACGATGACTTCCGCACTCGGAGAAAGTGCGCGCAGCTTTTCCGCGACCGAGACATGGTTCGCGACCAACCAGTGATAGCGAACCAGTCGTTTTCGTGTGAGGTACGAGAAGGGTAGATGGTACTTGCTGCTCATCTCGTCCCAGAATGAGAAGCAGGCGATACCGATCACCGGAGTCTTCGTCGTTCGAGGAAGTCCCAAGGGGCCTATTGGACTTGTGAACTGCTCGATAACCACGTCAAAGTCTTGATGGGATCGGATGAAACGGCGTCCCTTGACCGAGAACTTGAATAGATTTCGGCGCGACATCACTCCTCTAGCCACGACAGAGTCGTAATTTATTCCATCGCTACGCGCGGACTCCACCGGTCCGAGAGTCGCCAAAGTGATTTCCAGTTCGCTGGCCATAGAGAGCACAAAGTCATGGGTAAACGCGCTTTGTCCACCAGGATTCGCCCCGAATGGGCTATCGCAATCCAAACACAGAACTTTCATCGCTCCACCCATTGTGACAGAAGTTGCACCGGGAGATCGACGAGCAACGCCAGACTTGAGACCTTGACGTCCGATCGATCGACGAGTCGGGTGAACTCAAGAATCGCGTCACGTCCCACGAGGTCAAGTCCTCTCGTCAAAGAAATATTTATGAAATTCGACGTCACTCGTGCGAATGAACCGCACGATGACGTTCCGTAATCGTCCCACATGCCACCCGAAGAAACACACAATTCGAGATCATTGCTCTAGTGCACGAAGTACCTACGCTCCGAGACCATTCATGGGTTGTTGCGGACCTCCGGGGTCGCAACCGTCAATAAAGACTGAACAACCAACGTATGAAGAGTCCACGACTTTTGCGTTCCGAATTGTATGATTACGTGAAAGCTTGAGCAACAACCAACAAGGGTTCGGTCCCATGCGTATCTTAAAGATCGAGAGTGGCAGAACTCATATAATTCCCACTCTTCTCGTTTTGAGGTTGTCCGTGCCCGAACTCGATGAGTTTCGCCCAAGTCATCAACACTCGCGGGACATGAATCAATACCCGTGATGAGAATCCTCATACTCGACTACAAAGACGGCTGGCACAACGAAGCGGGGGGCGCCCAGCATTACGTCGATGAGATAGCCCATGAATGGGTGCGGCTGGGTCATGAGGTCACCATATTCTCCTGTCGAAGTGAACGACCTCGCTCAGAAACTGTCGAGGGTGTCCGTTACATCCGTGAAGGTACGAAGTTCACCGTTTTCCACTCGGCAAAGGTCTATTTGGCGAGGTACGGCGATCACTACGACGCGGTACTCGACTCGGTCAATCAGCGACCATTCCTCGCCCACGAGGTTGTTGGCGACAAATCGACTTCGCTCGTCCACCATCTCGGACTTGAGTTGTGGGACTTCGAGTTTGGGTTTCCCTTTGATCTGATTGGCCGACAAATACTCGAGCCGGAATGGATGCGACGACTTCGATTGGCCCCTCGCGTGCTCGCGGTTTCGCCCTCCACCGCCAATTCACTGGCTGACTACGGCATCGTGAGCGACGGTATCGTCCCCCCAGCGTTATCACCGACGAGGGCAGCTCGAAGTCGCAAACTCAGCCCCAAGCCTCGGCTCCTCTTCATCGGCCGGCTGGTGAAGAACAAGAGACCTCTCGACGCCGTAGCGGCCTTTGAACTGCTGCGCAGTCAGTTCCCCAACTTGTCAATGGACGTGATTGGTGATGGTTACCTCCTGGGCGACCTCCAGGAACATGCGAGCCCCGAGCTGCGCGTCTGGGGCTACGTCTCAGACGAAGAAAAGGTCGCACTGATCAAACAAGCTGACTTGCTCCTCGTCACTTCAGTTCGAGAAGGTTGGGGCATCGTCGTGAGTGAAGCCGCGGCTTTGGGCGTTCCCGCCGTTGGCTACGACATCCCTGGACTTCGAGATTCGATCGAGGATGGCGTCACCGGGCTGCTGACAGAAGAGTCGCCGGCCGCTCTCGCCGAGGGCGTGAGTCAACTCCTCCACGATCCAACACGTTGGTCGCAGATGCGCGTCGCCGCTTCCAAGAGAGCGACCAGCTGGACTTGGTCAAATGCAGCCGCGTCATTGCTCGACTTCATGACGGCGCCGCCAACTCGCGAAGCGTGGATGCGCGCCGATCCTGACCGACCGCCCGCGCCCATCGAGGTCCCGACAGAACCCGAACCCAAGGCCTGGTTTGATACAGCAAATCGATCCAACAGCGTCGCCCTCATCGTCGCCGCGATCGCAATTTTCGCTGGATTGGTCTTACGGGTCTACACCGCACAACACATGGCCTGGCGCGAAGACGAGATTGTCTACGTCCAATGGACCGGAAGTTGGTTCTCGAATCATCTCTTCAGCTATTTGTTCCAGTTCCACCAACATATCTACCCTCCAAAATCTGAGTATTTCGCCAATCCCCCGTTCGCCATGTGGATCTTTGGCGTCGCCATTCGAATCGGTCACGCATTCTCGGCGAGTGCCTTGCTCTCAGCCCGCCTCGCTGATGTCGTGATCTCAGGCGTCGCGAACGTGGTGCTCTTCAAGACCGTGCGGCGCTGGCTTGGATCAGGCGTCGCCGCCTTTGCCGCCAGCGCGTTCGCTCTCTTGCCTCTGGCGATTACCACGGGTGCCTCCGCCTTCATTGAGCCAACGCTGACCCTCCTGGCGGTGTTGGCGCTGGACGGCTACCTGCGACTAAGAGAAGAGGTCACCTGGCCGAGAGCTGTCTATCTCGCTACGGTGCTGGGCTTCATCTTGGTAACGAAATTGTCCCTCATCGGAGTATTCGCCCTCATTGGACTCTCGGCCCTGATTTATCTCAATCGAAGTGGACGGCGCGCCATCGCCACAGGGTTCGTCGCGATCTCTCTCCTGCTTCCACTTGTGCTGTGGACCGGGTATCGAACCCCGTCGCAATACAGCGGCGTCATCGGCTTCGTCTCGTCAAAATTCGTAACGATCACGGGCGTGTCTCATCTGCGGTTCCCATTTTCGCTACTGAGCGACATCCCCTTGGTGGTCTTAGTCGCCTGGCTTACCGTCCTCGTCTGTCCTTTGGTATTCGAGCCGCTTCGCAATAGGGCACCGACGAATATGTTGTTCATCGCCGTGCTTCCAGCCGTGGGCGTCGTCGAACTGATGATTACCGCACCCACGAGTCTTGATTACCAACTGCTTCCGTTGCTTCCTTTCGTGGTGGTTCCCGCTGGATGGCTATTACGTCGTGTCTTTATCCGACCGCATCGACGACTCGTTACCATCGCCTTGACGTTGATCCTCCTGGGCGAATTCGGTTTCATGCTGTTCGGAGTTCCGTCCCGTCAACTTTCCCTTTCTGCTTCTCCCGCCGCAACGGTCATACGAGATCTGTCGCCGAATGTCGACGTGCCCTACGGAACTGGGAGTGAAGAGCTTCCGGAACTCGCTCATTACATCAACACCAAACTGCCCCCCGCGGTAAGAGTCGCCGCTACGTATGCGAATTACACCTTGGGTCAATACCTGAAAGGTGGTCGCTCCGCCCAACCATGGTCCACCGACCAATCGCTCTTCTCGTTAGCCCAGAGAGACTGCCAGTACGGCGTCGTCATCGGGCACTACGCGCCGTCGTGGACTATTGCCGCCCAGTCCGTCGTCGGAATGAAACCAATATTCTCAGTGCATTTGGCGAACGGAAGTTACGCGTCCATCTACAGGGTTCCCTGACCACGGTTCCGCAAGGACGTTTCATAGTCGTTGTTCGCACGGGCAGGCGAAGAGCTAACGAAATTTGGATTATCGAATCGAGCTTCACCATGCCGTTATTTGCTGGTGAATGGTATACATTCTTGAAAAGTCAGGAGCAAGTGCGTGCACTCAAAGGGTCAAGACCGAGATCTTGAATCAAGGGCGACCTCGTCGTCGTCTGAAGAGACGGTCCAACATTGGCGACCAGTGTTCACTTCAGTGTTTGTCCCGATGCCCACTGTGGACAACATGAACGTGCACGTGAATTGGCAGCGAAACAACGCAGGAATGACCAAGGCCGAGCGAGCCGTGAGGGCCTACTACGACTGCTTGGTCGTCCTCTTCGCTTCGGCCCGACGCTGGCACCCAGAAGCTCGACTCATCCTCTTTACGACCGATGAGGTGCCAGAGTGGTTTCGCATAGAGACCGACGCAACCGACCTTGAGATCATCGCCATACCTTTCAACCACCAGCCCCCTGACATGAATTCTGGAACGTACTTCCGGAGCCCCTTCTACAAGTTGGACGCCATCGACTGGATATCACTTCACGGCGGCCCCGACGAGATATTCCTACTTCTCGACTCTGACGAAGTCGTGGTTGGCCATATTGATGTAAGCGGATGGGCCGAGAAACTGGGATACCTCGGATGGGAGATGAAAGACGATTATGCCTTTCACGGCTTAACCGTCGCGAGATACGCGGAACTCGTCGCTCGTTCGGGCCTACCCGAACCCGTCAACCCCCAGGTCGTCGGTGGCGAATTCATCGCGGGAAGTGTCAAGTTGTATCGCCTCTTCGCCAAGGAGATCGCGAGGGTCGAACAACTGAACCTCGAATACGTGCGCGATCTCAATCCACCGCTCGGCACCGAGGAGAACTATTACAGCCTGGCTTTACCCTATCTTCCCACCGAAAACTGCCTAGCTATCGTGACCAGGATTTGGACGTCGCTGCACCACCGCACTGTGAGCGGCAATGAAAGAGACCTTCTTATTTGGCACCTTCCAGTAGAAAAGGGCCGAGGCTTCGACAAAGCAGCAAAAGTCGCCGCCGACAGAACATCGTGGTTCTGGCGCGCCCCTCGCAACGAGTTCATCGAAAAGATGGGAAGGATCATGGGCGTCACCGGCCTCTCGCCGTCGCGAGTGATTCAAGACCTTTTTTGGGGATTCATTGGACTGCTTCGTTACGCGAGGGAGACACTGTTCCACCATGGCAACATGCCCCAGGGAGGAAACGCGCACGGCCCACCCTGGAAATGACGCCTTTTGGTCGTGCGGCTTAACATATTCGATCTCGGGTTCAGGCTGAATGTTCCAACCGCACTTCAAGCGAGTTCTGAACGTCTCAGGGTTCTCGCCGCTACGACGACGCCACCACCGTCGCCCAATTGTCGTGTCCGTTCGTGATGCCCTTTAGAGAGACGCGGTAGATACCTCGCGACGTCAAAAAGTTCGCGACGGTGCTAGCACGCAATGCCGCCAGTGGGTAATCGCCCAAGGCGTAGCCCGTGCAGGTGATCAGTTCGCCAGCCTTCAGTTTCTTCGAAAAGAGCGTCAAGGCACTCTTGGCTGATGCAGTGAGCGAGGAGCGACCCGCAACGAATTGGATCGTCACCGGGGTTACCTGACCCTTCGCCACTATTTGAAGTGAGGTACTAAGCGACGTGGTCGCGGCGTAGTTAGCATCGGCCGCTTTGGTGCCAACCACCAGGCACGTGCCACTAGAGGTGGCAGTGAGGGTATCGCGCTTGACGGCGCAACCCTTCGCGGTGCCGTTGCTCACTTGATAACTCACGAGACCAGTACCGGAACCTCCACTCGAGGTGAGCAGCAGCGGCGTACCCACTTGTCCGGGGCCGCTCGTGATCCGAAAGCTGGCTTGGGTCTTCAGTGCCGCGTGAGCGATCATGAAGGTCGGGTCATCTGAAAAAGTGACGACGGCCGAACCATCTTGTGTGGCCTTGCCCACCGCAACCAAACCACTGGAAGTGACCTCATAGATGACGTCACCCGCTTTGATAGACGGATTCGAAATCGAAGCGGTGAGTGGTTGCGATGAAGGAGGTGAAGTGCCATCCGGCTCTTCCCAGGTCAACGCGAACGAAAGGACGAAGGTCTGCGTCGAAGGAAGCAAACTCTCCAACGAAGTCGGGTCGCTCACCGGATAGAGGCTCACCGCCGTGCCATCTGGAAAGGCTCCGGTCGGAATCGTCACCGTCTCTCCTTCGCCACTCGTGACCAAGGAGAGTGTCGAAAGGGACGTCGATGATACGACCACGGAATTGGGAGAGCCAAAGGAAGAGACGCTAACACCGGGAATCGTCGGTGGGGGCGCCACGGTCAGGGCGGGACTGGCGCCACCGCCGCCTCCACCGCCGCCACCGCCGCCACCGCTCGACCCTGTCGTGCCGGTTCCAGTGAGCGTCACGGTTTGCAGACCGCTGCCGTCATTACCCTCGATCGTCCAGGTTGCGGTCGCGGAACCGGTTGCAGTGGGGGCGAAGACTACTTGCTCAATCAGCGTCGAATTTGCCGCAATGACCGCACTGGCCGCGAGCGAGGAGTTCGGACTAAAGCCACCCGACGCAGGTGGGTTGGACTCGGTGATAGTGAGCGGAAGGGCGCCTTGATTATTGACGTGGAAGGAGAGGTCCGCTTGCGTGCCTACGGCAACGTCACCAAACTCAAGAGTTGTAGGACTGATATTGAGCTGCGCGGGCGGATTCGCAGAACCCGAAAGTGGTACGCCAATCGGACCCACGCTTGTATCGACGGTAGCGACGCCTCCGAACACGTGCTCGAAGTCTCCCGATGACGCCGGCGGCGCGAAATCCACCGTGAACGTGAGTGACGCACCGGCTCCCAGTGATCCGTTCGCCGGTGCATTCACCACCGAGAATGGAAGCACAGGAGCGCCAAAACCGGTGATGTTGATGGATGCTCCCGTCGTGTTCGTGATGGTGACGGGTTCACTCACGACGGGCCCGCCAATGAGTTGTGTACCAAAATCCACTTCACTCGGACTCGCGCTTACGGGTCCCGTCGCCAGCAACCCCACGCCGTCGAGATTTAAGGCGACGGTGCCGCCCCCGTTTTCGTTCGCTGTAAGGACACCCGAGAGACTTCCCGATGCGTTCGGCGTGAAGGTAACGGGGACCGTCACTGACTGACCCAGTGAGAGCACCGCCGGCAAGGGCTGACTTGGCGGACCAAAACTGAACGCAGTTCCCGTGCTGGTGAGCGAGGTGATGGTCGTTGCCTGAGTCGCAGTGAACGTAGCCGTCAACGATTCAGATTGTGAAATAACGGTCGGAGAGAAGTCGACATTGTTGCCACTTAGTTGGGGGACCGACGACGCCAGAAGTCCGAACCCGATGAGGTCGCCATCAAGGTTGCCGATGTAGACCTTCCCATTGTCCACTGCGGGTTCCGAGAACTTTGTCGCGTCACCGATCGGTGCGCTCCAGATTTCCTTCAAGCTCCCGTTTGGACCTGGATTCTGAGGGATGGGGTCAAAGGCATCCAGCCTCGACGTCGGTTCCGTGGCGTTTGTTATCCACAACACCGACGATCCCGATTGCGTGCCATTCGAGGTGACGACGGGCTTTCCGGCGCCAAAAGGAAAGGCCAGGCCTGAAGGGAATTGGGAACTGGCGTTTTCCGACGACGCCACTTGTTGGAAATACACGGCCCCCGAAGCGCTGACCTCGCGCTGTAGAACAATGATGGTCCTACCATTGCTTCCCGAGAATGACGATGCGCCCGCTGTTGGGAAATAGAGGTACCCGCCGTCCCCGGGCCAGACGGTGGGTTTCGACCAGATACCACTGAACTGGCCACTCTCGGAGGGCACCGCGTCACTGGCGTTGGGACCGTGCTCGTAGCCACCGAGATTGTCCATGTTCAAGGCGTAGAGGATTCCCTGTTTACCAATTTGTATTAACACGTTTGGTTCCTCGGGAGTTCCCATGCTCGCGGGTAGCGCGATGGAACCACCTGAACCCAGGTCGCCGTCGACGGTGTTGAGGTAGGCGGCCGTCGACGGCACGAACCAGTCCACAACGTGCAACTGACCACCCGAGGTACTCAACTTCACTACGGCCTCGCCATAATTGACCGGTTCGGGATCTTCCGTACCAGAACCTGGACTTGGCAAATTACCGTTGCCAGTTGACAAATAAATGTTGCCTTGACTGTCGACCACCGGCGCGGAACCCGACTGCCAGATACCCGCACCACCACCACCTCCATTGGGGAGATCGATACCAGTCTCGCTCGCCCACATCGAGGTGATGCTGTGCGTGCTCGTGGAAACACCGATCACCCATCCGGTCCAGTTACCGATGTCACATTGGGCGCTGAACTCAACGTACGCCACACCGTTCACGAGCACGAGACCCGGACGTTGTGTTTCGTATTGACCGTCGAAAACCGTGCCAGCGTCGTCATCAGCCGAGCCCGTGATTGGCACCCCTGCCGAGGGCCAACCTATTGGCGCCACGCCGGTGGCGACGTTCACCGCTTGCATGAAATACTCAGTAGCCCCTCCGGCGCCACCGTCAGTCGCATTCACGAAGTATGCAATGTGAGTACTGGGGTCGATGACTGGCGTACCCGTTACGCCCATCGCGGTGCCAATGTCGCCGCAGCCGATTTGAGCCAGCGGATCGGCTGGCGTGCCGTACGAGTCGTGCCAGACGACGGCACCCGTCGACGCGTTCACTCCGTAGACGTCGTTCTCTTCGGTGGCGACCAGCACGACCGATTGACTCACGAGGGGCTGCGCGTAAATCTGGCCGGTCAGTTGAGTATCAAAGAGTTGACCGAAATCGCCACCCGATACCGCAGATGGCGTGAGCGTGGGCTCGTTGGGATACCAACCGGTTTGCCCATTGTCAGCTGATTGTTGCAAAGTATCGGCTCTCGCAACTGATCCATTACCTACGGGCACCACGACGAAGCCGACCGAGAACAATATGGTCAGCATAGACGCGAAGATTGTAAGCATTCGGCGCTTCGACCCCGCAAGTTGAGCATCTCGCTTCGCTTCTAATTCCTGTAAAAATGGCATAGCGAAACAGTACTAGGAAGGCTACGTTTGGTCGTTCATCAAGTTCAACGATCGCATCCTCAAGTCTTCTCAACATTCAAGGATACTGAATGGTTTCGACATGGCCCGCCGACGTCGACAGCTTTTAACCACTAGGACGGTTAAGCCTTGACCTCATTGCGACCCTGCGCCAGCAGATGTTGAAATCGACCCCGTCCACGTTGGTGTCAGTCTTGTCGTAGATATCTGATTGATGTTCAATCGGTAGCGTATGTCCTCTTTACTAATATCAATATAAAACATGTAAGTGGATTGGCTCATTTGGATTTTGGTGTGCTCAAATCCAGACATCTGTTTCACTCTGGACATCCGTTATGGCGTGAAATGATACGACCCAAAGACAACGTGACGCCGAATCACTTGGCAATTCCCTGCCAGCCTGGCCCTTGACTGGCAAACTGCCATATGGTCTCCCGCCGATTGGAACCATGGCGATGGAATCGTGGCGTACTGTTCGAGCATCAGTGATAATTCATTTTCGCCAACCTACATGATCGTCCCTCGATGAAGGTCTTAATCGCTGGAGGCGCTGGGTATGTCGGGAGCACCATTGCTTCTGCGTATCTTGACGAGGACATCGAAATCGTCGTTTTGGACAACCTAGTCACTGGTCGCAGAGAATTCGCTAAGGGTAGGACATTTTACGAAGGGGATATTGCAAATCGCGGTCTAGTGACAAGAATCCTGGAGGAACATCCCGATATTGACGTCGCCATATTGTGCGCCGCGCTTATCAATGTTTCCGAGTCCTATGCGCGTCCGAAG
>Ga0302274_10001521_pt1 | contig 22176 bp, 18 predicted proteins | sample III_Bog_N2_1_FD_198755 | JGI IMG/M metagenome (GOLD analysis project Ga0302274, IMG submission 198755) | Peat permafrost microbial communities from Stordalen Mire near Abisko, Sweden - III_Bog_N2_1 | ecosystem: Environmental > Terrestrial > Soil > Wetlands > Peat | place: Sweden: Abisko...
CCGGGCTTTGCCGGGGAAGGGCGTAGGGCTCTGCACGAGGTTGAGCCATGGCATCCAGTTCGTCTCCCACATCAGGCGTTGCTTTGAAAGGCGCCGCTCCCGCCAGCATCCCGAAAGTCATACTTGGTTCAGCGCTTGGAACCATGATCGAGTGGTATGACTTTTATATTTTTGGCTCGCTCGCCACAGTGCTCTCTCTCAAGTTTTATCCGCCAGGCAATGACACATTTGCCCTGATCGCCTACCTGGCTACCTTTGCCGTCGGCTTCCTGGTGCGGCCATTTGGGGCGCTGTTCTTTGGCAGGCTCGGCGACCTGGTCGGCCGGCGCATTGCCTTCATACTCACGCTTACCATCATGGGCTTCTCAACTGCTTCCATTGGCTTGTTGCCCACGTACCACACGGCAGGATGGTTCTCTCCCATCATTCTGATCCTCATCCGCATGCTGCAGGGCCTCGCCCTCGGCGGCGAATACGGCGGAGCGGCCGTGTTTGTTGCCGAGCATGTCCCGGACAACAAGCGCGGCTTCTACACCAGCTTCATCCAGATCACGGCAACGCTGGGGCTGTTTGTCTCGCTCGCCGTAATTGTGGCCACCCAGCAGAGCATGAGCCCGGCCACCTTCCAGGACTGGGGCTGGAGGCTGCCGTTCCTGCTCTCGATTGTGCTGGTGCTTGCTTCGCTCTACATCCGTTGGCGGATGAAGGAATCGCCCATCTATTCACAGATGAAGGCGGCGGGGATGACTTCCACCAAGCCGCTCACGGACGCATTCACCAAGTGGCCCAACCTGAAGCTGGTGCTGATTTCGCTGTTCGGCGCGACCGCCGGCCAAGGCGTGGTTTGGTATACAGGGCAGTTCTATGCGCTGTTCTATGTCCAAAAGGTGTTGCTCCTGAATACCAAGACGGCGAACATAGATTTGGCTATTGGGCTGCTGCTTGGGATGCCATTCTTTACGGTCTTTGGCTCACTGAGCGACCGCATAGGGCGCAAGAAACTGATGATGGCGGCCCTGCTATTGGCGTGCATCTTCTACATTCCGATCTATCACGGGCTGCAGGCGGCTGCGGGCAACAATGTGACGCACGTAAAGTCCGTGAAGAATAAGGTGACGGGCGAGTACAAATTGACTCCGATGACAACGGACGCGGTAACGGGCATGGAAGTTCCCGCAAAGGATGCGACCGGCGTGAACGAGCCTTTGATTGTGTTATTTGTGTGGCTGCAGGTCATTCTGGTTTGCATGATCTACGGTCCAATCGCGGCATATCTGGTGGAAGCGTTTCCGGCCAAAGTGCGCTACAGTTCGGTCTCACTGCCGTATCACATTGGAAACGGCGTCTTTGGCGGGCTGCTCCCTGTCACCGGGCTATGGCTCTGCGCTTCGACGGGGAACATCTACGCGGGGCTTTATTACCCGATAGCGATCGCCGCCATCACATTCATTGTGGGCTCGTTCCTGCTGAAGGAGACGCATGGGACGCTGATTTGGGAAGAGGCGGGAAAGGCGCGGTGATGTTTTCCCCTCTTTCTTCTACAATCCAGCTATGTAGCTACATTCGTAGATATATTTGTGGTATTCTGTGAGCGGAGATGGGAGATCAAAGGCAGCCCGGAGAATCTGGGACGCTGAATGGGGAAGAAAGCAAGGATGAATGAATTTGCAGACGGTGCATTGGCAAATGCCAAACGGCCCGGACTTCGAGTGGGATTCTGCCAAGGCGGATTCGAAATCTCCGCGATCACCGGATTACATTCCCCTTCGCATCCAGGGTTTTCCTGGACCCATTTCGCCAACAACAGCTCGATACCCGCGAGGAATATGGCGAAGAGCGCTGGATCGTCATCGGCAGAGTCGACGAATGGATTCTGATGGTCGTCTACACGCTTCGTGGATCGAATATCCGACTCATCTCCGCCCGAAAGGCGACCCGCAATGAAACCGCAAGCTACTGGGAATGAGACCGTTTACTTTCATTTGGATCCATCGAACCCTCCCGCGATGACAGATGAGCAGATGCAGGCACTTCGCGATTTGCGCGACGAGGATATCGATTTGAGCGATATCCCCGAGCAAACCGGCGGCGGCTGGCGGCGCGTTTCGGAGTTGGTGCCGGCGGAGAATAAGCAACAGATCACACTTCGTCTGGATGCGGACGTGATTGAGTTTTTTCGCGCGACCGGTCGGCGTTATCAAAGCCGCATCAACGCAGCGCTGCGTGAGTATGTCAACGCGAATAAAAAGGCGTTGTCGCAGCAGCGCTGATTGCAAAACGAATCCTCGCATCAGGATTTCGACCGTGCAGCACTCATCGCCGGCAACAGTCGTGCTGCATCAGCGGCACGAAGTTCGCTTCCAGGTACCAGGAAAGCGCAAAAAGCACAGCCATGCCCACCATCGCCCAAATGAATATGCGCACCGGCAGAGTAGACATCAGCCGTTCGCCCTCCGGACTCTCCACGGACGGTCGCGAAAACACCAGGCCGCTCATGAGGCACATGCACCCAGCCAGCGCAATGTGGAGCAGAGCCGCGACCAACCGCTCCTCCCAGCGTGTTCCGGGCACAAAGAACGCGGCTACCAGCACGGGGTAGAGCGACAGCATGCTGAGGAAGAAGGAAAGCGGTCTGGCGAGTTCAAGCAGCATCTGACTGCTCCATGTCTGCCCAGCATCAAGCGCCTGCCCAATTCTAAGCATGTTTGCTGTTTTGCTGGCAACATCCATTAGTCCGCCAGGAAAATTCTGGATTTCAGGGTGCGCCGGGGTTATGCTGTCGGCATGCGATTCCGCTACAAATTCGGAGCGCTGGACGGCGCCTGGGTGTGGCTTGCACTGTTCATGACGGTTCTCTGGTCGTCTGCGCACGGCCACCGTTCAACCAATCTTTCAATCCTGGCGGCGAGCTGGATATTTCTTGCGGCCCTTCGAGTGTCCAATCATCTGTTCGTCTACTGGGACCTGGATTCCACCGGAATTCGGGAGCGGCGGTTCTGGGGGATTAAGCAAATACCCTGGAGTGAGGTGACGCTGGTGCAAGGCCTGAACGGAAGTCCCTCATCGAACTTTCTTGAGGTTTGGCCTTCCCGTCCGTCTCCGATCTCGGCCAGCGATCGCGTTCTGGCGTATCCCGGTAACCGCGAAGAATTCATAGCCGCTCTCCGCCGCTTCGCTCCGCAAGCCAACTTCGAGGTCTAACCCGTCCAAATCACACTGCTTTAGCCGCCCACTTGCCGAGTGTGCCCCCGGCTGGTTAAAGTGACCCCACGCGGCATCTTGTATGCTTCGTCGCCGCACGGTCTGCTGCGATCTGTTTTTATCTTCTTCCCCAGAAGGAAGTTTTTCATGTCTTCGTCGCCGGTTTCCTCCCTGTCCAATCAGGATCTTGAATCGACCCTGCGCGAGTTTCGCGTTTTTCCGCCTCCGCCGGAGTTCAGCGCCAAAGCCCACATCAAGAGCCTCGAAGAGTACGAGACCCTTTACAAAAGCTCCATTGAAGATCCGGAGGGCTTTTGGGCCGGGGTTGCGAAGGAATTGCATTGGTTCAAGACATGGGACAAGGTTCTGGACTGGGACCTGCCGCACGCGAAGTGGTTTGTCGGCGGCAAAATGAACCTGAGCTACAACTGCGTCGACCGGCATGCCCTGGGCGCGCGGCGTGACAAGACCGCGATCATCTGGGAGGGCGAGCCCGGCGAGGTGCGCCGGCTGACTTACGCCGAGCTGCACGTCGAGGTGCAGAAGTTTGCCAACGCGCTTAAGTCGCTGGGGATCAAGAAGGGCGACCGCATTGCCGTCTACATGGGCATGACGCCGGAGTTGGCCATCGCGCTGCTGGCCTGTGCGCGCATTGGCGCCGTGCACTCGGTCATCTTCGGTGGGTTTGCGGCCAACGCCATTGCCGATCGCGTCAACGATTCGGGCTGCGTGGCCATTCTGACGCAGGACACGAGCTACCGCCGCGGCACCGAAATCAAGCTCAAGCAGACCGTCGATGAAGCAGTGAAAGTATGCCCCACGGTCGAGCATGTCATCGTATTCCGCCGCACCGGCAGCCCTGTCAACATGGTCAATGGCCGCGACTGGTGGTGGCATGAGTTGATTGAGAGCGCACCGACCGAGTGCGCTGCAGCCGAACTTGACTCCGAAGATCCGCTCTACATTCTCTATACCTCCGGGACCACCGGAAAGCCCAAGGGCCTGGTCCACACCACCGGTGGATACGCTGTGCAGACGTACCTGACAACCAAGTACGTTTTCGACATCCGCGATGAGGATGTGTACTGGTGCACGGCCGATATCGGTTGGGTTACTGGCCACTCCTATGTTGTGTACGGGCCGCTGCAAAACGGCGCAACCGTGCTGATGTATGAGGGTGCGCCCAACTGGCCAGATTTCTCTCGGTTCTGGAAGATTATTGACGATCACCAGGTGAGCATCTTCTATACCGCGCCCACAGCCATTCGCGCCTTCATCAAGTGGGGCGACCAGTACGTGGAAAAATTCAAGCTTGATTCGCTACGCCTGCTGGGAACCGTCGGCGAGCCCATCAATCCTGAATCGTGGATGTGGTATCGCGAGAAGATCGGCCACAACCGCTGCCCCATCGTGGATACGTGGTGGCAGACGGAGACCGGCGCTATCATGATTGCGCCCATTCCCGGCGCAGTGCCTACCAAGCCGGGGTCGGCGACTCGGCCGTTTTTTGGTATTCAACCGGAGGTCGTTACCAAGGAAGGCGAGCCGGTGCCTGCGGGCAGCGGCGGCCTGCTGGTGGTACGCAAGCCGTGGCCCTCTATGGCGCGCGCGGTTTACGGTGATCCGGAGCGCTTCCAGAAGACCTACTGGAACGATGTACCGGGCTGCTACTTTACCGGCGACGGCGCGCGGCAAGATGCCGATGGGTACTTCTGGCTGATGGGCCGCGTCGACGACGTGATCAACGTGAGCGGACACCGGCTGGGGACGATGGAAGTGGAGTCGGCTCTGGTGGCGCACCCCAAGGTGGCCGAGGCCGCCGTGGTTGGCCGTCCCGACGAGCTGAAGGGGCAGGCTATCTCCGCGTTTGTCTCGCTGGAAAGCGGCAACTATCCCAGCGAGCAGTTGAAGGACGAGCTGCGCAAGTGGGTCTCGAAGGAGATCGGTTCGCTGGCGCGGCCTGACGATATTCGCTTCACAGAGCAGCTACCCAAGACGCGGTCCGGCAAAATCATGCGGCGGCTGCTGAGGGAGCTGGCTACGCATGGGGAGATCAAGGGCGATACAACTACGCTCGAGGATTTCACCGTGATTGCGAAGCTGCGTGAGGCGGAAGAGGGTTAAGGCTGATTGACTTGCATTTCTCAGTTGAATCGGCCACAATAAGTCATTACCCACCTGCGGCGTGCCGCAGGCCCAAAGGCCGTTCGTGAGCAATCACGGCGGCTTTTGCTTTATCAAGGCCTGATGCGAACGAACATCTATATCGACGGCTTCAATCTTTACTATCGACTGCTCAAAGAGAATCCACAATGCAAGTGGCTTGACCTCAAAGCGCTCGCCACAGCTCTTCTCCAACCTCAAAATCAAATTCAGATGATCCGGTATTACACCGCGAGAATTTCAGGAAGGTTCGATCCGTCCGCTCCGGCTCGTCAGCAGATTTATTTGGATGCCTTGCAATCCGTCCCGGAAGTCACCGTGCATATGGGCAACTTTCTGGTTACGAAGCCCTGGGCTGGCCTGGTACATCCTCCTCAAATGCGAGGAGGCACATTGCCGACGTTCGTTCCACCTTATCCGGTCGTTGCTAAGGTTTGGAAAACAGAGGAAAAGGGAAGCGACGTGAATTTGGCCAGTCATCTTGTCTACGATGCGTGTCAGGGAAGTTTCGACGTTGCCGCTGTACTCTCGAACGACACTGACCTGGTTGAACCGATTCGCATCGTGACGCAGCAATTGGGCCTTCCGGTCGGGCTCCTCTGTCCCGTTCCCAAACCCGCCACAGGACTGGCCCAGGTATCGAGTTTCATTCGGCACATTCGCTTGCATCATATGCAGGCATCCCAGTTTCCAGACACAATTCCCGGTACCGCGTTTACCCGGCCTGTCTCATGGAGATAATATTTTCTGGAACCAGAAAACCCGGGTCGGGAGGCCAACAGGCGCCGCCTTCTAAGGGAGCTGGCCACGCATGGAGAGATCAAGGGCGATACGACGACGCTTGAGGACTTCACTGTGATCGCCAAGCTGCGCGAGGCGGAAGAGGGATAGGCATCTCGCAGTTCTCGCGCAGGGATACAATGGGTCCAACGGAGGCTCGTCAAATGGCTGCCGCGACCCTTGTTTCTGTCTTGGAGTACCTGAAAACCTCCGCCGACCCGGACTGTGAGTATGTGGCCGGGGTGATAGAAGGCCGTTCCGTTGGCGAGTTGGATCATGCAAGTTGGCAAAAGGCGTTGGTTCGCTGGTTTGCCGGCCACGAACCCGAGTGGGGAATATGCGTCTACCCCGAATTACGCGTCCAGACGAGCGCTGACAGCTTTCGTGTGCCTGACGTTACACTCCTCAGCCGCAACGCGCCGCGCGAACAGATTGTGACGTATCCGCCGCTTGCCGTGTTTGAGATTCTTTCGCCGGAAGACTTGATGACGCGCACACTCGAAAAGCTCGCGGATTATGAGCAAATGGGCATTGGGGCCATCTGGGTCATCGAGCCAAAGAAGAAATCTTATTACCAATTCTGCAACGGACAGCTATCTCCAGCCGCAGTCTTTGAGCTTCCCGGCAGCGCGTTCAGCGTAACGCTGGCGGAAATCGCCGCGTTGGTCGATTGATTTGCCGGCATCCAAATTCTTCGTCCAAAAGCTTGGCAAAGGGATGGGCTTCCAGTGACGCACGGCGCGATTAAGTGAGATACCACCACCTTCGAGGATTTCACCGTGATTGCCAAGCCGCGCGAGGCGGAAGAGGGCTGAAAAGCGGCCATAGGCACACGCCGAGCCGTCACAAACACCTAGCAAATGGGAGCCTGGGTGCTTTGGATGATGCTTATAGCGGGTCAATCGTCCCGCCTGCACTCATCGCATTCTTTTACATGCGCCTCGATTTCAGCTAGCAGGTTATTTCTTGTCCGCTCGCACCTTTCAATGTCGGACTCATAGTAGGCGCTGTCCTCAGAAAGGGCCTCGCGTTTTAGGCTCAGAACCGCTAACAGTTCTTGGTTCGTCCCTGTCCTTTCCACTTCGAGGTCCCTGTAAGTTGGACATTGAGGCTTGGCCATTTGTTTCCTCCAAAGTTTGACGTGCGTCCGAGTTCCTTCGAGAACTGGAGGTCGTTTTCTATTTTGCCTGCTCGACACGCATTTCGCTGGGAGCGACTGCGCCAATTGGTTGGCGGTACCGCTTCGACGGACGGGCAATACCCCAACTAGTCTGATCCCTCTGATCCGAAGTTCACCACTCTGAATTCAACATATTTCGGATCGATCGGGCCATCCAATACAACCTCTTGCTTATAGGGACTCCAATTCTCGCCATGGACGGCCTCGTAGGCGCTCACGCGTTGACTCACATAGTAGCCAGCGGCTTTTCTTGATACTTCGGAATGGAAATCAACCGTTTTTGTGAGGCCAGCCCGGATTGGGCCGTTGTAGATGAACTCCTCGTAGTCCATCAGGGAGTGTGACACATCAAAGTAAAGGAAACGTAGCCTGACGTTCGATACGTCGACCGGCAGCATATTGGCCAAACGGAATTCACACTCGCCGTAGCGGGTCATTGTGAGGCCTCCGACTGTGATCCCAGACTCAACCCTAGTACCGACCCTCTCCAACATGGACTTTGCTGATTGGTCGTTGTTTTTTGGAGAGGCAAGCGGGAGTGCATCTTTGGACTGCGCGGCCAGCAGCCTCGACAGATAGCTCACAGGCACGGCCAGATTCAGATTCTGCCCATTTCGAAACGTCGCCACGGCAATGCCGACCACCGCACCGGAGGCGTTCATGACCGGCCCGCCGCTGCTTCCTGGGGAAATGGGCGCAGTCATTTGGAGGATCGAGTCCAAATCTACCTGTCTCACACCACTAATGATCCCTTCGGAGAAGGTGCCCTCAAGCCCAAGTGGGTTGCCGACGACGTACACTCTGTCACCAACTGCTGGGGCAGAATTAGGGCCGAGGGCCAAGGGCGGTGCGTGGCCACTAATCTTAAGCAGGGCCAGATCGGCATGCGCATCGACAGCGGTCGCTCCAATTATTCGAAGCCGTTGAGTATCGCCAATGAGTTTCGCCGTGCCCCCGGAGGCGCCCTCAATTACATGGGCATTTGTCACGATGATGTCGTCTGAAACGAAGAACCCGCTTCCGAGGCTAAGCGGTTGGCTATTCGAGTCGTTCATTTCCAAAAGGACCACCGATTTGAAGGCGGTTCTTGCGATTTCCGGTGCCGACTGTCCAAGGCAAATGGACGAAAGTGGGAGCGCAAATACGAGACTTCGGAGAATATTCAAAGGTCCTCCTATGGCTAACGGCTCCCGCCGTTACATTCCTCGACAAAGCTCTCAAGGAGATTGAGGAAAATTGGGCTTGAGAAGTCGGAAGCATCCATGGAATCAACCGAGAACCATCTCTGAGACTGCGTGTGACAGATGCGAAACCAATGTTTGACTGAGTTTGCATGCGTACCGCAGGATGCGATCTCGATTCCAGGAAACTGGGACAATCTCGCCGTAAGTGCTGCGCGCTGATCTTCAAGCCTACTGTTAGATTCCACGATCTCATTCTCCTCCTGCGAGGAAGTGTCTCATGAGGAAGCTCTTAGGCAGGTGGTTTGCGGAGAAATATTCTCGGGCGTCGCGAGGGCGCGCTGCCGTGGCCATTATTCGGCCAACTTGACTCTCATGTCGGAGGCCCCTAATCTCTGGACATGCAAGTCCAACTCACCCCCGAGCAAGAAGCCAAGCTCGCCCGCATCGCTGACCGGTATGGCAGAAGCGCGGATGAGTTGGCGCGTGAGGCACTAGAGCATTTCATCGTGGAAGAAGCACGATTCTGCACTGGCGTGCAAGCCGGGATCGATGCGGCTAACCGTGGCGATTTCGTCCCCACAGACGAAGTCTGGGCGACGGTGGAGCGCGCGCTGAAAGCCTGAGCGCGCACCGCCTTTGCAGAGAATTACTATCCAGCGGCGCATAATGGCCGTATGTTTACCTCCGCCTGCCCAGCCTTTGCCGCCCTCCCTCACGGGAAGAAACAGCCGAGAATGGCCTCGCCGAAATTAATTACCCCACCCCCTCCCCCTATTCTATTCGCCGTATATTCGCTTCATGTAAACGCATAATATGCTTATTATCAATGGTTTACGGCGTAAAGCAAAAGTGGCAAACACGTCAAAATGGCAAAATTCTACCCCAAAAACAGAGGTTTTTGGTCACAAAACAGGGCTTTTTTGCATGAATTTGAGCGGAAAACACGGTGATTTTGAACGGCAATGTGCCTTTAGACCTGTCTCCAGGCTGCTCAAGGCGGAGGAAGGGTAAGCTGTTCTCAAGCGGAGGTGGAAATGCGGCGTTTGCGTTACGGCGTAGCAATGAGCCTGGACGGCTTTATCGCCGGACCCAACGGCGAATACGACTGGATTGTGCCCGATCCCGACATCGACTTCGCCGCGATCTGGTCGCAGTTTGACACGGTGCTGATGGGGCGCAAGACGTTTGAGGTCGCTCAAACCCGGCGCAAGATGTTCTCCGGTTCCGTTCAGCGCTGGGTTGTCGTCTCGCGCACGCTGAAGCCCGAAGACCATCCTGACACGACCATTCTGAGCAGCGGCGTTGAACAGGCGGTTGCCGCGCTGAAAGCCGAGCTGGGACCACAGCCGCAAAAAGACATCTGGCTCTTCGGCGGCGGCGAACTGTTTCGGTACCTGCTCGATGCGAGTCTTGTGGATGCGATCGACGTGATGGTGATGCCGGTGTTGCTGGGCAGTGGTGTTCCATTCCTGCCGGAAGGGCGGCGGCAGACGCTCCATCTCGAGAGCAGCAAGGTGCTGACGAGCGGCATTCTGGCGCTGAATTACGGCGTTGTTCTGGAAAAGATGTGAAGGGGGATTGACGCCGCTCGCTCACCCGAGCCGCGACAATACATCATGGTAAGCAAGCCGGAGAGCGCGGGCCGCGTCCACCTTGCGCCACCATTCGGCAACCGTCCGTTGTTTGAACTTGAAACAGATCACACTGTGTCCAAGGAACTGCTGTTCAATCGCTTTGCGATCCAGCTTCCAAAGAACCGCTGCGTATCGTGCTGCGAATCCCGGATGACAAAAGAAGGTCTTGTTTGCGCCAATTCCAAAAGGAACAATAGTGCGCGTCTCAGTGAAGTATCGCTGTACTCCGTCCGAAACGCCGGGCCACTCCTCGTTGAAGCAGTCATCAAGAATAATGATTCCGCCCTGGGCCAATGCTCCCTCGGCGGTGGCGAGATCGTGCGCGGTTATTTCAGCCGTGTGTCCGCCGTCGATGCTGAAAAGGCGGAACGGAGCCCGGCCCAGCTCCAACAAGTTGGAGGCGGTGAGCCCCGTGGAATCTCCCTCGTGAATGACCAGCCGGCTCGTGTCCGCATGACGTTGGAGATTGCATTTGAATCGTTCCAGGTCGCCTGCGCCAGAGCGATCGACGTTCAGATCCTGGTGTGAGAACAGGTCGATGGCTACAGCCGCTTCATTCTCCGCGCCAAGAAGGTACAGAAGAACGAAAAGCTTTCCGTGATGGACGCCAATCTCCGCCACGCTTCCCGATACGTTGACGCTCAGTTGTTCCCTAGACAGAAGCAGGATTGCCTGAGCAGCGCCCGGTAGCAGCCAGCCCTTCACTAATTGATGACCGTGCTTGAGGTATGCGTTCAGCCTTCCCTTATTCATAAGAAGAGCATAGCAACTGCGATGGTATGAAGAGTGCAGGTGCCGCAATCCACAGGCACTTGGCGTCGAAAGGTTGCCCAACTCCGCCGGCATAGTCCCGTTTACCGGGGTTGCAAGGCTCGCTGGCGTCCTCAACCCGTGGGGCTTGCCTTAGGTTGAGGGGGGAGAAGGCGAGTCCGACCACCTCTTCCCCCTAGGGCTTCTGTCGTCAGACCCTCTTTACTGTCCGTAGGTGTAGTAGAGCCTGTTCGAGTAGACATAAAAGTTTAGGAGGAAATCCGGGTTGCCCGTCTGGGAGTTATCAAGAGGAAGCAAATCTCCCGGACCTCCCATCCCAAACCCGGGCTTCTCGATATAGGGCATTGACTGGAAATCCGGGCTAATTGCAACGGTGAATGTATTGGCGTTCCCTCCCGTGCGAAACGCAGCGTAAAGATAACCGTTGTGGACGGCAAGAGATGGTGCAGCATTTGTCGCTTGGCAGGAAGGCAGCGGATTCCAGAAGGACGAATACCATGATGTAGCGTTGAGCTGATAGAAGTACAAGCAGCCGTTGGAGCCGTTGGCAAACCCGAGGTAAATGATGCCATTGTGGACCGCGATTCCGGGGTTGTAACTAACCGTGTCCAGACCGGTTAAGTTCTGGCAATCTTGGGAACTGTAGCTGATGTTACTTGTGTTGGGTAGGACTTCGCACAAGATTGGGGTTTTCGTGCTCCCGCTCATCAATGTGATCCACAACGCGTTGGGGTTCGTGTTCGGATCTACCGCCATCACTGGGGAATACCATGTACTGAGTCCTACGGCAATTTGGTAGGGAGCGGACCAATTGACACCGTCTGAAGAACTGATTATGTAATTGTTGTTTGGCGCGCCCGTGTAGGCCATATAAAGAAATCCGTTCGAAACGGCTAGCGTAGGATTTGCATTGGCTGTCAAAGGACCAGACGTCTGTTGGGGGTAGAGGTATTGTTCATTTCCGAAAGACAGCCCGTTGCCGCCATTGTTTTTAACTACTACGTCGCACAGATTTCCATTGCAGGTTGTGGATTTCAGATATGCAATCCAAATCTTATTGTTGAAGACAGCGGAGGCGACGCCTGGCCTAGTGCTCTGCCCACCCACATCTGTTGTGTTCGGGTCGTACTGATCGGTAGACCAAGTAAGCTGCTGGGAAAATGCTGTAAGACCAAAAGTTAGAGATGCTGCTAGGGTTAGGCAGCGTAGTGACGCGAACTTCATTTTCAATCTCCTAGTACTAGAGGTTGATTTGCGGTTGGGGGAGGGCTTGGTCGCAAAGCTTTAAGAGCCATGTGATCCTCGCCCAGTTTGGTACTAAGTGCGCGAAGGCGAGAACCTATTTTTTTCGCGAAAACAAGGTAACCAGTTGAGCGGGAATAAGTACTCAAAATTCGCACAGAGGAAAATATACCATAGGTTTTCGCAAAAAGAACTTTAGTCATATTAAATTTGCTTGATGCTAACGTTTGGATGATTACTATAGTAATTGAGTGCTTTCAAGCATAGCGAGTTGAGCAAGAGAGTCACGTGCCCCCGATCCACACCTAGACATATGCGCGCCGCGGTCCGTAGATTGTATTCACAGCACAATAGTCTGCCTATACTAATTCCAGTTTGACTGGCGTTTTTGGGAATAGACATTCTTGTAATTGAAATTTAGATATCGCATGTTAATTCGGGATTCGAGTAAGCGCCAGACGAATGGACATCCGACGCTTACTCTCATTGGATCTGCTATCTCTACTAACTTAGAATTTGTAGACAACGCCGATACCAGCCCGGGCGTTCCGCGTTTCGTGCGGTGAATACCCAAGTTGCGCCGAATTCCCGGTGACTGTAAACGACTGCAGGATTACATCTCCCGCGGCGCGGACGGAGATTCGCGATGTCAACTTGTAATCAAGCCCGCCGCCGCCGCCACCGGCGAATGAGATGTTCGGGGTCTGGCCGGTTCCGCCCACGTGTTCGCCGCCCAGCAACAGATGGACGAAGCCGTCGACTCTTGAGTAAAGTTCCGCGTGCAGCTCAGGCCCAAACAACACCATATCCACTTCGGGAGTCAGCGTGGTGTTGGTTACCTCCGGGCTGGTGAATGCGTATTTGTAGAATGCGCCGTCCGCGGTGATGCCTAAGTATTTGCGGAAGTCGCGTGTGTAGGACAGTTCGGCGCCCTGCAAGCCGCTGCGCGAAAGGTTGACCTGGTTGAGGCTGGTGTAGGCGTAGCCGCCGTAAACCTCATTCTTATAGACGGGTTCATCCCCTTCGGCGGATCTATGGCCCGGCAAAACCTGGCTGCTGGCCGCCAGTGGCATTATCACGGCCGAAACCACGGCCAAACTTGAAATCAGGAACGTCCTCTTCAACTTAAACTCCTCAAAAAATCGTACTGTGTTCGGCAGCCTGGCTCCCGCAGTGGATCGGGCGCGAAGCAGTTGCCATGACCTGGATTTGACGTACCCTCCTAGACTATCCTCTCGACCCCGGTTGAACGAAGTCGAAAGCCGGTTACGGTTGCCGATTACGGTTCTCGGGATTCCACCGTGACCGGAGCTGGAAGGGCAAGGAGTTTGCCGGAACTGCTGGTTACTGTGACGGAAATTCCGCCGGGAAGATAGCGTGCGATCACTTCGGGCCGGAACCAATCCAGTTCCCAACCGTCCTCAATAGCCAACACGGTGTAGCGTCCGGGAACCACATCGCGCAGCGAGAAGCTTCCGTCGGAGTCGGACTGGTCGCGCCGCGAAAGGCTTGACAGCGCGGTCAAGTCGGCAGGCAGAAGCACCACCATCACTCCCGCTTCGCCTTTGCCATTTTTGCGGGCGAACCCAGTAATCCGCGTGGCGGAATCGCTGACCGTGACCGTGAGCGTAACGGGGCGGTCGCCCACCGTAAACTCATTACCGCCATGCACGCGATTGCCCACGGCGATGGTGGCAACTTGCAACTGCCCGCTCTGAGACTGGACGGACAGCCTCCAGGCTCCCGACGGAACTCCCTGGAAACTGAACTCGCCATTTTTGCAATTCGCTCCCTGTGGATTCTGGCGGGTATTTTCCACACTTTCAAGCGACAGGCTCGTGAAGGCGTTGGAGCCGCAAGGCAACAGCCCAGCTCCGTTGCGCAAAACTCCGCTCACCGTAACTGTTGGCGAGCCGAGCAGCGGGTCCACCTGCTGGCTGGTCGTAGCGTCCAACTCCGCAATGCGTGGCGGGTCGCCCTGCACAAGTTCGTAGTGTCCCGGGGCGACACCCGTGAACTCGGTGGTCCCCGTGCGCATGGCATCCATGAACCCGGCATTCACCTGGGCCACCTGCATGCCGAAGATCGTCTGGCGCAACTCTGCGTGTCCCATGCCCCCGTCCGGTCTCCGTCCCGCTTCCACGGTCAGGTGCAGTGCAGGCACGGCGTGCAGAGTTACATTGGCTTCCTCGCGATTGCCTTTGGCCAGCGTGATTGTCGTCGCCGAATTCTCGTCTGTGGTTTCCTCGAAGAAGGTCACAGGGTAAGCCACGTCCAGCGCCGCCCGCATCTCCGCACTGCCGTCGCTGGAGGAAGCGCCCCGCACGGCAGACCGGTGCAGTGCGTACCAGGGGTCAGCCTTCACGGCCAGCAGAAATTCGCCCTCCTGCAGTCCATTGAGCTCGTAGGCGCCAGTGTCGTCCGTGGTGGTTGAATTGGCCTGGATGATGCGGTCATTCAAACGGTGCGCATGGGGCTTCAGGAAGAGCATCACCGTGGCAGATTCCACCGGCTCGCCGCCTTCTGTGGTTACAACGCCGCGCAGTGTCGAACCCGGGGTGATTTTGAATTTCAGATCCTCCGTCTCCTGCCCCGGACCGGTGACGATTGCGGAGGAAAACTCCTCGTGCTCGTCGTAGGCGGCTGGAATAAAACCTCGTTTCGAAGCCGTCAACTGGTACTTGGCCGCGGCGAGTCCGTCGAGTGAAAACCGCCCCTCTTCATCCGACTCTACCGAGGCAACTGTGTGGCTGTCTTCCTCATTGAGCGCGGCCACCGTGGCATGCCGCACTGGCTCGTTGGTCACGGAATTCACAACGATTCCGGCAATGCGATATCCGCTCGCCGCAGACCTGCCGACTCCTTGTGGCGTTTGCGCAACCGCTGCCAGATACGCGGTAGACGCCAGGAGCACTAGGGCCGCACGGCCAAACCTCGAACTGAATTTGGAATCAAGATTTGCCCTCAATGCTCCGGTACCTCCAGCGTGAGATTAGCCGTGGTGCCCGGAGATAGCGTGACGGCCTGTGCCGGATTCGCGAGTGCTCCCACAGCCTCCGGGTTGCGGTATTCAAAATGCACCGGCGCGTTGAATGTGTACACGTGATAGTTGCCCGGCGTGAGCCCGTCGACGGTGAGCGTGGAGCCGGAGGACGGATGGATCGTCATGGGCGGGATATACACGGGCGTATCGAAGTCCGGCACAATGTAGAGGAAGTAGAAGGGCTCTTCGCCCGGGACAAAGGTTGCGACGCCTGCGGGAAGATTGAGCGCCAACGTGGCGCAGTTGTCAGTGAGTGCCAGTTCCATGGGCGGCGTTGCGGCGGAAAACCCAATGGACAATGGGTCATGGGCCAGGTTCAGTCCGCCGGTGTTGAACGAGCTGGCACACCAGCCCTTGCGCGGCAGGTTGGCGTCGATCCAATACGAGCCGGGCCACGCGCTGAATGCAAGCCAGTCTGGCCCGCTGTCGGTGGTGGAGTTGGGCTCGACAAACTGCGCAGGAATTCCGTCCGCCCGATCCAGCGTAAGGTTTACCAGGTCTGCACCAGTCACGTTGCCCACGCTGTTTGCAGGGTTCGGGGTTTCGGCTTCATGCAGAAACCGCAGACGCAACACGTTCTGCGGCGGCGTGCCTAGCGGAATCCGCAGGCCGGTTACGGGGTGGCCTGCCACCGTGAACTCCACCGAGCCGGCAAGGGGCCCGGCATTGCGTCCGGCGGGAATCATCGGCCCATCGATCATAATGAACTGAGAGCGCTGGAATGTCTGCATCACCATCATGTAGGTTCCGTCTGGCAGGTTGGTCTGCAGAGTGTGCGTTCCGGAGTCGAATTGCGGAATATAGGGAAGCACATGACCCGTGGCGTCCATGATGATGACCGTATTGCCCGGCGGTAGCGGATTGTTATTCGCCCCCGGCATAGCTCCAAATGCTGTTACAGGGTAGAAGGGCTCGAGCGTGAGATTGAAGTTTGCCTCTGCCTGCTGGCCCGGTGTCAGTTGAATGTGCGCCGCGCCCGCAAACTCTCGCGCGCCTGGATAAAACACAGCGGGAAAGCCGTTGCGGACAATCTTTGCGGCGGTGCCTTTGGCAACTGCTGTCACGCCAGGTTCACTCTCCAGCGCGGGCATTGTGTATACGGCATACACGCCATCCGAGATGCCTCCAAATCTATAGTTCCCATTTCCAGTGGTTTTGATCTGCGATTCCTGCATCCATACGGCGCGCCCATATCGCACAACCTTCTTCAACAGGATCACGGTCATGGCCTCGGCAGGGTCACCTGTCGAGAGCTCAATGTGCCCATGAATCGCGCAGTTTGGTGTCAGCGTGAATACCAAATCGGGCATTTGTGCCGCTAGCAGAACGCTGTGTGCCGGACCCTCCCCGGGGTAGCCCACGTCTTCCGTAGCATACGGGCGCCCGTGAAAGCCTGGCTTCACAACCCGTATGCTCTGCGGACCTGCGGGGACTCCGGAAATCTCAAACCGGCCTTCGCCATCGGTGAGTGTGCCGGTGTCGGCTTCGCCTTCAATCCGCACCAAAGAGCGCGGCAGCGGCTGCCCAGTGGCACTATCGCGTACTTCGCCGTGTACGGTAACAAGCACAATCGGGACTGGTGCGCCGGGTTGCTGTGCAGACTGGGCGCCATTCAGATTACCGTCCCATTGCTGCGCCTGGCATGGGGTGTAGCCAGCAGCAGAGATTGCCAGCGCAAAACCCAGGTTGGTCGCGATCATCCGCCGTCGACCGCCCGCCGCCCAACGACGAAGGCTGGCCGCGGCTCGACGGCCTGCGCTTTCACTTATCGGGGTTTCATCACTTGTTCGAAAGTCCACTCACTATTGTGACGGGTTGCAGCCGGGAAGGGAATCCGCGGCGGCGAAATTCCACACCTGCTCGTCACTGGCGATGGTTGATGCGGCCGGCCTTAACCTCGATCGAGATACCAGGGAAGGTTGATCACCACGATGCGCTTGTTGCCTCGCACCAGGAGGATGACTTTCAACAGGTCGGCGCGGCGGTTGTGCATCAGGTTTTCCCACCAGTGGCGTACCACCAATTCCGGCACCAGCACGCATACGTTGTGGGTTGCCGACTCGCACTCCGCCCCCAGGATGTAATCCACTACCGGAGTCAGCACGTAACGGTAAGGCGATTTAAGAACCACCAGCTTGGGAACACTCTTGCCAGCCTCGCGCATGGGCGCGGCCACATCCTGCTCCCACACTTTGCAGATGTCGTCTTCCTCTTCGCCAACCTGTACGTGCAGGCAGCGTACGTCGTCGGCCATCGAAAGCCCGAAGGCCAGCGCCTTCTCCGTCACACGACTCCATCGGTCCATAGGGATGACGACGATGGGCTCGCTTACCTCGGACGGGATGAACGGCATGTCCAGGTAAGTTTCCTTGTCCACGCGCTCGTAATGGCGCTTGACGGCGCGCATCAGCAAAATCATCACCGCAATCAGCACCGCCGTTATCCATGCTCCCTCAATAAACTTGGCAACCAGCACCACCAGCGCGGTGAGGCCGGTGGCAAAGGCGCCCAGTCCGTTGACGAACATGCGCAGGTTCGCTTTTCCCTGGCGCTTCCAGTGCATCACCATGCCCGCCTGCGAGAGCGTGAAGGCCATGAACGCCCCGATGGCGTAGAGCGGAATGAGCCGGTCTGTGACGCCGCCGAAGATGATCAGCAGCACCGCGGTCAATACCACGAGGACATAAATGCCCCAGGAATAAAGCAGCCGCCGGCCACGCAGCATGAACACGTGCGGCATGTAGTCGTCGAGCGCAATGGCGCGCGTGAGCCGGGGAAAATCAGCAAACGCGGTATTGGCGGAGAGTGCCAGAACAAGCAACACAGAAGCGATGGTGAGGTAGTAGAACCATCCGTGGCCCATGACCGCGCGGGTCAGCATGGAAAGCACGCTCTCGTATCCCGGACCCTCGGGATTGGTTGCCGCAATGCCATACGCGCGGCACAGCAGCGCAATGCCGCCAAGCAAAATCGCGAGCAGCACAATCACGACCGACAGTGTGATTTTGGCATTCTTGCGCGCGTCTTCGCGGAACGCCATGACGCCGTTGCTCACTGCTTCCACGCCGGTCATGGCTGTGCATCCGGAGGAGAAGACTTTCAGGATCATCCACCAGCTTGCCATCGCCATGGTTGCCGTCGGAATTGCCGGCAGCGCGGTGACCGGATGCGGATGGCCGCCCGTGTGCAGCACCTGCCACGCGCCGACAACAATCACAATCAGCAGAGTCCCGGTGAACAGATACGTGGGAATCATGAACACCACGCCGGTGTCGTGCACGCCGCGCATGTTCACGACCGTCAGAATTAGGAGTACCGCGAGGCACAAATGCAGCGTGTAGGGCTGCAGTCCAGGCGCAGCGGAAATGAGCGCACCCACGCCTGCCGAGATGCCTACCGCGGCCGTGAGAATGTAGTCGATCATCAGCGCGGCCGCAGCCAGCAGGCCCGCTCCCTCGCCCAGGTTCTGGCTCGCCACTGTGTAAGAGCCGCCGCCCTGCGGATAAGCGTCAATTGTCTGCCGGTAACTGAAGTAGACGATGGTCAGCAGGAGGATAATCGCCGCGCTGACGGGGACGATGTAATGCACGCCCATCAGGCCCAGCGGGATGAGCAGGGTAAGCGCGGCCTCAGGACCGTATGCAGCCGAACTGAGTGCGTCGAGGCCGAAGACGGGAATGCCGGCGATGGGACCAATATGCTCGGCGCGCTCCTCGCTTGTAGCCAGGGGTCTGCCGAAGAGCAGGTTTTGAATGCTTGTAGTAATAGCCATAGGTTTATTCGTCCGGCAACTGGGGATTGGATGCGGGAAAGGCCGTCGAGGGAATTGTCTCATGGTGCGGGAAGAATTCGCGTAGGGGCGTGCCGCGAGGGCGCCCCATCCTTCACGCTCATCGTGAAGGATGGGATCGCATGCGTCCATCAACCAACCGGGGAATCGTCTCTTAGTACTCTTAGAAGGTAAAACGACTACCGACGGTCGGAGCGAAGTTGTTGTCGGATTTATAGGGGACGCCGGGGCCGTGAGGAATAGCGATGTCCAGACCGCCCTTTACGTAGGAATATGCAACGCCGGCAAAAGAGTCGAAACGCTTGCTGAAGTGATGATCCAGATAGAAGGACCCCTCGTTGAGGCTACCAGCGCAAGACGCGCGCATATTGCCGATACTGGGGTCGGTCGAGCAGGTCGGTGGTTTACGGAAATCGTTCTGCCGCTGTTGGTACCAGGCTAGTGTGGCGTCGGTGTGACGGTAGGAGTACTTCGCGCCTGTCCACCAGATCTGCACCAATTTCTCAGAATCAAGATTGTTGTCTTCTACGCCGCTCATGATGTAGCCGCCCTGGTCTGCGGCGCCAACGCCCAGCGGGTCCTTCGGATTGTTCTGCCAGATGTACTCGTACCCGGCAAACACTTTGAACGTCTCCGACGAATACTTGGCGGTGGTCATGACTGCGTTGTTGTCGGTCACGATGCCATAGACGGTGTTGTTGGTAGCGATCAGGTTGACCCCGTTGATAGGGTTTGTATTGATGCTGTCGGTGGTCGACTGATAGGGCGCCGCCAGACTCTGAGCGCCTAACAGAGGATTCAGTACGCTGATTGCCTGGTTGTAATGCTGGTAGACGATGTCGGCCGAGAACTTGCCTTCGCTGCCGCCGAGGTTGAATCCATAGGCGTTGTTATGCGCTGATTCCGGCGTGCAGTTTGCGGCAGTCCAGGTTGCGGCGGCCGAATAACAGCCCGCAGATCCATCGGCGAATTTATACATCGCGCCGAAATGGACCGGGCCATATGTGAGGCGATACTTTACGGCGTCGTCCCAGCGGCTGTCCTCAGTGTCGCCGCCGCCAGCCATCGTGCCGTTATACCCGATGTACGAAAAAGCATAACTGCCGTTGGCCGGATCATATTGAAGCATCGTATCGGTGCCGAGTGCGCGCTGACGACCGAAGGTCAACGTGCCAGCATATTTGGACGATACACCGGCAAAATATTCGTCATTGAAGGGTTGGCCCGCGCGCGCGCCGTCGATGGCTATGGAATAGCTGCTCCTGGGAAGGCCGTTGTTGATGATGTCGGTGTCAGACGCGTTGGCGAGCAAGCCGGATTGCGGATTGATGCCGGTTGAGGCGTTGAACACAACGGCCCAGCCAGGAAGAAAATCCTCTTTGCCTCGGATGCCCAGTCCCGTCTGCGACAGGTTGTTTGGTGCGACGAGAAAGCGGTGTTGGAAGCCGTTTCGATTCACCAGAGATTCACCTTCGTAGTTGTAGCCGTTTTCCGGCAAGCCGTGGCTGACCCAGCCCGCGCCGACGTCATAGGTCCCATATACGGTGATGCCGTGCCAGGTCAGGGTGCAATCGGTGGTGGCGAAGTCGTGGCCGCTCGCGCAGCCGGTTTTCTCTTTCTCAGCCGGCGCCCCGGCAGCGGCCGGCGCCGTTTGTGCGCGGGCCGGGAACGCTGCAATAGCAATCCACAAAAGCAGCAGGAAGGATTTAGCCAGCGTCGATCGGGAGAAGGGAATCGCCGCTGCAAAGGCAGACTTTGCCTTGTACATGAGTGCCTCCATGTGAAGCTGAATTACTGCATGACCTCTTGCTTCGATATTAAACGAATAGGTGTATCGAATTTGTACGGTATGCGACAGTGGGCTCGGTCGCGTGATTTTGCACTCCGATGGAGCAACGCCTCGGGTGTACCCTTGGATCATTGGAGCGTGTCTGGCACGGGTGGGATCGGCCGACCCTCAAGGTGAATCCATGGCCCAGTCAGAAACTCTTTTGACTCCACGTGAAGCGGCAGCGGAGATCGGCGTCAGCTACGCCACAATCAAGGGGTGGATTCTCGCCGGCAAGCTGAAGAGCACCACGACTCCCGGCGGCCACCATCGCATCCCGCAAAGCGTTCTTAAGCCGCTGCTGAAGCCGGGTCCCACCAAGCCACGCATTCAATCCCGCGAGCGCTTCCGCAACGTCAGCGGCCGCAATCAACTTGTGGGAAAGATTGTGGAAGTGAAGTTCAGCGGCCTGCTCGCCCAGGTGGTGCTATCCGTCGGCGATCAGCAGATCACGTCCATAATCACCGCCGATGCCGCGCGCGAAATGCAGTTGCGCAAAGGCCAGACCGCAGCGGCCCTGATGAAGTCAACGGAAGTAATGATCGTTCGCGTTTAACTCCGGCGATCGAAACATTTCCCGCTGTTCTTTTGGTTGGCTAGACGTTCACCGAAGCTGCCATGGGCAACGTGAAGAGGAAGCGGCTGCCTTTGTCGGGCGTGCTTTCCACCCAGATGCGTCCGCTGTGCTGCTCAATGATGCTGCGGCACAGTGCCAGGCCGAGCCCGGTGCCACCGCGCGAGCGCGTATCCGATGCATCCCCTTGGTGGAAGCGGTCGAAGATCTTCTCCAGCTTTTCCGGAGCAATGCCGCGGCCCTGATCCTCGACAATAAAACAGACTTCGCCGGCCGCCGCGTTTACCGGTTCCAACGACTGAGCGGAGAGCCGGATCTCGGTCTCAGGTTGCGAGAACTTGATGGCGTTGGTCAGCAGCTCGTGCAGCACTTTCAAGATGCGGTCTCCGTCGGCAAGCACCTGCTCGTCCGTCGAATCGATCTTGAAGCTGATTTTGGCCGCAGTGGCCGGCCCCTGCACTGCGGCGGCAGCCTGGCGTAGCAGGTCGTCAGCCTTCACCAACTTCCGATTCAAAGTCAGCATGCCCTTTTCCACGCTGTCGAAGTCCAGAATGTCGTTCACCAGTCGCACCAGCCGGTCGCAATTGCCAATCGCGACTTCAAACATCTTCGTGCGCTTCTCCGGCCGCTTGTCCAGCGATCCTGAGGAGATGAGCCCCAGCGACGCGCGCAGGGAAGTGAGCGGGGTGCGCAGTTCGTGCCCTACGGTGGAAATGAACTCGTCTTTCATGCGTTCCAGACGCCGCCGCTCAGAAATATCCTGGAATGCCACAACCATGCCGGCAA
>Ga0302274_10001535_pt1 | contig 22055 bp, 23 predicted proteins | sample III_Bog_N2_1_FD_198755 | JGI IMG/M metagenome (GOLD analysis project Ga0302274, IMG submission 198755) | Peat permafrost microbial communities from Stordalen Mire near Abisko, Sweden - III_Bog_N2_1 | ecosystem: Environmental > Terrestrial > Soil > Wetlands > Peat | place: Sweden: Abisko...
ATCCCTTCGAGATGGTATATATCATAATTTTAAAATTGCGACGGGGGTTTGACCGCCGCCCTTTCGTGCCTCCTTTCTCTCAAAAATCCAGGAACTTGTCCAGAGTTATTATTAGAAATCTATATAGACATATATTGCTATTTCGATTGCAACTAATGTATCAAAAAGGTCTTCTAATAATCTTTAGTATTGTTTCTAATGAAGACAAACGTCCCAGTTCACCATTGAATTGACGGCGGCGCACCGCCTCCCTAATCTCCGCGCATGGCCAAGAAATCTTCCGCGCCCGCAGCCGTCCCCGTAGCCGCGCTTGGGAAAGCGCGGAAACCCAAAGCCGAAGCCTCCGCGTTGTCACCAACGCGGCTACGCCCAAGCCCCCTCCTCGACACGCGCGTCATCTACTGCGGCGACAATCTGGAACAGCTCGCCAAGCTGCCCGACGCCTGCGTGGATTGATTAAATTTATCGCAACCACCACAAGCAACTAAAACGAACCATGCGTGCAAAAGGAAAAATTGTAACCCCAAAAACATTTCATGTTCCCATCACCAATTATGACCTTGTTGTTCATGGCGGTCAAAGCGGGTTGCCGCCGGCCAACGGCAATCTTGCCGGCAAGGAACTGGCTCAGTTGAACGTCTCCGGAACCTGCACCGACCTTGATATCCGAGGTGTCTTCGTCATCAAGTTTTTCCCGACGGGTTCGACGTTGCATCCGCCAACATATGTGGTGGGGAAACAATCAGTGCAAGTGAACGTGGACATGGACGTGAGCCAGTTGGCGGGCGTGATGGCCGTGCTGCAAACCAAATCTCCGCTAGCCTATTATTTTGAATCCGCCGGACAGGGCAAATCGGAATTGCCTTATGCGGAAATCACCACGCAGAACGGCGCATGAAAAGGCAGACGGACCAACATCCCGACCACGCGTCGGATTTGAACTCCATCCTTTTTGGCAGTGTATCAGCTTGAAACTCTTCTTGTTTTTTTCATGCCTGCAAGCTTGGTCAACATCTTATTGGCGCGGGTTAAATGATGAAGGCCGGTTTTGGCTCTCTTTCTGACATCGACGGGTTTTGTTTTATTTTTCTCGAAACCCGCCATTATCTCCAATGCCTCCCCCACATCGCTCCAGATGAGCATCAACTGGTCTCTTTTTATGTCTAATTGCATTTTTGCAGGGGTTAATCATGAACCAAAAGCCAGAAAAGAACAGCTGTCAACGACGTGAGGATGACAATGCACAGCCGGGTAATAAACAAACTTCGTTTTTGTTGTGGCGTGAGGATTATTTTATCAGTCTTTTTCATACAAAATCGAGTCTGTCAAATTCCATGTCTTCAATGAGAGGATTTTAATTTGGTAAAAACCAATCATCACAATTCCGCAATGTCTCAGATGGATCGGCTTCAAGGCGGTCGACTCAACGCCGGTTCAAAATAACCATTATCAAAATGGTCAACGCCATGATGAGAATCAAACACAATCCGGTGATAAATCGGATTCGCTTCTGATGGTCGGTGGGCCTTCGTTTATCCCCGAAAATATTCATAGTTGACCCGGCCAGAGACACTTGGCTTGGTTTTATGTTTTCAGCGAATATATCTGCTTGCCCCGTTTTATCAATCGTGCAATCTCATGGGAAAGAAGAAAAATACTGGCTTCATGGTTTGAATCGGCTTAATTCTTGTGAGCAACAGAGATTGCATGATTCCATCGCTGAAACAATTAACACCAAAGCCTTGGCATGTCCGTTTTTTGGGTTTGCCACAGACCCAAATTGGGCTTGCCGCAATACTTCTCGCCATTGACTTCGTCAGCGGTCCACTCGTCCAGTTTCCCATCGCTTTTATCATTCCAGTTGTCCTTGCAGCGCAATTTTCCAACCCGCGTTTAAGTTATGCTTTGGCCGTCATCCAGCCGCTGGTTCGCTTTGCATTTGTCTTTATTTGGGATGCTACGCCAAATCTGGCATTGGCAATTGTCAACGCGGTCATTCGCGTGGCCGTCCTGCTGACCATCGCCTTTTTTATCAACAGAACGGTGCGATTGGCACAAGAAGTTAAACGCCTGGAAGGGCTGCTGCCGATTTGCAGCTTTTGCAAAAAAATCCGAACCGAGCAGAAGGAATGGCAGCATATTGAGACTTACATTTCAAGGCACTCTCAGGCTGACTTCACTCATAGCATCTGCCCCGATTGCGCCCAAAAACATTATGGTGCCTTCATTAACAAATCTCGCAAGGCATAATCGCCATTGAAATCTTAATTTCCGGCTGCTACCTCAAACATCTCCTTTGGAGCGTTGAGCCATCATGGTTTGCGCGCGAAGCAGGTCGTGCAGGGTCACCAACCCGACGACTTGACCTTCCGGGCGGTCCAACACCACGACAAATTGTGTGTTTGATTCAATCAATAGATTTTGCAACTTGCCTATGGTTTCCTCCCGCAGACAGGTTGTGGCAGGTTCCAAAGCCGGTCTTCTATTTGCCTTAAACGCCTTTTCTGCCTCGGTGCGGGTGAGCACGCCCAGCAATTTATCTTCCAGAACGACGGGAAATTGCATGTAGGGATGGGATGCCAAGGTTTTACGGAGTTCGGCTTCACCCAGATTGGTGACGATCAAGGGCTTGAAGTTGGCAATGGCAGAAACCGGAAATTGCTCCCAGCTTTGCAGGTCGCGCGGCGGGCGGACGTGCTCGATGCGATGTCCGTCCTGTTCCAGCAATGCGTCGTAGAAGTTATGCCGGTTCATCCGGCGTGCAATGGTCTGGCTCACCAGCGCACCCAGCATCAATGCTGGAACATAGGAAAATTCCTGCGTCATCTCGAACACGATCAGGATTCCGGTCACCGGTGCCCATACGACCGCACCAAGACATGCGCTCATGCCGACGACTGCCAGCGTCAACATGTCCCCTCGTGTCACGTCGAATTCCAAGTTCAACAAACCGGCGATAATCACTCCAATCATTCCGCCAAAGAACAAGGTCGGTGAAAAAATGCCACCACATCCGCCGAAGCCATAACAACTGAACGTGGCGGCAAATTTGGTAATCAACAGAACCCCCGCCAATTGCCAGCCGATGTCGCCCGCAAGCGCGCTGGACAGGTCATTGTAACCGAGTCCAAATACTCCAAGATGTCCTGTCCGCAAATAAACCGTCACGCCTAGAACCCATGTGATCAACGCGCCCAGAACCGGAATGAGCCAGACCGGTATTTTTGTGTTTTGTTTTACACGCAAACGCAAACCAAGCGACAACCGCTGGAAATGGACGCCGGCAAGACTGGAAATAGCCGCTACGATTGGCGTCAGTAAATAACCGATCCATGTCGGAGATTCCACGCCGGTCAGGGTAAATGAAGGCTGCTTGCCGATGATGCCATGCACCACGAGCGCGCCGAGAACCGAGGCCAGTAGCACGGAACCGAGCAGGCGGCTGTTCAAGTCGCCGATAATTTCCTCCAGCACAAAGGTTGTTGCTGCAAGTGGCGCATTGAAGGCTGCAGCCAGTCCCGCTGCCGCCCCCGCCGCTGAAGCGGCGCGACGGTTTTGTTTCGCTTCGCCAGTCAGACCGGCAAGATTGGAGGCGAGCGTTCCACTGATTTGCACACTGGGGCCTTCGCGTCCGAGACTGGACCCGCCACCGATGCTGATGATACCAGCCAGAAATTTCACCCACGCAATACGCCACGGCACAAAACCGAAATCTTTCCAGAAGGCGAGCTTGAGTTGCGGAATGCCGCTGCCTGCAGCCTCCTTGCAAAATGAATTCAACAGCCAGCCGACCAGCAGCGATGAGCCGACCAACACGGCAAGACTGCCGAAAAGAAAAACCATTTTCGACTGATGCGCCAACTGGACCAGCCCCAGCCGGTAAAGCCAGTTGATGCCAAGCTGAAACGAGACCGCCGCCGCTCCCGCGCTTAAACCATACACGCAGGAAAACAGAACCGTGCGTCCGCGTGCAGGCAGCCGCTCCAAAAGGTGGTTCAATTTTGACAAGTTCATGTGGCGGTCCGCTTCCAAAAATCCGAATGTGCAAAACCAAGACTGGCAAATCTGCGGTCCATCAGATTGAACCCGGCATTTACCAGATAAGTGTCCGGCGGAGTGAGCCGGCTTACGGACAATGAAGCGGCCAGTTTGAAGAAAGCATAAAGCATGGCCAGGATCATATTTGCGCGCCATCGTTTCCAACCTCGTTCCGGCACCCGGAAATCGGCGAGCAACCAGATGGCTTCAGTCGTAGTGCTTTCTGCCAGCCGCGGCACAAGTTTTTGAAGTTGTTCTGGGCGAAAACAATCGAGGAAGAAATTGGTGACCACCAGGTCGTATTTCTCCGACGGCGGCATCCAATCTAAAGCGTCCATGTGTTTGAATTGAACGCGCGAACCATCCTGCCCTTCACTGGTCAGGCGTTCTCGAGCCTGCTTGATCATTCCTTCGCAATGTTCGACACAGGTGATTTGGATTTCAGGATTGCAGCGCAACAGCTCCACCAGAAATCTTCCGGTTCCCTCGCCGACCAGCAAGGCGCGGCGGGAATTTTGCGTGCGCGGGAGGAATGTTGTCCGGCAGCGTTGCATCAATCCGCCGGCGCAAATGGTTTCCAGCCAGTGATAATGTGCCGCCAGCCGGTCAAAGTTCATGATCACACCGGGCGGGGTTGCATGACGGGACGATTCCACCAAAGACATGCCGCAATGCCGCCACCGGAAAAAAACAAAACGTCCCATGGATCGGCCACGCCGATATGCAGATAAAATGGACCAACGATTTTGCACATCACCGACCAGATGGCAAGGTGCGAAAACATCTCCGGCATTGTTGGTGGGCGATCATGGTTTCGCAATCCAAACTGCCGTTGAAGCCACAGAACGACCGGCAGTGCAGCGGGCATCAGCAATAAATCGTCAAAATGCGAATGTAAAAACGGCCACGCCCAATGCAGATGCGAATGAAAGAATCCGGCCAGATGCGGCAATACCATCAACCGGTTGACCGCATAAGCCGCCAGGGAAAAGCCGAACAACCGATCATGCAGATAACCGAATCGGCTCATAATGCCAGAAGCACCCATCCAGTTGTTATCGCCAGCAGAGTTTTAAGTAATAAAATCATATCCCGTTCATGCTACCCACGGATGCAGTTTGCACCAGAAAGTTTTTAGGCAAATCCCAAAAAAAAATCAATTTTTAGAAAACTAATTCAGCCGGTGCTTGCCGTAATGGTTCGTAATTTGGCATGAATGCAACTTGCCTTATTTGATTTGAAAGTTAGGATTGATGCTCATTTTCCTAACGCTTATGGCAAAATTAAAAAAAGGCAATGAACCCGATCCGGTAAATTCTTTCCGGTTCAGCCTGACGGGGCTTATCATCTTCAGCTTGTTTCTCATGGCGGGCACGGCGGTTGTCTCCACCAGGATTATGGACGTGAAGCCGAAGTCGTATTCTTTTGCGAAAAATGACATTCCCGACCCGGATGTGCAGGACAAGGACATGTTCACACACAAGGGGCCTTGGGGCGAACTGCTCACGCAGAACATCAAACTGGAACGTCCCTCGGAATATCTGGCGATGGAAAAGAATCCCGAACCGGAGACCCTGGATTTCAACGGGCTGAACGAGCAGCAGATCAGAGAGTTGCTCCTCGCCAATGGATTGACCAAAGAACAGGTTGATTCGCAATTGACGCCTTCCCATGTCTCGGTTCTCGGATCGAACACGGTGCTTACACCTGACGAGGATTTTTTGATGTCTTTGAAGCCGGAGACGCGGCAAAAACTTTACAGCGGCCTGTATGGCATGGGCTTCGGAACCTATGTGGATTACCCGTTCATTTTTCCCAAGGACAGCATCGAAACGATCTACAAAGACCCCCGACTCAACCCCGAGGATGGGGCCCTGTTGAAAAGACTGGCTTATCCCGTGGCCAACGCCGTTCAGTTGACGGATTACCAGTTGCTCATGCGGAAAATTCCCACCCCCGAGCGACGCGTGATGATGGCCAAGTTGCTATCCCAACAGTCGGCAGTGCTCGCCCGCCTCTGCATCCGTCCTGACAGCGACATTGACAAGATAGCCGCCTATTGGGGCAACGTGGACAACGTCCGTTTTACCGACATCCGGCCGATGTTGGAGGCGCTGAAGGGATTGCCCCACGGCGGCACGGTAAGCCTGATGTATTTCCTGCCGCCTTTCGCCCGCTCAAGGCTCTATACTTATCCGTTGCCAGAGCAACCGGGCGATCCTGTGATGGACTGCCACTGGACGACGTTTAACTTCTCCAGCATCGAGCCAGACAACCGTTATAACAATCCGGAATACACTGTTGATTACATTAAAAAGAATTTCTACCGGATTGATGCACCGTCCAACTACGGCGACATCGTTCTCTATATGAATGACAAGGAAGAGATCAAACATTCTGCCGTCTTTATGGCCGACGACCTGTGCTACACCAAATACGGGAACAATTACCGCCAGCCGTGGATGATTGTCCGCATGGCCGACATGCAGACGGTGTATCCCACGTTGAAGTCGGTGTTTTTCCGCCGGAAAACAGATTAACCGCGCATCGTAATTACTTATCAATGTCAAAGGGTCATCTAAAGCCCATCCCCGGCTTGAATGATTTGCAGTAGGTTTTGGCGGACATCATCATGCCGGATGAAGCCGCCCCGCCCGGCTAAAACGCCAAAATCGGATTAGGACAACGCCTTTTACTCTCACCAAAATCCCTATTCCCGTGAGGAAATCCCCTTGTCGCGTGACCAAAACCCCTAGTCGGATGGGAAAAAGGGTTTGTCCCGTTCCGACATCCAAAACCACACAAGAGACATCCCCAGGTCGGGATCCTCTTGTGGTATGTCGCGTCGTGACTTACCAAAGTCGCGGCTCGACTTACCAATCTCCCGACCCAACTTGCCTTTTCCAGCCGGGAAATACCAGTTTCCCTCCCCGACTTACCAAAGTCACGTCGTGACTTACCAATTTCCCGCTTCGACTTACCAATTTCCCGACGCGACTTCGGTATTTCCCCTCGTGACTTTGGTATTTCCCGACGGGAAAAGGGGATTTCCAAAGGTGACTTTTGTTGATTGACAATGGTTTATGCAATTTAACCCCTTGATTTGGGGTGATCCGGGCTGTCGATGGTCATTTTAAGACACCACCAGACACCACAAGAGGTCGGTCGGCTCTTGTGGTGTTTTGGAATGCAATAATTCCCATCCGGTCAGCTCGTGATGCAATGCTGCGGCAGGTTTCCAAGGAGAAAGACACCGCTGCGTCCTGCCGGCACTTTGCAAAGACATGAGTGGCCGATCAGGAAATCCTCGACGAGCACGTTTCGAAGAAATTAACATGGGCTGATGATTGGCAAGGTGTCCAAAATCCTGCTGCTGGCCGTCTGCCTGAACCTGGTTCCGGCGCTGCGCACCTTCGCCGGCCCGCCGTTTTTGACGGATGATCCCGACCCGACGGATTATCAGCATTTCGAAGCTTATTTTTTCACCACCGGCGATCATGTCGGCAACAGTTACAACATCAACGGCCCGGCGGCGGAACTGGATTACGGGGCATTTCCTGACACGCAGCTTACTTTTGACATCGGCGTGGCGACGGCGGCGGGCGGCGGGCTGCCGTCGGCTTCCGGTTTTGGTGATCTCGCGTTCAGCGTCAAATACCGGTTCCTGCATGAGACGAACGGCTGGCCGGAACTGGCGGTTTTTCCGGGGCTGACACTTCCGTCCGGCGACGCGAACCGGGACCTGGGCAACGGGCGGCCAACGTATCACCTGCCGTTGTGGGCGCAAAAGAGTTTTGTATCGTGGACGGTGGACGCCGGTGGCGGGGTGTTCTTGAATCCGGCGCCGGGCGAGCGGGATTATCCCTATGGCGGCCTGCTGTTGCAGCGGGATTGTGGGAAACATCTCTCGCTGGGGGGCGAACTGTTTGCGCAAGGCCAGGATGCGGATGGCGATCACGGGTACGCGGCGCTTAATTTCGGGGGTTCGTATCATTTCAGCGACCATTTCAGCCTGCAGGCCAGCGCGGGCCGGAGCGTCATCGGGGATAAACACACGTTGTGGTATTTCGGGCTTTACTGGACTTGGTGATCCGATTCCGGCAGGAATGTTCTTTCCATTTGGAAGATGAATTGAGACCTCTGCAAAACCACTGTAGCGGCGCTCTGTGAGCGCCGAAGAACGACGAATTTGCCAGCAAAAGCACGGCGGTCACAGACCGCCGCTACAATGAAAAACGGGTTTTGCAGATGTTTCAATTGAATAAATAAAACGGCTGCTGCTCCGCGTAGTCGCCATTTCAACGGCCCGGCATGGCTGGATGTCCTGTTTGTGGGAAGATAAAAACTTCAAGATTAAGAAAATTTGAACTTAACGGTCACGCTCGTGAGTTTATTCATTTCTGAAACAAATTGAATGGTTCCGTCATGCGCGGCGACAATCCATTCGGCAATGCTTAAACCCAGTCCGCAGCCCTCAATCAAATGATTATGGCTGGCATCACCGCGATAAAAACGTTCGAACACGCGGGCTTGAACTTCCGGCGTGACCCCAGCGCCGGTGTTTGTAATTTTCAATTCCGCAAATCCAGCAAGGCGGCGCAAGGAAATATCTATCAAACCATCGTGCTGATTATATTTGACCGCATTGTCGGTCAAATTGAGCAGTAATTGCCGCAAACGATGTCGGTCGCCGGAGATTGCAACTTCTTCGCAGGCGGACAAGTTGACTTTAATGTTTAATGGCTGTGCCAAGATTTTTGTGTCTGCAAAACTTTCGCGCACCAGTTCATCCAGCCGCACCGGTTCAAAATCCAACTTGATTTGTCCTGCATCGGCCTTAGTAAGGAGCGTCAGACCATCAACAATTTTGGCGAGCCGCTCAATTTCATCAATCTGGCTCAAAAGGCGTTCCTTTTCGGCAAGAGCCAGATTTTCCTGCCGCAATGACATTTCAAGTTCACCACGCATGACGGTCAGCGGAGTTTTTAATTCATGGGAGGCATGGAGAGTGAATTCGCGGATGCGTTGAAATGAATCATCAAGCCTTACAGTCATGTCATTGAAAACTTCTGTCAGCCGGTCCAATTCATCGCCGTTGCCTGTGCGCGGCAATTGTGCGCGTAAATTCCGGTCATGGATTTTTTCGACGGCCGACGCCAGCTTTGTCACTGGCGCAAGAGCCTTGCGCGTAATCCACCAGCCGCCAAGCAATCCCAGAATCACGGCGGGCAGGCCGACCCACAAAATCATTTCACTCGTTTCATCCAGCGCGTGTTTCCATATTTTTTTCCGGTGTTCATGAGAAAGCTGCTCGGAAATCTCCTGGTAGGTTCCAATGCCGATGACGATAAGGGAGACAATCAAAATCGCAGCATACCAAAATGTCAGGCGCGTGCGGATTTTCATTCTTTCAAAACGTAACCGACGCCGCGAACTGTGTGGAGCAGCTTGAGGTCAAAGCCTTCGTCAATTTTTTCACGCAATCGCCTCACATAAACATCCACCAGATTCGTGCCCGGATCAAAATCGTAGTCCCAGACTTTTTCGATGATGCTCATGCGTCCGCAAATGCGTCCGGGCGAGCGCATCAAAAACTCCAGCAGCCGGAATTCGCGCGCGGTCAGATCAAAAAATCTTCCACGCCTCTCCGCGCGGTGCAAAATCGTGTCGAGCGTGAGGTCCGCGACACGCAGGGTGGTAGACTTTGTCTCCGCACCGCGCCGTCCGAGTGCGCGGACTCGTGCGACAAGTTCGGCGATGACGAACGGCTTGGGCAGATAATCATCCGCGCCGGCGTTCAATCCCTCGACGCGCTCGCTGACTTCGCCACGCGCAGAAAGAAGCAGCACGGGCACGGAGTTATTTTGTGCACGCAACTGGCGCAGCACGCTCACGCCGTCCCGTCCGGGAAGCATGATGTCCAGAACGATGCCGTCGAACGGCGTCGCCATCGCGGCGACCAGAGCGTCGTCGCCGCGATGGCACACGTCCACGGCAAAGCCCTCGCCTTCGAGCGCCTTGCGGACGAACGAGGCGGTTTTCTTTTCGTCTTCAACGACCAGCACGCGCATTGAATGATACTGTGTTTTAAGTCACCTGGTTGTCAATGTGCGTCGAAGAAAGCGCCCGACGCCGGATAATTCGACGACGGGCGATTTTGAGGTGCAATCGGAAATGATTTTAATCCTTGTCCGTCTTGTTTTCACCAGATTCTTTTTCGACTGAAATCACGTCACCCGTGATGGCGTCAACATTTACCTCGGTGATGTCCTGGGAATCCGGCGCGGCCACGTCAAAGGACCACTGTAATTTGCCGTCCTCCTTCTCCAACTCGGATTCCTTGATTGTGCCATTTGGGACTTTTGCCAGTGCGGTTTTCGTGGCGTCGTCCTTGCTGACTTTCGCCTCGGCCATGAGCTTGGCCTGCTTGTTTGCATGTTTTTCAGCCTTTTCCGAGCAGCAACCGGCGAACAATCCAGCCGCCAATGTGGTGCAGATCAGGGTTTTAATTTTCATAATCATTTTCTTTTTGTTTTCAATTTATTCAATCGGCGTTTTGCCAACGCTGTCATTCAACCAAATCAACATGAACACAGACTGAACTCAAAATGAATTCTTTGTCATAATCCGGATTTTGCTGGCGCGGAACTGATTCACAGGATAAATGAATTTCGTCCCAAAAATATTATATGAAAACCATCTCTCTTAATGCCGCCATCGCTGCCGGTTTGATGTTTGGATATTTGATGTCAGCTCCTTCATCAAGCGCACAGACCAACACTTCTTTGCCATTGACCGGGGGTGAACCAATTCCGCTGCCCGGCACAGGCGGCAAATTTGATTTCATCCGCGTTGACGCCGTGAACAACCGTCTCCTGCTCGGTCACGAGGAAAATAAAACGTTCGATGTCGTTGATTTGGATTCAAAGAAGCTGTTGAAAGCCGTTGCAACCGGCACGTCGCAAGACGGCGCGGTGGATGCCAGTCGTGGCAATTATTATGTCAGCGGCAATGACCCCGGTCGCATGGTCATTGTGGATGCCAAAACACTTGCGGTGACCGGCGAAGTGCCGTTGCCAGCCGCGAGTGACATAATCGGCTTTGATCCGGATTCCGGATTGGTACACGTTTGCAACGACACAGCCGCCGAGCAATGGGTGATTGACCCCGTGGCGAAAAAAATTGTATCGACGGTCATGTTTGACGGAAAGGGTCTGGAAGACATGGCCCTCGATTCAAAGAACAAAAAACTATATCAGGCGGTAAAAGGCTCCAATACAATTGCCGTGATGGATTTATCAAATGAAAAGATTCTGACTGCGTGGCCATTGGCGCCGGACAAGGGGCCGCACGGAATCGCATTGGCTCCCGACGCGGACGGTTTGTTGGTGGCCTGCGCGGGCAAATTGGTGTTGTTCAATTGCAACAGTGGAAAAATTGTTGCGACGGTTCCCATCGCCGGACGCGTGGATGAAATGGCCTATGATCCAGGCCTGCATCAGGCATATTGTTCAAGCAGGCAGGGGAAAATTTCGGTTGTTGCGGTAGCGGCAGATAAATTGACTGCTTTAGCCGATGTGCCGGATGAAACCGGTGCGGGCGATATCGCGGTGGATTTGAAAACGCACATTGTCTGGGTTGCTTATGACAAAGGTGGCCAATGCTTCGCTGAACCGTTCATGCCTGCAAACAAGTAAATAACAAAGGGGAAGCACATGGAACAACCCAGCGAAAAGCTTTTCAGCAAGGTCCCTGAAGTCACCTTCATTTTCTGGCTCATCAAAATCGCCGCGACAACCCTGGGCGAGACCGGCGGCGATGCGGTTTCGATGTCCATGAACCTGGGATACCTGTTGAGCACGGGGATTTTTGCGGTCCTCTTCATCGCCTTTGTTTTCGCGCAAATCAAGGCGGCGCGCTTTCATCCGTTTTTATATTGGGCGACCATCATCGCCACCACGACGGTGGGAACCACATTGGCGGATTTTTGCGACCGGTCACTGGGCATCGGTTATGCCGGAGGTTCGTCGCTTCTGCTGGTTCTGCTGATCGCTTCTTTATCAGTTTGGTATTGGAGGCTGGGTTCGGTTTCCATCAACACCGTGAGTTCGCCCAGGGCGGAAATATTTTACTGGGTCACCATCATGTTCTCGCAAACCCTGGGCACCGCGCTCGGCGACTGGACGGCCGACACCGAGGGATTTGGCTTTCTCAATTCAATTGCGCTGTTCGGCGGATTGCTGGCGGTGATTGCCGCGCTTTATTTTTTCACAAAGATTTCGCACACGGCCCTGTTTTGGGCGGCCTTTATTCTGACCCGTCCATTGGGCGCGGTGCTCGGAGATTTTTTTGACAAGCCGGTGAGCGAGGGCGGGCTGGCCTTGAGCCGATATTCAGCCTCGACTGCGCTGATGGTTTTTATAGTCGCCAGCATCCTGATATTCCGGCAGAGCGCGGCAAAAAAGACGGTGAATTGAATTGCAATATTGGGAACCGGACGCCTTGTCGAAGATAGAATCCTTCTTCAAGTTCAGCCACAAAGCCGTCGTCACTCTGACCGTGCCGGAAATCCTCTACGAACACTTTGTGAGGAAACTGGTGCGGTGAGTGCCAGATGATCTTTCACGAGCCGTAGATTGGCACGAGATAGGTTTCGCTGAAATCAAGGCCGGGCAGTTTGAGTTTGACTTCCAATTCCCAGAACAACGGCTTGTCGGCGGAAAGCCGCGTCGACAAAGCCTCCGCCGGAAGTTCGTAACGGAGTTCCACCGCGTCGTGAAGCGGAAAATTGCGCGGCTGTTCGATGATCCCTTTCGCACTCCAGATTTCCTCGTGAACCACGGTGACAGTCCGGTTTTTGCCATAACCGCTGCTTTCCATCCATTCCTCCACAGAGCGGAGGGTGAATGTGCCCTGGTTTATCCGGTTGATGCCACGGCCCGGTTGCCAGCGAAGAACGGCCGGTCCCGGCAGCCGGCAGGGAAAATGCACGAACTCGATCCGTGAAGAACCGAACTTGACTGCTCGCCCCAGCAACTGGAATGCCTTGCCCCAGACCAGCACCATAATGATGTCGAACAATCCCACGATGACCTTGACCATCCATGGCCCTTCCGCGCCGAAAGCCCACCAGTTGAAGATGGAAAGAAAAACGCTCATGCCTATGACCAAAGCCAGCAACTTGGCCGCGCCCGCCCATTCGGAAACGGTGAGCCCGTCGGGATGCCACGGATAATCCGCCAGCGCCGGTTCACCGGGATGGCGGAGCGCGGCCTCCCGCCGCGACCGGTCTGCGGCAAATTGTATCCACGCCATGCCCCAGACCATGAACCCACCCAGCGCAAACGACGCGCCAGCCACCGTCAACACCCAGTAGGGCGCGTGAACCGAGGCGGGATTCACTGCCACAACCTTCGTGCCCACCAAAATGATCCATGTGCCCACCGCCACAAATGCACCGCCGAACAGGCATCCGCCCCAGGTGGGCAGACCCAGTTTCGTGCTGCGTTTTTGAAGGTTGCCGGACAGCCGGTGGCGACCGGCCGACGAAATTTCGTAGCGATCAGGTTGCATGGAGCCAGCACGATAATCTTCTGACGACAGAGCGGGAAGGAGATTTTCTGCGCGGTTGGTTTCTCATCCGACATCATCAAGGAAATCCGCGCGTGGGATCCGGCATATGCCGGACCGGCCGGATGTGCCGGTTCTTCGGGTTTCACCCCATTGAGATTCGCCGTGGAAGAATTATCGTGCTTACAAGCCAATAGAAAAATAAATGCAACTATGAATGTTACGCTACCGCCCGAACTGGTTCCGGAAAAAGGCATCTGTTACTGGGTGCAATGTGAAGATTTCCGGTGCATGGGCTTTCTGGACGTGGACGGCAAATGGAAATCCGCCTCCAACGGCAGGGAACTGCCCGATGTCATCAGCTTCTTTCCCAAAGAATGAATTCATCCGCGCCGCCGCACCGGACGCGATTTGACATGACAATTTTTCCCATCCGCCCTTAATCTGGTTTCCTTGAACCTGCCCGAATACATTTTGCTGGCGGCGAGTTCGCTGTTTGTGATCGTGGATCCGCTGGCCACGGTGCCGGCGTTTCTGGCGATGACCCCCAATGACACGACGGAGCAGCGCACGCGCATGGCGCGGCTGGCCTGCTGCGTGGCGGCGGGAGTGCTGCTGTTGTTTTCCATTGCCGGAACGCTGGTGTTCAAGGTCATGGGCATCACCATGCCGGCCTTTCAGATCGCGGCGAGCATCGTTCTGCTGCTGGTGGCGCTGGACATGTTGCGAGCCCAGCGTTCACGCGTGCAGGAAACACACGAGGAAACCAGGGCCGGGGCGGAAAAGACGGACATCGCCGTCACGCCGCTGGCCATTCCCATGCTGTCCGGCCCGGGCGCAATCTCCACAACCATCGTGCTGCAAAACGAGGCGAAGAACCTTGCCGAACATGTGGCGCTCTATGGCTGTATTGCGACGGTGATGCTGGCGAGCTATTTCATCCTGCGGGTGGCGGCGCGCGGCGCAAAGTGGCTGAACCCCATCGCCATGAGCATCGCCATACGCATCATGGGACTGTTGCTGGCGGCGGTGGCGATTCAATTCATGCTCAACGCCATCAAGGTGTTCCGGCTGGATTTGATTTCGCCGACGGCGACGTGATTTTGGCGGAAATACTGTCGGCAGTTGCGGAGAGGCGGCAGGGCGTATCCCCTCAACCGCCGAACGCGGAATATTTCGTCACGCCGCGACGCCACATAAACCGCGCGAGGGCGTAGGAGAGGATCACCCAGATGAATTGCGCCAGCAGACCGCTCCACAGGTCCGCGCCGGAAATCTTGCCCATGTAAACCGCCACGGGAAAATACATCTGATACGGAAACGGAGTGAACATGAGCACGCGTTCCAGCAGGGGCAGCTGGTCGCGTAGAAACGGCAGCGGAAACATGTGGCCGCTGGCTATATACTCAAACGAGAACAGGATGAAGATGAGCGTGGAGATTTCCAGCAGCCAGAAGGCGAGCATGGCCATGGCGTAAGAGGTGAAGAATTGCAGCAGCGCGGTGAGCACGAGCGAGATGGGAAACACAACCATGGCCGTGCCGTCCGCCGGCATCAGGAAATATTGCCGGAAACAGAAGATGAAGACCGCCAGCGGGACGGCCGCCATCATCACGAAGGTGATGCGCCCGGAAAAAAAGAGGCAGAGCCGGTACCAGAGATAATCAATGGGCTTGAGCAGGAACTGGCTGATGGCGCCGTCGCGGATGTCGGCGGCGATCTGCCAGTCGTCCTCGTTGACGGCGGTGAAGACGTCCACCACGGCGACGAGCAGGTAGTAAAAAACCGTTTCCGAGAGCGTCCAGCCGGAGTGCGCCGGGCCGCCGATCTTCTGCCAGAGGGCGATCATGGCAAAGAGCGGGATGAAGCTGAACAACGTCCGCGTCAAATAATTGAAGCGGTAGGTCAGGTTGTTCTGAATCCCGATGCCGATGACTTGCAGGTATTTTTTCATCCGCGAGCGGCTAATTTAACCGTGCATCGGAAAATGGCCAATGGAATTAACCGTGTTGAAGTTGCGGTGATTGCGTTGCGATCTGATTTCAAGCCATAGGCCCGACACTAGGGAATATTCGGCATGAGCATTGCCGTCACTTGATCATGTCCCAGTTCTTGTAAAAAATCCGGTTGAAGGAAATGATGAGACTCCGGACGATGCTCAAAAAGAATCCCATCAGGGACAACTGGCGCGTGGGCCGCAGGATGTCCACGAACATGCAGTAGCGGAGCTGGTCGGAGCCGTTGACGGACTGGTGGACGAGCGTGTCGTCGAAAATGAAGAGCGGGTTGTCGTGCCAGAGATGTTTCTGGTTGGCCGCCGCGATGTAGATGGCGTCGTTCTTGAGCGGGACGAGGTTGTAAAGCACGCGCAGGGTGATGCGCAGCGGGCCGTAATGCGTGGAGGTGCTCTGGTTCTTGTTGAAGATGGAGACGCCAATGGTCTTGATGTATTTGAACGGCTGATGGAATTCCGGGATGGTCAGGGTGTTGGTGATGTTCTTGCCATACCATTTGAAGAAAATCATGCCGCGCTTCTTCTCGGTCATCCGTTTGCTCAATTCGCTGATGATCTTCGGCTCGTTGTCCGCGAGCGACATCAACAGCCTGATTTCTTTCTGGCATTCATCGGGCAGGTCAGTCAATTGGTAGATGCCCCGGTTTCTTGCGCACAGCAGATCCGTGAGTAGGTTGAACGGCGAAAGGAACCATGTCAGGATTCCGTTGCCGAAAAAGTAGCGCCGCCAGTTGGCCGCCTCAAACCGTTTGCTGCGACGGAAATCCAGCAGCCCGCAAACGATGTAAAAGAGCGACAGCTTCGGCAGCAGCCAGACAACGACGGCGACGATGGCCAGCAAAATCAGGTCTTTAGGTTTCATGCGGACAGGCGGCTGACGCCGGTTGATTCAGCAAATTGGATTAAACTTCATACTCCACGCTCCGAAACGGCGGGAAATTTGGATTTTCCCGACGCCAAAGGCAATAACATTACGCTGGCAAGCCGGTTCGTGTTTGAAAAGATTGTTGTTGCGGATTAACGGCGTAGTGCTTCAATTTCCATCATGTCACTTGAACCTGACAGAAAGCCAGATCCAAAGCCTTCCCGAATGCTGCCGGATTTCACCTTGTGCCGTGTCAAGCCCAGCGGGATAAGTCATTTGCTTTATTGCCTGGTGCCTGAACCGCAGGATTGCAAATACGCGGAGATCTGCGGTTCACACATTTACTGTTTCCATCCGGCGACGTGGAAATTTGATCCCAAGGCAGCGTGAGCATTTGTCAGGTGACCCGGTGTCATTTGCATCTTCTTGATCCAGCTTCACCTGCATTTCCGTCTTCCTCGTTCACACATTTTCCGTGATGACGGTGTCGCTGTTCTCGTAGGCGGGCGCGCAGCAGCAGAGCAGGCGCAGCGGCTCGTTCCCGGTGTTCCAGAGCTTGTGCTTCTGGCCGGGCGGAATGGCGATGGCGTCCCCTGCCCTCACTTCGCGCGTCGCGCATTCGATACGGATTTTCCCAGTGCCGTGCGTGATGTAATAAATCTCCTCCGCCAGCGGATGAAAATGTTCCTGCGTCGCGCCGCCCACGGGCAGCCGCGCCTCGGCGAGGCTCTGGTTGCGGATGGCGGAATTGCGGTGGGCGAGAAGTTCGCGGATTTCCGAGCCGTCCTTCGTGATGAACGAAGGCACTTCATTTAGATTCTTGATGTCCATAAATTAAATCATCCTCATTCTCGTCCTCATCGTCATCCTCAAATTATTGGGAACGAGGACGAGCATGACGATGAGGAGGATTTGAAATCAAAAGCTTTCCGGAAGGCTGAAATATTTCGACCAGTCCGCCTGCCCCAGCACCACGCCGGCCACGATCAATATCATCGCCGCCCAGAACGTGTGCGTGATGGGTTCGCCGAGGTAAATATGCGCCCACGTCATCGTGCTCACGGGTATGAGGTTGTTGAAGAGCATCACCTGGCTGGTGCGCCAGTGGCGGAGCGCGCTGTTCCAGAGCGCGTAGGGAATTACCGCGCCCAGCAGGACGCAGAACGCCAGCACGCCGAACTGCGGCGCGTTGATGGTGAAACCGCGCGCCGCAATCTCAATCAATCCCACCGGCAACAGCCAGACGCCCGCCATCCACATCGTGTGCGCCGCCACTTCCACGCCGCTCAAGCCTGCGCCAAGGAAGCGGACCTGCTTGCTGAACACCGCCCACAAGATGCTCGATACAAGACCCAGAAAATCCCCGAGCAAACTCAATTTTGCAGACTGAAGCGCCGGCCAGAACAGCACGGCCACGCCCGCCACGGCCAGCAGCGCCGCGCCATAACGCCGCACGCTCACCCAGTTACGTTTCGGCCTTTCCTCCCAGACCAGCGCCCAGACCGGCGACGCTCCGAGGCACAGCGCCACATGCGACGCGGCAGTGAGACGCAACGCCCAGTTGAAGGCGATGATGTAAGCCGCCAGGCTCAAGCCTCCGCGCAACCACAATTGCCGCCATTGAACCGGCGTCAGCGCGCGCCATTCGCCCAGCCAAGTGGTGAAGCGCAGCGCCACGAGCAGCATCGGCCCGGCGCAAATCAGCCGCAGGCAGCCCATCCAGACCGGCGGCCACGACATCACCAGCCACTTGGTCCCTGTGTTGTTGCCGCCCCAGAGAAAAATGGTGAACAGCAGGCCTCCGGCGATGACGGCATTGTTTTTTTGCTTCGGCACGCGGCGAAGTTAAGCCAAAGCGGAACCGTTGCGAATGAAAATTTGTGCCTCAACAGTCTGGACCCCATGCTGAAAAGCAAAAAGCCACTGCGCAAATGCGCAGTGGCTTGAGAATTGAATGTGTATGGCAGATTAGTTACCAGCAGCGCCGCCACCGTTACCGCCACCACCACCGCCACCACCGCGTCGGCCACCGCCGCCACGACCGCCGCCAAAACCACCACCGAACAATTGACCATAAACCGCAGCGGGCGGTGCCGCGTCAATCTGGGTCTTTTGATCGGCTGTAATCGAAGGCACAACCGGTTTTATTGCCACGGTATAGCGCATCACAGCGATGTCAGTCTGGATTGCGGACACGGCTTCGACTTTGGCACGGACGCTCGCTTCAGTCGCGTCCGGAGCAAGGGCGGCATCAATCGCATCCTTTTGGGCTGCGGCAAGTTTGGTTGTCAATGCAGTCAAATCTGCCGAACCTTGAACGGCCGTGCGAATCTGGGTGTTTTGATCCTGCGTCAACACGCCACCACGCCCACCGCCGCGGCCACCGCCGCCACCGCCACCGCCACCACCGCCGCCGGCTTGCGCCACGGCTTGAAATGTGGTCGCGCAGAGCAAGCCTGCGGCCACCGTCATTATCAGAAAAGTTCTCTTTTTCATGCGATCCTTTGATTGTTTGTTTAATTTTACCGTTATCACCCCCATGGATTTGGCCAAAAGGGTTATAATGCCAGAGGCAAACCGGTCGCGGGAGGTTACAGAAAAATGAGGCAACAGGATTCGTCCGAAGGCGCGGCGGACAGGACGACGGTTAAACCCGGCTTCTTGTCAGGCCGGTCAATCGCGCGTCATGCAAAAAACAGCAATGGCAAGGACCGTCCCTGCAGCCAAAATAACCCAACGATGCCGCTTCCAAACCTGCTGATAGTCAGACATCTGAACAAGATGTCAGCCACATCCGTGACACTGCTATCCACTCCCTCGAATTCTTCAAAAGTAACACGCTCAATATTGAAGAATCGAACGCTGGCGCAACGTTTGTTCGTTTGTTAGTTTGTCCGCGATGGATAGCAAACGCTTGGAATTAAAAGTCGGCCTGTTCGTTTTTGTCGGGCTGGCGCTGCTGGCCGTTGCGGTGATCCAGTTCAGCAAGGGGACGAGCCTGTTTCACGGGACATATACCTTGCGTCTGCACGCTGCCAACGTGGGCGGCCTCAAGGAACGAGCGGGCGTGCTGCTCGCGGGTGTGGAGGTCGGCAGCGTTTCGGCCATCAATCTGTCCGACGACGGCAAGAGCGTGACCATCCTGTTGAGCATCTACAAAAATTTCAAGATTTACCATGACGCGCGGTTTGTCATCGAGCAGTCCGGCTTTCTTGGCGACGAATATGTCTCCGTCATCCCGACGACGAATATGCTGCCGTTTCTGACGGATGGCGCGGATGTGGACTGCCAGGAGCCGTTCAATTTACAGGAAGTCGCGCGCTCGGCGTCGGGGTTCATCGAGCGGATTGACGAGACGGCCAAGAAACTGGACGCCTCGGTATCGGACTTGCAGCGCGTGGTGTTGAACGAGCAGACGCTCACGAATTTTTCAGTGGCGGTCGGCAACCTGCGCACCTTCACCGAACAGGCGATGGGAACGATAGGGGACATCAACGCCATCATCGCTACAAATGGTTCGCAGGCCAGCCTCGCGGTGAGCAATGCCGTGGCATTTTCGCAGGAACTCAACCGGCTGGCCGGCTCGGCCGACATGCTGCTGGCGACGAACGGCGTGGAAATTTCCAGCGCCGTTAAGAACATAGAGTTCTCCACCGAAATCCTGACGAATTTGATGGTGGATTTGAAGTCGGGCAGGGGACTTGCCGGAACGATGCTTCAAAATGAACAGTTTGCCACCAACGTGCAGGCCATCGCCAACAATCTGTCCATTACAACAAGCAATTTGAACCGGCACGGTTTATGGGGCATCATGTGGGCGCATAAACCACCGAATACAAACGAATAGCAAAAATTGAGGCACTGATTATGACGCCGCTCTGGGCAATTCGCATTTTATTTTTGAGCCTTTGCACGATGGCCGGGTTCGCCATCAGTCAGAGCGAGGAATACATCACAATTTCCCATAACGGTATATATGGGATGTTCATCGGCTTCGGGTTCGGCGGCCTGCTGATTGCCGTTGACGAAATGTTGAAAAGTTTTTCGCTCCGGGCCTTCTCCGCCATTACGTTTGGTCTGTTGCTCGGCACCTGCGTTGCCATGCTCATAGACAAATCCGGTCTGTTCGACGCTGCTAGCCCTAATGCCGCCGACCTACAGCAGCGCTGGCTCATCCGTCTCGGACTGTTTTTGAGTTTCAGCTACATCGGCATCATCCTCGCCATGCGCAGCAACAAGGAGGATTTTTCGCTCATCATTCCCTACGTCCGGTTCTCGCCGCAGAACAAGCCGGACAATCTCCTGCTGCTGGACACGAGCGTCATCATAGACGGGCGTATCGCCGACCTGATCGAGGCGAAATTTATCGAGGGCCTTATCATTGTGCCGCGTTTCGTGCTTAAGGAGCTTCAGCAGGTCGCCGATTCCGCCGATCCCATCAGGCGCGCGCGCGGCCGGCGCGGTCTTGAAATGCTCAACCGCATCCAGCGCAACACCACCAACGAAGTCCGGATTCATGACGGCGATTTCCCGGAGGAAAAGGAAGTGGACAACAAGCTCGTCCGCCTCGCACGCAACCTGAACGCACGGCTTTTGACCAACGACTACAACCTTTCCAAGATCGCCGAGCTGCAAAAGGTGAATTACGTCAACATCCATGAAATTGCCAAGGCGCTGAAAGTCATTTTGCTGCCCGGCGAAATGTTGCAGTTGAAAATCGCCCGCGAAGGCAAGGACAAGGGGCAGGGAATCGGTTATATGCCAGACGGCACGATGGTTGTCATCGCCGGTGGCCAGCCGCACGTCGGTTTTCAGGCGGAAGTGCAGGTGCAAAGCCTGCTCCAGACCGGCGCGGGCATCATCGTCTTTGCCGATTTGAAGAATGTCTCTGAATACAAGACCGAGACAACATTCATCACCAAGTGAATCTCATCACCATTTTCACGGCGTTTAACCTCGCCGAAACCCAGCTCATCCGCTCGCGCCTCGATGCCGCAGGATTTCATCCATTTCTTGCCAACGAAAACGTCTCTTCCTGGCTTGGCGGCATGTCAACCGCAACCATGATTCGCGTCCAGGTGCCCGAAGCCGAGGCCGCGGATGCAAAGGAATTTCTCAACGCACCCACCGGTTGAATGAGGACGCAATGTCACCAGATGCCGACTTTCAAAAATGAATTCCGCCAATTCAAAACTGCTCCGGCTCAAAAAAATCCTGCCCGGAGAAATCATCCTTGAAACCGCCTCCCTGAAAAATTATTCCGGAGACAAATGGTTCGCAGCGCACCAGCCCGACGCAGTGGCCCTCCCTCGCTCGACAAAAAGTGTCGCCACAGTCTTGCGCTTTGCGAATCAAAACAAGATTCCCGTCACCGCACGCGGCGCCGGCCACGGCTACGTTGGCGGCTGCGTGCCGATTCGCGGCGGCATCGTGCTTTCGCTCGAACGCATGAACCGTATTCTGGAGATCAACGCAAAGGATTTTGTCGCCGTCGTCCAGCCGGCGGTCATCACGGAACAATTGCAGGCAGCCGTGGAAAAAAAGAATTTATTCTATCCGCCCGACCCC
>Ga0302274_10001551_pt1 | contig 21949 bp, 16 predicted proteins | sample III_Bog_N2_1_FD_198755 | JGI IMG/M metagenome (GOLD analysis project Ga0302274, IMG submission 198755) | Peat permafrost microbial communities from Stordalen Mire near Abisko, Sweden - III_Bog_N2_1 | ecosystem: Environmental > Terrestrial > Soil > Wetlands > Peat | place: Sweden: Abisko...
GGGCGATGGAGAGTGGATTCATATTGATTATGGTTGTTCGCGGCAATCTGTGCAGAACTTGTGCGGGAGTCAACTATTTCCAAATTTGAGAAAAATGGTGCGCGGTGCAGGGCTTGAACCTGCGACCGCAGGGGTTTCGTTGTTACTCTTTTCTTCCATATCGTTACCTTTCATTACCCATGACTACACCATTAATCCCTTGTTAAATCAACACATATTGTGGATTTATGGGTAACGATAGGTAAGAATCCTTGTGCAAAAAGTGTGCAAGCGGATGGTTGTGCAAAAGTTGTGCAAATGCCGAAATGGCCGAAAAATCTGTGCAAATGTGTGCAAACTTTTGAGGGGCTTTAGGCCGATAAACCTCGCTGCACATCCCACACCGGCGGCAACCTCACCACAACGCCATCTTCGCAAAATTCGGTTATCATCCGGTCGTCTGGCGAACACATGTCCCCGAAGGCCGAAACCACGCCAATCGGAGCGGTCAGCTCCAGCATCCTCGTAAACCAGCTGACGTAGGCCGGATCGGGGTGTTTGCCCTGTGCCGCGAATTTCGGAAATTCCACGATGAAACGTCTGGCCAAAATTAACGGAGTTTTCGGCTTCATGTGCCGCCAGCCGAAATAGTTGTCCTCGTCCGCACTCGAATACCGGGGCAACAATTCGTAGTCATCGTCACGAGCAAGACGAGCTCCGTGGGTGGGGCTGGTCATGGAGGCTGGGAGAATGACGCATCTCCAATAGCAGCCGGACGGCGACAAGAATGGGGCGATCCGCAAGCCTTCGTAGCCCATTTTGTGAAGCTCGGCCACCATCAGGAAGACTTGTCGGGCGTTCTTGGCTTCGGTCACTGATTCGGGCGACAATCGGTTTATGTTCATGGCCACGACCATGGCTCAACAGAGGAGCAAAGTGTAGTCGAATAGAACTTCCATTGCGGGCCGGTGAATGGCACATGTCACGACCATGAGTGCCAAAGCCAAATGCTTGAATCCGAAGTGCCAAAGCAATTCCTGCTCACCGACAAAGACGTCCACCAGACAATGGCTGCTTGGCCGGGCGACCTGACCCCTCCTCTACATGCGCGCGATCCGAAGCCCCGGTCGGTTGGTTTCGAGCGGTCGGTGCCGTCCTCGTCGTTGCTCCTTTTTGCCGCCATCCCGTGGTCGATGGCCTTCATTCGTCGTTAATCCGTATGGCTCCTAGTGTCCCTGCTTGCTGGCCGGGTGTTGTTTTGGTGGTCTGCTGATAGGCTTTAAGCTTTTTTGGCTCTTGGTGTTGGCCGATTTTTTAGATGGCCATTTTTTGGTGAGGTTTTAGGCCGAATTTAGGGGTGGTGAGAATTCAGAGCAACACACTGGTTTTTTGCGTTGTTTCTGGCCGGAAATGGAGGGTCAATTCACGTCAATTTGTGGATGCAAATTTTGGGCGGGTCGATGTGCTGCCTCCGGATCAAAGGCGGCCCCGCCAAACCAAGAGACCCGCAGGAACATTCCACCTCGGTTCATACTGGTCACGGCAATGAACCCGACTCCAGACGGAAAAATGGCCCATGAAAGCAAGAGTTCGCCGCGCGAAATTCAAAACTATTTGGGAAGAATTTCTGGGCCGTTGCTCGACCGAATTGATCTGCATGTCGAAGTGCCCCAAGTAAAATTTCGTGAAATTTCCGGCGACAAAACCGGCGAGAATTCGGCGGAAATCCGAGCGCGCGTCATCGCTGCGCGCCAACGGCAACAGAAACGTTTCGCGCACAAACCAAAAATCACCTGCAACGCGCGCATCGGGCCAAAGGAGTTGAAAGCATTCTGCGCGCTCAACGACGCGACGAAGGAGATGCTGAAGATGGCGATGACGGAATTGAATTTCAGCGCGCGAGCTTACGACCGGATTTTGAAAGTGGCGCGGACGATTGCCGACCTGGCCGGTTCGGAAAACATTTCGAGCGAACATATTTCCGAGGCGGTGCAATACCGCTCGCTTGACCGGCAGTTGTGGGGGTGATAGTTGCCAAGTCTGTGTGTGAAAGGACTCGAATCTGCGTGAGTTTTAATAGTGGTCTAAAGTAATTCAAAAGTTTGTCGAGTGACGAGGAAGCGCCACTCCTCCACAATAAGACAGGTTTTTGTAAATTCTTTTTTGGCGGGCGACGCCACCCCAATCCACGGTAGGGTTTTACCCCATGAGAAAATTCCAGCTAATAGCGTAGCTTCATCGGATGGTGAACCTATTGCCATGCTATCCGGCACGCCCCGTTCAAATGTTTCGCCGCACTTTCCGAATCCATTCTTCATCGCCATCGCGACACCATGAGTCATCCAGAACTTAAACGCGTGTTGTTGACGGGTGCCAGCGGTTACGTTGGCGGGCGATTGCTGGTCGAATTACAACGGCATGGCATGGCGGTTCGTTGTCTGGCACGCCGCCCTGAATTTCTTTTGCCCAAAGTCGCGCCGGGAACCGAAGTGATGGCGGGCGACGTGTTGGACCGGGACAGTCTTGCGTCGGCCATGCGCGGCATCGAGACAGCTTATTATCTGGTGCATTCAATGGCGGCGAACGATTTCGAGGAAACGGATCGTCTGGCCGCGCGCAACTTTGCGGAAGCGGCGCGGGATGCGGGGGTTCAAAGAATCGCTTATCTCGGCGGCCTCGGCGCCGGCAGCGAACTCTCGTCACACTTGCGCAGCCGTCAGGAGGTGGGAAACATTCTGCGTTCCACCGGCGTGCCGGTCATCGAGTTTCGCGCTTCGGTAATTATCGGTTCCGGCAGCCTGTCTTTTGAAATGATTCGCGCGCTGGTCGAACGTCTGCCAGTGATGATTGCGCCGAAATGGGTGGCGGTTCTCGCGCAGCCGCTGGCCATCAATGACCTGCTGCAATATCTCATCGCCGCGTGTGATTTGAGCGGACGGGAAAATCAAATTTTTGAAATCGGCGGTCCGGACCGGGTTTCTTACGGTGATTTGATGCGTGAATATGCGCGGCAACGCGGTTTGCGCCGGCTGATGATCCGCGTCCCGCTGCTGACGCCGCGATTGTCCAGCCTATGGCTCGGCCTCGTGACGCCGCTCTATGCGCGCATCGGGCGCAAACTGATTGACAGCATTCGCAATCCAACCGTGGTGGGCGACGATTCCGCATTGAAGGCTTTTGCCATTCGTCCCATGGGCGTTCGAGAAGCGATTACCAGCGCTTTGCGCAATGAAGACAAGGAACTGGCGGCGACGCGCTGGTCGGATGCGTTGTCGTCGGGCGGCGCAGCTCGGCAATGGGGCGGGACGCGATTTGGCAACCGCCTGATTGATTCGCGCCGTGTGTGCGTGGATGTTCCACCTGCGGTGGCCTTTGAACCCATCCGCCGGATTGGCGGCGCGACCGGCTGGTATTACGCCAACTGGCTTTGGCGTCTGCGCGGCTGGCTGGATTTGCTGGCCGGCGGCGTGGGCATGCGTCGCTCGCGCCGTGATCCTGAAAAACTCCAGATCGGGGACGTGGTGGATTGCTGGCGGGTTGAAGCGCTGGAACCTGACCGGCGTCTGCGGCTCGCGGCAGAAATGAAATTGCCCGGACGCGCGTGGCTGGAATTTGAAGTGGTCGCATGCGGAAACGGATCGGAAATCCGCCAGACCGCCAGTTTTGATCCGGCGGGATTTTTTGGACTGGCATATTGGTATGCGGTCTATCCGCTCCACGAACTGGTGTTTGGCGGAATGTTGCAGGGGATTGCCAGGGCTGCCACACGCCAAAAATAAAATCCTCGCTTAAAAAGTGCGACTTCAATTTACCAACAAAGGAGAAAAATCTTCTTTTGCAACTATGGTTGCCAGCCGCGCGGGCCGGGTCTTTGGCCGGAAACAGCGGGTCAATTCGCACCGTGCCGGTGAACCAGACTATCTTTATGTTATTCATTTCGTCATCCTTATTTCCGTCACATGAAAGAGAAATCCATATCGGCACGCAGGTTGAAAAAACCGGTTCAAGTTGTGCGACCGGAATTTTCCCTGACGACCGCGAGCCGTGCGTTTCCCGTCATCGCCATGGCGGCCTCGGTTGGAGGTTTGAACGCTTTGTCTGTCATCTTGGGCGGTTTGCCGGCGAACTTCCCGGCCGCCATTGCCATCGTGATGCACCTTGCGCCCGAACATAAAAGTATTCTCGCCGAGATTCTAAACAGTCGCACCCGTTTGGCGGTCAAGCAGGCGCATACGGGCGACGTGTTAAGTCGCGGGAGCGTTTTTATCGCGCCGCCCAATCACCATCTTTCCGTGGTCAAAGGTGGACGACTTAAACTTTCCTCATCCGGTGCCGAAAAATTTCATTTTGCCCGTCCGTCCGCCGAACCGCTGTTTGCTTCGGTGGCAAAAGTTTACCAAAAGAACGCCATTGCCGTGGTGCTCACCGGCGGCGACGGCGACGGCTCATTCGGGGTGCAGATCATCAAGGAGCACGGCGGTCAGGTCATCGCGCAAGACCGGCCCACGTCGCAAGATTTCAGCATGCCGGAGACTTCCATCAAGACCGGCGACGTTGATTTTATACTGCCTTTGAACGCAATCGCCCCCAAGCTGATGGAATTGGTGGAGCGCGGCGTTCACGCCGCTTCACCGCCCGCCGGGCCGAAGCCGTCCGAACTTGCCGCACCCGCTGGCGACCGTGGCTTGAAGCGGCCTGAAGGCCGCGCTCCTGCCCGCCGCACTTAATCGCATTCGCCAGCCACACCGCGCTATGCAGTGGGGAAGAAAGCTGCCATAATTGCGCGTAGGAAATAAGCGCATGAAAAAAATGCCATCATCGTCACGCCGACAAAAAACCCCCGTTCCAGTTATTCACCCGGAAACGTCCGCCTCGCCTGCGGGCGCGACATTTCCCATCGTCGGCATCGGTGCCTCCGCCGGCGGACTCGAAGCCTTGGATCAGTTTCTGGGGCGGGTGCCGACGGGCAGCGGCATGGCGTTCGTTATTGTTCAGCACCTCGACCCGACGCGCAAAGGCATCATGTCCGAACTGCTCCAGCGCGCCACGGACATGAAGGTGATCGAAGTCAAGGACCGCACCACGGTGCGGCCGGACTGCGTCTATGTGATTCCGCCGAACAAGGACATGTCCATCCTGCACGGCGTCCTGCACCTGCTCAAGCCGACCGCGACGCGCGGGCTGCGGCTGCCGATTGATTTTTTCCTCCGCTCGCTGGCGCAGGACCAGCAGGAGCACAGCGTGGGCGTGATTCTTTCCGGCATGGGCTCGGATGGCACGATGGGTCTGCGCGCCATCAAGGAAAAGGCGGGCGTGGTGCTGGTGCAGGAGCCGGCGACGGCCAAATTCGACTCCATGCCACGCAGCGCGATTGACGCCGGGCTGGCGGATATCGTGGCCCGGGCGGAAGAATTGCCGGGGAAAATTCTCGCCTATCTGCAACGCACCCCGCTCATCGCCCGGACAGAAGAGTTGCTGGAAGACAAGGCGCAGATGGGGTGGTGACGCCGCGCTCCCAATTGCTAACCGACGCGGACGAAATTCCAATTTTTTTGGCAACGTCTGTTTGCAGCCAGTGTAGTTCCAAGCGGTGTTTTTTTATTTGATCGCCGAGTGTCGTGGGTTGAGTTGGAACTCGCTGATTCGATTTCCAGTGCCGTGGATATAAGTGGCGTGGCCGGGAAACCTTGAAAGGACAAAGTGAGAGCAGAAGCCGTATATTTTTTAACTGAATTTGTTGCACGAATCTACGCCGCTATTTTCAATGGCCGAGAACCTTGAGAACAGCCGAAGTCAAATTTTATCCAGACATCTCCTGATGGCTTGTGCGAGTTTTTGCGCTTGAAAGGGTTTGGTGAGAAAGTTGACACCTTCTTCCAATGGAAAATCCTTGCCAGCGACTTCGGCGCTATAGCCACTCGCATAAATCACTTTCAATTTTGGATTCTCCTTCAAAAGTCGTTCGCCCAATTCCTTTCCGGTCATTCCGCCGGGCATGACCATGTCGGTCAGTAATAGATGGATTCCATCGCGCTGCTGGTTCCAGACTTCAAGGGCTTCGAAGCCGGTGGCGGCTTCGAGCACGCGGTAGCCGAGGCGCGACAGAACATTTTGAACCGAGGCGCGCAGTTTGGGTTCATCCTCGACCAAAAGGATTGTTTCGTTGCCGCCCCGTCCCGGCTCGGTCGTCGGCTGCACAAATTTCTGGTCGGAAGTTTTAGCGAGGCGCGGAAGATAAACTCTGAACGTCGTTCCGTGACCCACCTCGCTATAAACATTTACCCAGCCTTTATGCTGCTGGACGATTCCGAAAACCGTCGCCAATCCGAGTCCGGTGCCTTTGCCGACTTCCTTGGTGGTGAAGAACGGCTCGAAAATCTTCTGAAGATTTTCTGGTGGAATGCCGCAGCCGGTGTCGCTCACGCTCAAGCAGACGAATTTACCGGGCCGGACTTGAGCGGAATGCGAGGCGGCGGCTTCGTCGAATTCGGCGGTGGAGGTCTCAATGATGAGTTGTCCGCCTTTGGGCATGGCGTCACGGGCATTAACCGCGAGATTCATCAACACCTGGTCCATCATGCCCCCGTCGGCATGGATGAACAACTCTTGCATCGCAAATTTGAACTGCAAATGGATGTCGTCGCCGAGTGTGCGCCGCAGCATTTTGGTCAGCTCGTTGATGGATTCGTTCAAATCCAATTCTCGAAGCTGCAATGTTTCTTTCCGGCTGAACAAAAGCAACTGGCGGGTCAGCGCGGCGGCGCGTTGTGTGGACGCGCTGATCTCCTCGGCAAATTCAGACTGCGCCGGAGAAAGGCCACCTTCTGCTTTTAGCAAATCAGACTGCATCTGGATAATCCCCAGAATATTGTTGAAATCGTGCGCCACGCCGCTAGCCAACTGGCCGATGCCTTCCATTTTTTGGGACTGGCGGAATTGTTCCTCCAGTTGTTTGCGTTTGAAGAACGACCCGATTTGCCGCCCGATAATGAGAAACATTTCCAGTGTTGCTTCATCCGCCTTGTGTATTTTCCGTCCCAGAAAATCCATTACGCCGATGACTTCGCCTTCCAAGGCGATTGGAAATGCCAGTGCGCTGTGCAACCCGATTTTCTTGGCAAAAGATGCGCGTGGATAATTATTATCATTGGCGATGTCCGAGATTAACAATGGTTTGCCGGATGCCCACACGCGTCCCGGCAGGCCGTTGTTCAATGCAAAGGTCAAAGCGCGGGTCTTGGCCATCATTTCTTCTGCAGGAAGTTCTGGTTGGTGCCATGCTTCCAGGCAACGCAACACATTGGTTTTTCTATCCACTTCCCAGATTGCGCCAAAATCCCACCCTTCAGATTCGCAGATGGCCTGCATGATTTTTGGCGTCGCTTCATTCAAAGTGGTTGAATCAGCCAGTGCCCGGCTAATGGCGCTTTGCGTGGCCAACCGGCGATCCGCGCGCTTGCGCTCGGTAATATCGTGCTGGGTGGCCACAAAGTGCGTGATTTTTCCGTTGGGATTGCGAAGGGGCGCGATCTGCCATTCCAAGTCAAATTCCGTTCCGTCCTTGCGATAATTGATGGTTTCGCCTGCAAACGCTTCGCCCCGTTCGAGATTTTTCCGGAGCCGGAGCAACACGGCCTTGTCCGTGCGCGGCCCCTGTAAAATCCGGGGCGTTTTGCCGATGACTTCCTCTGCCGTGTAGCCTGTCATCTGCGTGAAGGCGGGATTGACGAAAATAATTTTTGGTCCCGGCAAATCGAGTTCCGCATCTGTGATCGTAATGGACTCTTTGGACTGTCGCATGGCGGATTCGAGCAATCGCAACGACTCCTCGGCTTTTTTGCGCTCGGTGATGTCGCGGATCATCGCCAGCAGATTGCCGTCTGGCATCGCGTTCGCGATCGTGTCCACTGCGAAGACCGAGCCGTCCTTGCGCCGGAACTGCCACTCCCGTTGGTAGTCGGATTTGGTTTTGATCACGTCCAGCGCCTGCCCGATGTGCGGAATTTCCGCCGGGGAAACGATGTCCGTGGCGTTCAGCCCGATAAATTCGTCACGGGTATAACCGAGCATCCGGCAGATGCTCGTGTTGGCATCGAGGTAGTAACCCTTGGCATCAACAATGACGATCCCGTCAGGCGCATACTCGAAGAGCCTGCGATAGCGCTCCTCGCTTGCCCTCAACATCTCTTCCGTCTGCTTCCACTCGCTGATGTCCCGCGCCACTTTCGATGCACCGATGACAATGCCGTCGGCATTCTTGATTGGTGATGCCGTGACCGAGACATGAATAAGCCGTCCATCCTTTGTTTGCCGCTGCGTTTCGAAATGCTCCACATTTTCGCCGCGTCTGATCTTCGTCAGTATTTGATTTTCCTCCTCCTGCCGGTCGGCGGGAATCAGCCGCATGATTGAAGTGCCAATCATCTCGGCGGCGGTGTAGCCGAAAATTCTTTCCGCACCTTTGTTCCAACTGGTGATGATGCTGTTCAGGTCTTTGCCGATGATGGCGTCATCTGAATAATTAACAATCGCCGCCAGCCAGATTGAAGCCATTTCCGCCGCCTTGCGCTCGGTGATGTCGGCGCGGATGGCCACATATTGGCGCGGTTTGCCGTCTTCATTGAGAAACGGAACGATGGTCGTGTCCACCCAATAAAACGAACCGTCCTTCGCTTTATTTTTGATTTCACCTTTCCAGACTTTGCCGCTGGCAATCGTCGTCCACAAATCGCGGATGAATTCCTTGGGATGAAAACCTGATTTAATGATGCGATGGTCCTGACCTAGCAATTCCTCGCGGGAGTATTTTGAGATGGCGCAGAACTTGTCGTTGACGCAGGTGATCTTTCCCTGCGGGTCGGTAATGGCCACGATGGCGTGTTCGTCGAGAGCGGCCTTGAGGTCGTTAATTTCTTTTAGCGAATCTCTTAATTGTTGATCCGGTTCCATATGCCCTATGAATTGACTGACCCAGAGATAATTTAATAAAGACGCCAGAAAATCCCGCACTGCAAGTTATTTCTTCGATTTTCTTTGCCGCCGAATAATTTTGCAAAAACGCAAAAATCCATGTTTGTGGACACGCCTGCACTAATGAATACGGACATAACCATGAAACCTTTCATTTTTTTGAAAGATTTTGAATCTTTGAACGTATTCCTTCCGGATATTTGTAAAAATCCGCTGACGCAGTCTCTAAATTACAGCTAGTTGCGGCCATTTTTGAGGCGGGCGGCATTGTTTTATACCAGCTCCGTTCACGTCACGCCGCCGCAGCGAACCTGACCTTCCTTGACGGCCATTCCGCTTATTTCAAATACACCTACATGGCCTACCAGAAAGGCACGAAGATCGGCGACCCCGGCAACCCGGACATCAATTGGTCTTACGACGGCACGCCTTCGCAATAATCAGAGCATCCAAGAAGCTTCGTTATCTGCTCTTGGCCTTTGGCGGTCGGTTTCCAACGGTCTGTTTCCCAGCCCCAAAGAGTTTTGACGCTGACACCCAAATCCAAGGCAAATTGCTTCCGCGATTTCCGTAATTTTAGCCTGTGCTGCTTTATCTTTTGACCCCTAGAAATAGGGGCTTCAGGTGAAAAAAAGGCAACACATGATGTTTCGTTGCCTTTTGGGGTTTTGAGGCCCGTTTCGGTGAACGGATCGTATCCCAGATACGCGATTAAAGGGGGCTGGAAAGACCAAGATGGGTATATCCGGTCGCATTCCCACAGGCTCAAGGTTCGTGCGCTAACCCCTAATTTTACAGCGGCTTCCCGCTGTCGGATGCCCGCCAAGAACCGTTTTTTCTTGAGGTGTTCGCCCAAGGTCGTAGGCTCCTTGGCGATTGGAAAACTCCGTGTCCAAACTGGTGCAACATCCTTGCGAGCGACGGTTACTCTGCGCTCATAAAAAGGCAACATCGCGCACACCAGACGGGAAAATGGTGGGCGAGTCGAAGAGTTCGCCGCGCGAAATTCAGAATTATCTTGGCCGAATTTCCGGGCCGCTGCTCGACCGCATAGATTTGCACGTCGAAGTGCCGCAGGTGAAATTCCGCGAAATTTCCGGCGACCGCACCGGCGAAGCGTCAGCAGAAATCCGCAAGCGCGTCATTGCCGCACGCCAGCACCAGCAAAAACGTTTCGCGCATAAACCCAAAATCACCTGCAACGCGCGCATCGGGCCGAAGGAGTTAAAGGAATTCTGCGCGCTGGACGACACGACGAAGGAATTGCTGAAAATGGCGATGACAGAATTGAATTTCAGCGCGCGCGCCTACGATCGCATTTTGAAAGTGGCGCGGACGATTGCGGATTTGGCTGGCTCAGAAAACATTTTGAGCGAACACATTTCCGAGGCGATTCAATACCGCTCGCTCGACCGGCAATTGTGGACGTGAGACCGCACAGTGTTTTCACATATTCTTAAGCCGAAAGCCGAGAGTCGAAAAAAGATTCAAAAATTATTTGACAAGAATGCAATCTCATTGATAATAACGACTAGATAAGTCGTATTTAGTGCTATGCATGGTTTATTACAGCGAAAATAAATTGATTCGCCTGTATTGATAATACGACTTAAACAGTGGTTTTAATCGAATGAGTGAATTAAAGACAAAAGGCAGTGACGAATTGAAGTGGTTGGAATTGGTTATCCAACACGTCGGCTCGTTGCGTTATGGCGTGGTGGAAATCGTCGTGCATGATTCGCGCGTGATTCAGATTGAAAAGACCGAACGTGTGCGTCTGGAAAAAAGCGCCGACAAAGAAATCTAAAATCTAATTTCAAAATTTACAGGCTGCTGACCGGTCAACCGGAAGTTCCCATGAAAATAAAAAAACAAATCATCCATGCGGAACTGGATTCAAAAATTGGCGTGCGCGTCGCTCACAGCGGGTTTGCTGTCGGCAACGAACGCATCTCTTGCGGCTGACGTAAAAATTCTCAACGTCTCCTACGATGTCACGCGGGAATTTTACCAGGACTACAACGCGGCGTTCGCGGCTTATTGGAAGGAAAAAACTGGCGACACGGTGACGGTCAGCCAATCCCACGGCGGTTCAAGCAAGCAGGCGCAATCGGTCGTCAACGGACTTGAAGCGGACGTAGTGACGATGAACCAACCGCCGGACATTGATATTTTGCATTCGGTGGGGAATTTGATTCCGGTGAATTGGGCTTCGCGTTTGCCGAACAAAAGCGTGCCTTACACTTCGACGATTGTTTTTGTCGTCCGCCAGGGCAATCCGAAGAACATCAGAAATTGGGACGATCTGGTTCAATCAAATGTTTCAGTTGTCATTCCGAATCCGAAAACTTCCGGCAACGGACGTTACAGCTATCTGGCGGCGTGGGGATATGCGCTGAAGAAATCCGGCGGTGACGAGAAGCAGGCGCGCGACTTCGTGGCAAAACTTTTCGCGAATGTGCCTGTGCTCGACACCGGCGGACGCGGCGCGACTACGACGTTTGCGGATCGTGGCATCGGCGATGTGCTGCTGACGTTTGAAAACGAGGCGGCGCTGGTGCAGAAACAATTTCCTGATGATGGGCTGTTGGTGGTTCTTCCGCCTGTAAGTATTCTTGCTGAAAATCCCGTGGCTTGGGTGGATCACAACGTGCAGCGGCATCACACCGAGGCTGTTTCGCGCGCTTATCTGGAATATCTTTACAGCGACGCCGGGCAGGAACTGGCGGCGCAACATTTTTTTCGTCCAAAAAATCAAACCATTCTTGCGAGGTATTCCACACGTTTCAAACCGCTCGATTTGTTCACGGTGGATGAAATCGCTGGCGGTTGGCAAAAGGCGCAGCAGGTGCATTTTGCCGACGGCGGAATTTTTGACCAAATCTATCAACCAAACCAATAAAGAAAAAAGTTATGGCGCGCATATTCAATGACATCACGGAAACCATCGGCAACACCCCGCTCGTGCGGCTGAACCGCACGGCGAAAAAACATGGCGCAGTCGCCGACGTATTGCTCAAGCTCGAATTTTTCAATCCGCTCTCCAGCGTCAAAGACCGCATCGGTTTGGCAATGATTGAAGATGCCTTCAAGTCTGGCGCGATCAACGAAAGCACAATTTTGATTGAACCGACCAGCGGCAACACCGGCATCGCACTGGCGTTCGTCGCCGCCGCGCGCGGATTGAAATTGATTTTGACGATGCCCGAAACGATGAGCATCGAGCGGCGCAAGTTGTTGAAAATTCTCGGTGCGAAACTCGTGTTGAGCGAGGGCGCAAAAGGCATGAAAGGCGCGATTGCCAAAGCCGAGGAACTCCACAAACAAATTCCCAACAGCGTCATCCTCCAGCAATTCAGCAACCCGTCAAATCCGGCGATTCACCGGCGGACGACCGCAGAAGAAATCTGGCGCGATACGGACGGCAAGGTGGACTTCGTGATCGCCGGTGTTGGGACCGGCGGCACGATCACTGGCGTGGCGGAAGTCATAAAAAAATTGAAGCCGGGCTTCAAGGCAATTGCTGTCGAGCCGTCAAAGTCGCCTGTCATATCCGGCGGACAACCGGGGCCGCATAAATTGCAGGGCATCGGCGCGGGATTTATTCCCGCGAATTTGAATGTGAAAATTCTCGACGAAACAATTCAAGTCAGTGAGGAAGATTCCGGGCCGATTTCAAAAGAAGTGAATCAGCTTGATGGAATTCCGGTCGGCGTTTCGAGCGGCGCGATCATTTGGGCGGCGTTGCAAGTGGCGAAGCGTCCTGAAAATAAAGACAAAACCATCGTCGCCGTGGTTCCGTCATCGAGCGAGCGTTATCTTTCGACTTGGCTCTTCACGGACATTGGCACCGAGACTGATGACATTAGCGCACTGTTGAATGTCTAATTTTTCCATATTTTCACCCGAATTAAAGCGAGACCAAATTTCTCCTGATGAACATTTTTAGAAAAATATCGTTTTGCCTGGTAATCATATTTTCGTGGCGCATAGACGTCTTTGCAAATAGTGGGGCGTCTTCGGAAAATCCTTACGCGCAGATTGTGACGCGTAATGTGTTTGCCCTCGACACGTCCGTATCGTCCGCGCCATCAACCCTGAGTAAACCGCTGCCAACAATCACGCCAAACGGCATCATGTCCGTCTTCGGCAGTGTGCAGACGTTGTTCAAAGTCACCGACAATCAGTTCGGCCAGCCAGTCAGTGAAAAATCTTACATACTTGGCGAAGGCCAGCGCGAAGATGACATTAAGGTTGTTCGGATTGATGAAAAAAACGCCGTCGTAACTTTTAACAACCACGGCACGATTCAGGAATTGCCACTGGTCACTGCAACGACTTCGGGAAATGTGGGCCAAATTGCGTCTTCCAATCCCGACAGTTTGCATGGAAATCGTTTTGCTGGTGGCAGAGCGCTGGCATCGGCAAACCAAATACCAAGCAACAACGGCAATATCACTGACTCGTCGGGATTTCATTCAGGTTATCCGGTTGGCACATATAAAAATCCCTCGGGTCAGGGATTGATCGTTCCAAATGTTTCTTTTGCCGGCACTTCGGACAGTGACAACGCGTCGCTTCAAGCTCCGGCTGTTTCTAATGACGTTAGTTCCGACAACAATAGTTTTTCAAGACAGGGAGCGGATGGTTTAGCCGCTGAACAGTTGGCGGATATACGGATGGTTTTATTTGCCCGACAGCATATGCAGTAATCGGGCCGATGTAGCGGATGATTTGCCCACCTCGCAAAGAGGAGGCTCAAGTTTAACCTTTGAATGATGTGGAGCTGACCGGTTCACCGGAAGTTCTTCAGATAAAAGTCTGTGACTGTGACCTGATGGTTGCAAACAGGCGAAACTGAAAACGACCGGATTATGAACATAAAAAAATTGATCAACCTGGGAGCAATCGCCTTGTCTCTGTCCTGCCTGCCTGCCTATGCCCAGACATTGTATAACACTTACGCCGATGGTGACCTGATTTTGGATTTCAGCAAGTCGGGCGCTACATATGACGTGGAGGTTGACATTGGTAATCTTGCCAGCCTGACCAATGCGGCGAAGACAGCGGGTGGGACATTGCAAATCACCGCTTATAACGCAACCAATCAACTTGTCGGAATTTTTGGCAACGTCAACAACCTGTCGTTTTCAGTTTTCGGGATTCAAAACAACGCGTCTGGATCTGTCGCGGCGAACACCTCTTGGCTTTCAGATCAACAAGCTGGCAGCAGTCCGAACTCGGCTCCGAATGACTTGACAGGTTCTGTTCAAAACTCGCTCAAGACAACGGAGAATGGAATTCTCGGTTTGGACGGCTTTGGAGGTTATAACTCCACAGGGCTTCTGCCTTGGAGCGCGGCCAATGCAGCGAATGCGACCAATAATTCCGCCACTGTGGCGATTATCCCGCAAGGCAACGTCAGTTCTTACACATCAAGAGCTGGCAGTTTTAATGGCGCGCCCAGCGGGTTCCCCGCAAACACGACGTCAGGCACTTTCTCGACAAAGAATACAAATACCGTTTCCGACCTCTTTGAATTTGATCCGGGGTTGGGGACTTCTCACTTGGCCGTCTATGTGGGTTACTTCACGTTCAAATCGGACGGCACATTATATTTCAGCCTGCCGTCAGCAGCGACACCGCTGCCCACGACTATCACGTCCGTGACGAAAAATAGCGGGACGGTTTCAGTGAATTTCAACACGGTGGTCGGCACAAATTACCGCCTGCTTTACTCCACCAATGTAAGCCTCGCTCGCAGCAGTTGGACGATCATTGCCGGTTCTGTGGCCGGCACCGGTGCGACGGGCACTTTGAGCGACACCTCGGCGACGGATGCGGCGCGGTTTTACACAGTGCAATCATACTAAAATACTAAAACAATCCATACAAATTTGAATCTGACCGGTCCCCTGGAAGATTCGCCAAACAAACACAACAAACAAAAAGGAAAAATGAAAACAAAATACCTACCCATTCTGGGATTGGCGGGACTGGCCTTATCAGGTCTTTCTGCGCACGCCCAGATTAGTTACACTGACGGCGACCTGATTTTAGACTTCAGCCAGTCTGGTAAATCGGACGTCGAAGCTGACATTGGCAGTCTTGCCAGCTTGATCTCGTTGTCTGGCGGCTCGTCAGTTCAGATCGGCAGCTACAGTTCGTATCTCACGACTGCAGGTTCCAGTCTCAACAGTTTGTCGTTTTCCATATTCGGCATTCAAAACAATGCGGCCGGATCTGTCTCGGCAAATACATCCTACCTTTCAATTCAGCAATCGGGCGCTAGTCCAAACACCGCGCCGAATGACTTGGCGGGTTCTGTTCAAAACTCGCTCAAGACAACGGAGAATGGAATTCTCGGTTTGGATGGCTTTGGAGGTTATAACTCCCTCGGCCTTCTGCCGTGGAGCATAGCCAATTCAGCCGGGCCGACCGTTGCAATCATTCCGAGCGGCAACGTCAATGGCTACACCCATTTGGCTGGCAGTTTTAACGGTGCGCCCAGTGGTTTCCCTACAATCACGACGTCTTCCACTTTTTCATCGGGTGGGAGCGTTACTGCGGATCTGTTCGAGTTCGATCCGGGTCAGGGACCTACTCATCAGGCAATCTTTGATGGTGACTTCACCTTCAATAGCGATGGCACGCTGGATTTCACCTCTATTACGCCAGCGCCGGAACCAAGCGTGTATGGATTGTTGGGAACCGGCTTGCTGTTGGTCGCGCTTCGCCATCGTTATTTTGGAACCAAATCTGACAACATAAAAATTTAACCGCTTAAATTGAAAATAAATAAAACAAACCTTGAAACATTCTTAACAAAAAAATAAACAAAAAAACAATATGAAAAACTATCTCAAAAAAATAATTCTCGCCGGCATTTCCGGCGCACTGTTGGTGCCCTCGCTTCATGCGGTTTCTGTCAGCATCGTCACCGTTGGCGGCAATGCCAGCATCAAGCTCGTGCAAGACCGTTTGACGAATAGCTCGGGCGGCCTCCTTCCTGGCGGCACCATCGTCAATAACGCCACCAACACCTTGATTTTCCGGGCCACCGGAACTTGGGGAACCACCAACGTCACATGGGATTTTAACTTCACCGGCGGTGCGGCGGCCATTCTGGACATCGCGAACCAGAATCACGTCACATTGACGGATAACTCCACGGCCATTCCGGTCAGTGCGATCAGCATCACCGCCCCGGAAACAGTGGGCATCAATTCCACTGCCCTGGGAATCCAGCAAGACTACACCTTGGTTGCGCCGCTGGTTTTTGTGAAGAATAACGGCGCGGATCTTGTCGGCGTATCAAACATCACGCAACGGCTGGCCAATTATCTGGAGTCATCCGGTGGCACGCTGCCTGCAACCTACTTCGGCGGCGCCACTGCCAACCCGGTTTATTTCGTGGGCCGCAACACGGCTGCCGCCGTCCGGCAGGTGCTTGATGCCAACATCTTCTTCACCGGTTCAGCGATAAATTATCACACCAACTCAGCCGGCAATCCCGTTGCGTGGGCCGGCGCCGGCAGCGGCACTGAGGTGGCGAACAATGTGACTATCATACCGGGATCCATCGGCACATTGGCGGTTCAGGATGCAGGCTCGCTGACTAAATTGAGTTACGAAGGCGTGCCATTCTCCACCGCCAACGTCATCAACGGCACCTATCCGCTCTGGGGTTATGAACGGTATATTTATTTCCCGTCCCCGGACAGCCGCGCTCCCTCGGCCAACCAGCTCACGCTCATTAAAGCCTTGGAAAATGCCGTGTCGGATCCGACTTACGACCACAATAATTCATTGTTCGTGAACAAATTCGTGTCGTATTCCGACGTGAATGCATCCGTTCAACGCAGCGCAACTTTGGACGGCGGCTTGATCTTCTCTCAAATATATTGAGAGACGTTCGGCTTAAATTTTTAAGCTGAAAACCGCAAAGACCGGCGCGGATTTTTTCCGCGCCGGTCAATTGATTGAATAACGAGCGTGATACAGACCGAAAATCAGCCTTGAGAAAAACGTTTTTAATCTGAAAAAAATCAAACAACTGATCCTGATGATCCTTGCGACCACACTGGTTGAATCTTCCACGGCTTTCGCCGGGGAGACAAATCCACCTGCTGTCATCGAGAATCTTTTTGCCGCGCCGTTGCCCGTCACAAACGCCTCCGCAAATTTGGCGTCTCGGTTTGACGTGCGTTCTTACAAAATCGAAGGCAACACCGTTTTGCCGCCGGACGCATTCACTTTTCTTTCCGATTACACCGGCACGAACAACATCGCTGGCGTCCGCAATGTCTTGGACAAATTGCAGTCGGTTTACAACGCGCGCGGTTTCACCAACCTCGCCGTCATACTCCCCCAGCAGGATTTCTCAAACGGCATCGTGCACGTGAAAATCATCAAGAACAAACCCGGCGTGGTGGCGACTGAAACAAACATGGCCGCGCAATTCAGCGGGCCTGCGTTCGAAGTGCGCGGCTATCGCATCGAGGGCAACACCGTTTTGCCGCCCGAAAAATTCGGGATGCTTTCCAATTACACCGGCACCGTGGATTTCCCGCGCATCCGCGAAGGACTGGGCGGGTTGCAACTGCTTTACCGCGACCTCGGCTTCGTGACCGTCAGCGCCACGCTGCCGCAACAGAAATTGACGAACGGATTCGTGCGCGTGAAAATCATCGAAGGCAAACTCGCCGCAATCCGCGTCGAAGGAAACCGCTGGTTCAGTTCCAACAATGTCATGCGCGCCCTGCCGAGCCTACAGACAAATATTTTGCTGAACACAAAATGGTTCCAGCCCGAACTCGACCGCGCCAATGCAAATCAGGACCGCCAGATTTATCCCGTCATCAGTCCTGGCTTCGATCCCGGCACCAGCGACCTGACATTGCAGGTCAAAGACCGTTTGCCGTTGCACGGACATCTCGAAGTCAACGACAAGTCCACGCCCGGCACACCGCTGCTCCGGATGGACACGACGGTTCAATACGACAACCTTTGGCAGCTCGAACATCAGATCGGCTTTGACTATAATTTTTCGCCGCAGCAGATGAAGCCCGGCGGCGTGCCGCAATTCTACGACCAGCCTGCGGTCGCCAGTTACAGTGCTTATTATCGGATGCCATTCGGAAGCGGCACCGGCCTCCGGCAAAAATACGGCAGCCAGCCCGTGGATTTCGGCTACAACGAAGTCAGCCATCAATTCAGTCTCCCGCCACCGGCCGGCCGGCCCGAATTGATCGTTTATGCTTCACGTTCCACCACGGACACAGGAACCACTTTTGGCCCAATCAAGACAATCGCCGACACCGCCACTCTCGATATAGTCAACCAGAACACCGACCATGACCCTTCCACAACCTGGAACGTGGGTGAAAAATTAATTTATCCGCTTCCGCAATTGGCAGGCATCCAGTCCTCGGTGAGCGCCGGGTTTGACGTAAAAAGCTATCAGATGTGGACGTATCACACCAACTACACCACGGTGCAGCAGTTTGATGATTCCGACACCAACTCGCCGCCGGTGCTGACATATTCCGACACGGTTCCGTTGCCGCAAAATGGATTGAACACAGTCACCTATGTGCCGCTGTCGTTCGGATGGTCTGGTTCGCGGCAGGATTCGCAAGGCAGTTTTAGCTTCAATTACAATCAGAGTGTCTTCCTATCATCGTTCGCATCCGCGCAGAAAAATTTTCAAGAAATCGCCGGTTCAACGCAGGCGGGCGGCAATTACACGACCATCAACGCCGGTCTGGTCCGCCAGCAAAAGTTGCCGTGCGACTGGTCGGCGCTGCTAAATCTCAACGGCCAGTGGGCGAGCGAGGCGCTCATCAACAATGAGCAGTTCGGACTCGGCGGCACATCCGGCGTGCGCGGCTATCAGGAGGGATCCAGTTACGGCGACACCGGCTGGCGCGCGCTCTTTGATCTTCGCGCCCCGCCGATCAACGTCGGTTATTTTCCGGCGCGAAGCGGCGACATTCCCGCCGAAGTGCGCTGCTCGTGGTTCATGGATTACGGCCAGACGTTTTTGATGGACCGTCCCGCGACAGAACCTCTTTCATTCACGCAATGGGGCACGGGACTCGGATTTTTTTTCACGGCGGGCGAACATTTGAGCGCGCGGCTCGCGCTTGCGTGGGCGTTGCTTGACTCGGCCACGACCACGGCTGGCAGCGCGCAGGTTTATTTTAACGTCGGGGTTCAATTCTGAACGCGCCATGAAATTTCAACTCAAAAAATTACGGCTCGTGGCCGCGTTGATTTTCGGCGCGAATCATTTGCTGTTCGCCAACCCGACGGGCATGACCGTCGTCAGCGGTTCAGCCCTCCCCCCGCAGCCAAACGGTTCGCAACTCAACATCACCACCACCAGCCCGGTGGCGTTTTTGAACTGGGGCAATTTTGACATCCAAGCCGGTGAGACGACGACTTTCCTTCAGCCGTCGGTAAATTCTGTCGTCATCAACCAGATTGGTGGCGCCAACGCGTCGCAGATTTTTGGAAATCTCAACGCGAACGGCACGGTCATCCTTGCCAACGCGAACGGATTTTATTTCGGCCCAAACTCGATGGTCAGCGTTGGCGGAAGTTTCATCGCCACCACCGCGCCGCTGTCGCCGGACTTCGGCGCGGGGACGGCGTGGACATTTACTGGAATGCCGCCGTCCAAGAGCATTGTCAATTATGGGCAGATCAGCGTCGGCTCGGGAAAATCCCTGTATCTCATCGCCGAAGATGTTGAAAACCATGGCAGCCTTTCCGCGCCCGGCGGCGATGTCGGCCTTTATGCTGGACAGGAAGTGTTATTGAACGAGCGCGCCGATGGACGCGGTTTCAGCAGCGTTGTCAGATTGCCTTCCGGCTCGGTGAATAATTTCGGCCAGATCACCGCCGATGCCGGAACGATTGCGCTTCAGGCACAGGTGGTGAATCAAAACGGATTGGTTCAGGCGGATTCGGTGCAAAATGTGAACGGCGTCATTGAACTGGTGGCGAGGGACAGCCTAATTCTTGGTGCCGACTCCAGCATTTCTGCAAAAGGCGATTCGACCGCAGGCGGCGCAAGCCCCGGCGGAATCGTGGTGCTCGATTCAGGAAATTCATTTGCCGACACGCCGACATCGCAAATCAATGTCGCTGGACAATCGGGCGGACCGGACGGCTTCGTGGAAATTTTCGGAACCGGCGTGAGTGCGAACAACATTCAGTCAGGCATAGACAATCTGACCGCTCCAAATTTTGCGGCGCAGGACAATCTTCTAATCAATCCATTTGACATCACGCTTTCGCAAAATCCAACCGCCACTTCAACGGTCACGGTAAATAATAACAGCGTGCTGGACGTGAACTTCAATGTGAACGATCTCGCAAACTATTCGCAGATCGCATTGTTTGCCGCTGACAACATCGAACTGCAAACAGGCTGGAACCTGAACGATCCCGGTGCGCCGACCACACTGCATTTGCAGGCTGGCAACAACATCACCATTGATGACGGCTCCAGTCTTGTGGCCGGCAACAATTGGAACGTAAATCTTGTAGCTGGCGCGGGATTTGTTCCCACAATCTCGCAGCCCGCGCCGGCATCAGGCAGCGATTTAATTTTTCTGGATGGCGATTCCTACATTCAAACGCAGGACGGCGACATAAATCTATTCGCTGCGGCAAGTGTGCAGGTGGGGAATCCTGATTATTTTAATCCCGGCATCGGCGCTTACATCAACACGGCGGCCGGCGGAAATATTTATGCGACCGCCCAGTATGGCGATATCAATGCCGGACAAAATTATACGGGTTATTCCATCGGCAATAATGGATTGAGTCTCGGCAACAATGTCGGCGGTATTTCCACCATCTCAGGCGGGAATGTCACGCTGGATGCGGGCGATGATGTGATCAGTATTCCACAAACGCGCACGACATCGTCAACAACTCCGGGCGCTTCCGGCGCATACGGCGGTGGCGACGTGACGGTGATTGCGGGTAATCTGATCACGGGCAATTTTCTCGTGAGCGACGGCACGGGCAGGCTGGAAGCGGGTGTTTCGCTTGATGACAACAACAATGTCACCATCAACAATCCGGCTGCTGACATCGGCACGATTCAACAGGGCGTGAACCTCAGTTTGATTTCGGGAAACTGGCAGGTGTTCGCCGCGCGGGATTTATATGTCACCGAGGTCAACAATCCCAATGGCACTTTCAACGCCAACTCCATACGAATTCCGGCCAGCACCTTTGTCGGCAACATTGACAGCGCCGGAACCATCACTTCGCCAACTCCCAAGTCCGGCAATCTTTTCAATTACGCCCTCGATTCCGCAGCTTCGTTTTGGGCCGGGAATTCCCTGACATTGGGCAACGGCACGTTGTTCCGTTTCAAAGGTGAATCGGACAACACCGCGATTTACCCGTCGATATTATCGCTAATGGCGGGCACGGGTGGCATCACGCTGGACTCGTCGCTCATTCTTTACCCATCCATCCAAGGATCGTTGAACATCACCGACGGCGGAAATTTTACCGGCGTGATCAACAACACCGTTCCCACCGGCATCACGATGTCTGACAGCGGACTTCCGGGCTTTGCAACTTTCGCCAGCGGTCACGCTGTGACGCCGCTGCACTTGAATGATTCAGACCCTGTGATTTTGGATGTTGCAGGCAGCATCGCCAATTTCAGTCTCGTCGTGCCGACATTTGCGGACATCACCGTCGCAGGGGCGCAGCCTTTCACCGCGCTCAACGGCCAGAATATTTATGGCACCTACAATTTTAATTTCAGCGGACAAAACCTTGCCGCAGCGGGAATCGGAAGCGCCACCAGCATTAATGTTTTGGGTGACATTGTTTACAAGGGTCTCGTCACCTCGGTCAGCCTGAACAATTACAATGCCGCTCCGCTGCCGGCGGAAATATTCGACACCAGCATCAGCACGGATCCCTCGGCGACCGAATTTCTGGCCTACGATCCCAACACCGG
>Ga0302274_10001552_pt1 | contig 21946 bp, 15 predicted proteins | sample III_Bog_N2_1_FD_198755 | JGI IMG/M metagenome (GOLD analysis project Ga0302274, IMG submission 198755) | Peat permafrost microbial communities from Stordalen Mire near Abisko, Sweden - III_Bog_N2_1 | ecosystem: Environmental > Terrestrial > Soil > Wetlands > Peat | place: Sweden: Abisko...
TGAACAAGGTGTCCTTGTAAACTTGTTGAATCCAACATATACAAGTCAAAGGTGTTCTAGTTGTGGATGGGTTCGTAAAGGTAACAGAAGTGGTAAGTTGTTTAAATGCGATAAATGCTTTTTTGAGCGTGATGCGGATTTAAATGCTGCCATTAATTTATCCTTGAAGTTGAAACCGATTGGTAAACAACAACAATTAAAACAAGAAAATAGAATCGGTTTTTATTGGAATGTTTTAGATCAGGAGCTTATAGTCCCTGAATGCCCTACAAAAACAAAAAACTTGATTTTGTCATAAAAATCATTATAATTTGTAACTATGAACACATCGACATCAAATATTGACAGTATCCTCAATGCTTTAGATCAAGCAAATAACGAAAACGTATTTACCGTATATTTACCAGTCCTAAAAAAGGATGTTAAGTCTAAAATTTTAAATACTGACCAACTGAAGAAGTTATTTAAAAGCTTGGTGGATTCTCCTTTACAGAATTCATTATTCACACAAACATTCAACCAGATTATGTCTGAGAATATAATTGAGGAGGATGTAAATAATCTAACAGTTGTGGATAAAGCAGTGTATTTTGTGGCGTTAAGAACTAATAGTATTGCATCAACGTATACAGTTAATCTTACTGAAGAAGATATTAAAAAAGATGATTTAAAAAGCGCAAAGGTTAGTTATGACCTCTCTCACCATCTAAAGAACGTTGTTTTAAATTTCAATAGTGAACTTGAGAGGAGTGTTACGAGTGGGCAATATACTGTTGTATGTGGAATGCCTACTATTAAGGTTGAAAACTTGCTTGAAAAGGAACTCCATAAGAATGTTAATGTAGAAGTGAATTCCCCCGAAGAGTTGCGACAGCTTATTGGGGATGCCTTTATAAACGAAATTACAAAGTATATCAAGTCATTAACGGTTAATTCTGAGGTTATAGATTTCACAGCTTTAGATTTCAAATCAAGAATTTTACTAGTTTCCAAGCTTCCAACCACGCTTATAAATGGAGTTTTGAAGTATATGGAATCCTGTAAATTATTGACTGATTCTGTAATGAAATTCCCTATAACAGTATACAACAATTCTGACTCTAATGTTAGTATAGTAAAGGAAATACCCTTTGATGCTTCGTTTTTCAATGAATAGCACTTAGAAACACAGTTGCTGCCATAAATAATATAGAACATTATGGTAGCAACGGACACAATAGACCTATCTAAAGTATTACCACCTTCTTTTTTTGAGGGGTTGGGTAATACGTTTGTCGGCATGTTATCAAAATCCGTTGATGATAAGATAAAGGCATGGAAAATTGAAAAGGTATCTGCCGATTCAAAAAGTAGTCTAGGAGAATCGATTAAGAGAATTTCAAAAGATACTACTGTTAAAGAGGCATTGAAAACCATATTTAAGAATATCGGTATTGGGGGAGGGTTAGTAGACGATAATAAAGAAAAAAGGATGATTCAGGATGCCGATAAACCTAAAACGGTTGTTATTGGTGGGTTTACTCCTGAAGGTATTAAAGCACTCAAAAAATCACTTCCTTCTTTTATAGGTGATAAACTGAGTAAAAGTGTAGATAAAGACAAGGACAGAGATGATTCAAAAGGTGGATGGTGGAAAATAGCTTTTGGTGGATTGGCATTACTAGCTGGTGGGTTATATGCCTTGTATAAGAGTTTAGAATCAGATGGCCCATTTAAGGGGTTATTATTGATTGCATCTAAAGTAGGAGTAATTGGAGGAGTGGAGTTGTTGGGTAAAGCCGCCACGAAACTTTTTAACAGGTTAAAAACCTTTATAGGTGGAATACAGGAAATAGTTACAAGCATCGGTAAATTTATTGGTATAGAAACTCTTGAAAAGGGAGCAGGTAAAGAAATAGCAGAAATTGTAGTTAAGAAAGAGGGAGGAAGTATTTTTACTAAACTATTAGGTAAAATAGGATTGTTCTTCACTAAAGGATTTTTGAAAAAAGTTCCAGTTATTGGAACAGCTATTAGTTTATTCTCAGCGTGGTCTAGATTTAAACAAGGTGATATTACTGGTGGTATTATTGACATAGGTTCGGCATTGGCAGGATTATTAACATTAATCCCTGGTGTAGGATTACCAGTTGCGATTGCTATTAGTACAGGCTTAGACGTTTTAAACGCCTTTTTAGATTATAAAGCTGGTGGAACACCTGCTGGTGGAGGTAAAGGTAAGGGTAAAATGATTTTTGATTATTTAGGTAAATTCGGAGAATGGATTGGGCCTAAGATATACAACGTTTTAAAAAACACTCCTATTATTGGCCCTGCTATAAAATCTTTCGAGAGTTTATTGGATGGAGATTATTATAAAGCTTTAAAACAGTTAGTTTATATTAATCCAGTTTTTGAAATAATTGGTTCTATGTTAGGCGATGACGAGGTAGGGGCTGCATCATCCTTCACAGGAAATGCCGTTAAAGGAACGTTTAATTATATTAGTCGCCTTCTAGCATGGGTTTCAGAAAAGGTGTATAACGTATTTAAGAATGCTCCTGTCATTGGGCCACTTATTGAAGCTTTTAAAATGTTTGCAAAGGGGGATTATTCTAAAGGATTATACCAGCTTATGGGGGTTAGTAAAGATTTTGAGATATTAGGTTCTTTATTGGAGGATAAAGCAGTGGAAGCAGTTGACTTTGGTGGAAATGTTTTAAATGGAGCTAAAGATTTATGGGATGGATTGATTAAGTCTATTCGAGATTTAACTGTAGATAAAGTTAAAAAGGTAGTTACAGGAAGTTTCGAAAGTGCGAAGAAATCTGTTTTAAATTTCTTTGGTGTTAATGATAAAAAAGAACACGAACAACAGGAATACGATTTACGTAAATTAAAGTTAAAGAAACTTAAAGAAGAAAATGCTTCTGCTGGTGACACATCTGATAGTTTAAATGATTTTATATCTCGTCCAAATTCAAAACCCGTTAAAATATCTAGTGAAGATACCTTAATTGGTGCTAAATCAGGTGGGCCAATTGATAAGATGTTAAACGGTGCTACTTCAAAGATTGATTTAGACGGATCGAAACTTTTGGGTGATATTGCATCGAATACAGAGTCTACAAATGAGATGTTGAGAAAATTAGCCGAGGCAATTTTCAAACTTGCTACTACAATGGGGAATAATCAGCAAGGAGTAAACGTTTATCCGACCATGCAGCAACCAAAACAAAAGGCTCAAGCACTGGAAAAAACAATAAATACTATTGGAGCAGTAAGAAATGAATTTTTAACGTCAATTTATAACATGTAATTATTATGATAGATTTAACGCCATCAAATGCAGTTGCCCAATCTATGGTTCGCACTAACGGAACTGTTATAGATGTCGTTGGTAATTATAATTGGACGTTATCTCCAATGACCGGCGAACTTAATACACTGATACCACGAATACTGTTGAGGGAATATCAACAAACTACTAGTTCCCTTACTCAGGCTACAAGTTATTTTACCACTAATGCTAATAGTGTAATTACTCAAGCGCATGGACAAGCCGCTGCACATTATTCGGGATCAAACCAAACAGATGATGTAGCTTATAATGGATTATACGATCCAGCATATAACCCTGCTACAGGTTTTGTATACATATTCCCTTATTTTAGTGAAAATTATTTCAACGTTCAAAGTTCATGGACATCTTTTGATGGAATAGAAAAACTTGGATCGGCTATTAGGGGAGTTGGTGAATTTTTAGGTGGAGGTGATATAGTTAATCCTATAATGAATATGGCTGAAGGAAGTATTGGTGTTGCAGAATTTGCTGCTGGCGTAATATATCCGAAATCAGGCTTTATTGATAAACCCTATATATGGTCAGAAATATCGAAAGAATCGATAACAATAAGTTTTTATTTGTTTAATACTATTGATATAAGCGGAGACGAAATAGCTAAAAATTGGCAGTTGTGTAATCAATTAACTTATCAGAATTTATACGCTAAAGTAAGCTTTGTCACAGCATATCCTCCAGTTTTTTATAGTGTGCATATTGAAAACCAATATCATTCTAAGGCATCATATGTTTCAAATTTAAAAATATCAAACGTAGGAAATATTAGACGCATGAACCTAAATGGAAATAATTCTTATTTTTATAATATTCCTGATGCGTATTTAATAAATATGACATTAACAGAAATGCTTATGCCAAGTAGAAATCTTTTAAATTTAATCTATGGAGGGCTAGATAGCCAACAAATTGTAACAAGCACATTAGCAACAAAATCTCCTTAATCATGATCCAGAATTTAATATATGATTTACCAAAGTTAACATCTACGAAGTATGAAAATATTTTTAACGTTTATACTGATCAGTCGAATTTTTACTATTATAACTTGTTGCAAAGTGTCATATTTCCAGATAATTTATTAGATTCATTTTTTGACCCCTATGCTATAGCTCCAAATGATGCATGGTCTTTTATCTCGTATAAGAAATATGGAACAATTGATTTATGGTGGATGATATGTTTAGTTAATAAAGTGCAGAACCCATTAGCTCCTTTAAATTCGGGTGATATTATAAGAATACCAAAATCTCAAGTAGTTCAAGAAATTTTAACTCAATTAATAGCATAATATGGCGAATATTCCAGATGGAAATGTAGTATATGATAGAGTAATTGAACATGTATATGCAAATGGTAAATACGATGTTCAGATATATATTATGGAACTAGCAACTGACGCATATGATCCTAATTCTTCGGACAGTCCAAAAGTAAGGTATAAACTAGGAATAAGTCCAGTAGGGATAATAAATTTTACAATTAAAGAAACCTTGGCCGATTGGGTAACTTCAGCGGAGATAACTATTCAAGGCTCGTTAGAAGATGTCTTTGCACAAATAAATTCTACTATTCCACAAAACCAAAATATTAAGTTATTTAATAACAATGGTAATGATTTATTATACGTGAGAATTATACCTACGCAAGCAGAGTATAAATTAGGGGGTAATATAAACGATTGGAAACTGGAATATACCTTTGCTATCACTGATATAGTAGATATAGAGAGTCCAGTTGGATTAGAAGGAAATCAATCGAATCAAAACACTAAATGTAAAAAACTTTCATTAGTAGATTATAAATATCATTGTTTAAAAACTAAAAGTTTGTTATATTCTAGTTACTCTGTATACGAAGATGGCAATCCTCCTCCCGAATACGGTATAAAAGAAACGGGTGATATAATTAGGGATATTTTTAGGTTGACAGGGTTTGGAGACGCATTACCACCATTACCCGCAGCGGCAAGTGGAAATGATCCTAATATAAAATGGGATATAGGGAGCAGTAAAATGTTTTATACTATTCCATCAGAAGAAAAGGCATTAAACGCCTTGAATTATGTTTATGCCCACCATTCGGGATCGACATCATCAGAAATAGATTTTAACTCAGGGGAATTGAAGTCCACCTTAAATGCAGGTGCGGGTGGTAAGGCACAAGTATTTGACTTTTGTATTTTACATAACGAAAGAACTGACAATGCTATAAATATAGATGTAACATCCGGTGCTCAAAGCATGTATGTTGGTAAACTATCATTGATACCGATGACAACATATTTTCAAAAGGCTGGTAGCACCGCCAACACCCCAGGCGATCTTCAAATAGAACATTTTTTTGTAGCTGATGATGTGGTAGCAATTCCTTCAGATGGCAGTGTTCCACAAGTTGGTTTAGAGCCTACTAGAGCACCGTTAAATAAAACCTCTACTCCAAATTCTAACGTAGATTTGAAACTGAAAGGTTATGCTGAAATAAACAAATATACCTTATTAGATATGTCAGCAGATACAAACAATACGTTATTTAAGTCCACTCCTATAATAAGCGTCAATACTCAAACAGGCGAATATAAAATGGAATTGTTGGAAAATAGAATCGAAACTGCTAGAAGATTTATAGCACAAAATTATATTCAGAATCTATATCGAGGTCATGGATCACAGTCTAGCAATAACGAGGACTACTTCTTAACCAAACTCGATAAAACTAAAGGGTTATATAACATCAATCCTGTATTTTGTTTATATGGAGCGTTAGATGAAAATCCTGTTCGTCAATCATATGGGGTTCAAACGTTATTAAAGATGGGTATATTCCTTAATCAGGGGATAAATTTTCGTGTGCCTGGGTTAACATATAGAACATCGGGGAAATTTATAGGAATTGATAAAGAGCAGGGGGCTAATAAAACCTCTGATTATGATAATAAATTTCTAGGACAATATTTTGTTATAGATGTAAAGCATATCTTTGAGGGTACTGCTTATTATAATGACATAACGGCAGTAAAGATTCATAGTTTTTATCCACAGCCACCTTCTTTAAACGGGTCGATATAATATCTATCCTCCACAGGTTTTACATGGACTCGATTGAGTAACTATTGGAGTATTTACAGTATTTCTAATCACCTGTTGAGTTTTAGGTGAATACTTGACTGCTACTGAGGTTAAGAAGTTATTAACATCTACAATGACTGCTGTAGTATCAGCATTTTTAGCTGTTCTATAGACCTCTTGTGAGGTTAATGGGTCGTATACTACTCCAACATATAAATCGTCATCTTCTTTGGAGACTTGAGTGAAATATTTGTTATCCATTAATACTACTTAGCTTTAAAACGCAAGCAAACCAGTTTATTTCCTTGTCTATTACTAAAGAATCACGATATAACGCTTCGGATATTTCAAGTAACTTAGTAGACTTTAAACTGCTGTCCATTTTTTTACTGAAATATATTTCAAACATCTCTTTTAATACTTCAGAGTAACTTCCAGAGAAATCTTGTTCGTGTTCGATAGTATATTGTCTAATTTCTATGATATCAGTCTTACTATCAAGTTTTTTGCAGATTTCTTCAGCAATTCCTCTAGCTCTCGTTGTGTCTTTAATGTAAAGTGTTCCAGTATGAGAGAACTGTTGAATCATTCCAATAATGCTACGAATATCAGGAGAATTGTCTTTAATTAGGGTGAGTAGTTTAGGCATCTCGGATTCAGGTATTTGAATCTTCTCAGCTTTTAATATAAACATTACCCTTTTAGCTATATCCCTAATAGGAGGATTTAGATGTATGATTGGTTTACACCTTGATTGGATCGGAGTTGAAATTTTGTGGAGATAGTTACATGTGAAAATGAATCGGGTGTTGGACGAATACTCTTCCATTACGTTTCTTAATGCGTCCATTGCAGAAACCGTTAGAGCATCACCCTCGTCCAATATGACAACCTTTAACTTACCGTCAAAAGACTTTGTTTGTGCAAAGTTGTTGATCTTGTTTCGTATGGTGTCAATTCCATTTTCGTCTGAAGCATTTATGTAAAGATATTGACAGTCGAGAATGTCGTTTACTATAATTTTACTTATTGTGCTTTTACCAATTCCTGCTGCCCCAGTAAAAAGTAAGTGAGGAATCTCTTTTTTAACTTTTAATGATTCAAAATATTCCTTATCTTCAGGACTAAGAATTATATCTTCAAATTTAAGTGGGCGGTATTTTTCACACCAGAGGTTCTTAAAATCTTCTGCTTTTATCATCTCCATATTTTAGCAGGAGATAGGAAAAAAGCAATAGCTACTCGTTAATAAGTTGCTGTCCAGAATAAGATGAGCCTTGTATCTCTCCTAATTTTTGCTGCCCTCGAAGAACCGCATTATACTGTAACCAAGCTAAAAGTTCTGCTTCCTTGCTTTTTGGAACGATGAAGGTTCCATTAATTGTGGTGATTATGATTTCCATATTACCTATATTTATCGATGTGCGCTATATTTTAAACTGTTCATTGTTAAATACATACATGAATAATGAGTTGGATACGCTAATAGCCAAACTTTCTTCGGACACTTATGGGGATGCTCCTGCCGATGAAACGTTATTGGTAGATTTGTCAAGTGGGTTTGCTCCATTGCCTAGAGAAGCACCACCCGAACCTTTTAAAATAACTGAAGAAACTGTAGGAGACTACGTATTACAAAAAACTGGTAGCCTTATTGAAACTAGTTTGGAAGCAGTTCAAGACTTGAAGAACTTTATTGTTCAAGGTCAAAATCCTGATGAAATAGCGGCATTGGCATCTTTGATAACTTCGACCACTGGTGCTATTGAAACCCTTAATAAGCTATATTTGATGCGAAAGAAGCATGATATGAACAAGGAGATAAAGTCTCTTGATTGGGCGAATAAGAAGGAAGTTTCAAAAAGTCTACCCGCAACCCAAATTACTAATAATACCAATGTTCTTATGGCTTCCAGAGAGGAAATTATTAAGAAAATGCTTGAAATAGAAACTGTAGAAGATGTGGAATGCGTTGAAACTACTTTAATAAGCAATGATCTAGTAGAAGAAATCTATAACCAAGATAAATAATAAATAATGCACTATTCAACAATAACCATCAATTCAAATGAGTGTATAGGGACATCCTTATCCACCATTAATTACGATTTCAGTCTTTTTGATACTTTAATTTACTCTTTAAGTTCTATAGTTGCCAGTAATAGTAATACTACTGTAAACGTATCGGAGCCAGCTATTGGATTAGGTATACAAGGCCCATCAAATGCAAATGCAGGGTATTATACACAAAACGCCCATTATAAATGGGGGCATTTTAATAGTGGAGCATACCAAAGCGAAATTTCTAGATCGAGATTTTTAGATAATTATTTATTGGAACATTCATCCGTCACCATTACTAAAGTTTTTGAAGCCGTTGACAACACTTTTATTTTGTTGAGTGATGGAAGTTTTTGGGGGATGGGTTCTGCAAATTATTGGCAGAATATATATATCGCTAGTGGCCCTCGAAGTGAAGATATTTTACTTCAGTTGAATATCATGTTTTCTAATAAATCTGTGAGTGATTTTGACGTTTCGGGAGATGGTAATGGATGGGTAGACATTTGTGTATTATGCACTGATAATAGTTGTTATGCGTGGGGATATAATGCGTGGGGTGAAAATGGTAGCGGATCAACAGTTAGCGTCAATCATCCAGTAGCAGTATCAATAGCTGGTAAGACTATTTCTCAAGTATCTGTTGGTGGTGGGGCAGCATCTAATGGAGCAAATATAATGTTATTGATGACAGATGGAACAGTGTATGCAGCAGGATATAACGGATTAGGGCAATTAGGAGTAGGAGATACTGTAGATAAGCACGTTTTTACTCAATGCAAGCAAGATGCTGTTACATATCTTACTGGTGTAGCATCACTTCAGAAAACTGGATGTTATGCAATGGGATGGACACGTTACGTTATAAAAAGTGACGGAACAGTATGGGGCGCGGGATGGAATGGGTCATCAAATTTAGGCACGGGGTCATATACAAATTCCAGTTATTTTATTAGAGTGGGAACTTTAACTAATATTAAAAAAATAGTAACTGCTGGATTTGGTAGTGTGACAACTATAGCTGCATTGGATACCAGTGGTAATGTATATACTTGGGGGTATTCAGGATATGGTGCTACGGGTAGTGGAGTTGTAGCTAATTTAAAGGTTCCTACTAATATAACGACATACCGACAAACCCCAACTACAACCGCTTCATTACCAAATATTAACGATATTATTGGGGCAGACACTCCAAATGTTGGAGCAATTGGTTTAATTTCTGTTGATAATAAGCTGTTTTTAGCGGGGTCGTATGTGTTTACATCACCTTCTTTATTTACAAATGATTCTCCGCATACTACAATCTATTATCAATTTGAAAAAGCACCTGTTCATAATGTAGTAGAGGCAAGTTTTTATACTAATACTGAACAATCTATTGGTGTGATAGTAAGGGATATAAATGGTATAGTTTGGGTATGGGGCCTAAATGAAGGGGGTATCGTATCGTCAGATTATATTGATGGCTGGCAACATATTCCAGTTGCTAAGAATTTCTATTAACCACAAACGCTCATTGAGCAGTTGATACATTTCTTGCAACCTTCTGCCCTAATAAGAGTTTCTTTACCGCAGCTAGGGCATTCTTCTCCTGATATTTTTTCTCCATCTTTAATATACTTTTTTAAACATCTTGCCATACATTTAGATAGGCTGTTTAATGCACCTTTAACCTTTTCTAATTGATGCACTATATAGTTTAAATCTACTCCATGTCTTAAACTCATGCTTATCATTCTAGTTAAAGCCTCTTCATCCTCTTCTAAATGACTTGTAATAGAATCGACTACTACTTCTTCTTCTCCAAGGAGTTGATAATGACCTCGTTTTACTTTATGGATGATTCCCTTCTCTAAAATTTTAGAGAAGAATCCATTTTGTCCTGCAAAGATTTCGTATGGTTCGTTGTTGGCATCCAATCCAACGATTACAAAATAATCAACGCCTTTTGCTTTAGTGTGATAGATATCTCCCAATAAATCTTTTGAACGTTTGCATGTTTTACATACTGGTTCTGCCTTATAGTCAGCTTTAGCAAGAACATTTGTCATTGTTCCTGCTCTATACGTTGTAATACCCTTTAAATATCCTGTTTTGTAGGTGTCGAGGTATAAATCTTCAAAGTCTTCAAAAGGATAATCGTTTGGAACATTAATTGTCTTGGACATTGAAGAATCGATCCATTTACCCCAACCAGCCATGTCTTTAATGTGATCATTAACAGATAATGTCATTGTTGTCACAGCATAATCTGCTGCTGCATCCCATTCATTAGCTTTCTTAAGATGTCGAACTGCATAATCTTCACATAGAACTTCTTTTGTAAGTCCACGGTTACGATCAATCTTATAAACAGTTCCATCAGTATGTGTATACTTTAAAATATCGTCGGTTCCTTCCTTATGTAATTTGAAGTGTTCAGTTTCTTTAAACTCTCCTTCCCAATATTTCGGAGCAAGTTCTTTAATATCATCTGGACATGTATTTACGATGACAGTTCTAATATACTCATGCAAAAATAGTGGTTCCAATCCACCAGAAATAATGTTTGCAAGGATTGATGTGTTTCCAGTTGGCTGAATCGAGAACAGTGCAGAGTTTCTAATTCCATATTTTGCAATATCATCGATGAGGTCTTGAGGTAAGCCAATTTGTTTAAAGAAAAATGCTTTACTATGTTTAATTGGATCGCACTCCTTAAACATTCCTTTTTCCTTTGCTAATTCAATAGAAGTTTTTACTACAGTGTGAGTAAACTTCTTCATCAATTTTGCTTTAAGTTGTTCTGCCTTATCACTAGCGAATTTAATTTTGAGGAGATATAATGCAGACCCCCATCCCGATACTCCAATCCCGATACGTCTTCTATTTCTCATAGACTCGACATATTCTGGTAAAGGTGCATTACTATAATCGTTGACGTTATCAGAAAATCTAGTTAAGACTGTAATATACTTCTGTAACTTAGTGTAGTCAAAATCTGTCCTATCTTTGTTAATGAACTGAGTTAGGTTGACGGAAGCAAGATTACAAATACCACCGAAAGGAAGCATTTGTTCCCCACATTGCGGAGTAAATATTCCATTAAAACCGTTAGATAAAATATCGTTTATTATTCCTACTGTGTGGTTATCTTCTGTGGTTATATTGTATACTGTATGTAATCCATCAAGTTTTTTTACTCCCGTTACGCGATGGTTATAATTTACAGATTTATCTTGAAGTTCTTTATATCCAGATAATATATACGGGTTCTTAGTTTCAGTATTAAAACGTATATGTATGTTTTTTTTCTTACATTCGTTTTCCCACTCCTTTTTTAATGGATTTCTATTTAAAGATTCTTGTAAATCTTTAAATATCATTATTTGGTTATGTAAGTTTATTTTAGATTTATCGTCAAATACTGTTCTAGCGTTAGCTATGCATTTTTCCTTTAATTCTAAAATATACATAGGGTTTATTGATGGATTTAAACATATTTCACGTTTTACCCAAGGAACTATAAATTTAGTGTTAGTATATTCGCAAATTTTTTCTACCATCAACTCACCATTTATTGTGAAAGTGTTTAACCCAGTTTCTTTTGCTATTTCTAATCTTCTATTTAATTCATAAGAAGTCCTTCTTTTAGATATTTTTTCGTTAGTTTCTCTTGTATGAGAATTTAATAGTGCAGTTTTCCATTTTTCTTTATAACCTTCATCCTTATTTCTATCTAACGTTTTTTTGCCTATTTTCTTTTTAGTTTTAGATGAATGAGACTTTCCATACATTGGATTTTTCGTTCCAGAGAAATCATGAGAGGCATGAAATATATTATGATCCTTAAACGACATGATTTCAAGATTGTCTATAGAATTGTTTAATCCATTATAATCTTTATGATGAACTACTACCCCACCTTTAATCCATCCATCTTTTTTACTTTCGTTGTATAAATTATTCCATTTTTCAGGATGATGAAATTTTGATATTAACCTATGTTCAAATATTTGATCTTTTTTATGGTTATATACGTCACAATCAATTCTATAATATGGTTTTCTATTTTTCTTTGATATTACCTCGGTTCTTTTTATGAAACTAGGTATAGAATCCCCTTTTATTAAATTCTTTGCTTCTTTTTCAGTTCCATCCATCAATAGAAACTTATGATTAGGAGTAACCTTAATACTAGTTCCGTCTCCAAATGAAACTTCTAATAATTCTTGATTATATCCAGTTACTCGTGGATTTCTGCCCCATTTAATTTCAACTTTACCAGTTTGAGGATTTTCTGTATATACTGGAACATCTTTTCCTTCATCGGCTAATTGTTTTATGGATACAGCGTTTCGTCCATCTGCAACTGCTATTAACGAGTCTTCATGAAAGCAGGGATTAGTAGCTTGAATATCTGAGTTTTCTCCATAATTCCAGCAATGTGTTCTGTTAGCGATATCACAAAATAAAACACCAGGATCGTTTCTAGTATATGTAGACTTGATTATTTTGTCCCACAAATCTGTAACTTTAATGGTTCGAATTATAGTGGTGGGATAACCTTTTTCTTTCCAATGTTGTATATTACCATTCCATTCTTTTTTATATGCATGGTGCTGAGTATCAGGAAATAATAAATCCCAACGGTTTAAATCTTCAGGTATTTCAAGATTTTGTTTTTGTAATTCCTTAATAGCAACTACTTTACCCATGAATTCATCGGTGCAGTTAACTGAAAGGTTGAATTTAGTTAATCTACCTTCTGACAGTTTAGCCTCAATAAACTCTTCAATATCACCATGCCAAACTGACAAAACCCCCATCATAGCACCCTTACGAATTTTGCCTTTAGCTTTTTTATTTTTAGATTTTAATCCCGATCCAGCAGTGATAATATCAGAGGATTTATCAAACAACTCCATGTATTTCACCGCTCCGGGAGTTTCCACCCCGATACCGTAAATGAAAGACCCACGAGGACGAATGAATGAGAAATTCATACCCCAACCACCTTCACTCTTAAGGGTCTTTGCTTGTGCTCGTAATACCTCTAAAATGCCATCCAACGAGTCTTGATCGTGTTTAGGCTTTACACCTAGAAAGCAATTTGCTAAAGTTGTGCCAGTGAATTCTGTGCCAGCATTGGAGTATATACGTCCACCTACAGTAATTTTGAATTCGTTAAGCATGTCATAGAACTTTTCATTCCACTCCTCTTTAAGTTCTTGTGTTGCTTCGACGGATGCTATTGCGGTAGCAACTCTCTTAAATGTATCTGATAAGGTTTCGTCGTTGTGGTCTTTGTAAGTTGTTTGCCATACTTCCTGAGAAAAGGCATCCTCGAATAAATTAGTTTCAATTGACATAAGTAAAAAATTGTATTTCCTCGACTACTTTTAGTAGTCTCCGTTGTAATAATTATACAACCAATTTGGAAATTCTCAACTAACTTTACTTATTATTTCTTTTTGAAATTTCCACCGCCAGCTTTAGAGTCATCCCAACTATTTCCACCCTTTATCTTAGTGTCTTTTTGTGGTAAATTAATATTTTCATCAGACTCGCCAGAAGTTCTTTTTGCTTTAGTTTTCTCAGGCTTAGTAACTTCCTGTTTGCGTTTTAAGCTATCAGGAACTGGCCCTCTTCCACCGTTATCATCCTGTAATTCAAGCACATCCACAGGAACTGTCATGGGGCTAGTGTAGAACCCAGGATTGCCTTCGATAACCACATCAGCATAAATTTTATCAGGAGCTTCGGTTCCACCTCTATAGTTTTGAGTAGTTGTAGGATAAATGCTCTTCAATGCACTGATACGAATGATTTTATCAAACCCATCTTGCATACAACTTTTTACTAAGTCAATAAAACCAGACGCCTTTTCTTTGAAAAAATCATGTTTTAAAGCGTCTTTTTTAAATTTCACTCTATCACCAGCAATAAAACCAGCTTGTTGATAACGCCCAAGAACGTTTTCATACATTAAATCAAATTTAGTTTCCATATCAATTATGATATTATTTAACCGATTAGTGCATAAATAATAGAGATAAATGGCTATTAGAATTAAAACGTTGGAGAAAATTGCAGCAGATAAAACCCTAAACGATTCATTTTATAGGGATTTGACGTTGGATATTGCATTATCAAAAATACATTCTAGTAATTCCTTGACGTTTCCATTGCCAATTAATGGAAGTGACATTAAAATTAGTAAGGATTTGGCAGCTATATCAAATTCTTTACAGAATCTTTTCTCTACTTTGCCATGTCAACGAGTTCTATTTCCTGATTACGGTCTTAATCTTCTACAATACTTATTTCAACCAATTGATGAACAAACCGCAGGGTCTATTGGTAATGCTATCTTGACTAATTTTCAAAAATGGGAACCTAGAGTTACAGTAATACAAGTAAATGTTGTGGCTGATCCTGATAATAATCAATATAATATCACATTAGTAGTGGATATTCCAGTTTTAAACCTTAAATCTTATAGTTCTTCTTTCGCATTCAACGTGAAAAATGAAGCTATGACAGTAATACAATCAAATCAATAATATGGCAACCAACAGTTTCAATAATTTCGATATACCAAAAGGAGGATATGTAGCGTTTGATGCAATGTCCTTAAGGCAGCTTATTCTTGATCGATTGAATAACCAGAATGTGTTTACCGATCAAAATTACGTTGGAAGTAATTTAGCATCGATTATAGACATTGTAGCGTATTCATACAACACCCTAATTTACTATTTGAATAGAACTGCTTCGGAATCTATGTTTACTGAAGCGCAATTATACGAGAATATGAATCGTATAGTTAAGACCTTGGATTATAACCCTCTTGGATATCAAACATCCACTTTATCCTTTTCGGCTACGGTAGACACCTTAAATGCAGGAGTTTATACTATTCCAAGATATTCAACTATCTCGATTAATAATATCAATTTTGCGTTTAATGAAGAAATTACCTTTGTTAAAACGTTATCAGCCACCTTAGAGGGGTTGGACGATATTAGCACTCAAAAATTGATGTATCAAGGAACATATCAAGAATATCCTATATACACTGCAACTGGTGAAGATAATGAATTTGTGTTGATTGCACCCTCTATAAATACGATAATTGATCATTTCAATATTGATGTGTATGTGAATACTGTTGCTTCAGGCGTTTGGACACAGTATACAAAAACTGTGAGTTTATATTTAGAGAATAGCTTATCTCAGACTTATGAAATTCGTTTGAATGGTAATTTTCAATATGAAATAACTTTTGGTGATGATATTAACGGTAAAAAGCTTCAAACTGGTGATCAAGTCGCGGTATATTTCCTACAGAGTAGTGGAGATGCTGGAATTGTCGGCGCAAACGCATTTAATAATGTTATAGTATCTGCTCCCAACAATTTACAGAACTATTCTACTATCATGGGCGACGTATTGAGCAATCGTTATTTGAACACGCTTGATAATAATGGACTTTCTTATGTAAAAATTTCCAACTATACTTCATCCACTCCAACAGCAAGTGCAGAAACTTCAGATCAGATAAGAAATTCTGCGCCTTCCGTTTTCAGGAGTCAGTATAGATTAGTCAATGAACAAGATTATGAGACGTATATTCTAACAAACTTCACTAATCTTATAGCTGACGTTAAGGTTATTAATAATTGGGTATATACTACAGAATACTTGCAGTATTTTTATGATTTAGGGTTAACTGATCCAACATTGCAAGAGCGAGCACTTTTTAACCAGATACAATTCTCAGACTCATGCAATTTCAATAACGTATATCTTGTAGTAGTTCCAAAAACTACTGATAATAGTTCGTTGGCATATTTATTACCAGCACAGAAGGAGTTAATAAGCACATCTATACAGGATTTAAAGTGTTTAACAACGGAAATAGCATATGTTGATCCTGTTTACAAAGCAGTGGCTATAGGTATATATAACTCGAATAATATTTTCTCCGTTACAGACGAACAATTGAGCACGATTTTCATTAAAAGACAATCTACCTCACAGAGAGACGATCAATCGATTATAAATGATGTGATTTCAGTTTTTAATAGTTATTTCAGCACATCTAATACCTATTTAGGACAGATTATAGATGTTAAAACCTTATCACAACAGATTTTAGAAGTTGATGGGGTAGATACATTTTATACTGGAAGAACGGATGATACTATTTTATTTGAGGGGTTGTCCTTATTTGTTTGGAACCCTGATTATCCTACTATTGATAAAACCCAAATATCTAACAATGTTAGTTTACAGGTTTTTGAATATCCTTATCTGTTTGATTTAGCATCGTTATCCAATAAAATAAGCATATATACTACGCAAACAGTTCAAGGATTTTCTGGATATTAAAATATATGGTAACTGCCAACTTCAACGTTAATAACAATAACGGATACATCTACTATACATCTTTTGATTTTGTAGATAATTCTGTTGGGGATAATATTGTTAAGAAGGTTTGGAATTTTGGAGATGGGGGATATGTTTATAATGTAAATGAGGTATCTCATACGTATCAATACCCTGGGATATATACCGTGGGGTTGCAGGTGTATGATTCTTCCAATAATATTTATACGTATTCTTTACCAGTAACCGCAACGTCATATGTTCAGGATTATGTGAACTTTACTCAGATACCTAAAGTATATAGTTTAGCAGGATTACCACCAGACGTTCCGTTTAACATAACGGTTCAAAGTTCTCAGATAGTTGATACCTTGAACGTTCAGTTATATGCTGCTAACTCTAAATCTATACCTCAAAGTCAAGTTGATCCAAAATGGAGTTTTTTAACTCCAACTTGGAGATTCTGTTTAAACTCAGATGGTTCAAATATTATAGATTCCTTAGTGTTAAGTGCTAGTCCAATATACTTAAACAACGTTCAAGTTGGTGTATCTGCTGCTGGATCGTTTTATTTCATTGACGATATTGGAAGTGGTATATTGACAGAAAATGCTCCTTTATTACTTGCTGCAACATTAAGCACAGTAGGATTCGTTGATAAACTTGATGCACCATATTATTCATATATGAGTTTTTCAAACAGTAAAGTAGCAAGAGCAGCTACCACTTGGCAAGTTAATGATATGTTTCCTAATTTCATGAAGATTACAGGGAACTATATAGACGATATTTACCCTAGTAAGTGGACAGATGTAAAGATACCTGCAATGATAACATTACATGGATATGGAAGACAATATATTTTCACTGGTGATACAAGTTATTCAAGTGGTATAGTTTTCGAATACCCACAATCGAATGATCAAGGGTTAACTACTCAAATAACATTGAGTTTATCCTCTGCAACTGGTATAATGTCAATTAGTGCAGATGACTATCCTTTATATTTTATTACGACAGATAATCAAGGATTTAGAAGCGGAGGTTACAAGTTTACGTCTATAACAACAGCAAGTGCTATGACAGAGGTTGCTTTATACGCTACTACAACAGTATATAATTCAATAACTGCTGATGATAACAGCTTTCAATATCCTTTGCAGTATGCTCCAAACCAATTTGTATATATTCCTGCTCCAGATGTGGGATGTATTAGTAAGATTATTTACACACCACAGTTGATTGGAAGCACTAATGCAGTTGTCGAATATTATCGAGACAATGGAATTTTAATTGAAGGAAGTGTTGATAGATATTATGTTCCCGTGTCACAAAACACTGATACTACGAATTATGCTCTTTCGGGGTTTTCTGGCATCTACGGTTTAGCAGTTGATCCAAGAGATTTTAGTGTTTTGGCAACTGACGGTGAACAAGATAAATTATTTAAGATATCCACAGATGGAGTTATATTAAGCACTTTGGATTTTTCTGCATTACTTGGAAATTCTCATCCAGAGGTTTCAGGCGTTACTCCATCTTATGTTAGTATGGATAAAAACTTTAATTTTTGGGTGTCCTTATATAATAGTTTATCAGTATTGAAATTTGATACTAACTTTAACTTGTTGTTTGCGATAACTCCATTGGAAATTTCTATAAATGAAGGGGATTACTTATCAAAGCCACCAGTAGTAGAAACTGATAGAAATGGTGATGCGTGGGTTACTTACTGTAATCCTCTATCTAGTAATGTATTTAAATATTCTTCAACAGGAATTTTACTATCCACACTGCCAATATCTATAAGTGCAGTTCCAGTTAATATTGTTATAGATAAACAAAATAATGTATGGGTAACTGAAGAATTTAACACTACATATTCATATGGATTAATTGAAAAATATGATGGAACTACTGGCAAACTTTTAAGTTCAGTTTCGGGGTTCGATAGGCCAGCATATATTGCATTGGATAGAAATAATAATGTATGGTTTACTTGCGGAATAAGAAGTTTTGGATATATTGATAGAGTTACAGGTAATACATCAGCGTGGTCGTTTTCTAGATTACCTTCTGATACAACAGATCAATCCCCTAGGTTTATAACTTTATCCTCAACATATACTGAGGCAGATAACAATGGACAACTGGACGAAGAGTTAGGAGGGATAGCTGTTGACGTTTATAACAGAGTTTGGGTTATTGATAGTGTTACAAACAATGCTCACGTTTTCAATGCTGATCCTGCATTTGACTATACTATCGCTAAGATTATAAACGTAAAACGCAGACCAAACGTAGATTATTTTATTGATAATACAAATACATTTATTACATCTACATCATCAAATTACATTAAATCAGCAGCAGCTACTGGTGATTGGACTGGTAATGTTTGGTATCAAAAATATGCACAAGATGCTTTATCAGCAGTTAATGTTTCGGGTATATCAGTTCCTTTTAACATATACGATTATACTGATGCATACAGTGTTCGAAAGATTAATGATAGTTTTAATATGGCGGGATATATGAAATCCCTAGCATTTCCTGAGATTCTTTCTGATAATGCTGAATTGTTTGATGTGTTTTTACCTGCTGTGGTTGGAGATGGGTCAGAATTATTAAACACCTTTGACGATATTGGTAGAGAATCATATGAGAAGATCGCTAACTTTACCTCAAATATATCAGATTTAGATACATGCGATATTGATGCCTTGAAATCCATTGCAGCAGAATTAGGACAGCCAGCTTTGAATTATGGTGTGAACTTCCCAAATGAAATACAAAGGATGCTGGATTTAGCTTCTATTTCAAGGCAGAGATTGTGGGGAGAACCATTAAGTGGAACGGATACACTGATTAATAACATGATCGATTGGAATAGTGTATATACCACCCTTGATAAAACTCTATCATCCGATTGGTATGTTGACGATGGTATTATTGAAACTATTTTCAACTATATATTGACTAAAAATCTATTGGGTTAGCAGTTGTAGGAATTGTTTTACTAGATAAATAATTAATAACAGTGCAAACCAACAACAAATACACTCAGCAGCTATCTACGTATGCGAAACCAGAGAAACTTATCTCTGATAGTTTTGACAATGATGCACCATTGTCATTTATAGATTGGTATGCAGGGTATAAAAGTGTCATACCCGGTCAAGAGTATAAGCAGTATAACCAATATTTGATAGACTGGTATTCAAATAAAAAGGTTTCTAATGTAGATACAATAACTTTAATACGATTGAACTATTTAACCTTATTGCAGGGGTTACAAATTTTCTTGACAGATATTGAAAAGGAAAATTGGTATAGTAAGGTTAACCTAAACGATGAAAAGGAACTTCTTTTAGCAATACCATTTTTTGCTAAAAAATTAAAGAACATATCATTATACTACTTGAATTTGAGGAAACAGTTAAAACCAACTAAGTTGAAGTATAACTTAGTGGGATCAAATAGGGGATTGGTTCAAGATTTAAGGCAAACAATACTAAATCAATATACACAAAAGAACAATTCGTATATTACAGTTCCATCTACTATTTGGCAATCTTTACCCGCTTTGAGTTCGGTTAATAATACCCTTAATATTCAAATAGAAGAGTTTTACGACGATCATCAATATTTTGATCGCAGTATAGATGTTCCATTGTCTGCTTACGTTGACCCATTTGATGCAACTACAGAATCTTTTTTTAATTCTAAAGGGTTGTCGTTATCATCTCTTAATTGGGCATATTCTTCAGGAACTATTAACATATCTGCCGATTCAATGCAGGATTATACTGAAAAGTTTTTGGGGGAGAATAGAGACATTATATATAGTTTGATTACTAATGCTTCAGCAGACTATTTTAACATTTCTTTGAATAGTGGAAATAACTTCTTTTATTTTCCTAGTGGAGTTTATGAAAGTATAGCTTTGAGTAATCCTATATATGATGGTATAGCTTTAAGTTCTACCAACATTGAATCTTTGGCTACAGCAGCAAGTAATATATCTAGTGCAGATACCATTTTTGTTAAAACGAGTAGAGGAATAGAAGGAGCATGGTTAAATGCAAAGATATATGATGTAAACTCTTCTGCCGCATTAAGTGCATATTTTGCTGCTGGAAGTAAGACGGTTTTCAGGTATCCTTTTGCTGGATATGGATTGAGTGGGGATGGAATTGAATGGTCGGGGCCATCTCTACAATACAATCCTACATATTCGTTCTTAGATTTATATTACAGAACGGCAGTGGATCAAGCGTATTGGAGTTCAACATATACGTTGAGTTCGGTTCAAGCTATTACTGTAAATTCTACAACGTTAGCTGAATCAAAAGCATACGCAAGTAGTGTTTATAAGTATGCTGATAAGATTCGTATATGGGATAATCCTCCCCCTTCATATACTGATTCAAATTACTCTGGTGAAATAACAGAAGCATGGCTATATAGGATTGATAAGACCGATTTATCAATTTCTGCTAATGGTAACAGTGTATTGTATTGGCCTTATTTGAAGGTTGTAGATTCAACTCTAAGTGCAGTTAATTTATTACCAACGAATGTTAAGATATGTGAAAGTGCTAAACTATCCGCAATTCAGATACCTCTTGCTACCGCTTCAGATAATTTGAGTTCTGCCGATGTGGTTTATAAAATAAAGAAGTATGATGAAGATTCTACTTCTGCATTGGAAGCTGCGTGGTTGTCAGGTTCATATATTAATAATGGCAATCTACAAGGTGTTAAACAAAATGGGTTTAATGCTGAATTGGAACCAGGAGTTGTGACAAGATTTTTATGGACTGGTGAAGACACTCCTATTGATAATGTATTTCAATCGTTGATACACGAAGTTAATTGTCCATATACACAGGATTGGAATTATAACGATCACAGTTTTTGCACATGTAGGCAGATTCAATTTACTCCTTTTGGTCACAATGGAGTAGTATATACTGATAATGGTAGTTTTGCAGATTTTATTGCTGAAGATGAAATGTCTCCACAAGAATTCGATCTAAATTCTTGGAGGGGAGTAGATGGTTTAGGGTATAGTAATAGTAGCGGGTTTGCATGG
>Ga0302274_10001553_pt1 | contig 21939 bp, 11 predicted proteins | sample III_Bog_N2_1_FD_198755 | JGI IMG/M metagenome (GOLD analysis project Ga0302274, IMG submission 198755) | Peat permafrost microbial communities from Stordalen Mire near Abisko, Sweden - III_Bog_N2_1 | ecosystem: Environmental > Terrestrial > Soil > Wetlands > Peat | place: Sweden: Abisko...
CAGTTACGGCGGCAACGTGACGAACGTTGACGGCGTGAATGTACAGGCCTACGAATTAAACTTCACGGCGGGCACGGCGACGGATACGGTCGCGCCGACCATCGTGTCGCAGGCACCTACCAACAACTCCACTGTCGGTACCAATTCTCTGGTGTCGTTCAACTTCAATAAGGCCATCAATCCCATCTCGGTTACGGGAAGCACGATCGCGGTGACGGCGGGTTCGACTACAGAAGTGCCGTCGAGCATCAGCTTCAACTCCAACTACACGCGTGTCTCAATTACTCCGCAGGCTCCGTTACCGGTAAGCACGCAGATGACAGTTGCGGTCAATGGAGTAACGAGTCAGGCAGGCGTCGCCGCTGCTACTAGCACAACGCACTTCAACACCGAGGCTGGACCTGACTTCGCGGCACCGTATGTGGTCAGCAGCAGCGTGGTGAGCGGACAAACGAATGTTCCGGTCAACTCCGCGTTCACCATGACCTTTAGCAAGCCGATCGACATCGGCAGTTACTTACCCGCCGATGTAAATGTCTATGGATATTACGGAGCATCCTACGGGCCGGTTCCGGCGACGGTCTCGTGGAGCGCTGATCAGACAACGATCTTCATCGTACCGACGAGTCCCTTGAACGTTGGAGAAACGTATTACCTGGAGAGCTACTACCTCACGGATCTCTCCGGCAATCCTCAGACTAACTTCGAAATCAGCTTCACGAGCGCGTTCGTGGCTAACACGAACCCGCCGACGGTGATCAATACCAGTCCGGAGAATTCCGAGACCGCGGTTCCGGTGAACGCTCCGGTGCAAATTCTTTTCAGTGAGCCGATTCAGCCGACGAGCATCGGACAGATCACGCTGACAACGGGCGGCAATCCAGTGGCCGTTACCACGTCATTCACCGATGCCAACCAGTTGTTGACATTGACGCCGACGCTGCCCTTACTGTCGTCCAATACCACCTACACGATCACGATTACGGGAGTGGAAGACACGGCCGGGAATAAGATGACCGGTACGGTCACGAATACGTTCCAGACGGGACCGACCTTTAATCTGATTCATCCAACAGTGACCCTTGTGGATCCGCAGAACGGCGCCGCGGGTGTGGGAACGAATGTGGCTCCCCGAATCGTCTTCAGCGAGCGGCTCAATCCGCTCAGCGTGGTCAGCAGTTCGAATGAGTTATACAACCGAGGTTCGGTCGAGTTGTACAACGGTTCCACAGGCCAATATGTCCCGGCCACCGTCAGCATGTCCTCAGACCGGTTGACTGCGACTATCACCCCCGCTTCGGTGCTCCAGTCAAACACTCTGTATTACCTGTACGTGGGATACGGCGCGAGCTACTACGACGTTGCGGGCAACTACGGCAGCGGCTATCAGAGCAGTTTCGTCACAAGCTCGGGATCAGATACGACGCACGCCACGGTTACCACCATTAGCCCAACAAATGCGCAGACGGGAGTGCCCCTCAACGCGCAGGTTATCGCGGTGATGAGTGATACTGTGGATCCGACCACGATTACAAACAGCTCGATCACGGTAACTCCATCGGGTGGCAGCGCTGTCGCGGGAACGGTTACTCTGGCGAGCGATGGCGTCACCCTCACCTTTGTCCCGACCGCGGCGCTCAGTGCGTCGACGGTTTATAGCGTATCGGTTGGCGGCTTCAAAGATGTCCAGAGCAATCCGGTCACAACCTTTACCAGTACGTTCACCACAGGCACCACGTCCTACGGCAGTGGCTCGTTTAGTCTGGTTTCGACGAGTCCTGCGAACGGCGCTACTGGGATATCGGTGACGAGCCCAGTCACGTTCACCATGAGCAACCTGATCGATCCAGCATCGGTGAACCCGCAGACCGTGGAAGTCTGCTATCACACCTGCGGCGGCGAGTATGTGGCAGGGACGTTCAGTGTGAGCGGAGCGACGGTCACCTTCACGCCATTCACCCAGTATCCGGGCAACACCGTCATGGGCATGTACATCTATGGACTGACCGACGAGGCGGGCAATCCTGCTTACAATGGAGCTGGTAGTTTCACGACTGCGAATACGCTGGATACCACTGCGCCAACTGTGAGTATCACTCCGACCAGCGGCAGCACCAACGCGGGATTGAACACGCAAGTGGTGCTGACGTTCTCGAAGTCCATCAACCCGGCGACGATCAGCGCCAGCAGTGTGAATCTGCTGAATGGAGACGTGCCGCTGAACCCACCCACTTCCATCTCGCTCAACAACCGCACCGTGATCCTCAATTACAACTACGGAACGTTGCCGGCAGGCGCGACGCTGACAGTGGTGGCAACACACCTGATTACCGACCTCTCGGGGAACGCTTTGGCCGATACAACGAGCCAATTCACCACGACGGCGGCCACTTCAAATACTGCGCCCTACGTGATCAGCATGCGTCCTGGCAACGGCGCGACCGTGGTTCCGGCAAACACGGTTATAACTCTATTCACAAGCACTCCGATGAATAGCGGAACGCTCGCCAGTGCCCTGCACATTTCGCAAAATGGCGTGATCATCTCGGGAACCACCAACGTAGGCAGTAACGGGCAAAGCATCGAGTTCACGCCAGGGTCGGCTCTAGGTGCGGGTACAACGATCCAGGTGTTCCTCGATTCGACCGCCCAGGACATCTACGGCAACTATCTGTCGTCCTTCTCGGGCCAGTTCACGGTAGCGGGATCGCCGACGAACACGGCGGCCACGGTGCAGGCGGTGAACCCGTTCCCGGGTGCCACCAGCGTGCCGTTGAACACGGTGATTCAGATTGCGTATAACCAGCCCCTGCTGGCGAGCACGATTAACAGTACGAATGTGGTGCTCTACCAGTACAGCACCGGAACCTTCTTAACTCCGACGCTGTCTTTGTCGAGCAACGGTCAGATCATCAACATCACGCCCACGAGCAACCTGGTTGCGGGATCGCAGTATTTCGCTTATGTCAGTTACGGCGGCAACGTGACGAACGTTGACGGCGTGAATGTACAGGCCTACGAATTAAACTTCACGGCGGGCACGGCGACGGATACGGTCGCGCCGACGATCCTGACGGTCGCTCCTCCTAACTCCGCTACCAAGATCGGAACTAATGCTGACGTTGCAGTGGACTTCAACAAAGCCGTCAACCCGGTGTCGGTGACGGGCAGTTCGATCCAGTTGAGTGGCGGTTCGGTCACTGAGGTGCCGTCTAGTATCAGCTTTACGCCCGACTACAAGCGTACGATCATCATTCCGCAAGCGCCGTTGCCCTCGAGCACGCAGATGGCGATTGCGATCAACGGGGTCACCAGCCAAGCTGGAGTGGCAGTTGCCAGCCAAACCACGCATTTCACGACTATGTCCGGGGCGGACTTCTTCGGCCCCTACGTGGTCAATCCCAGCGTGCAATCGGGGCAAACGGTAGGTACCAACGCCGTCTTCGCGATGCAATTTAATGAACCGATCGACCCAGGTTCGGTGAACCCGGCAGGTGCCCAGAACGTGTTTCTCTACGACTACACGTTAGGTTACGTGGCTACGACCACGAGCTATAGCGCCGACCTAACGTCGGTCTTCCTGACGCCAACAGCAGCCTTGACGGCCAGCCACGAGTTTGAAGTGTGCAGTTACTACATCACCGATCTCTCGGGTAACCCGCAGCAGAACTTCTGCGTGAGCAACTTCTACACCGGAACCGGAGTCGACACGACCGGTCCTGTTGTGGTGCAAGTCAGTCCGCCAAGTGGATCCACAGGAATTGGTATCAACGCGCCGGTAGACCTCCTGTTCAACGAACCGATCTCTGGAGCTTCTCTCGCCGGCGTGACATTGAAGCAGGGGAGTTCGGTCATTCCGACCACAACGTCACTGTACGACGGCGACCACGGGGTTCAACTGCTCCCGCTGGTACCACTGTCGCCCAATACTACGTATACGATCAGCGCGACAGGAGTGCTGGACATTACGGGTAACACGCAATCAGCCTTTACATCGCAGTCTTTCACGACAGGAACTGGCGCCGATCTAATTCGGCCGACGATCGTGTCAACGAACCCAACCAATGGCGAGGCAAGTGTTCCCGATAACATCGCGCTGCAAGTTGTCTTCAGCGAGCCCATGGATCCGGCAACCTTCGACCCGAACAACAGCTTGACGCTGCGGGATGCTTCGAACAACATTGTGCCCGCAACCATCACCTTCTCTGCGAACTACACCACGGCTACCTTGCAGCCCACGTCCAATCTCGCTGGAGGCGGTGCAACCTACTACTTCGAGATTGGCTATCAAGCCGCGTTGTATGACTTAGGAGGAAATCAACTCTCAGGAACTTACATAACCTTCACAACGCAGTAATGTGATACCGGAGATTGCAGAGCGCTCGGGGGATGCGGCGAGCACGGGCCGGAAGCGAAATGGGTTGAGCCGACGCCTAGTCTGGCATCAAACGGGAGATGCGAAAACGTGGCGCAGCCTCTAGACCCAAGATAGATTGCGCTTCACGAATCATGTTTTGTCCCGGGGCTTTCGTTTTCAGATACTGCTTGCTCTCGAAATACGCTCGGTAAGCCATCCGCATTCTGATCAGTTCGAAACGATTGAAAGCTCGGAGATATCAGGAGCATGTTGGCTGGCAACAGGAGTCAGGGATGGCTCCTGCTGCTTCGCTTGGAACGCATAAGAATTTCCAGAATTCGAACCGTAGGTCCCACCCAAAGCTCCGTCTATGTTGTGCCCGACGAGAGGGTCTATCGTCTATCATATACATAGACATACTTATAGATGTGAGCAACCACCGTCTGCTTCCGTTCGCGTGTCGATGCCCACCCATCCTCACGGCCTTGGGAGGCGAGGCTGGTAACTTGAACTGGTTTGCGTGCAACTTGCCCCGGCATAGTCAGCCACGCTCATTGTTCCGCCGATGCTTGGTGCCGATACGCATTGCTTCCTTTTGATGAAGTCTGGTTGTGCCTTCTACTCAATTCTTCTTGCGAGGTATGAACACCAGTTGCGGCGGATCTATTCCATACCCCGCTGCGAAGCTGCTTTGGTTGAGAGCAAAGCTCGCTCGTCCCCGCGAATCGATGAACAGCAACGGATGTTTGAGTGGCACATCGCTGAACGTCCTGACGAAGGGCATTTCGACTTCGTGACCGGCAATGGTGACTTTCAACGTATCGCCGCGCTCATAGCCGAGCTTGGCAAAATCGTCAGCGCTGATGTTCGTAATCAGGTTGCCGTAGGGCCCGTCGAGAGCAATCACTTCGCCCGTCACACCTTTATCATCCACGGTTGCGGGCTTCAGATCGAGCCGGACGAGTTCTTTCACTAAGGGGCCGACCTGGGTCCAGTCGTCGCCGCGCGCGATGTGTGCGCCAACCGGCGAAAAGATATCTCGACCGTGGAAGGTAGAGGAGATTTTGGCGCCGACCATCCAATTAGGATTGGTGATCTCGCGAATGCTATCGATGCCATCGCGGTCCTCGACCATTGTCATCAGGCCGTTGTCGGGTAGCACGAAAAATTGCCCGCGCTTCGACTTGACGACTAGAGCCTTGCGCGCACTGCCCACACCCGGGTCGACGACAACCACGAACACCGTTCCCGCCGGGAAGTAGGGCGTGGCGCCGAACAGGAAGCGAGCGCCGTCTCGAATCGAAAAAGCGTTTACTTGGTGCGTGAGATCGACAATGCGGAGATTGGGCGTGATGCTATACATTACGCCCTTGCAGAGCGCCACCGAATCGTCCACGACGCCGAAATCCGTCATGAACACGACGGTGGGCGGAGGTCGTGTTCCTGATTGCTGCGCTGAAAGTGGACGTGCGGCGAGAATGACGACAGCCGCGACGAACACCAACAAGAACGACACACCAAGAGCCCACGTTGATTTTCGGGCTGGTGCTGATGTTATCCCCATAAGGTCAAACTCCCCCAAAGACCACCAGCTTACTAGAGATTGAGAGAAGTTCGAATCGTTTTCGAGTCAGCTCTGTGTTTCTCCACGCGCTCCCCGGCATCGACCGTCAGCGTCTCGAATTTCGGGGGAGGATCGGCTCCCATGTCTTTGACGAAACGGCACACTTTGGGTGCGCGAGAGAAGCGTCCCGTCCCAGTTAATTGAACAAAGAGATTGGTTATAGTGGTGGAGGCGGCGGGAGTCGAACCCGCGTTGCACTCTTTTGTTTCTGTAAGTTACACATTACAAATGAGAGCAGAAAGGACGAAACGGCCCAAAATGCCAGCCGTTTGGCGCAATTTTGGCGCAGTTTTCTGTTGGTGATGCAACCACGCCGCCGGACACTGGTGGATGCCCATGACTGTGCGAGACCTACTCCGGCCGACAGAATTTTGGAGGGCAGGCAAGGAAGCCAAAGCTCTCCGGCGAGCAGTCGTCATGAGATGTGGGGCAAAAGAGAACGGCTCCTCAGGTAGGACTCGAATCCACCTGAAAACGTCAATCCAAGGACTTACAGAGCACGGACGGCACTCTAGGGACGTCGTAGTATCGGGTAGTTCACGTTAAGTGATTGCAAAGTGATTGCATGTTTTCGAGTGGTGATGAGCTGAAGCGATCCGAGCCCCCCACAGCTGACGCCAGATTTTTCAGGGCTACGTTTTGTTGCACTCTCAACGACTTAACAGACTTCAGGTGGCCGCCTAAGTACTTGAGAAGACGTGAGAGACATGCGAATCGTGGGTTGGAATCGTGTGCTCAAAAAATCGCGCATAAAGGCGCAGCACGCTCCCGGCACACTCTTCGCATAAATAAACCAGAATCCAAGAGTTTTGCGCACGACCGCCAATCGGTTCACCCGATCTGCCAGGGCCCCTGTTGTTTTTTGTGAACAAAAGAACTTTTCTGTTGTGGAGAGTGGGATTCGAACCCTGCCCCGCCCAATCGCTTCGATAACTTGTAGATTCTACATTGCCACGGATGCCGAATTTACTACGCTCGCCGCGCACCCTTGCACGCCATTGCACGCTGGCGATCCGACGATCCTGGACATGCAGAACTGTGACCTACTGCACCGCGAATGCGTTATCCAAAGAGTAGGTTTCTCCTCCCGGGTTCGTCACAGTGACTTGGACAGAGCCAGCGGAAAGGCTAGGCATCGTCACGTCCAACGTATTCTGGTCCACGAACGTCGCAGTGGTCGCCGACCTGTTAGCACTTACGCTCGTTGCCTGCTGAAATCCACTGCCGTGAACTACGACCTTTGCACCGGCCGGACCAGTGGCTGGTGTGAGATGACCGATCGCTAGCGGCGCGTTGCCAAGTTGTACAACCGTCAAGCCAGCATTTGCTATCAAGTAAACGGTTTGGCCGTACGAATCGATCGCCATAGCATCCGTCACTTGCTGAACCTGTTCCCCGAGGGTAATGCGATGCAAAAGTGCGCCGTGGTTGAGATCGAATATATCGACGAAGCTTGTGTTAGGGATGAAAACCAAGCTTCCGCCATCAGGGACCTTTTCCATCGGCAAGTAGAAGTCCACACCCGACTCAAACACATCCTGCCATGACAGATAGCCCAGCACATCAGTGTTGCTGTCTACGACCCCGCTCCCAGTGGCAAAGGCGGAGCCATCCGCAGAAATTGCCGCACTCGGACCGAAATTCTCCACAACAGCATTGTTCGACGACCACGTGTTGCTCGCTACATCGTAGATGGCGACTTGCTGTGGCCCGCTGATGTCAGATGTGTTGATTAGGACTTTCGATCCGTCGGCGGATGCCGCCATCGGAAATCCCTCGGGCTGGATGCAGAAATTTGGGATATCGGTAATCGTCGTAAGCTGCAGAGTCGAAAGATCGAGTTCGTAAAAGCTCGACCCGCATCCTGCCTCCTGAGTTGACATTGGCTCAATGAATGCCTTCCCCGTGTTCGTGGCTGCAATACGTTGCGGTCCTGGATTGCCAGAAGTTCCGGATGGAATCACCTGCACCGCCGTTGCCGAAGAGGGTTGATCCGGATTGATCAAGGCCACGCTGCCGTCTGGGTAGTTAGCAGCAATCAATGTTGCACCATCGGGCGTTATGGCCATCCCCCAGAACGCCTTCTGCCCGTTTAACGCCGGAGGAGCAAACGGAGTAAGAAACTGCAGGGTAGCCAACGAAAAAACGTCAATGTGATCACCAGCTGACAAATAGAGCTGGTTCCGCTTGCGATCAAGCAATATCGCCTGAAACTTATCGGACGATTTGTAGTCAGTAACACTCTGGACGTAGTGAATAGCCTTCGGGAGCGTAGCGGACCCAGCTGAGGTCGTTACTTGAAGGTCTTGATCACCGGTTCCTGGCGGCAGAGTGATCTTCACGTCAACGACCGGGTATGGATAGGAAAAGGGAAAGTATATTCCCTGAATGTCAGCCAGTTTCGCGCTAACGATGCTGGCGCTGCTGTCGCCAATCGTCACTTGAATCTGGCTTGGATCGGTAGGCAGTCCGAGTCCGATGATGTCCGAAGTTACTCCGCCAGCCGGAGTCGCGGTGTCGCCATTCACAAACATTGGTGCGGGACCATAGCTGAATATCAGTGGATCAAAAATGGGAGTGCCGTCCGGCTGAATAACTTTGACATTTACCGGCCCTGGCTGAGCGGATGGAGGCACGGAGACAGTTAGGACCCCAGCTTGACCAAGCGCCGCACCGGTGCCACGAACACCTCCGAACCACACGTCCGGCAGGAAACTGAACCCTTCTTCTATCGGGAAGGTCACCGGCGTTGCTGTGTTTACTGGGCCGAAACTCGGTGTGACAACGTTTTCAAAACCTGGTGTCGCGTTGAAGCCAAGACTGTAGGCGACCGAAAAGGTCGAATCATCAAACGCAATTCCGTGGTCCGTCGAGCCGAAAATGATTCCCGTGGAATCTACCGCAAAAGGTGTCTCCGTGAAAGGCGACGGGAAGATTTGCGAGCCAGGTGGGATCGTCCCAAGTGCGGGTGCAGTATTGATCAAGGCTCCGGTGTTTCCATCGGAAACGAAAATCACCGGCACTCCATCCGATGCGGTGATATAAATTCGCGATCCATCAGGGCTGAAAATGAAGCCCGCGACATATCCGGCAGCCGACACCGGAGCTGTGACTCGCAGTTGGTCGTTATAGACATTAATGCCGTACGTATCGTCAAAGATCAGGAACCGCGATCCATCTGGACTTGCCGCGACCCCTTCAACGTATCCTGGGAAGGTCAGGATCGATCCAAACTGCCCTGTCTGCGTGTCATAAACAACTGCTCCGCTGGAGGAATTGCAATCCGCGACGAGCACCTTCGTACCCGCGCCCGCAAGAAAGCATGGGCTCAAAGCGTTTGGTGGAGTGATGAACGACATCGCGTTGTTTGCCGGGTTCCAAATCGCAAAATACCAAGCGCCACCGTCCGCTCCGGTGATATGGACGGCCAAAGTGCCATTGGAAAGCATATCTATGTTTTTCGTGACATAGTCTGCTCCAGCGAGGCGCGGAAGCTTCCATTGCTGCACGACCTGTAGACTGGTTGTGCTAATCGCCGTCATCTGCTGGGCATCGCTGCCCACAAAAATTTCACTGTTATCCAGGGCCAGGGCCATCGGTCCCGGACTCAAGACTGGAATACTCTTCAGGAGTTGCCTGGTCGACGGCGACACCACATCGACGCGGTTCAGCGAAAAGTCACTCGAAAAAATCAGCTGGTGTGTCGAATCATAGACAATCGCCCGAGGCGTATCGTCCGTTCTCAAGTAGTCGCTGCGGTTGTTTGGTATATTTCCTGGCTCCGGAGCCACGACCAAGTCAAGAGCAAGACTCGCGGTCGGCACAGCGGCCGTCGGCGTCGCTACCACGTTGATCGGAGTATTTTGAATCCACGGACTGTTCGACGGCGCCGTCAAGGTCATCGTCGTCGAATCGCCCGGAGTAATTGGGTTCGGCGAGAAATTCGCAGTCACGCCTGCGGGCAAACCCTGAACCGCAAAATTCACTTGATAGTTGTCCGGCCCCGGAGGACAGCAGACCTGCGTCTGCAATGGCACGGATGTCGTCGAACCAAACCTCGTCACCACTTCGAGTACGGCGGGAGAATCAATGTTGAAGGTCTGGAGCGGCCCCACGCCAACATTCATCGTGGCCGACTTGCTCAAACTTCCGCTAGTGCCACTAAATTGGAAAGAGTAGCTTCCAGTCGCAATCGACTGATCAGCGGTAATCATCACGCTTTGCGGAGCTGTCTGTAGGGTAAATGATGAGGGTGAGGCGCTAATCCCGGACGGCAGTCCGGAAGCGGTCACCGACACCGAGCCGCTAAAACCGTCCAGGGGGGTGACCGACACCTGCACGGTGGAGGAAGTTCCGGGCGCAATCGAAGCCGAGGATGGCGTTACCGAGATAAAGAAGGAAGGGGGAGGCGGCGGTTGGCTGGAAGAACCGCCCCCACAGCCGTACAGGAAGAAGCAGAACACAATCGCAAAAGGGACGGCACGGTGCACTGTCGTCAATCTCCTTTGATGACGATTCCCCTGGGATTTGTGTCGTGGCTGCAAAATCAATTCCATCTGGCTATCAAAATAAACTGCAAACATCAGCGCGGAGAAAATGAGACCTTGCAAGTGTCCGCGCGACCCGGCTTCCAGGTGGATTGATCAGTGAACACAACGCGGGTCACTTGCAGTTCGAGATCCTCAACCTGCGCCGCCTCGCTAATTCCGTCTGACTTTCGTGCTGGGCAACGGAAGACGGCGGTTTTCTCGGCTTTCGGATGAAGAGTTCCAACCGCACTGTAGCGGGATAGAACTGCCGAGTCCTTCTGTTCCGCTTGCGGTCTTTGCAGAGTGAATTCGACTGCCTGCACTACCCGAACACCTGAGTTGTAGTAACGGATAGAGATGTCTTTGTTATGCGAATCTATGGAGATATGACTCGGTAGTACCGGGCATTGAGCAAGGGCGTTCTCCGCGAGGCAACAATTCAAGATCACTAGCAAAAGAAACCGCATGGTCGCCCCAATTGACCCACCTAAACACTAGAGTCGATGGATGTCCTTAATCTCTTTTGTTCGGGTAGATCTGCGCGAAGGTGTTCCCCTTGTCCTGAGACCAGAAGACACCGAGACTTGTGCCTACAACAATCTCGTTGGTCTGAGCACTGTTGATTGCAATTGAATTAATACCGCCTAAGATATCGAACCCGAGGTTCAGCAAGCACCACGACTCTCCGCTGTCTTGAGAACGGTAGAGGCCAAGGTTCGAGACCAGATAAACTATGCCCGGATTTTGTCGGTCGAATGCCACTTGGTGAATTTCGGGCCAAAAAGCATCTCCGCCGATTATTTTGGTCGCGGTCGCAGGACTTGGTTTTACGTTCGGAAGCGTGAGACTTGAAACCTTGAACCAGTGAGTCCCGCCATCAGCGGTTTTCATGATCCCATCCCTTCCTAGCCCCAGCATTACCGAAGGGTCCCTTGGAGAAATACCCAACATGTTGCCGCCGACTAGCACTGTTGCGAACTCATTCCAGGCATCGCCACCGTCATGGGAAACATACACCCCCTGAAGCCACTTCTGACTTGCTCCCTTTATTGACCTGAAACTACCGAATATCGTCAGGGGATCCCTAGGGTGAATTGCTACTAGCGTAAGGTCAAGGACAGAACCGACCGTGGCGGACTCCTCGCCAGTAGGCGTCGAGCCTGATTGGCGAGGAAGAACTATCTGCAAAATGTGCCATGTCTTTCCACCGTCCCTAGATCGATAGTAAGAGAAACCTGTCTTCTTATAACGGACTCTCGGGTCCGACGGCGCCTCGACCATCGACAGGTCCTTCATAAGTAAACGAAACGGGACGGGGTCCTCTAACCATTTCCAGGAGACCCCAAAATCCCGACTGATAGCAAAACTAAAGTGGGCATTACCAAATGCTGGCCTCGCAAGCGATCTCACCGCATTGATCTCAATATCCCGGTCGTTTTCAAACCGAACAACAGTTGCAGCCGTGGAAGAAATCGTGTCACTTATAGGCAATTTCATATTTACAACTTCAGTTAGCTGGCGACACTGGGACCAGCAGTGGCCGGCGCCGCACGACAAGACAATCAACAAGCCAAATATCGTATTCACTTTCCGCAATTTTGGCTCACCGCCTTTTGAAAATCTTCGGATGCATTATCTGCGATTTCCTGTGGCGTACGCCCTCTCAACGGGAGACCTGCCCCAGAAGCTGCTTGCACGTCGGTCAGTCCGCCGTTGGACGGCAGGTGAAATCCTTCATGGACCAGCACGCTTGGAGTAATTAGCGAGGGTTGATCGACAAAGATCTTGTTCCCAGCACCCTGGTCGACATGGGCCACTGCGTCGGAATAAAAATCTTGGCCGGTAGATTTTACGACAGGAGCTGCTGCCAGGACATCGATGAAATGGCTAGGATTCTCACCTGATATCTGCTCAAGCGCCGTCTTCCGATCCGGCAGGTGCGCCGCATCACGCGCATTAAAGGCGTTGGTTAGTACGGACCTGATGAAGTTCCAACAATCCGATTTGAAAATCTCATTCTCGGCCTGATTCATGAGATTGCCGAAATTCCCAGAGTCAGCCGCAAAACCTTGGCCAAAACCGCCGCTCTCGTCAATGATGCCCCCGGCAGGCAGCCGCATAGGCGGTTTAAGGACATTATCCAGTTCTGCCCACGGATTGTCCGATCCTGATGGCGAAATTGGAGATTTGAGTGGGTTGAAGATGTTCGGGTCCAGGTTGAGCAGGAATTTGAAGAAATTGCTGAGCCAACTGAACCCGCTGGGATCAGTCATATTGATCGGATTGTCTCGAACATACACGTAACGATTCCACGATTGCGGATCTCCGGGACTGCCCGACACCGGGTCCGCCGAACAATACCGGCCAAGAGCAACAAGGTAATAGCGCCTCATGGCGTAGTCATCGCCCGACTCGCTGTCGCGTTCGTAGCTGGTGAAGATGAACTTGGTCGTCGTGTTCGCGCTGTACCATGACTCTCCGTAAGGATAGTGCCCTTGCTCGCCGATTTTGTTGCCATTGACATCGGTGCTCACGCGCACCGAAAGATGATCGGAATGGTGGTAGGTCGTGGACGCGCTCGTCAAGGTCGAGAGCAGAGTCCCGCCAGAGTAGATGTATTCGCGTGATGGAGAGGCAGGCGCTGCTCCGTTATCGTATTCCGCGATATCTTTCCCGGCCGCAAAAATATACACGGTCGACGATGTCGGGCTGGTGCAGTTGGGTAGGCACTTCTTTACGCGCTTTCCATGATCGTCGTACATATATCCGCCAGCACCAGAACCGCTTTGGTATGAGGTCATCTGGTTTGCCGCGTCATACGAGTAAGTGGGCGCTGTGGGAGGACAAGTCGCGTTGGTTTGCGCCAAAATGTTTCCGCTCGCGTCAAAGCACATCCCGTCCGGCTGGTTCGTTTGCGCCCCGCCCGGATTCGCGAAGGTCAGAGAGTTGTTATAACCGCTCCCGGCTGTAACCGTCTGGCTCAGACGGTTGGCATAGCGATCATACGCCCACGACAGTCCCCACTTGGGGTAAGCGGTCGAACCGTTGGTCGCCGCGGTGACCACGCGGCCAAGCGAATCGTACGTATATGCTGCTGTGCGTCCCGAGTCCACAAGATCTGAGATGCAGTTAATCAAACCATCGCTGCCCGTTGTCCCGCCCGTACAGTTTGTCGCATCGTTTTGGTAGTAGTATTTCAAGCTGAACAGGGTCTGCGTGCCGCTCGTATAGCTCAGGTTCGTCAGGTATTGCCTGTTTGGATCGTAAAGGAAGCTTGCGACCACTCCGTTGCCGTAGTTGAAACCGAGGGTCTGTTGCGCGGGGTTGTAGCTATAGCTGCTGGCGCGAGTCTTCACGACACTGTTCAGCGTATCTGTAATCGACGAGAGCCGGCCAATGGTATCGACATTCTGAGTCACCTGGCGACCAGACGGGTAGGTTATCTGCGTGATTTCTCCACCCGCGTTGTAGGCGTAGCTTGTCGTATACGTGGTTGCCCCTATGACCTTTTGCACTTTCGTTATGCGGCCAGCCGGATCGTAGGTGTTCGTTTCGGAACCCGAGGGATCGGTGATTTTGGTCAATCGCGAAAGCGCGTATTGAGGAGCGCCCCCCTGATCGTATTGATAAGTCACGGCTCCCTGTCCATTGGAGTAGTTCTTGCCGGTCAGCCGGTTCAGCGCGTCATACTGGAAGCAGATGCGGATGCCACGGGCGTCCAACTTTTTCACTAGCTGTCCGGGGAAAGAATTCGGCGTTGGGCAGGTCGTATCAGAGTCATAGACAAGCGTGTCGGTCTTCGCCTCAGGCGTGGTGACGGATGTGGTTCTTCCCAGCCCATCGTAGACGAAGGTTCGGGTCTGCGCCCCCTGATACACGTTGGTCAGACGTCCGGCAGCGTCGTAGGCATAGCCGGTGGCAACTGGCGAAGTCAATAGTCCTCCGGAACCTCCAGAGAGACTCCCCGAAGTCGGAGAGAAAGCGAAATCGATGTTGTCTGGGCTAGTGACGCTCGTCGAAAAAGGAATTGTGTACGCCCCCGGAGTGAGTCCGGTCACAGTGAGGGTTGAGCCACTGGCTGTCGCCGTGACGGGCGAACTGCTGGAGCTAAGAGAGTAGGCCAAACTCGCCGCAAGTGTTGCAGAAGTCGAACTCGCCCCCCAGGGAGCATAAGCTGAATATCCATTGACCGTGACCGTCACGGAGCCTGTATCCGATACGTCCCGACAATCGCCGGTAATATGATTGCAGACCTGATGCGTGCTTTCGCTACCTGAAATAGTAATGGTCGCGGTCGGGGCCTTGCCTGCGGTCGATCCAGACGGCTCGTCCACCTCTACCACATTGCCAAAACCATCAATCCATTCTTGCCTGGGTTTTCCAGTTTCATCGACAGAGATCACGGGGTAACCGTAGCCGTACGTCGTGGCAGAGAGTTGTTGACTCGCGAGGCCGGCCAGACTGGTCACATTCGGTCCAAAGGCGGTGTGGAGCGACTGATTGTCCGGGTGCGTGACGGAAGTCTTCCGGTTCAACCCATCGTAAGCGAATGTCTCATAAACGCTGGTACCCGGGTGACTCACCTGCGAAACACGGCCGTTCGTGTCATAAATGGTATTAACATTCACTGTGCCGCCGCCGGGGACGTAGAGTTCTTGCGCCACTTTACGACCATAAGTGTCGAAAAGGAACTCGTTGTGCCGGCAACTCGAACAACTCGAAGACGGAGATGTGTCTGCCACCGCGGCATAAGTGTCAGCTTGGGTTGGAGAGGAGTAGCTTGTTAGGTTCCACCCGATAGGCAGAACATTTTCAGTATTCCTGTCAAAGGGATCGTTCACCAACGTCACCGGATTCACGAAGTGAGAGTAGCTAGCCTGACCGTTGACGTCCGTGGAGACGGCGCGCTTCCCGCTGCCGTAGTAGTAGCCCATGGAGACCGTCATCGTGACACCGTTCACCGCAGGCAGCGTCACGCCCGTGAGGTACGCGTTCGTTGGTGTCGCGGGGGTATACGCCTGCGGCGGATTGGATCCATTGTCGTTGAAAAACTTATCAGCGTAGCTGTACGTTGTCTTATTGCCAGCAGGGTCGGTGCTACTCAGAACTTGTCCGGTGGTGTCATATGTACGACTAGTGGTCAAGTACGTACCATTGACCCACTGTTGGATTTGAGTGGGATTCCCGCGCGCGGTAGTCCCGGTTCCGAAATTCGTGTCGTCGTGGTTGAAAGCACCCGAAAATCCTATCAAGCCGTTTGTGCCATAGGAATCGTAGGTCACTATGGTTTGTGCTACTTTGAGTCCGCCTCCTGAACAGTCCGAGTCGCTGCCAGGTTGATTGTTGCAGAGGGTCGTTTTCTGTGGTTTGTTGATGATGTTCGTTCCAGCGCTGTAATAGGTCACGTATGTAGCGCGGTTCGGAACTGCGGCAAAAGTCGGGCTTGTCCCGGGCAGGAATTTCCATTCCTGTACTGCAGTCACGTTTCCGTTTTGCGGGCTGTCGTAAGTGTAAGCGGTCTTTTTCGTAATACTCGTTCCGCCCGGTACCGCGTAGGTCACCGTTTCGGACAACTTTCGCACGTAGGCGTGGCCGTGGCAGCCTGACCAAGGGCATGCCACCGAGAAATCCCAAGTCGTGTTTACCGTACTCATCAGAGTACCGGCCGCGTTATAGCGCTGAACCTGGACGGGCCAGTCCCCATTGTCGATCGTGAACGTGTAGATCGTGTAATCTCCATTGGGGTTCGTCGAGGTCACTTGCTGCTGACACCCAACCTGACTCTGGCTGCACGTGGATAAGTTCTTGACGCTGTACGTCCAAGTACCACCCGCGGAAGTACGCGATGTCAACCACCGGTGCTTGTTGCCGTATGGATCGGTAACGGTGGTCCAAGTGTAGTTGACCGCTCCTCCGGTGGGCAGGGTCATGCTAAGCAGATTGCCGTAGTACGCTGACTGTCCGCCTGGTGAAGCGCAAGCGGCGACGCCAGAAGTTGAGTCACAATCATAAGTAAACGAAAAGCTTGAACCATCAGGCAGCGTGATACTTTGAAAGGCGTTGACTCCGCAAGCGACTCCTTGCGGACATTCGTTAATTCCTGACTGGCCAAACGCAGTCTTAACATTGAACGTACCCGTGAAGGTGACCGCATAGTTCGATGTCGTACCCTGGGAATTTGGTTCCGTTACGCTTCCGATCGTCCGGCCCAAAGTATCCAAGTATGGTCCCCCACTCGGGTTCGACGAAATGTAATTACCATTTGGATCTTCTATGAAAACGGCGTTTCCATGTATGTCCTTCAAATATCCGCTCTGCCAAACCATTGTCCCATCTGGAGCAACAACAGTGACCGTATTCGTAGGATACTTAGTTTTAGTGAGGTCGACATACTCGTGGTAGCCCGAGGAGTCAGTAGCAAGATAGTCAGCTTTAAGTATGGGGTTACCACCACAGACGCCACCCGTCGTATCTGGGGGAAACGGGTGTTGGGTCCCTGATGGCTCAGTATAGGTATCGTCTGTTGCGCAGGGGACACCTTGCCCATTTACCGCAGATCCATCCGGTGCATAGGTCATAGTTCCGTAGAGATGCTGAATTGTCCAAGCACCCTCAATTTGAGGGTTCCAGAAAGGAGCGGGGCCACCAGTAGTCTGAACTGTCCATAAATTATTCGCGTCATACGTAATTAAGACCTTCTGGGGCTTATTAGTGCCCCGCTGGGGATACGCGCCAATAGGAAGTTCAAGATGCAGGTTACCGTTCGAAGCATCAACAAAGCCGTACTCAGCCGGCTCCGGAGCGGCGAAGGCGGGTGTCCCTGTGCTGGTGAGATAGTTCTGCGCGCTAGATATTCCACCCAGGAACAGAAAACCAAACGCAAGCAGAAGGCGCTTGGACTGGCCGAAAAAGCTGTCCACTACCCGTGACTCGATTGAGTGACCGGACCTCTGAGAGTTATCTAACATTTCCCCGCTCCTTGCTCGTTAGCAGTTGCAGTTGTTCAGTGCGTAATGTTCGAAATCTATGGCTCGAAGTCGCGATCGCTGACAGGGCCGTTGATCGACACCGTCTTCAAGTGAATTTCCATCAAATGCCGGTGGTGGGCGACGTCCTCCGAAATCGAGAACGGGAAAGAGACACCACCAATTTGCCGATAATCCGAAAAGGTCACGCTCCGATGAATGCCATCCGCAAGCCTGTCTCTCGGATAGGCTTTGTCCTCGACGGTGATGATTTGAAAGGTGTGGGCGTCAACATAGAACTGTTTCTCCAAAAGCTCCGCATGAAATCCTCCTGCCGCAGGACGGACTCGAATGCTTAGTACTGGACGCCCCTGACGCACACTGGGGGGCTCGGAGGAGATCCCGACCTTGGAATCGCGAATAGCTTGCGCCACTTGAGCCAGAGGCCAGCAATAGCTCTGGATGTTTAAAGCTTCTTGATACAAAAGCGGCCGCACCGTCCCATCCGCCTCTTTCTTGAATCCCCTACCGTCCTTAATGAACCACCACTGGTTTCCATCAGGCATTTGCACGTCAATGCGGAAGTCCTTGGTCCCCTTCCATTTGACCGTCGCCTCGCCCTCAGTCTTTTCATCGCCCGCATGGAAGATGATTTGACCTGACGCCGAGTAGCTCTGGAAAGCATTGATCGTCTGCAATCCCCCGGCCGCAATCACCACTTTCTGGAGGACATCCAACGCCTGGGCCTGGCGCACGGGAATGGAACTTACGTGCTGAGCTACGCCCACATTCGACAACATGAGGAAGACCAACAACGGACTGAGCCATGGCAAACGCATCTCGATTTTCCCTTCTTCGGTGGTTCTTGCTTTCTGTCTCAACAGCTCTGTCATGCCTTTCATCAGTTGTAACGCAACAGAACCTGACTATTTTGAACTCGGAGATCTGCGATGTTCGGCGGCAACAATAATTTCTGACTCTCCTCAGGGCTGCTCATTGCTTGGTGCATGGCGCTAACGAGGGCACCTTGTGGCAACCGCAGGGCACCAATCCGGCCCGCAACAGGATCAAAATGCACGAGTCCTTCCTGCGAATAAAGCTTGCCGTTCAGATCCACCGTGATCTCGGCTCCTCGGTGGCCAAGAACAAGGAAGATTTCAATTTGTTCCCCGCTCAGACGAATCCTTAAATCGTGTAGACCTTCAGAATCTGACGTTAGCTTGCCGCTTCTCGTTAGCCGGTCATGCAAGATAGAATTGACCTCGTCTTCGTTGAGCTTTACCAGTCGCGAGTTCGGCGTATCAGCGCGTTTCCCTTGTTCGAGTTTTCGGTCCGCCGAAGCGATGGAATCCGCTCGGACTACTGGCAATGAAACATGCCAGAGTACGAGAACTATCGGTGCAGCCGCGAAAAGGCCTACGCAACACACTGTCGCGACCAAGGCAGTCGAAAATCTGCGGGGTCCGTTATTCGGCTGGCGAATTGGGCTAATGTTCTTCGTCATTTCAGCTCCTTCTGCTGTGGACTCATACCTTTCAGGGCTGGGACTATCAGTTTGCGAGCACTCATTTCGGGCATACGCCCGCCTGATTCTGCCGATCAGGTTTACATCACTGGATGGTTCCCCCCAGTCAACGCGGCGATTGTCTGAGACGAAAGAGTAACGGCTTGAGGAACGCTTTGTAGAGGATTTTGAGCGGACGCTACCGAAACAAAAAGCCGGATGAGGGACACAACAAAGCAATAGCGAGCCATCGGCTCACCTCGTAAGTAATTTCGGTTGGCCCCCTCGAATCAACCGTGGGCGCGACGGTAAAAGAAACCGCTCATTGGTGTCAAGTTAAAAGTTAGTTACAGGACAAACTCACTTGGCCATCCATACGGCGTGTGTTCGATTGCGGGTGGATTGGCCCGCCGATTCGCGCCCTATCCCGTTCCTTATTAGCCGCCCTTTCCGATCCCGATTCTTGCGCTGATCCCGACCCGATTCGCCGTCTTTTGTCCTCCCGATTTGCATCTCGATTGTGATCCGATTGGCGCTGCTTTGCGGTGCCGATGACGCCGCCGATTGGCCGCCCGGAAGCGAGGCAATACTTGGTGCAGGTGTGCCGCAAGGGGCGGATTGCCGCTCGCGGAGGCGGATTTGCGCGGATGAGTTCTAAGAGCGGTGCTTACGCACCGGGTTGACGCCTCGACACGTCATCCCCACTTCGGGAGCTGCAGGGATACCGGGGGCGACGGGCGCGTTTACGTGCGTAAACTTGTTGTGAGGCAGCGACTTAGACTTTTCCCCGCGTCCCTGCCGTTTCCGTTCGGAAACGGCAGGACCGCTGCAGGCGGGCATGGCGTAAATACGTTGATCCGGCGAGGGTTGCGCGAAAACGCGAACTCCGGGCCGCTGACGCCGGGGCCCGCGCATCCGGTGTATGTCCGGCCTTGTTCGGTGTCCGTCCGGTAGTTGGCCGAGTTACGAAATGTTACCCTTGCGGCGAACTCCAAGCCGGGTGCGCAATGGAATACGACCAAGACAAAGTGGACGAGATGGTGCTGGCGCTGCTCTCCCCGACGATTATAGTGCGCAAAAGTGTAGCGCATGACGAGTCGATCAAGCACCAGAAAGCCCGACGAGTTCCTGGTGATATCGCGTGCCAATGCCGGTGCTCATACACCGGCGAAGGAACCACGTCTCCCGTAGCTTTCCCCGGCGTTCGAGGCGGGGGATTGTAGCCACTTTGGCCCGCTCTTCAGCCCTTCCAGCAATCGCCGATGCGACCTGGTATGAGTGGCAATTGCGACTTCTGCAAAGGACAACTTGGCGGGCACCAAATTGAGATCCTTACGACGCTCACAAGGCTGGTATCGCCATCGAACATCCATGGGAATTGGAAGGCGAATCAGTACGGCATCTGCGGGCAATTGTGACGACAAAATGGCCTCTTTCAGGTGGCCCAAGAGCTTCTGCCAAACTGGGCCAATTGGACTCGCCAACTCTAACTAATGTCGAGGTCAACCGCACCCTCTTGGCAGGTGAAATCGGCCCGCGATGGTACACCGCATACAACGACCATCTAGCCACTCCTTGCCGCAGCCTCAGTCAGCGCATTCGACCCCGCAACCAGGGGACAAGACACCACCTCTCAGTTCTCCAAAGAAGCACGTCAAAGGTAGACGATATCCTCAGGGTCGCCGGGGTAAACGACCAGGGATGAGAAAGCCGAATAGCCGGGACAAGTCGCAGCAATCGACCGAGCTAATCGGCGCTCCAATCGCAAGAGATCCGATACCAAATGACGGCGTTAACGTGCTCCATTTTGCACGACACCAAGTAGCGACCTTGAAGGCTGTCAAGCGCGGGCATAAAGCTCAGGTTAGTGTGCTTGACAAGATGGTATAACTCGCCTCCACATTCCGTCTCTTACCCGTCAGATATTCCTTGTCTATCTTCCTCGACTTTAGTCTCGCGAATGACATGCTGTCACCATTTCAAATGAGCAGCATCAATAGGTGCCAATGCCCAGTGTTTCTGCCTTGCCTTAACCCTCAGTAACGGCGCCCATGAGCGTGCTGTCGCGCCGTCGATTCGGGTCACTGTTGTAAGTCGGATAAATGACGCGAGACAAGGGAACTACTGAAATATAGGTTTTCCACATACATGAGCCTTGAATAATAAGCCAACAAATAATACAAACAGTGGGCATCTCCTGCGAGACGTAGTTAGTCTAAGTCAAAACACGGAAACCGAGATATTACTGCAGTTCTAGAGCTGAATCACATGTTAACCATTTCCAAAGCATTGTCGGCTGGCCAGGCGCGGACCTATCACGCGCGTGAGTTTGTGTCGGAGAAGCAGAACTACTGGAGTCGTGACGCGCAGGTGCATAGCGAGTGGCAGGGACGGCTCGCCCAGGAGTGGGGACTGCGCGGTTCCGTTGGTGCCGATGAATTTGCTCGATTAAGCGAAGGACAGCATCCTGCAAGCGGCGTGCAACTCGTCAAGCACCAGCCGGCAAAGACCTACGACAACGAGTACGGCAAGGAAATCACCAGCGTCGAACACCGCGCCGGGTGGGACGCTACATTTTCAGCGCCGAAATCCGTCTCTCTCACCGCACTCGTCGGCGGCGATGAGCGTGTGCGTCAAGCGCACCGTGAAAGTGTCCGCGTAGCGCTTAGCGAATTGGAGCGGTATACGCAAGCGCGGATCGGCAATATCCACGCGCCGGAGACGACGGCCAAGTTCATTGCCGCCACCTTCGAGCATGACACTGCCCGTCCGGTGAATGGCTACGCTGCGCCACAACTTCATACTCATGCCGTCATTTTCAATCTGACCGTGCGCGAGAATGGCCAGACGCGGGCGCTGCAGGAGCGAAGCCTTTTCCAATCGCAGCAATATGCGACCAGCGTTTATCGTTCTGACCTTGCGATTCGGCTGCAGGGACTCGGCTACGAGATCGACCGCGG
>Ga0302274_10001560_pt1 | contig 21862 bp, 11 predicted proteins | sample III_Bog_N2_1_FD_198755 | JGI IMG/M metagenome (GOLD analysis project Ga0302274, IMG submission 198755) | Peat permafrost microbial communities from Stordalen Mire near Abisko, Sweden - III_Bog_N2_1 | ecosystem: Environmental > Terrestrial > Soil > Wetlands > Peat | place: Sweden: Abisko...
CGTTGAAACTGACAAAGCCCATCACCGGCAGGTAGCACCACGAGTCGTAGTGCGTATTGAAGAAGGACAACTGCTGTGCACCGTGCGTCGGATCGTCGGTCGGATCGAGATCGATGGTGACGCGGCGCGCGTGCCCGCGCAACCGCTTGGCATGACGCTCGATCACGCGCTCGGCCAGGGTCTCGCCCATGCGGTAGAGATCCTTCGCTCCGACTGCGTTCTCAAAGCGCGACAGCGTAGGCTGGGAGGCCAGATCAAGTCCCGTAACCGGGTCGCGATCCAGCAGCATCTTATGCACCGGATCGGCCCCCAGCCGCGCCGAATCGTTGGCATCCGGGTAGCCGCATGCGATCGAGAACACGCGCTGCGCCAGCAACTCGCGCAAAGGATGATCGACCTTGCCCGCTTGCCGCTTGTCTCGCAGGCATCCAGCCAAACTGCCGATCAATCCGTAGCGGCGCTCGGCCGCCTTCAGCAGGATGGCTCCGCCATCGGAGCTGCCCTGACGCTGATCGAACTGCAATACGGATGGCTTGGCGAAAAGTTCGGGAAACAATACACACTCTGTCGTGGTAAAGTCGATCACGCGGAAGCCTCTCCTGTTACTCAAACACTGTCTTGACAACATGTTTTTAACACAAGAGGCTTCTCGCATCCTAAACTTCGCGAATTATCCGGGCTAGGGCCTGGGACCCCCCAGTTCATGGATGCGTTGAATTGGCTTTGCTGCCACCCGTAGTGGGTTGCCTGCATCGTAACCGCGTCGGGAATGAGGCGTCCGACGGAATCTTTATAATACGGGCCATGATAAGACGATGGTAGAAGCGGCGTGGTGTGCGTCGCATAGATGTTCTGGATATCCGCAAAAGAAGAATTTGGAACCGAATAATAGCCGGACCAGTACCACGCCCCGCGAGTGATTGCGTTCCCAGATGGATCCGTCTCCGTAGTTATCAGGGCTTGCGGAGTATAGTAAGAAGATCCAGTCCCAGGTTTAGTACCTTGGCCGGCGTCGGGAGTATATGTTTGAATCGTACTTGTATATTTGATACCCGTTGGAGAGTAGAGCGTGCCGAGACGCAGTCCGCTCTCCGTAGACGTGTTTGCATCTGAGGCATTTCTAAGCCAGACCTGATTTGAATCAAAGTAGCCAAGTCCGTCATATTCCGCTGGATTAAATGGGTCATATGAATTTCCAGATCCACTCGGAATAAAGCTGTAGCCCGAGCCATCTGATGTGCGATATGTATTCCAATTCGAGAGATCCGATTCCAGTTCGTGAGTTGTTCCTGAGGGATCAATTAAGCTAAATTGATACGCCTGTGCTTCAGGGTTACCGTTGCCATCAGTAGTACTATTGTTTTGTCCGACAGCGATACCCCCTTCAAAGGAAGAGGTCAGATAGGCACCCATGTTCCGGAGAGATAAGTAGTTGTCCTCATATCCCCACGTATATTCGTACCCACATGGTGTAGAGTCGTTCCCGTTCTCACAGTTGGAGTCGTAGGTTGGATTCTGTACAGAATTATACTGTGGCTCAACTGGATTCATCCCAGAGTATTGATACTCGGCGCCGGGAGGCGATGTATCGTATCGGGAGCTGACCATCTCGCAGTCAATCACGTATGTAGGATCCTGGGGGCTAACCGGTTGATTGTTGGAGTTCAGCACACCTAGGTAGTCGCAGTCATACGCGATCTGGGAGTAGGGTGCGTTGTTCAGTTCGACGGAGAACGACAGCGGCGGAAGTGAGCCCAGTTGGGGAAACGAGACCAGGGGAATATTGAGCATGAGGTTCCCCGTGGCAAGGTCGACGGTGTCGATCGCGCCTCCGGTATAGGAACCATACGGCTTTGCCTCTACGTCCGTGATGTCCTGGGCAAGGCAGGCCGAGCCATAGATCGCGATGCTGAGAGCGCACAGCGCTTTGCACCAGTTCATTGGGCAACCTCCTGATCGAACTTCATGATGTCAAATCCTGGGCTCTTTTTCAGCGATACAAACGTCCATGTCTGTCGCTGGCCTCTTAGGTTCAACCCAATCGAGACTGGGACGACGAGCCCCTCTTCCGTGGCATACTTCAGGAAGTACACTTCTCTCCATATCGGTCCTGCGACAGGTCCAACAGTCGATGTCTGATACCGAACTGTGATGGGTAGTCCGGTGGTTCCCGAGATCTTCCACTGCTGATCAAGACTCGGAGGTTGAGTAGAACCACGCGTTCTATAGACATCGATACAGATGTCGCTGCCCTTGCAAAATTGCGATTTAGATATCTTCAGCACATATTCGCTTCGACGCAGCATCACCTCCGCTGCGGCCGCAGGCAATCGACTCGCTAACACCCTCGCCTGATCGAATTCAGGCGCAGCGAGCTTAGTGGCTTCAGCATTATTTACAGGAAACGTGGATGCCCCACTATGATCACTGGGAGGAGTGCTCTGCCCCTGCACCTTACGCCTGTAGCGCGTCGTGTCCAAAGACCAGTCATCTAGGAGCAACATGACATGCGGCGTCTTTTCGCCCGCTCCCAGGGCTGAGAAGCTCTCTTCGGTCGAGTGAATTCCTCTCCATGCAGCCTCTCCGCCCGACTGGGCCATGACATTATGCATGGCCTGAATGGCCGCAGTATCACTTTGAACAGTTGTCTCGGAGGATGTAGAACCTGTTGCGCTGGGGCTAAAAGCAGGCACTGCCTGAGAAAAAAGCGGGCTACTGAGTGCCGCAAAAAGCAGCAAGGATCCACTGCGGCAGAGAAGAGCCGCAGGACGCACAAATGTCCTCAACATAAATATCCTCTAATTATTTGGCGTACCTGGAGGGGAATGTAATCAGTGCGACAAGGTGGTGCTCTGCTATAGCTGCCTTTTATTGCACGCGAATCACATTAGTGATCGTCTATGGTTATGTCAAGGCAATTAATTAAATAAAAGAGAAGCTAAATCAATAAAACTTTAGTCGTGTAAACAAAAGTAACCATATATGTTTACAAATAGTAACCAAGTCGCTGTTTCTTATCTGACCGTTATAATGAATATGAACGAAGTCGATGATCTGAGAAATTTCGGCAAAAGGTATCCGATTTGCGCTTTACTTTGAATGTGATAGAAATAAGGTGATGGTAAGTGTGACTATCATCACAAGTTATAAACACATGAGTGGAGTTACTGGATAATTAGATAAATTGGCGAAGGTCGTTTTGTGAGTTATTGCTCGACGGGACGAAGGAAGTTATTTCACTTGGTAACGTTAGCAAAGTACTGCCAGCAAGAAATCGTCTGCTGGTCCGCCAATGCCGGTACGCCTTGAAATAATGAACGTATACACAAAACCACTCTCTGTTCCTGAGTTCGTTGGCCGCCGGACAGCAAACACTCTGGCTGAGCGGATGCAGCCTGGAAACTCTCACTTACATCACTTATTCCGGCTCTACTGCAACGTAAGCGTTGCGCTATCCGATCAAGCATCCATCTGTACTCAGCCCTGCTAGCAATGGGAACCCACCCTCGAAATGGGCCTGCCTCGGGTAGGCCCATTTTTTTGCAAGCCCGTCTATCCACACTGAAGGTCGCCCTCCCCATTGCGAGAGCGTCATGTTCTGCCCACCCGACGGGCTTGCATGTCTTATAGAAACTCTAAGGGCAAACCGGCGCCGGTAAGCAGCAGACAATCGCGGTCACGGGTACCATAGCAGTTCCGCTGCCCTTATTGCCGATGAAGTAGAGCTGGGTGAGCCGCAGCTATGGGACGGACGGGGGTGCTATGGGGTGACGACGAGCGTTAGTTGCGCGGTATGGATGAGGCCGGTTGTGGCCCCGGTTGCGGTGATGGGGATGGTGTAAATGCCGGGAGCGGCGGAGGGGATGGGGATGATGATACTGCCGCCGCATGAGGTGAGCGCAAGGATTATCGGAACGGAAATCATCGCGAGCAGAAGCAGTCGCAGTGACGTGCGGCGTCTGCGGCGAGCGGCGAGGGTCTTGACACGCGGATTTGCTGGGTTATTGCACAACTAAGGTTGCGGCGGTGGCGTGGGAGAGGGCGCCGGAGGTTGCGGTGAGGGTGAGGGCGAAGGTCTGGACCCTGGGGGCGATGATGGAACCGCAGCCAGTGAGTGTTGCCGAGGCGCTGATACCGGCCAGAAGCAGAAGAATGCAGCCAAGCCGGCCGGCGAATTTGCCGTGTCGATTCAGTCTGCGCCGGAAGGGGAGCACGAGGCCAAGCAGAGCGAGTGCAGTCAGCGTTCTGGCTCCGCGAAGAGGTTCTTTCGAGGTGGCGATAATTTCGGGGACCTGAATGGTGAGGGTGAGGTTGGACGTGCCGCTGCCCGCAGGCAGGGTGGCCGGAGAGAAGGCGATGGTGGAGCCGGTTGGAACGCCGGAGACGGCGAAGCTGATGGCGGAGGGGATGGTAGGACCGTCGATTGAGGCAATGGCCAGGGCGTAGGTCGCGGTGCCTCCATACTGGATCGTCTGCGTAGAGCTGCCGGAGACGGTGAGGCTGAAGTCCTGCACGGCTTCGTTGAGGGCCGAGCTGGTAACGGGGTTGTAACTGCTATCGCCGCTATATGCGGCGGTAATGGGGTTCGCGCCCAGCGGGAGCGTGGAGAGGGTGATGCTGGCGACGCCGGAGCTGAGGGGCCCCGAACCGAGGACGGTGGATCCGTCGGAGAAGACGACCGAGCCGGTTGGAGTGGCCGCGGAAGACGAGACGGTTGCGGTGAGGGTGACGGGAGCCTGTAGAAATACAGGGTTCGGAGATGCGGCCATGGTGACCACGGGAAGACCCTTGTTGACGACGATGGCGTGGGTGACCTGGGGAGCGGCGAGGTAGTTGTTGTTGCCGGGCTGGTCGGCCGCGACGACCACGGTGCCGATGCCCGTGATGGTGAGCGTGGAGCCGGAGACCGTGGCCGGGCCGGAGTGGACGCTGAAGGCAATGGTCAGACCGGAGCTTGCGGTTGCGGAGAGCGTGATGGGGCCGGAGGCGTAGGGGACGGGCGACGCAGGCGTTGCGAAGGCGATGGTCTGCGATTCCTGCGCGACGGTAAATGCCGCGTTCTGCGTGGAGGAGACGTAGTTGCCACTGGCTGCCTGGATGGTCTGGAGGACGACGGTGCCCGCGCCGGTGAGCGTAACGGTGGAGCCAGAGATGGTTGCGGGGCCACTGACGACGGAGTAGGTGAAGGCCCCCGCGGAACTCGATGTGGCCAAGACGGTGAACGATGGGTCGCCGAAGGTGTGATTGGGGACGGTGAAGGTGATGGGCGGAGCCGCAGGCGCGATGATGTATTGGAGGGAGCCGGTGCTGGTGGCGAAGTTGCTGTCGCCGGAGTAGGTGGCCGTCAGGCTGTCCGTGCCGATCGGCAATGAGGTCACATTCAGCGTGGCCACTGCCGTGGCCGCTCCATCAGAGATAGTTACTGTCCCAAGGGTCACATTGCCGAATGTGAATGTGACCGTCCCGGTGGCGTTATGGTCCTGTGCCGTGTCCGGGCTGACAATCGCCGTCAACACGACCTGCTGGCTGTAGGAGCTGGTTGCAGGATTGGCTGTCAGCGTGAGCGTGGTAGGCTCCGGCTCCGCGGTCAACGGGATCGTGCCGGAGGTGCTTGGCTGGTGGCTGCCGTCTCCGGAATAGCTCGCGTCCACGGAGTGAGTTCCGGTGCCGACGGGAGAGATATTATTTACCGTAGCCGTAGCCGTCTGAGACCCGAGCTCCGATAGAAGGATGTCTACCTGATCGCTACTGTATGCTGCGATGTCGGATAGCCCGTCCCCATTGAAGTCTGCTACCGCAAGGGGAGAGGCAGGGTTTGTTGGTGTGGGTAGGATCAAAGCCGGTTCAAACGTTCCGTCACCATTGCCCAACAGCACCGAGACATCCGCGTTTCCATTGCCGATGGCAAGATCGACAAAGCCGTCCCCGTTGAAGTCGCCGTAGGCGATGGATGTACTGCCAACCGGTATCGGCATTTGGGCCGGGGGCGCAAAGGTCCCATCTCCCTTGCCCAGGAGCATGCCGAGCACCAAATAGCTGCTTGTGCCAGTCGAATAAATACCTGCCAAATCCAGAATTCCGTCCCCGTTGAAATCGGCCGCTACCATGAACGAGGAACCGGTTCCGGGTGGAGCACTGGAAGCAGACCTGAAGGTGCCGTCGCCATTACCCAGCAGGATCGTCAGCTGACCGGACAGGTCCGAGACGGCCAGATCCAGAATACCGTCGCCATTCCAATCGCCTACGACAAAGCTATCAATATGAGGAGTACCCGTAGAGATCGCCGACTTGAAGGTTCCATCCCCGTTCCCCAGATAAATATCTACCGTGCCATTGGTGTAATTGAGCACGGCGAGGTCCTCGATTCCGTCTCCATTGAAGTCTCCAGTTGCGATGTATTGACCCCCGCCATTCGTTGGTAGAGTTTGTCCGGCAGTGAAGGTCCCATCGCCATTGCCCAGCATCACCTGGAGCTGGACGGTGGCTCCAACCCCCTGACTCTGTGTTGTGGGTACCACAAAGTCAGGCTTGCCATCCCCGTTGAAGTCGGCTACGGCGATGGTGTTGTTGACCAGTCCGGGGACGAAAGTAAACGGCCCCGGGGCGAAGGTCCCATCTCCGTTGCCCAGGAAAGTTCTTACCCAGCCACCCTCCCCCAGGTTGTAGAAGTCCTGGTCCGAAGTTAGTAAGATGTCGGGTTTGTCGTCTCCGTTGAAGTCAGCCACGTCCATGGTTCCACTCGTAAAGAGTGCTTCCGGAGGGCTGGCATAGCTAAAGATCAGCCCGAATGTTATTGGTTCTGGAACCAGCGGAGCCGTCGCCAACACGTAGTTCGCACTGGTCGTATCTATAAAGGATGCAGTGCCCGTCGGCACAGTCCCTCCATCAACGGTTGCCGTCAGCGTGTAGTTGCCCGGCGAGCCGCTGGAAGTGATGGTCGTGGTCGTTGGATAAAACGGAGTCACGACAAGCTGCGAGGGGATCGACGAGCTCGCCACCTCAACATGCGTTCCAAGGAACACCGCCTGGTAGATGTGCGTTCCGGGGATGCCGGGAAACAAATTCAGGGTCGCTGTCCCCGCGCTGCTCAACGGCACCGTCCCCAGCAGCCGGATATCGGTGCAGCGCAGCGGAGCAGCCTTCACCTCGCAGAACTCCACCTGCCCCGGCGCCGCGGCGAGAGCGCCGGAAGCCACCCTCACCGTCGCCGTCAGCGTGACGACGGTCCCTTGCCTGACGGTGGTGATGGGGTTCCCTCCCGAAGCGATCGCGAGTGTAGTCGTGGTGGTTGTGCTCGCATGCCCGCTGACGGCCTGCGAGGCGGTGCCGGTGCTGATGGCGAAGTTGGTGTCGCCGGAGTAGGTGGCCGTCAGGCTGTCCGTGCCAATCGGCAGTGAGGTCACATTCAGCGTGGCCACTGCCGTGGCCGCTCCATCAGAGATCGTTACTGTCCCAAGGGTCACACTGCCATTGGTGAATGTGACCGTCCCGGTGGCGTTATGATTCTGGGCTATGTCCGGACTGACAATCGCCGTCAACACAATCTGCTGGCCGTAGTAGCTCGTTGCGGGATTGGCCGTCAGCGTCAGCGTCGTCGGCTCCGGCTCCGCAAGCACCGCGATGGTGCTGGAGGTGCTTGGTGGGTACTCGCCGTCTCCGGAATAGCTCGCGTCAACATTATGGGGGCCTGTGCCCACGATGGACACGCTATTGAGGGCGGCTGTCGCCGTCTGTTGGGACACCTGCGCCAACAACACATAAGCCATGGAGCTTGTTTCAACTCCCCAGACAACGTCTGCGAACCCGTCTGCATTAAAATCCGCAATCGCGATATCCGACTGCCATGAATTTGGCATACCGCTCTCTGTGGCAATATTCATACCGGGCAGAAAGGTTCCGTCACCATTGCCCAGCAGCACCGAGACTCCCATGCTTGTAATACTGGCCCCCATCTGATTCGAGATGACCAGGTCGGCCTTCCCGTCACCGTTGAGGTCCCCCAAAGCGATGGCGCCCACGGCTTCGTTCATCAAAGGGCTTTGGGGAGCTTCAATGAACGTTCCGTCCCCCTTTCCGAGCAGGATCGTCAACGAACCCCCCGCTGACGGAGGGGGCGCGGTGCTTACCACAACCAGATCCAGGACGCCGTCGCCGTTGAGGTCCGCCGCTCGGATTGCTGCTGGACTCACCCCTGCGCCTACGGCGGAGCTCGCCTGCGCGTGCGTAAAAGTCCCATCTCCGTTGCCAAGCAACACGGTGATTGTTCCGTCGTGTGCGTTTGCCACGGCGAGGTCCAGCTTACCGTCGCCATTGAAATCGCCTGTAGTAATGCCGAATGGACCGCTACCGGTCGTCTCGGTCCCGTTGAGCGTAAATGTTCCATCGCCATTACCCAGATAGATGCTCACGGTGTTGATGGTCTCATTGGTTACCGCCAGATCTGGAATACCGTCACCGTTGAAATCTCCCACTGCGATGCTGGCAGCATTAGGCGGCGTAAACGTCTGTCCTACGATGAAGGTGCCATCGCCGTTGCCCAGCAGCACCTGGATCGATGGCGAGGTATCCGGCAGGGCTTCCATTTTAAGAACAAGATCCTGTTTGCCATCCCCGTTCAGGTCAGCCACTAAAATGGATGTCACGAATCCAACTACTGGTACGTCTGGGGTGGCAGTAAAGGTTCCGTCTCCGTTTCCAAGCAAAACCAAAAGCGCGTTAGTCGTATATCCATAGATAGTCCGGGAAGCGATTCCAAGGTCCAGGTCCGGCTTTCCATCGCCGTTGAAGTCCGCCACCGCAACACTCCCACAATAGGTAGGCGTCGGAATGGCTGAGTTCAGAAAGCTGAGTCCCGAGGATCCAGCGCCTGGCACCAGCGCTACCGTTCCCAGCGCATAATTCGCATTGCTCGTGTCCACAAATGTCACCGTGCCCGTCGGAGGGCTTATTCCTCCATTTCCCGTTACCGTCGCGATAAGCCCGGATCCGTTCTGTGTGATCGCCGTTCTGGTGGGATAGAAGGGCGAGACGGTAAGCGGCGCTGATGCGGACGAAGCGGCTGCGATGTGGGTTCCGAGGAAGACAGCCTGGTAGGTGTGCGGTCCGGCAGTAGGGTAGAATTTGAACGTTGCGGTGCCTGTGTTGGTTAACTGCGCGGTGGCGAGCAGATGGATGTCAGTGCAGTGTGGCGGGGTTGCGTCGCAGAAGTTGACCTGGCCGGGAGTGGCGGGAACGCCACCGGCGGTCACGGTAGTCGTCAGCGTGACCAACATGCCCTGCTTTACCGTCGTGATCGGAGCTCCGCCGGATGTAATGACAAGCGTGGTAACGCTGGCGCTTTGGCCAAGGAGGGCGGGTGCTAACCAGAGGAGCACCAATGGAAGGAGAATAGCGAAAATACAACCAAACCGAAGATGCAGCCGCCGCTCTGGAGAAGGCTGACTACACTGCTCGGAGGTTAAACGTTGGAGAGGCATTGGTTCCTTGCCGCGCGGAACACACAAGTTTACCACGCGATGTCATTTGGCTGAGTGAGCCTCGATGATTGCCCTGGCATTACCTGGCCGGTTTACCTGGATGGGTGGAAGCCCGGCAACTCTTCGTGTCGCCGCTGTTCAATCGCTCGATCAGGCTCGGATCGGACATCTGTAGGCTCCCTCTCATGGGCGATTTGGCAATCTCCGCAGCCATTTGGCGATATTCCGCGATGCAGGCCGAGCCCCTGACAAACCCAGCATTGTCATCATCTATACGCGAATCTTTGCAAGTTGCCGTTGCTCCTCGACTGAACGAAGCCATAGCGAGCTGTGCCGCCGCCTGATCGTTCGCCAGGAGCGCAGCTTGAAGGACCGTCCGCGGCACGGCCAGAGAGAGTTGAGGATCGTCGCTTCCTTCGGTTCCGCTCAAAACGGCCCCCGCCAAATGGGCCACCGATCCGGGTTTGCCTTGCATCTTGCGCAAAACAAGCACGAAGAACTGTGTTCGTTCGGCCCTATCGTCGATCGAGCTTGCCAACTGCAGGACATCCTCATCAGAGACGTTGCCGCCTAGGCTCTTCACAGCACTTTGAAATGCCGCACTTCGAACAGCGTCCTTTCCATCGTAAGAGGCTATCTGCGCACCCATCCCGCCACTGTTACCAGCCCGTCGAGGCGGAGCCTGACGTTGCCCGTCGTCTTCATCGTCGACGTTGAGTTTCATCGCCAGCCGTTTGACCTCGACTTTCAGATTTGCATTCTGATCTTCCGTTGCCTGGATAGGGTGAAGCATAGGCATTACCGGAAGAGGAGCGCTTTGCAGTCTGGAGCTGTGCAGTGCCGCGATCATCAGAGTGATCCCCTTTGCCGCATCGTCGTTCGATGTTGCCATTATGATCTGAGTCAGCCGGAGCAGAAAGCGAATATCCAGATCCGAAGGAGCATTGACAGGGAATGCCGCAATTGCCTGGCGGAAGAGCACGGCGGCACGGCCGGAATCTTCTGTCTGTAGCATCTGCAACAGGACCGGCAGTTGGGCAATCTGGAAGGCGCCACCCGCTAGCCCGGAACTAACCAACTCCATTTTCAGGTCGGAAGAATCCTGCAATGTGCCGATGGCCGCACTGTACGCCAAGGCCTTATTGTCGTAATAACTGCCTTCCTGCGCTCTGGATGGGATGCCGCCAAGCCACTGCGCTGCCTCCATCTGGTTGAGTTTCATATAGGTTGGTGCCAACTGGCCATCCAGAAGGCTGCGAAGCCGTCGGTTGGGGAGACGCTGTATCTCGGCAGCGATGGAACGGGCGGTTTGAAGACCCTGCTTAGGCTCTATGGCGTTGCTCGACTCGAGTAGTCTTAATTCTGAATCGATGCGCAATATGGTGTACTCGTCCATGGGCTGCGTTGCGCTGTCTCGTACTGGAGTGGCGCAGCCGGTGGCGACGGCGTTGTCGTTGGCGGCGACCGCATACTGCGGCAGTATGACGATCAAAATGAGAAATAGAATACGTTTCATTGGGACGCCATTCTTTCGAGGGGTTTGATACGCTTTGAGCAGCGGGGATGAGGGTCGTCCCGCTCTTTCGATTGGAAAGAACGGGAACGGCTCTATATTGTTCCTTGCAGTTTCAAAGATAGGGAACTGCCTAAAAGGCCAGGATGCAATAATCGTTTTCAGCTGCGACGTACAATCTGCCGGAGGAGTCCGTGGCCATGCCCAAGGGAGTGTTAACCGCCCCTAGAGAGGAACCGTTTTTTAGGACGGTGCCGGCTCCGGTATTTGAGATATACAGATTCCCGGACCCATCCACAGCGACGCCTTGCGGATAGTCGAGATCGCCAGAACTCGTATCGCAACTATATTGGTTTCCGGCCACAATCGAGTGGCCACTGGAGGTCACTTTCCAAATGACACAGTTGTTGTCATCGGCGAGATAAATATTGTTGCTCCCGTCGACCCCGAGCCCATAACCACCAACGGTACTCGCTACACTCCACGAACCTCCCGAATACTCCCAGAGGTCGTACCCGTCGCTAACATAGACGTTTCCGGATGAGTCGACCACAGCTTGACTGGTGGCCTGCTGAGGCCCGTCCGAGGAAGTCCAGTAACCACCCGGACAATACGAGTATGTGCATGTATTCAGTTGCGTGATCGACCCGTCTATGGCGTAGACCTCGTAGACAGCGCCGGTACCGGAATCGACAAGGAAAACGTTCCCCGAGCCATCCACTGCGATTCCCGTGGCCCAATCCAGACTGGTGCTGGAAAGAGTGCTGGCGACAGCGCCGGAGCCTCCGAACAGGCCTGCTTGCGCGTCCGCAACGTATAGGCCCCCTGATCCGTAAGCGACGGCCGTTGGGAAAATGGTTGGATGGCCCTGAATGTCAAACTCCCCGAACGCCACGGTTTGCGCGTGCAGGGTGGCACTCAGGCAGAGGACGGCGATCCCAAGGAAAACGAGGAAAGAAACTGAAGGTAGGCGAGAAGAAGCTCGATAGTTCGTCATAATTGCTCCGTTCTTAACTGTGGTTTGGAAACACAAAGAGTTGAGCCCTGTTTTGCAGGGTCGTGTGGACCACGTTCTGAATTCAGGCGTGCGTCAGACTCGGTTCGAAGTTGAACCGGCTCTAAGGCGAGCGTCCGTCAAGCGACATCCGAGTTGATAGAACTGCGTGGTGTGTAGTCTGGGAGAAAGCTAGATACTGCAATATCTGCCGATCAGCGTCTGTAAGCGACATGCCGAGTCAACACTTCCAACTGTTTCCGTAGAGGATGCCCGATCTGTGGGCGAGTTGAAGGCTGGAGCAGCAAGGGTGACGGTCTGACGACCGAAAGCCGCGCGTGGAAGCACGAAACCACAGCAACTTGGCAAAACCCTCGAACGCACTCACCCCCTCAACATAGATATTTCCTACTTGGTTGGATACCTGGGTGAGAGAAACAGTGCGGCAGAGGAACTCAGCATTGCGCCAATCGTGTTTCTAACTAGCGGTAGGCTAGGCTCACTCCTGGAATGTTGTCAAGACAATTAATCGATTATTTTCAGATATATTTATGCGTCGGGAAGACCACACACCATCTGGGCCACGCTGCGCTTAGATTTTTCCCATTGCAGGATGGATGCGAAGCAGAGACGGCCTAAACCGGTGTACTGTCGCCTAGTACTACAGTATTATAAAACTTCAAATTCTTTACAATGAATAGCTTGAAAGGTCGATGGTCGTGCCACTCTTCTCCATCACACAGGACCAAAACCCAGAATTTCCTGCAATTCTGATGGAAGCCGAGCGTCTTCGGTGATTTTGTAACACTGTAGTACTAAGCAGAAGCCCGGTTGAAGTAGTGATTGCTACCTGTCAGGATAAGATGGCAAGGATATCAAGATCATTTTCTGCCCTACGTTCCCTTTGTGATGGCAGTCACTCAGACTTACTTGTGATGTAAGTCACAACGTATCTGTGATGATAGCCACAATTGAAACATCGAATTCCATTCGCCTTCATCATCTGCTTCCAGATAAAGCCTTTATTGAAGATATGAAGTCAGCCTTTCAGATTTATTTTACTCCCATTGAACCCTCAACATCGGTCAAGTTGGGGGCAGGATATTAATTATTGTTCTGTATACAACGCTGATTACTATTACTGTAATGGAAATATTTTTATATTTCTCTTGACAAAGCGCCGTTCAGTACTAGCTAATAATTAGTGTCATAGCAGAGTATCATATTGTTGCGCTGATTACCTTCTCCAGGTATCCAAACAATTAGAGATTTTATGCTGCGGGATCGTGTGCGTCTTGCACTCATGCTACGCAGCAGCGGATTATTGTGGCGCTCAGTAGCTGGTTCTCTCTTCAGCTGCGCCTACTTCTCTCTAGAGTGGCAATTGCCTAGCTAGACTGTGTTGCCGCGTTCCAGGCCGTGCGAAGCGTCACAAGACACTGCTCTGCTTTAGCAATTGAACACAGGCAGAACCGTCGCACTTGCATCTGTCCAAAAGGAAACCTTATCCCAAAACCCACATAGCAATCATAGAAAGCGTGAACGACAGTGACTATTCAGAGTAAGATTCGCTCGTTGTTTAGCGCAGCCGCGCTTATTTTCGCGGTTGCATGCTTGTTTGCCATTCCTGGATTCGCACAACAATCATTACCCACGCGGCACATCCGTCCGGCAGTTTCCAGCGGCCAAGCCGCACTCGTAGGCGCGCTCCCCGCTACGCAGCAAATACAACTCGAAATTATGTTGCCGTTGCGCAATCAAGAAGCACTCACGAGCTTCTTGGGAAGACTCCAGGATCCGTCTAGCACCGACTACCGAAAGTTTCTAAGCGTACAACAATTCACGGATCAGTTTGGCCCTACGGCGCAGGATTACCAAGCAGTGGTTGCCTGGGCCCACTCCAAGGGCTTCGAGGTTGGCGACCAACCTGCAAACCGTCTGGTTGTGCCAATCGTCGGCAATGTTGCTCAGATCGATCAGGCTTTCAACGTACATCTCGCGAGTTATCAGCACCCCACAGAGAGCCGCACGTTCTTTGCCCCGGATCGCGAACCCTCCGTTGATTTGAACGTTCCGATTTGGCATATTGCTGGGCTGGACAACTACTCGATCCCGCATCCACTCTACCTTAAGGGATCAGCCGTGCAGGGCAATACCACCGGCTCGGGTCCAGGGAACAATTTTCTCGGGAGCGACCGGAGAGCGGCCTATTATGGCGGGACAGGTCTCACCGGTGCCGGTCAGTCGGTCGCACTATTCCAACTAGACGGCTATTCCCTCAGCGATGTCCAGGCTTATTTCACAAATGTGGGCCAGCCGCTGAATGTTCCAATCAACAATGTCTTGCTCACGGGTGCCAGCGGCGCGTCCGATGGGGATGACACGGAGCAGGTCATCGACATTATCGAAGCTGCTTCAATGGCGCCAGGGTTGTCTCAAATTCTCGTCTACATAGGGTCGAAGAATACCTTTGCGGTCGGTGCGACCGACGTTGCAATTTTCAATCAGATGGCGACCGATAACATCGCCAAGCAAATCAGCGTTTCGTGGGCATGGATACCGGACGACCCCGGTAGCAACTACAACGTATTCCAGCAGTTTGCGGCACAAGGACAAACTGTGTTCGTAGCCTCAGGAGATTACGGCGCATGGGTTCCCGGCGCCGCCTACCCAGCGGACTACTTTTACCCCGCGGAAGACGCAAACGTAACGGCGGTAGGCGGCACAGTTCTTACAACCAGCGGCACCGGGGGGCCTCGAACCTCCGAGATCGCGTGGGGCGGCAGTAACACTACCTGCACGCAGTCCGGCACTGGTAGTGGAGGAGGCATTTCCCCGGATAACATACCAATTCCCCCCTATCAGCAACTTGCTGGCGTCCTCAACTCGTCCAATTTCGGCTCGACTACATTGCGTAACGCACCCGATGTGGCCGCGGAAGCAAATTGCGACAACTATTACTGTGCCAATGGCACATGTTGGACACCCGGTCAACAACCTCTAGGCGGAACTAGCCTCGCTGCGCCCACGTGGGCGGGCTTTATGGCCCTCGTCAATCAACAGGCTGTCACCAGCGGCACGGCGCCCTTAGGCTTGGGCTCTATCAATCCCCTCATCTACCCGATTGGCATAGGCTCAAATCACAACAGTGACTTTTACGACGTTACAGTTGGGGACAATTTCACCTCGGCCAGCCCGAATTTATTCCCTGCGGTTCTTGGCTATGACTTGGTCACCGGTTGGGGAAGCCCAAACGGACAGAATCTGATCAATGCGTTGGCCCCGGCTCCGCCCTTCCTCCCAACCCACTACATGTGTTCTGGAAACGTGTTCAACCCCCAAGGCCCAACACTCAACTACGACGGTGATGCAGAACTAATGAGCGTAGGAGGCAGGCAGAATACTGTGGCACGGTGCGTATATTCCGGCTTCACGACCAGTACCTATCTGACTCCAACCCCAATGACGCTCTCGTTCGACGCTTACGCCGATTCCGGAGAGTTCGGTACGGCGTATATTCAGGTCTCGGGTTTCGGTAGGGTCATCTCCGGCTCGTACTCCGGTACATACTCTGTAACGATCCCGGCACACACAGATCTGTCAACATTTTCGGTGACAGGATATGCGAAAGCATCCAGCATCAACGGAGACGAAGCCGAAGTCGATCTCGGCACCATGACAATCAACTAGCGACGAAAGCGGGGCTGTGGGTCGGAGAACCCGGACCACAGCCCCGGTGTATCCTATGCTGAAGGGAATACGGTATGAGTACCAGCATCAAGTCGTGCATCCTCGTATTCACGGGAATGGCGTCGCTCGTCTTCATCGGCTGTGGTGGCGGAGCCACCGGGGCACCCTCAACCCCGGCTGTTCACAATGAGTGGACATGGATGAGCGGCTCCAGTTCCGTAAACAAGTTCGGGAGCTACGGAACCCAGGGAACGGCTGCGCCCAGCAACACTCCAGGAGCGCGCACGTCTCCTTCTTCGTGGACGGACTCCTCTGGTGGGCTCTGGCTTTTTGGCGGGTACGGATTGGGTTCGAATGGCGCGGGAGGAGACCTGAACGATCTCTGGAAATATAGCGGGAGCGAATGGACGTGGGTTAGCGGGTCGTCCACGATCGAAGCAAAAGGAGTGTATGGGACAAAAGGAGTATCGGCCCCCGCAAATGTGCCCGGCGGACGATATGAAGCGGCGAGTTGGACCGACGCCTCCGGCAACTTCTGGCTCTTCGGTGGGCTTGGAATCGATTCGACTGGGACGCGAGGAGATCTCAATGACCTGTGGGAATTCAGCAATGGCGAATGGAAATGGATGGCCGGTTCGAATGTGGCCACTGAATCGACGGCACCCGTTGCCGGCATATATGGAATCCAGGGTGTAGCCGGCCCCGGCAACACGCCGGGAGCACGGTTCGAAGAAACCACATGGGCCGATCACGCAGGGAATCTCTGGCTGTTTGGAGGGGAGGGCTTTGACTCGACCGGAGCACTTGGCATCCTCAACGACCTCTGGAAGTACAGTAACGGCGAGTGGACCTGGATGAGAGGGGGGAACACGACTCTCCCTCTCTTCCAGCCAGGGATATACGGAGTGCAGGGAACTCCGGCCCCGAATAATGTTCCCGGCCAGCGCACCGGCGCAGTCGGCTGGATCGATGCCGACGATAACCTCTGGCTCTTTGGTGGACAAGGGAATGACTCCACCGGAGGAGCCATATGCTCAGCATATGGGGGGCCATGCTTCCTGAACGATCTTTGGAAGTATTCCAGCGGCGAATGGACGTGGATGGGCGGTTCGAACCTGAACAACGAACCGGGGACCTATGGGACCAAAGGAACCGCCGCACCCGCCAACATCCCCGGGGCACGACTTTGCTCGGTAAGTTGGATAGATGCCGAGGGTAACGTCTGGCTCTTTGGCGGCACAGGCCTTGATTCCACAACCGGTGCTTACACGGTTTTCGGAGAGCTAAACGACCTGTGGAAGTTGAGCAACGGCCAATGGACATGGGTGTCCGGATCAAATTTGGCTTCATCCACGCCAACTGGGATCTACGGAACGCAAGGAGCGCCCTCCGTCAGTAATGTTCCAACCCAGCGGGAGACCGCCGTGGGTTGGGTCGATTCGTCAGGGTATCTCTGGCTCTTCGGCGGGGATGACAACAGCTGGGTTTCGTATGGTGGCTCCTTCAACGACCTGTGGGAGTACCAGCCCTGAAGAAGCTATGCCCCAGCTCTCGCCACTTGGCTAGGGATTGTCGGCAGCGACCCCAGCGAATCCTCCGCATTAATCCCTTCCATTCTTCCCCAGTGGTGCCAGCGGCCCAATCCGAGTAATCTCTACTCATCGCGCGCGCGTGTGGAGTGATCCGGATGCCAATAACCATCACGCCTCCAAATCTCGAACGCCGCCCCCGCCGCTCCGAAGAGGACGATGGAGGCAACAGCCGCCGTCCGCCCAATGGCCACGACCTCAAGCGCACCGGCGGGGGAGGCGACAACGACAACTGGGACAACCGTCCCAACCGCCCGCACCGCCCGGGCCAGCGACTCATCTCATACCGTCTCGGCCTCTTCTTCGCCCTCGGCGCCGTCTTCCTCTTCTTCACTGGGCTGGTCAGCGTCTTCTCCGTCACCCAACCCGCCACTCGGCTCGACGCCTACAAGCACGCCATCAACGCATGGCTGCCCGCCGCCGTCCCGCCGATCCTCTGGCTCACCACCGCCATCCTGCTGCTCAGCTCGCTCACCGTCGAGATCGCCCGCCGCCACATCTTCCACCCCATCGACGCCATGAAGGAGTGGTTTGGCCTGGGCCATCCCATCTCGCGCCGAGCCCTGCCCTGGCTGCTCCTCTCGATGAAATGCAGACGCGGATTGCTGGTGAGGGGTGCACCCCTCGGGCCAAGGTCGCGCCCCTGAGAGTAAAAGCCTCCCTCTATCCGGTTCCAGCGAGATTCCTCAACTCCATGACCAGGCGACGCTACACAACGTGTCTCCCCTTCATGGCGGCACGTAGAGGCGCGGACGGTTTATAACCCACACCTTCTGGAACAGCGCAGTCCATCAATTGCGATCACTTATTTTCAGCAGATTGCAGCATCCCCAACAATCGGTCTTTAAAAGCATTCTTGCGCGCGTGTGAAGCTCGACCCGGGCAGAGTGCTAATTGGCGATTACAGGCCAGCTCGCTCATCCAGCTCAGGAGTGGTAATGGAATCCGGCTCGACCGGATAGATACCCTGAGACGTTGTGTCGACTGGGTCGATCAGAGTAGCTGATTGGGCGGAAATCGGCCTCTGAGAATAGTGGTCGGCCTGAAAGTGGATTTGCGATCACCCTCGAATGCTACCGGGGCAGTTGGTCAGCCTGCACGATCTCCTATTTGCACGATCACACGGCCACCGCGCCGGTGCTGGAGCTGCGCCCTGCGGCTCTGCGTTCAGAACTCGCGTACCGCGCCCTACGGGTTTCGGACTCCTCCCCCCTCGCAGGCTCCGGGTCCCTTTCCAAAAACTTCTTCACTTGGCAACGCGGCCATGCCGCGACTTGGGAGCAGCGCACCTTTGCGCCCACAACGGGCAAGTGTGTCCCGAGTAACCGGGCAAAAGGAGAAACACCATGCAGACACAACAGTCACTATGGAGTGACCGGCGCGATGCGCTGAGCGTGGGTTAGGCTGTGAGTTCGCACAGAACCACAGTTCAGAGCCACAAGCGGAAGGAGCCGGTCATGAGAGAGAAGTTACGATTTCTGGGCATGGATGTCCATGCCGAAACGATAGCCGCAGCGATAGCCGAGCCGGATGGCGAGGTACGAAGTCTTGGCACGATTCCCAACCGGATGGAGTCGGTACGCAAGCTGATCAAGAAGCTTGGCCCAGTGGAGAAGTTGCGGGTCTGCTATGAAGCCGGGCCGACTGGCTATGTACTGTACTGGCAGTTGGCGGAGCTCGGTGTGCAGTGCGAGGTGATCGCCCCGTCACTGGTCCCGATGAAGGCCGGCGACCGGGTGAAGACCGATCGGCGCGACGCTGAGAGGCTGGCGCGAAGCTACCGATCCGGCGATCTAACGGCGGTCTGGGTTCCGGACGAAGGCTCTGAGGCGTTACGCGATCTGGTGCGTGCGCGTGAGGCGGCGAAGCAGGATGAGTTGCGAGCACGTCATCGGCTGGGCAAGTTTTTACTGCGCTCGGGTCAGCGTCCACCGACAGGAGTTAGATCCTGGACCCATCTCCATCTGATCTGGGTCTCGCAGATACGCTTTGCGCAGATGGCTCAAGAGGCCACGCGGCTGGACTATCTGCATGAAGTCGAGCACATGCGAGAACGGGTTCTACGACTGGAGCAGGCCATCGCCGAGGCGGTGAAGCTGGCCTCGCCCGCTTTGCAGGAAGTCATCACGGATCTACAGGCGTTGCGCGGCATCGCGCATATTTCAGCGGTGACGATCGCGGCTGAGTTAGGCCAGGTCTCTCGCTTTGCAGGTGCTCGAGAACTGATGGGTTATTGCGGCGTGGTGCCGAGCGAGAACTCCAGTGGCGAGCGGACTCGACGAGGCAGCATCACGAAGACGGGCAACGCGCACCTGAGACGGATCGTCGTCGAAGCAGCATGGAGTTATCATCGTCCACCCGCCATCTGGGCTGGATTGCGCAAACGACAGCAGAGCGCGTCGGAAGAGGCTAAAGAGATTGCGTGGAAGGCACAACACCGATTGCATAAGCGATACGCGAGACTGGCGGCCGCGGGCAAGGACAAGAGAAAGATCGTCACAGCGGTGGGCCGCGAACTGCTGGGTTTTATCTGGGCCATAGGTACCAAGGCGGAAGCGACTGTCAGCCAGCGAATAGCAGCTTGAGAAAAAAGCAAAAACCTTCCCAATAAGGAAAAAACAAAAGCGAACTCACTGATGAAAGTCGTCATTCAAATCGAGCACAGAGCCAGCAGCAGCCGGGGTAAGCACGAAGGAGAATCCTCGATTGGTCTATGCGACAGGCTCAGCCGGACTCGCGACAACAGTCAGAGGCAGCTCCCGACGGATCAAGATTATGCGGCTTCGACCCGCGAATATCAGACTGATCAATCGTCGCTGAAAACTGCCCCGACTGCTGCTCGCTCTGTCCTCGAAAAACGACGAAACCAACAACAACAAACCCATAGATTGCGCAGGTTGACACGGTCACTCCATATCAGACCATTACCCTCTTCGTCACCGTCAGCAACTCAGCCACCAGACGCACTTCCAAGAATGGCCGCAAGTACACCGCCTTCGGAGTCGCAATCATCGCCGACTGCAACCTTCAGGCCTTTCACTACAACGTCGTGGCATTCGGCAAGCAGGGCCACTTCGCCAAGCCACTCCAGAAGGGCACCCGCATCAAGCTAGAGCCTTCTATGAGACGGCTGTAGGAATCAAGGGGCTTTTTGTTTTTTCTTTCATAGTGTTTTTGCTCTTGTTTTTGCTTTTGTCGATTGGTCTCTTGTTTGGATTCCTGTCGGACTTCTATCCGCACTCGAAGAGGGTTCTTTTGAACCCGGTGCCTGTTGGGGTCCGATGATGAGGAATCGAGGCTGCTATCTGTTAGTCGGCCTTTGCTGGCCAAGCTCTAGAGCGCAGTCACCCGAACGCGAGATGGAATCGTCTGGAGCAAAGTCGTTTTCTTCCTTCTTTTCCTGTGTGTTTTTGGTGTGGGTTCAAGCCGCGACGGTGGCTTGCGTGGAAGGTTGGGGGAAGGGTATGAAGGGCTGACGGTTGCGCCACATGCTGTGCAGCAACACGGCCAGCTTGCGGGCGACGGCGACCACGGCGCGTTTTTTGCCTCGCTTGCCTCCGCTGGCGGCCAGGCCGAGCCCCCAGCGACGCAGCGCCGAGTCCGGCCCGAAGCGGCCCAGAATGTAGTGCGCCGCCTGCACCAGCAGGCTTCTCAGGCAGGTGTTGCCGGTCTTGGAGATGCCGTGCTGGGGGTTCTTGTCGCCCGACTGGCTCTGTCGCGGACGCAGACCGAGAAAGGCTCCTGCCTGACGATTGTCCTGGATGATATCGGGCCGGTCGAGCGTGAGCACGTAACAGGCCGCGACGATGGGGCCTACGCCCGGCACGGTGCGCAGAAGCTTGATCTCGGGATGCTTGTCGCCCAGCGCCTCGACCTGACGGTCCATCCCGGCGATGGCAAGGTTGAGCTGGGCGATCTGCTCGACCAGCGGCGAAGCGGCGGGCTGGAGTTCGGCGGGGATCGCGGTGCGCATCTTGTCCGGAAAGGACTTGGGGGAGCAGGCTGCCAGCCGTCCTCCGGCGCTCTTGACCAGCCCGCGCAGCGCGTTGACCAGCCCGGTGCGAGCCCGCACGAGCGAACTGCGCGCGTGGATCAGGTTCAGATCCTGCTGGCGCTCCGGGCTGCGATGGCGGATGGGCGAGAGCAGCTTCGGGTCGCAGGCGGCGAAGCGTGCCAGTTTCTCGGCGTCGTTGCGGTCGTTCTTGCTCTCGCTGGAGGTGATGGCTCGGATCTTGCGCGGGTTGGCGACCAGAACCTCATGGCCGAAACTCTCGAGCAAACGGCTGACCCAGGGTGAGTGAGTGCCGGCTTCGAGCGCAATCCGCATGCGAGGCTCGTTGGCAAACTGCTTGCGCAGGCTGGCTTCGGTGCTCTGCAGTCGGCCCTCTTCGACCAGTTCTCCGTCGCCGGTGAGAACGCAATAATGGCTGTAACAATCACCCAGATCCAGGCCCGCGACACGCTCGGGCTTGCGGTTGGCGGTACGCGGCTGCTTCTTGATAAGCTGCTTCATGGCTGGTCTCCTTTTGCACCCTCGAGTGCGTACGGAAAGCCTAACTTCCTATGAGGCCAGCCGTCTCATCCCATCTGTTATGAAGTT
>Ga0302274_10001562_pt1 | contig 21846 bp, 15 predicted proteins | sample III_Bog_N2_1_FD_198755 | JGI IMG/M metagenome (GOLD analysis project Ga0302274, IMG submission 198755) | Peat permafrost microbial communities from Stordalen Mire near Abisko, Sweden - III_Bog_N2_1 | ecosystem: Environmental > Terrestrial > Soil > Wetlands > Peat | place: Sweden: Abisko...
TAGGTTTTTAGTAAGTTTGGATACCTTGGTTTTTGATGCCACAGATCATTGGTTGAATGCAGAGAGCGATTCCGATCGCCCTTCAAAGTGGAATCATTGGCCCATAACGTAAATTAGTTTATTTTGCGTTCCCTGGGGCTCAAATAGGATGAACGGCAGAACTAACGGATTGACGGTCTTCCAAAGCGATTGGGAGCTCAATAATAACAGCTCTGAAGACGCATTTTCACGTCTTCCATGTCTTTCACTATTTGGGCGCAGGAACCAATGTCCCATTCCATCAGCGAACTCAAAGCCCTAGTCCTTCTTTGTGAATCGGGTTTGAATCTACTGTCTCTGCAATCTGAGAAAAGCTTCGCTGTTCGTTTATCAAAAGCCGCTTATCACGCATTCAAACCGCTCTTCCCGCATTTTGGGCGATTGGGCATATAAACCCACAGATGTCGCCCGCTCGGCAGTAGTATCGATCTCAATCTCGGTATCGCAATATGGCTCCCATCAACAATTCAGAATGCTTCATCAGGGGGTTTGACCTTCGCGCCTCGAACCTTTGGTGGTAAGGTATCCCCAATGGCAACTTTTCCTCGTCGCGAGCCGCCTAATGATGACGTTATCAGGAGTCCGCTTTCGTCAAAGGCTCGCTCCCTTCTTCGTCTTTGCTTCGGCCACCCAATTTACTGGGTCTGCCAAAGTGTGGGATGGGGAGGGGTGTTGATTATTGGTGCTATCGGATCGTTTTCCGATCCTAGTTTCACCTCATCTCGGAATCTGCATGCCGCTTTGACCCTTGGAATTTTATTTGTTCTGTCCCACTTTTACTGGATTTATATCCAGATTAGCAATTGGCGCTTACTACAGTGGAAATGCCTTCTTGGTCGATGTTTAGGAGCCGCGTTCATAATAGCCCTGATTGACTCTGCGTTTACAGGACTTATAGGTCATCATCTTTTGTCTCAGCCCCCCATGGCAGCAGCGGATCATCCTGAGTTAGCTGCATCACTTTCCAGCACATCATATCTAATACTTCATCTGATAATGATAACGATAGGCAACTTCCTTTTAATGATTGCTTGGTCTGCGGCCTATTTTGGATATCACCTGAGCATCGAATACCAGAAAATCCAAGTGAATCATTTGAAACTTAAAATGGCACTTCGAGAGTCTGAACACCGTGCTCTTGTTGCACAGGTTAATCCTCACTTTCTTTTTAATAGCTTAAACACCCTTCGCTCATTGATTGAAGAAAATCCAGAGCGGGCACGCGATGCGGTAACGGAACTGGCGCAGGTTTTTCGGGCATCTCTTCAAACAACTCGACAGGACCTCATTACGCTTAGGGAAGAAATTGAGACGGTAAACGCCTACATTTCGCTTGAAATGGCCCGTTTTGAAGATCGACTGGATGTTCGATCAGAAATTCCACCCGAAACGCTTGAGGCAAAGCTTCCTCCCTTCCTGCTGCAGACCCTAATAGAAAATGCGATCAGATACGGTTTAGGGCCACGGATGAAAGCTCACATTTCATACGAAACGAACCTTGGCGAGACTGGATTGTTTATCCGCGTAACCAACCCTGGACGCATTGACGGGAAATCGGACTCTACGGGAATCGGTCTGGAAAACAGTCGCTTACGACTGCGTCTTCTTTTCGGCGCTAACGCATTCTTACACCTCACAAGTCAGGGCGACGACACCGTGGTCGCGGAGGCTTTGATTCCTCAAGTTCGGCTCACCCCATGAAAGCCATCATTGTTGACGACGAAAGGCCGGCCCGGTCGGAGATTAAACGTCTCTTGAAGATTCATCCCGAGATTGAGGTCATTGGCGAAGCGAACGGAATACGAGAAGCTTTGATTTTAACTACCAAACTCCAACCTGACCTTTTGTTTTTGGATATTCAAATGCCGGACGGAACCGGATTCGATCTATTGGAGAAACTCACAGCACCCATCCCCCATATAATCTTCACGACCGCTCACGACGAATATGCTCTGCGAGCTTTCGAGGTCAATGCTTTAGATTACCTCTTAAAACCGATTGAAGCTAAGCGTCTGAACTTGGCTTTGAAACGAATGCAAATTTCGTCCAGCGTGGTTGAATCTGAAATCGCAACGACGAGATTCACCAAGACAGATCGAGTTTTTATTCGCGATGATGACAAGTGTCTTTTCATTCCAATCGTAGAAATTCAGCTTCTAGAATCTGAAGGAAATTACACGCGGATTTATACCGGTACTCAAAAACCTCTCATTTATAGGTCGCTCAATGCTTTGGAGGAGCGGATGCCGATGGAGATTTTCTTCCGGGCCAACCGCAGTCAAATTATCAATCTGGGTCATGTCGAGACGATGGAGAATTGGTTTAGCGGCAATTTGAAAGTTCATCTCCGGGGTGGAAACCAGGTGGAAATCTCCCGACGCCAGGCTACTTCGTTCCGTGAACGAGCGGCGCTTTAGATTCTTCCACGCCGGAATGCGTCCGTTTATCCCGAGCGGCTACCGCTCATCCTGTTTATTCCCGACCCCGCCCGTTCGAGGCTATTCACGGCGGTATGAGTTATACATTCAAGCATCGACTAAGCGCAGTTTTTTTCAGGTTGCACGGTTGGTATCTCAGATTCAGTATTTTGCACCGCTGGTATTTCAGAATTCTCGTCCAGGGCACATTGCTTCTCGCGGGTAGTTCAGCCGCTTTTGCCGATTCTCTTACGCCCCTCGTCGATCAGAAAGAGTACAACGGCATTTCCGAAGCGCCCAAACCCTCGGTGAAGGAAGATGTCTCGCTCAACTACTCATACGTTGGCAGCGCGGACCTCAAGTCCGGACTCCAAGGTAACCTTGGCGAACAGACCACTCAATTTGGTTACAGCTTGATGGCTCCACTAAATGAAAGACTCTCCCTGCAACTGGGCTTGAATTACAATCGTCTGGATTTTGGACAACCTGCTGGCTCACCCCTGCCTTACAATCTACAAACCGTTTCAGTCAGTCTTGGCCTCAGCTACAAGCTATCCGACGAATGGAGCGTTTTCGGCGCTGTAATGCCTCGACTCGAATTAATCGACAATGCGGATCAGATCGAATCGCAAAGCTTTGAGGTTGGTGGGGCTATTGGTGCCACCTACGATTTCAATCCAGACCTGTCGCTCCGCTTCGGGTTGGGCATCAACCCAGGCGCACTGGGCATTCCTGTCGTGCCCATGGTAGGTGTTCGTTGGCATTTCGCGAAACCTTGGACCCTCAATGTCGGTTTTCCCCGAACGTCGCTGGATTATCAACTTCTGCCCAATTTGCGTCTTTCTCCGATAGAAGTCGGTTTTCAGGGAGGTTCCTTTCAGACGAGTAAAACCTACGGTGACTCGGTGGGAATGTCTAAACTCAATGACCGAAATCTGGATTATAACGAGGTTAGGGTGGGAGCGGGAGCGGATTACGCTGTTATGAAAAACGTAAACGTGGAATTGACCGGAGGCGCTGTCGTTTACCGCGAATTCGATTTCGATAATGCGAACTTTAGCCCAAAAGTGGATCCCGCACCTTACGTACAACTTGGAATCAAGGTTGGGTTTTAACGGTCATGAAAACGGCCCGTGTTTTGTGCGTTGAGGACAACGTGCAAATCTTGGCCCACGATCTACGGAGGCCGACGTTTTTATGGGGTGAACACCCCATAGGCGACATCCAGAGGGGGATTAAGATTCACTTGGGTAACAGCGCATGAAAGCCCTGTCTGCTCTTCAAAGGTTTAACGCACCAATAGTGCTGACTTATGTTGTTTCTCACTCGTCACTTTATGAAAAGCATTTCCACAATTTCACGGCGAGATCAAACCCGATTGCGGATCCTCAACAAGGCAGATGAACTTTTTCATCGGTTAGGATTCTTTAAAACGACCGTGGTTGATATTGCCCTCGAGCTGGAAATGTCCCCGGCCAACGTTTACAAATTTTTTGCCTCAAAAAATGAACTGGTCCAGGCCGTTGCCGAACTGAACATAGCTATGCTCCAAGGAGCTATCGTTAAATCGATCAAGGAGGAAAAAAAGGGATGTAGCAGAATAAGGGCCTTTGTCCTCGCCATTTATCGCTTTCATCAAAATAAATTCCGCGCCGAGCACGAGATTTACCGACTGATTTTAGCTGCTCATGACGAGCAATGGCGTTGCTTGGTTAACTTTAAAACGGTTCTTCATGGAATTCTCACGGAAATTCTTGAGGGAGAGTTTGAGGCAAAGGAATTTTCTCATTTAGAGGCCTCTATCGAAGCGGGTGTTGTGTTGGATAGCTTGGCTTGGATCATAAACCCCTTGTTGATGTTCGAGCTGGAAAACACCCAGGTTATGGAGCGCATTAACGCCCAGATTCACTTCATTGAAAGGGCTCTGGCTTGAATCCAAGGACTTCGACTGAGGTCCGACTCTTTACCTCCTATTGCATGAACCGCGTCAAGCCACATAATAAAGCAATCGGCTTCCTGCGAACTATACGATTTGTTCTCGGTGCCGGATGTCTCTTGCTGATCTCTGGTTGCGCGGTTGGGCCCAATTATCATGCCCCGGCGGCCCCGAATGTAAGCGGCTATACACCTGCCCCGCTTTTACCGACGGTCTCGTCCGATGTGGGTGGAGGAACCTCACAATCCTTTGCTCAGGCAAAAGATATTCCCGGCGAGTGGTGGACGCTGTTCCATTCGCCAGGCCTCAACCAGCTCATCCTCGAAGCCCTTAAAAATAACCCGACCCTTGAAGCCGCCCAGGCTTCCCTGCGCGAGGCCCGCGAAAATGTCTACGCCCAGGAAGGCTCGTTTTTCCCTTCCGTGAGTGGGGACGGCACGGCGGAACGAATGAAGAGTTCGGCGGCATCGACCGGTCTTCCCTCCAATCCAGCTTTCAATCTCTATAACGCATCGCTGAGTCTCTCCTACACCCTGGATGTTTTTGGCGGGACACGACGGGAGGTGGAAAGTCTCATTGCCGAGCGCGATTATGAGGCCTACGAATTGGAAGCCAGTTATCTGAGCCTGACCGCCAATATCGTCACAGCAGCCATCACCGAGGCATCGGTCCGAGAGCAAATCAAGGCCACCCAGGAAATCGTAGCCGACGAGGCGACGCAATTGGATATCGTCAAAAAGCGTTTTGATTTGGGAGGAGCATCCCGAGAGGACGTGCTTTTACAAGAGTCGAACTTGCGTGAGGAAGAAGCCACCCTGCCTCCCTTGCAGTTGCAGTTGAGCCAGACTCGAAACCAGCTAGCCGCGTATGCGGGAAGATTCCCCAGCGAGCAGATCATCGAGAAATTCAACCTCGGAGACTTGCACCTGCCTCGAGAATTGCCGGTGAGTCTTCCTTCGCAGTTGGTGGCCCAGCGTCCCGATATCCAGGCCGCCGCTGCGCAGTTGCATCAGGCGAGCGCCAACATCGGAGTTGCGGTCGCCAATCGTCTCCCCCAGATCACGCTGAGTGGAAGTTTGGGGAGCGAGGCTTTGCAGGCTAGCCAACTTTTCACGCCGGGCCTGGGGCTTTGGAGCATTGCATCGGAAATCTCCCAGCCAATTTTTGATGGAGGAACCCTCCTGCACAAACAGAAAGCCTCGGAACAGGCCTTTGACGAAGCAGCGGCCCAATATCGCAGTACCGTTATTTCCGCCTTTCAAGACGTGGCCAATACCTTGAACGCCCTCGACTACGACGCGAAGACTTTGAAGGCTGATCTGGCGACCGAACAAAGCGCGGCGGAAAGCCTCAAGATTTCGACGGGCCAGTACAAATTGGGGGCCACCACCTATGTCGATGTCTTGCTGGCCCAGCAAACCCATCAAACGGCAGTGATCGCCTTGGTCAAGGCGCGCGCCACTCGATTCTCCGACACCGCCGCACTCTATCAAGCATTGGGCGGTGGGTGGTGGCATCGCAACGATATCCAACGGCAACCTTCGATTATCGAGAATCCTCTATGACCGCCGAACCTCAGAATTCTGCCGCCCCCAAACCCTCCATCTTCCAGCATCCGATGGTGTTGAAAGTGCGTGCTTTCCTGGTAGCCACCGGGCACCGCGTGGCGGGTTTCCCTCCCGTTCGTTTTCTCGTGCGCATCGCCAATGCGGTGGCGGGCAGAATCGCGGTCGTGGCGCGGAAACTGGGATCAGTCGCACTGCGCGTTCCTCTCATTCGACAGGGCTCCGCGTTTGCGGGTGAGAAAATGAAAATCCCCGTCGTCCGAAACATGGTTTACATGCTCGTCATCGTGGGCCTTTTCTTCGGCGCGATTTTTGGATACGAGGCGCTCATGGGCCTTGTTCTCAGCCATGCCATGTCAGGAATTGGCAAGCAGGCGCAGACGGTTTCAACGGTTCAGGCCACCTCGCAACCCTGGCAAAAGACGTTTCAGGCGGTCGGGAGTTTGCGGGCGGAAAACGGTGCTGATCTCTCCTCGGAAGAATCGGGCATCGTCGAGGCGATCAACTTTAACTCGGGTGACGAGGTGCAGGCCAACACCATTCTCCTCACCTTGCGAGCCGAGGATGACATTGCCAAGCTGGCCTCCCTGCGCGCAACAGCGCAATTGGCGCAAATCACGTCCACGCGCGACGAGGCGCAGTTTAAGATTCAGGGCGTAAGCCAGGCGACGCTCGATACCGATGCCGCCACGCTGGCCAACGACAACGCCCTGGCCGACCAGCAACAGGCCATCGTCGATAAGAAAGTAATCCGAGCGCCCTTCGCCGGCCGCCTGGGTATCCGCAGCGTTGATCTGGGCCAATTTCTCACGGCGGGAACAGCTATTGTCACCCTCCAAGCCCTTGATCCTATCTATATGGATTTCTATTTGCCCCAACAGGCCGTCGCAGAAGTCCAGGTGGGACAAACCGCCACCATCAAGGTCGATACCTATCCCGACACGGCCTTTACTGGAAAAATCACCTCCATTAATCCGTTGATTGATACGAGCAGCCGTAATCTGCAGGTGCGGGCCACGATTGCCAATCCGGATCACAAGCTTCTGCCCGGCATGTATGGGACGGTTTCCATCGATATCGGTGCGCCGCAAAAGCAGGTCACGCTACCCCAAACGGCCCTGACTTTTAATCCCTACGGAAGCACGGTTTATCTGGTGAACTCCACACCGCAGACGCCGAGCTTATGGCAAAAGCTTTGGGGAACTAAGCTCCCGCCCAATCTGACGGCGGCCCAATCGTTTGTGAAGACTGGGGACACGCGGGGGGACCAAATCGCCATTCTATTCGGAGTCAAGGACGGCGATACGGTGGTGGGAGCCGGACAACTCAAAATTCATAACGGATCGGCCATCACGGTGAACAATTCCGTTCTGCCCACCGACGAAGCCTCACCCACGCCCACGGCCGAACAGTAGGCGCGCATTTTCAGGCATGAACTTCACCGACATCTTCATTCGTCGCCCCGTGCTCGCGAGCGTCGTCAGCCTGGTCATCCTGGTCCTGGGCCTGCGCTCAGTCATGTCGCTGCCCATCCTGCAGTACCCGCGCACGCAAAATGCGGTCATCACAGTGAGCACAACTTACTACGGCGCGGATCCGGATGTCGTGGCGGGCTTTATCACCACGCCGCTGGAAAATTCCATCGCCCAGGTCAACGGCATCGACTACATGACCTCGACCAGTCAAAGCGGCGTCAGCACCATCACGCTCAACCTGCGGTTGAATTATGATGCCGATAGTGCGCTGTCGGAAGTCAGCGCGAAGATCAATTCCGTTCTCAATCAGCTCCCTACCGGGACGCAGCAGCCGACTCTCACGGTAAAAGTTGGGCAGACCATCGATGCGATGTATATCGGTTTTAAGAGCCAAAAGCTCAATCCCAATCAAATCACCGATTACATCGTGCGGGCCGTGCAGCCCAAACTTCAAGCCGTCGCCGGCGTGCAGACTGCCGAATTGATTGGGGCAAAGAATTTCGCTCTGCGCGCCTGGCTTGAGCCTCTAAAATTGGCCGCTTACGGCCTCACGGCGGCCGATGTTAGCACCGCCCTGACGAGTAACGATTACATCTCCGGGCTGGGCAATAGCAAAGGCCAGATGGTGCAGGTCAATTTGACCGCATCAACCAATCTTCACTCGCAGCAGGAGTTCGAGAACTTGATCATTAAAAACGTGAACAACGCACCCATTCGTCTGCGCGATATCGCCCGAGTGACGCTTGGGGCCGATGACTACGATTCTGGCGCGGCCTACGATGGCCAACAAGCCGTCTATGTCGGAATCCAGGTTGCGCCCACGGCCAATTTGTTGACCGTGGCGGATGGAATTCGTGCGGCGTTCCCCGAGATCCAACAGCAATTGCCCGGCGGCCTGGACAGCAAGATCATTTACGATTCGACTGACTTCGTAAACAGCTCGATCACAGAGGTGGAACATTCGTTGCTTGAGGCTTTGGCCATCGTGACCATGGTCATTTTCATCTTCCTCGGTTCTCTGCGTTCGGTCGTGATTCCGGTCATTGCCATTCCGCTCTCACTGGTTGGGACGTTTACGATGATGCAGGGTTTCGGCTTTTCCATTAACTTACTGACCCTCTTGGCGCTCGTCCTGGCCATTGGGCTGGTGGTGGATGACGCCATCATCGTGGTGGAAAGCGTGAGCCGCCATTTGGAGGAAGGGATGGCTCCTAAGGACGCGGCGTCCAAGGCCGCTCAGGAGCTAATGAGCCCAATCATCGCCATGACCATCGTGCTGGTGGCGGTCTACGTGCCCATCGGATTTCAATCGGGGTTGACGGGCGCTTTGTTCACCGAATTCGCCTTCACCATGGTCGGAGCGGTGACGGTCTCGGCGGTAATTGCGCTCACCCTTTCTCCGATGATGTGCTCCAAACTATTGAAACCGCCCTCCAAGGACCGGAGCGGTTGGCAGGAGCGCTTTACCGACTTCATCGACCGTTACTTTAACAAGTTTCGAGATTTCTATCTGCGTTGGCTGGAGGGCAGCCTTAATAACCTACCCGTGGTCGCGGTCTTTGCCGTGCTGATCCTGACGAGCATCTACTTCCTCGCTATCGGAGCGCATTCCGAGTTGGCCCCGCAGGAAGACGAAGGGGCAATGTTAGGACTGAGCACGGCGGCTTCCAATTCCACCTTGCAGCAGCGTCAGATTTATTCCAAGCAGGTCTACCAAACCTTTCAAAAGTACAAAGAGACATCATTGGTTTTTCAAATCGACGTGCCAGCACAATCCATTTCCGTCATGGTTTTGAAACCATGGGATCAAAGGTCGCAGACCAGCAATCAACTTCAGCCCACGATCCAGAATCAACTTAGTCAAATTGCCGGCGAACAAGTCGTGGTTTTTCAGCCGCCACCCTTGCCGGGAAGCAATGGCCTGCCCGTTCAATTTGTCCTGACGACGACCGAGCCCTTCGACCAACTCAATAAGGTCGCTGAGGCTTTTGTGCAGAAAGCGTTCGGCAGTGGTAATTTCATCTTTTTAAACACCGACCTGAAATACGATCAACCCGAATCAACCGTGGTGATCGACCGCGATAAGACCGCCCAGCTCGGCTTGACCATGTCCACGGTGGGCGCGGCGCTGAGCAGCCTGCTGGGCGGGGGGTACGCCAACTATTTTGACTTGTCGCAACGTTCTTACAAAGTCATTCCCCAGGTCGAACAAGCCTTCCGGTTGAACACGCAGCAACTCCTCGATTATCCCATCGCCAGTACTTCAACCGGCATCCCCATCAGCCTCTCCACGGTCGCAACCATTACGAGCAAGACCGTGCCGGAATCGATCAATCATTTTCAGCAGCTCAATTCCGCCACGATTCAGGGTGTGCCAGTTCCGGGCAAAGCTGTGGGTGATGTTTTGACCTATCTTAAAAAGCTGGCGGCGGAAACTTTGCCTTCGGGCTACACGGTCGACTACGGTGGCCAATCCCGACAGTCGGTCCAGGAATCGAGTGGTCTTGTCGGCACTTTCGCCTTTGCCATCATCCTGATTTTTTTGTGTCTGGCGGCGCTTTTTGAAAGCTTCCGCGATCCGCTGATCATTCTCGTTTCCGTCCCGATGTCGATTGCCGGAGCGATGATTTTTATCAGTCTCGGGCTCGGCGGCATGACGCTTAACATCTACACGGAAGTTGGACTGGTCACGCTCATCGGACTGATCAGTAAGCACGGCATCCTCATTGTCGAAGTTGCCAACACCCTTCAGGAGGAAGGTAAATCCAAGCGCGAAGCCATTCTCGGCTCCGTCCACATTCGCCTTCGCCCCATCCTGATGACCACCGCCGCCATGGTCTTAGGCGTGGTTCCGCTGATTATTGCCACGGGCGCGGGCGCGGTATCCCGATTTAATTTGGGACTCGTGATAGCCAGCGGTTTGTCCATTGGCACGGTTTTCACCCTTTTCGTTGTCCCCTCCTTTTATTTCATGCTGGCCGCAAACCACTCGAAAAAAGAATAATCGAGTGGCTCAATGACGCTCCAGCGGAGCGCCGACAATATGTGTAGGGGTTAAGGTTTTCATCCGGGGCGACGACAAGTGCTTCTTCGTGGCCATCGACGAAATACGACTCTTGGCGTCGGAAGGAAACTACACGCGAGTTCATGCCGTTAAGCACAAGCCCTTGATCTATCGTTCGCTTAATGCTTTGGAAGAGCGTCTACCGGAGGAGCTCTTTTTTAGGGCCAATCGGAGCACAATTATTAATCTGAAACAAATCGAGGACATTGAGGATTGTCTTAGCGGTAATCTAAAAGTTCGGCTTAATGGTGGGGCCGAAGTCGATATTTCCCGACGCCAGGCAGCTCTTTTTCGTCAGCGAGCTTCGCTTTAGTTATGTGGGCCACACGGTAATTTCTGACCGCTTATCCCGTCTACGAGCCACTTGTCCCATTTTCAGGAAGAAGAAGAAAGAATTCTTCTATCAGGGACTTAGCCAAAGCATCCCACCGGATGCTGAATACCCTCCCTGGTTTTGGTTCGACTCGGGAACGAAAACCTAACAATGACATCGCGGATTGCCCCCCAGATTTCTTCAATTAGCCCGCCGCCGCAGATGACGTCTAGAAACCGTGTGCCCGTCGTCGCCGTGTCACTCGGTATCCTAGGGTTCATCGCAGTGATCGCTGCCCTTACGATAACCCTGACAAAACCTCCGCCGGTGCAACCAACGGTCCCAGCCGTTGCGATGACGGTCACGAAGGCTGTTGCCACCAAGGTGCAGTGGCCTGAGACAACGGAAGCCTCTGGACCAATTGCGGCGTGGCAGGAGGCGATTATAAGTTCGGAGTTATCCGGACAACATTTGACCGAGGTCTGCGTCGATGTCGGGGATCAGGTCAAAAAAGGACAGGTTTTGGCTCGTTTCAACACGGATACATTGGGCGCACAGCAGGCCGAGCTTCAGGCGGATGCTGTCAAAGATGAATCGGATCTTCAACGGGGGCTAAGCTTGCAAAAGATCGGTGGAACCAGCGATCAGCAGGTCGAAAGCTACCGCGATACCGCAGCGGTTGCTGAGGCCAAGCTCAACGAACAGAACATTCAACTGGCTTACGCCACGGTGACGGCTCCTGCCGATGGAGTCATCAGTTCGCGAACCGCTACTCTGGGTGCAACGATGAGCACGGGGGGTGAGTTGTTCAGGTTGATTCTAAACAACCGACTGGAATGGCGCGGTCAATTGAATGCGTCGCAGATGACGCGGGTTACCCCTGGCCAGGGGATAAACCTGACTTTGCCCGACGGAGAGACAGCCGCCGCATCTGTTCGCATTCTGGCCCCTTCCCTTGATGTCCAGTCCCGCTTGGTGACCGTCTATGCCGACATTGTTCCCGCAAGTCACGCCCGAGCGGGAATGTATGCTTCGGGACTGATCGCACTTGGAATCAAAAAAGTTCTGATTTTGCCCGCTGTAAGTGTCGTCCTCCGCGACGGCCGGAATTATGTCTTCAAACTCGGTGATAAAGCTTCCGTGACAGAGGTGGCGATACAGGAAGTGACGACTGGAATCCATCGAGGAAAGGACGTCGAGATCATCACAGGCCTTCAGGAAGGTGACCAGATGGTCGCGCAAGGCGCTGGATTTCTCAATGACGGAGACCGAGTCCGAGTGGTGGACCAAAAGGAAAATAATCCATGAACTTCGCCACCTGGTCGATCCGCAATCCAGTCCCGTCCATCCTGCTTTTCATCCTTATGACTCTGGCGGGGTGGATGGGATTTAAGAACCTCGGGATCCAGAGCTTTCCTGACATGGACTTGCCGACGGTTACCGTCGCAATAACTCTGCCCGGTGCCGTGCCCTCCCAGCTAGAGACTGAAGTGGCCCGCAAGGTGGAAAACACCATAGCGACGCTCGCCAGTGTCAGACACATTCGCACATCTATCACCGAGGGCTTAGTTACCATCACGGTTGAGTTTGAGCTGGAAAAGCCGCTTTCTGATGCATTGATTGAAACCAAGGATGCAGTTGACGGAATCAAATCGGATTTGCCAGCCGCCATCTATCCTCCGTCGGTTAGCGCAGCGCGCACGGGGGGTGACCCACTCGTCACCTATGCCATCACGTCGCAACACATGAATGAAGGAGAACTGTCGTGGTTTGTCGATGACACCATAAGCAAGGCTTTGTTGGTTGTTCCAGGCCTTGGACGCTTCGAGCGCTTAGGGGGCGTTAACCGGGAGGTGCGGGTGAATGTCGATCCGGTGAACTTGGCCGGGCTAGGGGTGACCGCGCTCGACATTTCCCAGGCGCTCCAGCTTAACCAGGTGGAATCTTCCGGCGGAAGAGCCCAAATCGGTCAGAGTGAACAATCTGTGCGGACCGTGGGCACGGTCAAGCAGGCCTCTGAGCTGGACGCCATGCCCATCGCCACGGCCAGCGGAAGGAAGGTCCGTCTCGACCAAGTCGCAACGGTGACCGATGGTTACGCCGAGCGCACGCAGGCGGGGCTTCTCGATGGCAAACCGACGGTCGGTTTCCGCTTTTATAGAACAAAAGGCTTCGACGAGACCAAGATTGCTGCAGGCGCGCAGAAAGTCCTGGATGCGTTGCGGGTAGCGCATCCCGATTTGACCATCACATTGGTCAATAACACGGTCGATTACACCCTGGACCAATATCATGGTTCGATGGATATGCTGTATGAGGGTGCCTTGCTGGCCGTGATCGTGGTTTGGGTCTTCTTGCGAGATTGGCGCGCGACACTGATCGCGGCGACCGCATTGCCTCTCTCGATTATTCCCACGTTTGCAATGATGCATTGGCTGGATTACTCGCTGAACACGCTAACGTTACTCGCATTGGCCGTAGTCGTTGGAATTCTAGTCGATGACGCCATCGTCGAGATTGAGAATATTGTTCGGCACAAACGGATGGGTAAATCGATCCGGGAAGCAGCGGAAGAAGCGGTCAACGAAATCGCTCTGGCCGTCATGGCCACGACTCTGACGTTGGTCGTCGTCTTTCTACCAACCTCCTTAATGGGCGGTATCCCAGGGATGATTTTCCGGGAGTTCGGGTGGACAATCGTAATCTCAGTATTAGTTTCGCTGGTGGTGGCCCGATTGCTTACTCCCGTGCTAGCGGTCTATTTCCTGAAAAGCGACGAACGGCCTGAGGGAACGGATGGATGGGCGATGGAGGTGTATCTGGATGTGGTCCAATGGTGTCTGAAACACCGCGTCCTCACGCTTTTGCCAGCGGTTGCATTCTTTGTCGGGTCAATCTATTTAGCCAAGCTGATTCCCCTGGCATTTATTCCCGCATCAGATCGGGGCTATACGGTCATTAGTTTCGAGTTACCGCCCGGTAGTTCCCTGCACGATTCCCTGGCAACTGCAGAAGCAGCCCGACTTTCGTTTGCTGACCTCCCTGGCATAGCTCACACGTTCACCCTGGTGGGGGACGCGCAAAAGGCAGGTATCGATGCTACTCAAGCGGGAGAGGTGCGTAAGGGTACCCTGACGCTTTCGTTCCTGCCGCGAGGCAGTCGCCCCGGTGCAACAGAACTCGTGAACTCGATTCGCAGCTGTCTCGCTAACATACCTGGCGCCCGCTTTACGTTGAGCAGCGGCGGCCCGGGTGAACAACTAGTCGTTATCCTTGCCAGCGACAACGAGACCGCGTTGACTTCGTCCACCCAGGAAGTAGTCCGTGAAATGCACGGGATCACCGGATTGGGTAATATCAGTTCCACCGCCAGCCTGCAGAAGCCGGAAATCATTATCCGGCCTGACCTGGAGCGCGCTGCCGAGCTGGGAGTGACAACGCAGACTATTGGCGACACTGTACGCATAGCCACCGCAGGAGACTTCGACCCACAACTTTCTCGCTTGGATCTCGATAATCGACAGATTTATATCCGCGTCAGTTTTCCCGATAGCGCCCGGCAGGATATCAATACCATCTCCTCGCTACGCATACCAACCTTGGGAGGACTGACCTCGCTAGCGACCATAGCCGATATTACGAATGGAACAGGCCCCTCAGAAATTGATCGCTATGATCGCCAGCGCTACGTGACCGTTAACGCTGATCTCGGCGGCGAGCCTTTGGGCCAAGCCTTGGCTGCTACCAAAGCATTACCCGCGATCAAAAATCTGCCCTCACCCGTTCGCCTAATCGATAGCGGTGATGCCGAAATGATGGCCGAAATTTTCTCCGGATTCGGTTTGGCGATGCTGACGAGTGTCTTCTGCGTTTTTTGCGTCCTGGTGTTGTTGTTCAATGATTTCTTTCAACCCATAACCATTCTTTGCGCTCTGCCGCTCTCCATCGGCGGTGCGATCCTCGCGTTGCTACTGACCCATGAACAAATGGGAATTCCTAGCCTGATCGGCATGATCATGTTGATTGGTATTGTCACCAAAAACTCGATCCTACTGGTCGAATATACCGTCGTCGGCATGCGGGACCGCCACCTGAGCTGCGAAGCAGCCATCCTTGATGCGTGCCATAAGCGCGCACGTCCCATCATTATGACTTCCATCGCGATGATTGCCGGGATGATGCCCATCGCTCTAGGACTTGGGGGCGACGCCAGTTTTCGCCAGCCCATGGCGATTGCCGTTATTGGAGGACTGATCACGTCCACGGCTCTTAGTCTTTTAGTCGTGCCGGTAACCTATTCCTTGGTCAACGGATTCGAGTCGTGGTGCCGGGCGTTATTCTCGAAACATCCTGAACTGATTATCGCGCCGATTGGGGAAGAGGCATCCAGAAGAAAAATGGCTGTGTCGGCCGGGAAATAAGCCGAAACTGGTTGGTAGTTCAAAAGGTACGATGCGCTAATCACACCGGTATTGCCGATCCCGGCCCATAAGCATGGCGTCGCGGAATTCGTCATCAATGCGCAGAAAGTGGACGCCACTTACCTCCAGGACGCGACTGTGCCGCTCAATATCACTGGCTTGCCTGGGCTGTCGATACGGTTTGGCACGAGCAAGGAAGGGTTGCCAATCAACATGCAGGTCGTGGGATCGTGGCTCGCCGAGTCGACGATTCTGCACCTCGCGTCGATACTGGAGAGCGTGATCTCCGTTAGCGACCTTCGTCCGAATATCTAATCTGGCTGGGGAGGAATAGAGCTACTGCTCTATTTCTTAGGCTACTTCTTTTTGCCCGATGCCGGAACCGCCGACACAGCGGGTTTCTTTTGATTACTAGCCTTCTTTGCGCTGTGTTGAGCCTGTTGCTTTTGTTTGTTCTTCGGATTTGAATCGCCCATAGGTGGACACAGTAGCGCACTTCGACCAATTTGACACACCTCTCTCGCTCGCCAGAGCAAGTCTCGGACGTCGCGGACGTTAAACACGCCATTGCCCAGCAAGATGGGCCCTGTCCGCTCGTCGGTCATACAAGGTGTGGCCACAAAAGAACTCTGAATGAATATTTTCAAGTACCTGTGAAGAAATTTGGTTGGGAGCATTTCATTGCTGACGACTTCAAGCGATCGGCACGGGCCTCAACATATCTTTCGCACGAATGGTGCGCATTTCCTTGGGTGATAATTTGCACCAGAATTAGTAAGGTGCCTAACCTAGGAGCTCATGCTCGGTGAAGGTGGACTCGGAGATTGGGGAAGTGATCGTTGCCGCAGACAGCATTAATTGGACGACAATACGAGGGCCCTCTGTGGGAACGGCCACCGTTGGAATCTGAATCTACTAAACGCCCATGTTGTTCGAGCAGGTAAAAATGCTGTCAATAAACAACCCTGAGCTGAGAAACGATCTTGAGAGATTTGAGGTTGCAAGTAGCAGGTCATAAAGGCGCCGCCGTGCCTGCGGCACCACGGCGATTAGAGGCGGGGCTATGCGCTTGCGACCGGGCCGGGCTGCGGCCCCGGTGTTCCGCACCCGGCCCCGTCGCGTTTCAGGCATTCGCCCGGTTACGAAAGCGCTGACCGCGAAATTGGATATTAGCGCCTAGTTCACGGGCAAATTCCTGCTGGAGGCGCGAGGCCCGCTGGCGGGAAACACCATGTTGCCGCGCGCACCAGCTCGCGGAGGGACGTTTACAGGGCAATAGATGGGGACAGATGCACAGGGTGACGAGATCGGAGCGCAAGCCCCGCTGCTTGGCTCCGCCGCGCCCCCGCGTGATCCACTCCTGGACACGGGTAATACCGCCGCCAGCTAGGGCGAAGGCCAGACCGTCATCGCGCGGCGCAGGATCCATCTTCCCCGCCGGATCATCGAAGTAGGCATCAGGTGGCATGTACCGTGGCATAATCATCTGGCACCACCTTTTCGAGCGATTTGCCGCAGCCGGTGCGATGACAGGCCACGACTCGTGACCAGGTAATCCCTGATTTCCTGCGGAACGAAGCGGACCGCTCCGCCCAACTGAACGTAGGGCAATCCTTTCTTCCGCAGATTAAAGACGGTCTTGAGACTGACATGGAGATACTTGGCGACCCTTTCCGTCGTCCATAGCTCCGAATCTATTTCCTGGGATGAGGTTTTCACGTCCTCGGAAACCGGGGGATTTCCGAGCATGCCGGTGTTTGCTAAAGAATTCATAAATTTAAGAATGAAGGGTTTAATTATTTTCCGTTAGCGAGCAGTGGGAGAGTTAAGTTCCATATTCACGAATTGTGGTTCCGACCTGCCCGAAAATGCTCGTGGTTACATCTTGAAGGGAATTTCGTTGCGCCGTTAGGTTGCATTGGCGAGGTGGTGAGAAAAAGTGAGGAAAAGTGGGGAGGTAGTCATTCCCATTCGCGGACACGACAAATCTCATGCCCGTTTTGACACGGAAAAGCCCCTCCCGTTGGAGGCTACTTTGTAGCCATTTTAAAGGTGCCCGGACGCCAGCTTCGTTAGTCAGAGACTTTTTCGGCGATCTCGATCCGGCTCACGGCCACAGATTTCCCGGACGAAGGAAGCTCCCGCACCGTATGCAAATGGAAATGTTCCATTGCCTCATGCAGGGCGCGAAGTTCCGTGCCCGTGATCGTGACGACGCAATGGTTGTACTGCAAATAGAGTTCGGTTTCGGCCTCGTTCATTTCGGCATGAAGCAGCCAGGAATAGGGAATAAACCGGCGACGCGAGGGCAAATGAAAGGTGATGCCCTGAGCTATCGTCATGGAATCACTCTCGTAAGGAGCCTTTTCGGAAGATTTGAGATTGAGTGACATAGGTTAAATGGGTTACAGGCCAATGCCTCTCCCCTGCCGATGGGAAGGTGACTGGACAGGACTCCAGTCGATTTTAGTCTTCACCGCAGGCGCGGGCGCGGCCTTTTGTTTCTGTGAAATTCTTTCGCGAACCTTTTCGCGGAGCTTTTGCGCCATCTCCTCGACGGAGGGCGTGATCTTTTCGGCCACGGCGAGCTTGGCCGCTGGGCTCTCCTTGATGGCCTCGGCGACACGAGGGCGAAGAGCCGCGACGCGGGAGAGATGCTGGCGAACCTTTTCCGCCATTTTCTGGAGGTTCACGCGACCCACAAACTCTTTGCCCCACTCACGCGCGGCCAAGAGTAATCTCCCCTTATCCACTGAGGGAGGTTCGATAAATTCTGGACGCGCGGGCGAGCCCGGCAACCGTTCCAAATGCAGTGCATGAAATTTCTCATTCGTGCGGTGGATGGCCTCAAGATAGAGGGCTCGATTTTCGATATGGATCACCACGTTCTGGACGTGGCGCGTTCCCTTGACGTGGAAGGCTTCCATGTTCGCCATGGCCACAGCCGAGCGGTTGTCTTCGATGCAGCGCACTTCCACTCCCTTGATCCCTTGCGCCTTGTAGTCGGTCAGGCAATCGCCTTGCCTCACCCGGCCGTCGTCAACGCCGAGCTTGAGACCGCTCTGAAAATAAACCGTTCCGTCCTTGATTTCCGCGATGGTCTGTCGTGATCCTTTTTCAAAGATACGGTCATCCTGCTTAATTTTTTCTTGGAGGAGCAGTTTTTCACCGCGCCCGCGTTCGATGGTCGCCCGATCGAAGGCACCCCGCACTTCGCGGAAAGGCACAGGGCGGGAGGAAGCTTGAACCAGCACGCCGTCAGGACGGACGGCGGTCACGGCCGCCCGCGTGACTTCGCCATCGCGCTTGAATTCAACGATGTCGCCTTCCCGGTAAAATTGCGACGAGCGCAATTCGGCGGGCTGTAAATCTCGCCGGACATGGACATCGAGCACGGCTTGACCGCTGCGCCCGATGCGCTCGACTTCGAGGTCATGCACCCGATTGGATAGGGCTTCGCTGATCCGATGCACCGACGAAACGGCCACCACCTCCCTGCCGACCGCACGCGCGTCCACGATTTCCCGAGCGACCTTTTCAATGGCCACGTCCGGGACTGTCTCGCGGATCATGCCCCGATCCATCATGGTCTGGACAGAAGCCACGAATTTCTCCGGCTTTCCCGAAGACAAGTCGTTCGAGAGCTTTTTGTCTTCCACGCTGAGTTGCCGTCTAGAAATGGAAGCGCGGGGCACATGCATCCCGAGCTTAAGTTCATCTTGAAGAAGCTTGATCGGCTGGCCCCGGCCCACCGCCGCCATTTGCTGCGTATCGCCCTGAAAGATCACCCGTGCTTCGACGCGCTCAGCCAGCCGCACGAGTGCGAGGGCTTTGCGGGTATCGAGTAACCCGGCTTCATCGACGTAAATATCGGCTCTCCGAAACGGCTGGGGATCGTTTTCCGCCTTGAGCAACAGATGATCAACTGTGTTGGCCTGCGCAAAGACGCGGGCAACCTCATGACGCCCTCCCGCTTCGATCCGCGACGCTTCCTCCCGCAGGGTGACTCGGGCCTGCTCGCCGTAGGGAGCACACAGATAGACCGGACGCCCACTTTGCTGACTCTGGTCAACGAGCCGTTCGAGCGAGAAAGTTTTCCCTGTCCCCGCGCCGCCGCGAATGTTCAGGAATTGATCCTTCGAGGTGCAAACGTACCGATGGATGGCCGCAAATTGGTTGAGCCATTTTTCGGCCTGAGCGGGCCTCAGTTGCTCGCCCCGCGCCTGGGCGTCCTTGACGATTTCCTCAACCCGCGCAGGAGTGGCGACCAGCGAGGGAGGCGTGACGTAATTCTTTACCAGAGGTTCACGTTGATTGAAGCCCATGGTCACCGAATGAAGCAGCGTGCGCTCTTCCCCGAGGATTTGACGGGTCGTCACCACCTCATGGCCCTCCATTCGCCGGATGAGGAACTGGCGATCATCCCGTAATTGTTGTGTCATCACGTCATTGGCGACCTGACCTGGAGCCAGTCGGACGATTTCACCCTGCAACTTATCCAGCCGGACGACGCTTTCCTTTTCGAAGGCGATCTTGGTTCCCTGCTCAATGGCCAGCGGCAGATTCAGGGTGGGTTTGACGGCCCATTGGGACGGCTGAACCAACTTAAGGCCCGACTGCTCCAATCGCTTTCCGACATCTTCCCTCAGCGTCTTACTGGTGATGCGGACCTTTTCCGGGCGCGTCAGTTTAACAGCGATTTGGTCGATTTTGTGATTCATCGCCAAGAGGGGTTTACCCTCCGGCGTACCTAGTCGTTCTTTGAGAAGTTCAGGCTTGGCCAGTAATCGGCGTTTTTCACTCTCCGCTTCACCCTGCAAATTTCGGCTGATCTGTTTGGCGGTATAGCCTAGCTGGAGGAGTGACTTCACCGTTTTGACCTGATTGCCCCGCTCGCTGAACATGGCCACGGCAGATGGGGTCACTTCCTTCAAGCCAAAGCCAGCGAGAGCCGTTTCAACCTGATAGCCGAGATTGCCCATACGCGCCGCCAGATTGTTGTGAATCCGCGCGTCCAGCGTCGTGCGCATTTCCAGCATTTGGCCGTAATGAACCGCCAGATATTTTTGCCTGCCCTGATCCCAGGTCACATTGCCGATCAGCGCGTGGACATGAAAATCGGGATCGTTGGTGCGGCTGGTTTCATGCTGGAACAAAGCGGCCAGCATCTTTCCCGTCGGCTTGGTCATCTCTTCATTGGCCAGATTACCGCGCCGATCCCGCACATCGACCTGTTGCTCGAACCATTTCAGTTCGTCTTTGACCGCACTGTAAAGCTCGCCCTTCACCCGATCATCCACCGCCGCGACCAAACTGACCGCTTTGGGAGGACTGTAGGTGAATTCGATATACTTGATTTCGGAAACTCTGGGCCGTGAGGAATCGGCTCCCAAGGCTTTCATATCGCAATTCACGAAAGCGACAAACTCATGCCGGGTGATGGCTTTTTCCGAGAGATTCAACTGTTCCGCCACCCTGCCAATAAACTCGCCTCGATCCATTTTCTCGCTGGTGACAAAGTAGTCAGCAGCGTTGAGATGATTCTTGAAATAATCAATCGCGCCTTGAGCCGAAGTACATACCGCCTTGGAAACCATGGCCCACTTTACCTCATAAAAAGGCACTTTTTTAAGCCGCACACCCTCTTTACCTATTCCTACTTATAGAGTCATAAATACGACATCTCCTTACCTCTATAATTTCCAAGTTGTAACCTTATGATCCAAATCAAACTCAGCCTAAAAACGGCTCAATAGTGGCATGTTGAACAAGAGCATAAGCAGATCAAAGTAGGAGTATCCACACATGTCCCTAAGCGTTGCTTTAGGTCGATTTGAGAGCCAATTCCGTCATCGCTTATCTCCGCTTTTCAACAATCGCGTAGGTTGACACGCGCATGAAGCGTTGACATCTGGAGACAACCGTAGATTTGTGCGAACGGTTGACATTGCCCGCTATGGGTATGAACGGCGGCAAACCTTTTCAAAGCAAACTGGAGCCTCACTTCGATTTCATCCTTGAGGCGAGGCGTAAACGGCAAACGTGGGAGGCCATCGCCCGGCTATTGGCCGAGCAGGGCATTACCACGACCAAGCAGGCCATCCACGCCTTTACGAAGCGACGATTGAAACGTCGTTATGCTCTTGGCATGGCTCCGGCAGCGGAGCCGGTCAGCCATCCGACGCCCAAACCGGCCTTACCCGAATTACCAGAGTTGACCGAATCGCCATCGCCCGCGAGCGAGTTCGCCTCCGACCCGTTGACAACCTCCATCAAGGGTAGAAAGCGGTCCCCCTGGACCGTTCTTAACCCCAACCCCAACGAAAATGACACACCTTAAAATCAATCATCGTTTAGTTACCTGTTTTCAATCCAGCGGACGCATCGGCAAGTCCACCATGCAGGAAGGAATTATCGCCTGGGCGAGATTCGCTGGGATACCCGTCGCCATGGTCGATTGCGACGCCGAGCACCTGACCCTGAGCAAGAAGTTCCCCGAAGCTGCGTTTGTCGATGCCACCCGCTCCACCGATGAGTTTTTGAAACTCATTATGTCGCTGCCGGACGTACCACTGGCCGTTGCGGATTTTCCGGCCCAAGCCACCGACTTCCTTCT